>Ga0307516_10009816_pt1 | contig 10619 bp, 12 predicted proteins | sample 19_EM_MG_FD_203310 | JGI IMG/M metagenome (GOLD analysis project Ga0307516, IMG submission 203310) | Populus trichocarpa ectomycorrhiza microbial communities from riparian zone in the Pacific Northwest, United States - 19_EM | ecosystem: Host-associated > Plants > Roots > Unclassified | place...
TCACCACGTTTCTCCCGGTTGGTTATGAAGTCGAGGCGAGGAGGTGCAGGCCGGGGTTGGATTACGTGTTGGCGACGTCAGACCAGGAGACGCGGTTGGACGTTGTGCTTGGGCTGACCCCACCCCCACCCGTTCTGGATCCTGCCCCTACGGCTGGGAAGAAAGGGAAAGGAAAAGGAAAGCTGAGAAACGTATCCACTGAGGACCAAGACTTCTGGCCCATTGAATGGGGAGGTGCCGATGTAAGTCCCCCGAAGTACCCTTCCATTCTCCCCCTTTTTTTGGCTTCCGGGTTTGCCGGTGATATGCGCATCGTGTCAAATATCCCGGCCATGAGTTTGTTCCTTTTCGTTATCATCCGCGACCAGCCCAAGCGACGATCGTTCCCTCGCCTTCATTGGTTGTCCCCGTCCGCTGATTGAGTTTCCGTTTGCCCGTAGGTTTGGAGAGCTCCAGATGAAGAGGGTGATCCAGCGGTTTACCAATCCGGATACGCGAAGGACCACTCTCCACCGGCACAACAGCAAACCTCTGCCAACGCCCGACATGGACCCGCTTCATCCTCAAACGGCGATTACGCAACGTCCAAGCGCATGGACGCGGGGTCCTCGGATCGTGGGTACGGAGGTGACGAAGAGGCCGAGGAGGATGGCGCCGTCTTATTCTTTTCCCTACCGGCGTTCAATAAGCTCGTGTTGGCGTTGAGAGATCAAGGCGTGTTAAAGTTTGTGAGGTACATGTCTGCTACCGCCCAAGGGTCGAGATGGGACGTGAGCGCGCAGTATGAGGTGGGGATGTTTGCGGAAGGAGATTCGGATGATGACGACGACGACGACGACGAAGAGGACCAGCTTATAGATGATGACGGAGAATAGTAAGGTCGATTGGGTGAAGTGGACAAAGTGGCTGGGGGTGTTCGACCTCTCATTATCGCGAGACCAGCGTGCGTCCGTGTCTCGTGCGCGTCTCTCATGCTTCACATACAATCTTTACCTCTTGTACATGTCTCTCCTATCGCATATAGTTACCAAAGACCAGTAATCGGATCGCGACCCCCAGCCCGTTGGGCAGCCTGTTTTCCGCGTTAGAACGTAATCTTCTGTCCTTGGCTCGGTAGAATCGCAGCGGTTCCCCTCTGCGCCAGAGCCAACGCTGCTCCGGGTTTTGGTCGTTCAGCCTTCCGTGGGCCTCCCCTCCTGTGTCCCCCATTGTCACCGTCACCACCTCCTCCTCCCGCTCTCTGAGCACCAAACTTCTTCTCCAACTTCTCCGCCTTCCTCTCCACCTCCATCTCCTCGTTCGGCTGCTTCACGCCATCCTTCGTCACCCGTGCCGTCGATCTCGGTTTAGTCCTGTTGTACCCCGCGCTCCTAGGTTCCCGAACCCTCCCTCCGGTCTCGCGAGGTCCGCCACCGCGACGGACGGCATCTGGCGAAGCGTATTCGACGTTGAGCTTTCGGCCGTCTAAGGAGTGGTTTCGAGGGTTGATCAGGGCGGCCGTGGCGTGTTCTGTCGATGTGAAGTCGACGAATGCCCATCTGAGGGGATTTGTATATCAGTGATCGAGGTCAACGTCGCTATAAGTAGAAGTTACCCTTTACACTTCCCGCTATCTTCAAAAGTTCCCATACGGATCTTTCGTATCCACTTATCTTCCTTCTGCGATACGTTCCCTGTTAATTTCACTTTCGATTCGCCATCCTCTTCCTCGTCGTCCGAGCTCTCGTCGCTACCGTTCTCAGCGGGAGTCTCTGCAGGTTTCTTCCTGTGCGCTTCAAGGAGCTGCCGTATCGAATCTTCCGTAGCCTCGAACCCGAGGTTCCCGAAAAACAACGTCGGACCTGGTGGTTGTTTCTGCGCAGCCAGGATCTTCTGAGATATTTTGGTTAGCCCTGTTTTTGGAGCACCTGGTTTCGCTTCCGTCGTCATCGTGGTACCGTCCTCGTTTGTCGTGATAATTGCGATAGTGGGAGCGGTGGGTCGACCGGCAAAGTCATCACCTAATTAACAATCGCGTAAGCCATGAAAGAGGTGGCCTGGCCTGAGGGATAAACACCATCTTTGATCAACAACCGTCGTCCCTCCAGATTCCGCTCGGACATTGTAATCGCAACGAGCTTCGCATCGGGCGTTGCGAAATCAACATACGCGAAACTACCCCAAGACAAACCAAATGGTGAAAAAGGGTGCGCGAGGCGGAGGCAGGGACAATGTGCTCACCCAGAATTAACCTTGGGCCCAGAACCGCTCTGAGGCGCCTTCATCGGCATATGTATCCTCGTGACCTCCAACCCGTCAAAGAACGTCTTCAACGTGACGGTAGTCGTCTTAAACGCCAAGTTCCCAACCCAGACCGAGTTTTGTCGCTTCGGTAGAGCGTCACTGCCTTCAGAGATCTCGCCATGTCCCTCCCCCTTCTTCCCTTTCCCTTTCTTTGGCTTGGATGTGGGTTTCGTAGGGGATTCCGGAACGTCAGCGGGGGCGGCATCTCCGGAATTCAACTTTCGTTTCTTTTGTCTTCGTTTCTCGGCGTGCGAGAGGACATGTTCGTCCGTCACGGCTTCAGCATCCCGGACTGGGGAATCTTCCCCTTCAGATTCAGACGCCGAAGACGCCGAGGGTGAACCCGATGACGGTGACGAGGAAGAGTCTGATTCGGCGGCATCCGTAGAGATATCCGCAAGTTTGCGCTTTGCTTTGCCAGACCCGGAAGGTTTTTTGAGAGGAGACATGGGCGGAAAATGATCGACAAAAGTTTCCCACGATTGCAACGCCGATGAATCCGGGATTCCGCAAACCGAAGGTGACGAATAGAAGTCCGACGACGTCATCAAAAGCACTCACAGGCGGAAAAATTAGTCGAATACGGACCTTTCAAAACGCGCTGGGTCGGGGAGGCGTGATGATAAGATTACTGTTGTTCATATACGTAATGTGTGCATAGTATGGATACCGTACAACGCGCCACACGGGAATAAGAAAAGAGTGGTCCAATCTAATGTGAATTCGTAGCGAGGCGCTCCTTCTCACGTTGCTGCTCCTCGATCTAAACACGAAAGTAAGCGGGGGTATTCTGGAGTTCGTGTAAAATAGTTGACTTACGAGCAGAGCCCACGAGTGGTCAACAGGTCTCTGTTTGGCAATTCGTCAGAACTCGAGTCGGTTTCTACCTGAGATGGTGGGACGTACACGAGCGGCGGCTTCATTCCGAGCCTTGTGTGTCAGAATACCAGCGGCAATGAGGACTCCAATGGTCAATCCCTGTGCCCACATACGAGCTTGGACAACCTGCCAGAACCAACAAACCGATCAGAACCACCCAACGGGGTAAAAGGACACAAGACTTCACGCACCTTTTGTGACGTCGTCTGATGCCTATCCTTCATAATGATCGCAGCAGCCAAACCCAAACTCGCAGCCCAACTTCCCAAAATCAACGGATACTGGTGCCTCAACGCCCAGTCCCCAACCTTCTCCCTGGTCGAAAGTCCCTCCCATCTCATTTGTTCCACGTGCGCCTCTTCGTCGAGTAGGTCCTTACCGGCACCTTTCCTGAATCGATTGAGCGACGGGGACACGGAAACTCCGCAAAGGGGACTTACCAGGTCGACATGTCGTATTCCACACCGCGCCGCTCAGCCTGAATAGCATAACACGGCCCTACAAGGCAGAATCTAGATCAGAACGGCGTCGAAAGGGGCGGGGGAACGAGGGTGCCAAGCTTACCCACGACGAGGATGACACCAAGAGCTTTAAGCTGGATAGGTAACGCCCTGTAGGAGGGCACTCTTTTGTGGAGGAGCCAAGAGCCTGGGAGAGAGATTGCTAAGCCGGCAGCGATACCCTCAACTGCTCCCCGGAAGGTGGCAGCATCGTGCTTTTCAAGATCTTCCCGAGTGACGATCTACAACGAGGAGGGTATGAATGTGCTGGGAAAGTCTTAAGGGGGAGATCCAAGCTGACCTTCATGGTGGTAGCGGATTGGGTTGTTGGGTAATGGGAAGGAGTTGGTATTTATCCTCTCGTTATCCCTCGTCATCGCCGAATCCAGCCCCCACGTGACGCGACTCGCACCCGGGACAAGCCTTTCGATTCGGAATTCGGACGGGACAGGTTTACAACAGACAGACGGTGCACTGACTAACAAGGCTCGAGTGGGGAAATTACAAAGGCGAGGACTGATACAACTATAACGATAACGAACATCCACCCAGGTCCAAGGAAAGAAAAAAACAACTAAGCTCGCTTCCGTTCGGCCTCCTTCAATACGTTCCGAGGCCCCCGTCGAGCCATCGCCCAAACAAAGACCAGGATAATCAAAACAAACTGCAGCCACAACCAAATCTCCAACACGAATCCGACAAATCCCGGGTGACTTTTTCCTTTCCCTTTCGTACCAGCTTCGACCGCTTGTTCCGTAGCGGGGCGAACCGGGGATCCCTCTCGGGAACCATCAAGGTGGACCCGTGCCGAGCGTGAAGTTCCAGGGGAAGTGATGACAGGAGCAGGTGAGGATCCCGTGACTTGTTCGACCGCCTCTTGGAACATCGCCGCGACCAAAGGAGCTGAAACCCTCGGCGCCTTCGACGTCGAAATCGCCACATCCTCCAACCTCCCGTCTGACCAGCGATTCGAGCGTGCCGAGATGGTCTGGTTTAGCAACCTGGTACGGAATTGAGACCTACTCCTTTCCAAGGTTCCAGTATCCGAAGGGCGATCCTTATCCCGCACGCTACCACTCCGCTGGTGAGCAGACGCAGCAGGGCGTTTGGATGGAGGGGTCGGGCTGCCCTCAACCAATGACATACTACGACCGTGGCTCATACGGTTGGGAGGCGTGCTGTCGGCGACAAGCGCGCTGAGGCTGAAGACACTGGTGGTCCGTGTGTGACGATGGTCGGAAGTGCTTGCCTCCAGGTTGTCCAAATAGTCACTCCCGAGCTCGCTCCCAAGACTACGAATGTGGGCTTGAGGTTCCGGTAGCATCAACAGAGGCGAGCCGATGGGAGATACACCTCTGGAAAATATCGTGGATTCGTCCAGATCGTCCGACTCCTCATCTTGCGAGTGCGCGGGTGAAGAGGTCAGTCCGCGTCCCTCCAAAGGATCGAACAGTCCAACGACGGTCCCTCGTGACCGAGAATGATGGTGTTCCATTCCGTCGTACTCGTGGTCGTGCCCTTCGTCCTCCGATAGTTCCGTAGCGAGGCGTTTGTGGATATCCTCGTTAATCGTGCGCCGTAGGCTGCTAAACCTCATCGGTGGGTCTTCCTCGGGGACGGAACCCAAGGAGCCTCTGGGTGCGTGTTCGGAAGCGTCCACGAACTCGTCCTCGTCCACAATCTCGACCTCGATATCCTCGTCGTCGCTCAGATAATCATACACCTTCCTCATCCCCTCCGCACCAATCATTGCCTTCCTCAACTTCCTGACCGACGCATTCTGCTGCTTGGATATCTCCTGATTCGTCTCCTCGAGTTCCTTGATCTTGTCCATGAGTTGCGAGATCAGGTCCACCTCTGCGTTATACGAACCGCCGGGGAACGCAACACGCTCGTCGTGTGAATCGTCTGCTGCGAAGCGATTGAATCTCGGCAAGGGGATGGGTGGTGGGGAGTAATCGGGGATTGCTTGCTGTGGATGTTGTTGTTGCTGCTTCTCCCTCATCGCCAGCAACCTTTCGTCTCTATCCAACCTCTGCTTCTTGGCCGCTGAGGACGTCTCGATCTCTTCCTCTTTCTGCTGGAGCAGCTCTAAAGCCGTATCCAGGTCCCCTTTCAACCTCTCGATCTCCCGCTCAAGTTTGCCAAGCTTTCGCTTCGCAGCTTCATCGGACTTGGTCGCCTCCTTCTCAAGGTCCTCCAACTGCGAAGTAAGTTCGGCATTTTGATCTGTGAGTTGGGCGAGCTCGGCGGGAGTCATGGATATTCGTTTGCTGCCCTTCCGTCGGCTCGCGTTCGCGCTTCCCGTGGAGAGCATAGAAGAAGAGATGACAGGGTCCTGGGGTCGGAGGTAGACGTTCTCTCCACTTCCATCTGAGCTCGGACGAGAGAACATGAAGCTGTTTCTTGGGCTGCCGAGGGGAGAAGCGATGGGTGAGGCACCAGGTATGCGTTGTACAAGGGACTCGTATTTGGTCTTCAAGACCTGGTTGTCCTCGTGTAGACTTTTGACCAATTGCGAAGTAATCCCGAAACCTGCACATATATCCACCGACGTCAGCGACCGCCGATCGTTTGAATAAATGATTAGGGTGGCGAGGTAACAAGTTTTCAATGCGGAGGGAGAAAGCGTAGGAACGCAGAGAGGGGGGAGTACGAGAGAGACATACGTTCTTCACGAGATTTAATAATCCCCTCAGCCTTATTTAACAACCCACTTAACTCCTCTCTCGACTTCTCCAACAACCAACTCTGGGGTGCGGGGCCATCCCCACTGTTGCTGGCTTCAAGCAACTGGGAAGTAACAGACAAAGGAGAACCCAACACCGAATCCGATGTGCTGTAGTATGGGGGTGGAGGTGAGCCGGAGGAAGCTTTGCCCCTGGGAGAGACTTTCATTGGGGGTTGGGAGGATTTCCGTGCTCGAACTTTGGCAGGAGGTTGTGGGCGTGGTGTTGCTCGGATTTCGTCGGATAGCATCGTCGTTTGTATCGTGGTGGTCGTGGGTTTGGGTCGTAGGTGCGAGCGGGGGGGATGATGGTTTGGACTTATCAGGGGTGACGTTCCCAAAAGACAAGTTCCCCTTTGTACGATTTAGGGGGTCAACGCAACCGTCAGAGCGGGTTTCTGGTGGCGGGGAGAGAGGGGATGGTTCATGGAGAAGAAAGGGAGGGGGGGGAGCTGTGGCGGGAATTATATCACGCTCATGTGGGTGTGAAACGTTGCAAGTGGCTGGTTGAGAAATTTCTTATTTATCTGATTATTTCATGTAATGGAAAGTGCTCCCAGCCTCGAGGGGGTTATTGGAGAAGGGTCTCAACGGAACATTCGATATCAACAGCTGCGGTCGGCCAGCTGGGTGACGGAGAAATCCAACGAGGCAAATTATTTCACGCGATTGTAACCTACGGGTGTATCCCAAAACAAGTCAGATGCGACGGAGCTGAAAGCCAACGCAGTGATGATGAGGACGCGATGGTTTGACTGGGGTGCAGCGCAGTGGAGTGGGTGTGCGATGGTAAAGGGAGGAGGGTGAGAAATGAGCGAAATTCAAACATGCGACGGATATCCTACAACTAGGTACAACAACCCTCCCCAAAACAACTTCGAATAAAACAAACATAAACCAGTCGAGTTGGTGTTGGTTCGTCGGGAGGAGGAGGAACCCCATACGGCATATAGATGAAGGAGAGGGTGGCAAGAACTAAAGGGCTGAAAGCCGTATGCATACAGAGAGGTTTCTCTCAGTCTGTTGTTGGGTTTGTTGAGGCGACCGAAAAACCAGTGTTCAATTTACTTTTTCTCCGCTGCCTTCCCGAACGTGAACGGCCCTTGGGTCGGCGCACCAAACCCGAACGCGGCGGGTGTGGCACCGCTCTGTCCCTGTCCCGTCGCCCCAAAATTAAACGGTGACGCAGTTCCTGCTCCTGTTGATTGTGAAGGTGTTACCGGAGTAAACGTGAACGTGGGTGGCTTGGAATCTGTGGTTCCACTTGTGGTGCCCTGGGTATTGGAGACGTCGAAAGAGGACGCGGGTTTGTTCGTCGCAGGGGTGGGAGTGAGTTGCATCGTGGGGAATGCGCTGACCGGTGTTGACGTTATTCCAAACACGCCTCCGTTTGGCAACGGATTGGGTCCAGGCTTGGGGACATCCTGGTTTGGGGCAGTGAACAGGGACACGCCTGGTGAAGTACCAGCAGCAGCAGGGATGCTCAGGTTTGTGGATGGGAAAGTGGCTTTCGAGTCAGATCCTCCGGCCGGTTTATTAGCAGCGAAACTGAAGAGGGGTTGGGAAGACTGTGGGGCGGGTTGGGAGGGGGTGGGCTGGGCTCCGAATACTGATTGGGCGGGTTGGCTGGTGAGCCCAAAAGGTGAGGGACCGGGCTGGCTAGTAGCACCAAACGGCGAGGGAGTGGGCTGCGACTGGGTAGCACCAAACGACGGGGGGATTGGTTGTGACTGCCCGGTGGTCCCGAATGGCGAAGCGGTTAATTGGAACTGACCGGCGACTCCAAACGGTGAAGGGGCGGGGTGCGACTGTGCAGTCTTCCCAAACAGTGGTGCGGCCGAAGTTGTGGTTGTCTGAGAAGGAATCGTGGTGGACATCGTGCTGATGGCAGGGGTGGATGGTTTCGTAAACCCGAACGAGAACTTGGGTAAATTATCCCCAGGTTTTGGAGGTTCTGAGGCCGAAGTCGTACTCGTTGTACCCGTAGTTGTCGTCACAGCCGGTGGATTGAAGGCGGAGGTTGGCTTCGTTGTTCTCAGAGTGGGAGCCAGATTGTTGTCCGCTTGAGGACCTAACCTTGCAGCGAGCGATGGTATGCTCGTTGTCGACGCAGGGGTGGGTTGAGGCTCCTTGGGTTGTTCCACTGGCTTGGGTGCCGAGAAGAGCGAAGGCCCGGACCCAGTGCTCCCTGCGCTTGGGAAAGCGAACGTTGGTTTTGTCGTTCCGGTGGTGGGGCCAGGTGCCGGCTGGCTCGTTGGGAAAGAGAACGTTGGGGCGGGAGTTGCAATGGGATTGGAAGTGACGGTTGTGGGTGGCGCAGGAGTGGCGGGCTTGGTGAAGAAGCTAGGCATTGTTGTGTTTGTCGCGGTAGTGGAAGGTTCAGGCTTCGTGGTAGGGGCCGGCGTGGTTGTCGCAGCTGGCTTAGCGAAGAAATTTGGGACTGTAGATTGGGCAGGGGCAGGAACAGTGGTCGAAGGTGTAGGCGTAGCCGTTGGTGTGGCAAACAAGTTCTTTGCGGGTTCCTTGGTCTCTGTCGTCGTCGTGGTACCCGTCGTGGGTTTCGGTTGTGTAGAAGCGGGGGTGAACAAGCTTGGAGTCGTGGCGCTGGCGGTAGAGGTGGTGATCGCTGGTTTGGGCAGGATCGCTAGGGCCAGAGGAGGTTTCTTCTCACCCTCCGTCCCCTTCTGGTCCTGGAGCTTCTGCCTGATCTTCGACATAGCTTCCGCCTCCATATCTTGCTTCTCCCATTTCGAGAACGACTTGACATGTTTTAACCGGGGAGAGTCCAAACCAACGGCCGCAGTATTGTAAACAGGGGTACTGATCCGACCTTTTCCAGGAGTACGAACCTGGGGTGAGGTGGGGAGAGGGAGACCGACATTGGTGGTGAGAGATTGCCTGAAGGGCCTCCGTTCGGGAATGGGGCTGTCCGCGTGTGAAGTTGTTGAAGACCAGAGAAGAGCCTTTCCACCTTTAACTGGGGTCTGAGGTTCGGAGGGGGTCTCCATCTCAACGTCCACAGTAGGAGGATCCTGCCAAGCCAACTCGAACCGTTCCTTTGCGAGTTTGTATTCGTCTTCCGTTAACCAAGCCTCGACCACGACCTCGATCATAACGTCCTTATCGGGATGCTGAGAGTCAGAGGGCTGGGCGAGAAGGTGTTAGTAAGTAGAGCAGACCATGAGAGTTGGCACACACCATCTTGTACTTGGGCCGCTTCCTCTTAACCAACGCCTGCTGCAGTCTGTCACCATTGGGGCCGACCTTATACTTGGTCCCTCCAGTCTCCCACTCTTCACCAACCCGACGACCTTTGCAGAGAGGGTCGGTAGAATAGGGCGGCTCAAAGAAGGGCAAGTCTTCCTGCGCCACAGCTTTCTTTCCTCTCTTCTTCCTTGACCCGCGAACCGAGGAGGACTCGACCTCGCCATCGCTCCCACTCTCGAACGCATGGGACTCCCGGCCACGTTTCTGACCACGAGGCTTCCGGGTTGAAACCGTCCTCCGCCTCCTGTTCCTCTTGTGCTTGTCATCGGAATCATCCAGCAATGAATCTTCATCACCACCAAATGTTGACGCAGCATCTCCACGATCTCGTTTCTTTCCGCGCGGGCTTGTGTGAGATTCATCAACGACATCGGCCTCGGCGCCAACCATAACATCGTCTTCGAAAATGCGAGCGTGCTCCCTTGAAATTTTCCTAGCGCGTTTATCGCGTCGTTGAGTCACAAACTTATCGTCAAAGTCGTCTTCGTCATCGTCGTTGGCCAGGCGCTTCGCTCCGCGGACTGGAACAGCATCGTCCTCTCTCTCAATGCCCATCTCGTAGTCCTCGTCAGATTGTGGCGCCCCTTCAGAATAGTTTTCTTCCACCGGTTGTTCGATGGCTTCCGTCTCGGAGTTCTCGTCTTCATTGATCAGGGGTTGAGGGTGAACGAGAGGACTGCTGGTCTGGGGGCGGCTGCTCTTGCGGGGAGAAGAGCGGTTGGACCGGATGGAGGAGGCACTGATGTTATCTTGACGACCAGTTAAGGTGTTGATTGGGTACACGTGACTCCTACATAGCGATGAGTACGATCCTTGGCGATCTGAGGCAAGGGCGGTACGCACTGTTGTCCATACGTTGGGCCAAGACTAGAACGGGCGCGACCAGCCACGGATGGGGATCGGATTGGATAGGATCCAAGACCGCCCGGGACTAAGCAAAGGGAAGTGAGATGACACAAAGC
>Ga0307516_10009817_pt1 | contig 10619 bp, 10 predicted proteins | sample 19_EM_MG_FD_203310 | JGI IMG/M metagenome (GOLD analysis project Ga0307516, IMG submission 203310) | Populus trichocarpa ectomycorrhiza microbial communities from riparian zone in the Pacific Northwest, United States - 19_EM | ecosystem: Host-associated > Plants > Roots > Unclassified | place...
CTTGCCGAAAAGCGCAGGCTTCTGACGCCGGAGAATCGTGCCGCGTCGCGCGCGGCAATCGAGGAAAAATATCTGATGGCGCCGAACGTGATCGGCGTCATCATCGGGCGCTAGCAAATCAGAGAGTTGCATGGACGCCATATCGCCGGCACGTCTTTCGGCTTTCCTGGTCGAGGCCAAACGGCGCACTTATGCTGGTCTCGATGACGAGGCGACGGTCTCAACTCCGGCTTTCGCAGGCTCCAAGCAACTCGAGTATCGTGACGACGGCCTGAGCTACCGGGATATCTATTTCGGGATGACGTATTTCGTCGGCCAGGAGGTCGTGCAGTCCGGCGCGCGCGTGATCTGGTCGATGAGCTATGCCGGCGGTCTCTTGCCCGGCATCGCGGATCGCGCCGAGGTGGCTGCGATCTACGCCTTTCTGCGCCAGAGCCTGCTGCGCATTAAGGCGGACACGCCGTTTCGCGGGCCCCTGTTGTTCGAAGCGGCGGACTTCCGATACGTCAACACGCCCGAAGGCGACGTCTCCGATTTTTCCGGCGTGGAGCAGGTCACCCGATCGGGAGCGAAAGTTTACGGCCTGCGTTATAGCGGCGGGATGATTCGGTAGGCGGTCGTCTACTCCGCTTCCGCCCGCTTCGCCCGAGTCGCGCCTGACCTGGGCACGACGCTGACGGGCGCGACGTCGCGGCTCACGTCCGGGAGCGCGGCGTCATTGGCGATCATCTCGGCGGCGACCGGCGCGACCTTCATTTCGTTCAGCCGGGCGCGCACCTCGGCGGTGAGGCCGGGATAGGATGCGACCGGCTTGAATTCCGCCGACTGGCCGCTGCCGCTCTTCCCGCCTGAATAGGCGACCAGCCCGTCGGTGGTCGCGATCACGTCGCCCGGACGCAGCGAGTTGTCGAGCGACAGGTCGACCGGCGCAAGACCCGCCGGGGTGCGGCCGTTGCAGGTGCAGTCCGCGCGCAACTCCTTGCGGAAGGCGAACGCGTTGTCGCTGTCCGCATAGCGCTCGCCGTTGCTTGTAGAGGCGCTGTCGATGCTGGAGCCGAAATAGACCTTGGTGGAACTCGCAGGGCAAAAGGCCTGGCACATCTGCGCGGGCGATGCCGCGCCGCGCAGCAGCGGAAAATAGCGGCCGTCGCAGCTGCGCACACAGAACGCGGGTCCCGATCCCGCATAGACCGGGCGAGGGGAAGGCGCAGGCTGCGGGTTGGTGCCGAAGGGGTCGGCGAAGAAGCTCGCCAGCGGCGGGGCCTGCCGCTGCTGCTGTTTGGTGATGCCGCCGAACAGGAAATCGAACAGGCCTTGCGCGGTCGCCAGTTGCGGCGCCAGCACCAGCGGGCCGGCCAAAGCGAGGACGGCGACAAGCTTCACTCGCCGCACGCACCGAAACCGCAAATCTGTACGCAACGCTCACTCCACCCGACGAACCGGCGCGAGGCGATAGCCCCGCTCTCTCGGATCGACAATAATCCGATGATGGTAAACGAGGCGTGAGTGTGGCGATTTCGTCGTCAGGAAATGTGGATTGGATGGAAAGGTTAACGGCTGCGAAAGCTGCTCAGCCTTTCAGGAATTCGGATGCCTTGTAGAGCGAGCGGAACGGCAACCCGGCCGCGGCGAAGGTTTCGCTCGCGCCTTCCTCGCGGTCGATCATGGTGAGCACCAGCGCGACCTCGGCGCCCTCCTCGCGCACGGCTTCCACGGCCTTCATCGCCGAGCCGCCGGTGGTGGTGACGTCCTCGACGATCACTACGCGCATGCCCTTGAGGCTCTCGCCTTTTGCCAGTCCCTCGATCGCCAGGCGCGCGCCGTGCTCCTTCGGCTTCTTCCGCACGAAGAACGCCGCGATCGGATGACCCTTGATCCATGAGATCTGGGCGATCGCGCCGGCGAGCGGCACCGCGCCCATCTCGAGCCCTCCGACAAAATCGAGATTGTCGTCCTTCAGTGTTTCATAGGTCAGTTCGGCCAGGAGCGTCGCCCCCTCGGGGTCGAGCATGGTCGGCTTGAGGTTGAAGTAGAAGTCGCTCTTGCGGCCGGAGGCCAGCGTGATTTCGCCGCGGCCGAACGAGCGTTTGCGGATGATCTCGGCGAGGCGGGCGCGGGAGGCTGACTTGGACAAGATTCTTTCCCCGGTGATTTGGGATGCGCAATCTATCGGGGCTTTCCGCCACATTCCAGCCGGTAAGTCCCGGCCCTCAACAGCGTCCCGTTGTCACGTTGTGACATTTCAGGCTACTGGATACCCCGCTTTTGCGGGGAAAACAAAATGACCATCGAACTCCACACCTGGAACACGCCGAACGGGCGCAAGATTTCGGTCGCGCTGGAGGAAATGGGGCTCTCCTACAAGGCGATCCCGGTCAACATCACCAAGGGCGAGCAGATGGCGCCCGCCTTTCTCGCGATCAGCCCGAACAACAAGATCCCGGCGATCGTCGACCCCGAGGGACCGGACGGCCGGCCGGTCAGCGTGTTCGAATCCGGCGCCATCCTGCTCTATCTCGGCGAAAAGACCGGCAAATTCCTTCCCAAGCCATTGGCCGAACGCATCCCGGTCTATGAATGGCTGATGTGGCAGATGGGCGGTTTCGGCCCGATGCCCGGCCAGGTGCATCATTTCATCGCGCTCGAAAGCGAGCAGGACCGCGCTTACGGCCTGAAGCGGTTCATGGCGGAGACCAGGCGCCTCTACGGTGTGCTCGACCGCCGGCTGGGAGCTTGCGAATTCGTCGCCGGTCCGCTCTCGATCGCCGATTTCGCGATCCTCGGCTGGGCCTGGCGGCATCCGCGGCACAAGGTGGATCTCGCCGATTTCCCCCATGTCCAGCGCTGGTACGACCAGCTGATGGCGCGGCCCGGCATCAAGCGCGGCATGGACGCCAAGCTGGATTGAGGCAACACTTTTCGAAGCAGGACTCCCGATCGCCTGCTGGCTCGCCCCGTCTCACGACTGTCATCGCCCGGCCAGGCGACGACAGCTATGGCTTGGCAATAGTGTGCCTACGTCCGCCTGGTCTCCAACGCCATCCGCACCGCGAGCCCGGCGAGCACCGTGCCCATCAGCCAGCGCTGGACCAGAAGCCAGGTCGGGCGCTGGCCCAGGAACAGCGCGATCGAGCCGGCCGCGAGCGCGATCATCGCATTGACGGACACGCTGATGACGGTCTGCACTGATCCGAGCGCCAGCGACTGGGTCAGCACGCTGCCTGCGGCGGGATCGATGAATTGCGGCAACAGCGCCAGATAGAGCATCGCGATTTTCGGGTTGAGAAGGTTGGTGACCAAGCCCATCGCAAACAGCTTGCGTGGGCCGTCGACGGCGAGCTTCCTGACCTGGAACGGCGAACGGCCGCCGGGCTTGAGCGCCTGCCAGGCCAGCCAGAGCAGGTAGGCCGCGCCCGAAAGGCGCAGCGCGTCATAGGCGAAAGGAACCGCGAACAGCAGCGCGGTGATGCCGAACGCGGCGCACAGCATGTAGAACACGAAGCCGAGCGCGACGCCGCCGAGCGAGATCATTCCGGCCACCGGCCCCTGCGTGATCGAGCGCGAAATCAGGTAGATCATGTTTGGCCCCGGCGTCAGCACCATGGCGAGCGAGACCAGAGCGAAGGCGAGGAGGGAGGAAAGCTGGGGCATTGCAGGACTCGCGCGGATTGATGCGAGCCGTTCTAACGCGCGCCAGGCCGCGGTGTCATTTCGCGAATTGTACCGAGAGCAATTCGGCGGCGTGCTCGATCGTCGCGCCCTTGCCGGAAGAGTGTCGGGTAAAACGCTATCTGCGAAATTCAGGGGGCAGTTCGAAGATCAGTTCGTCATGAACTTTGTAAGAGCATCTGCGCCGCAAGCTTCTTTCCGGCCTGTCCTCGTCCGGGTCACGACGCGGTGGATGATGGGGAACTGATGGCCGCTGCGAACCGGGCCACCGCCTCCCGCAGCGGTACGGCCAATGCGTCGTTGGCCACGATGGCGGTTTCGTCGCTGGCCGTCCCGAGCAGGGGCAAGGTGACGCACGCGTCCTTGACGAGTTGCGCCGACATCGTCTCGAGGGTCAGCGTCAGCGCCGCAAGCGCATGGGTCGCGCGCGGCGACGTGTTGATCAGCGCCACGGGCTTGTTGGGAAATTCGGCGCTGGCAACCAGCCAGTCGAGCCCGTTCTTCAGGACGCCGGCGACGCCGCGCGCATATTCCGGGCTCGAAATCAGCATCCCGTCCGCCTCGCCGACCAATCGACGAAAGGCCGCGACGGCGTCCGGAACCGTGTCGCCGTCGAGATCCGGATTGAAGAACGGCAGGCTGGCCAGGCCTTCAAACAGCACGATCTCGACGCCGCAGGGCGCGAGCCGCACTGCTGCGCGCAGCACGGCGGTGTTGCTCGAGACTGCGCGCAGGCTGCCGGAAATCGCGAGGATTTTCATGAAGAGCTCGAAGAAACATGATTGACGGCGTCTCGCCGCCGCAAGCGGCTAATGCGCCTCGTCCCAATTATGCGCCGCGCGGGCGTCGACCTGCAGCGGCACCGAGAGCAGCACGGCAGGGAACGGTGCATCCTGCATCACGTGCTGCACCACCGGCAGGGTCGCTGCGACCTCGTCCTCCGGCACCTCGAAGATCAGTTCGTCGTGCACCTGCAACAGCATCTGCGCCGACAATTTCTTCTCGGTGAGCGCGTCCTCGATCCGGGTCATGGCCCGGCGGATGATGTCGGCCGCCGTTCCCTGCAGCCGCGCGTTGATCGCAGCGCGTTCGTTGAAGGCGCGGTGCGAGGCGTTGGAGGCCTTGATCTCGGGGTAGTGGCACTTGCGGCCGAACAGGGTTTCGACATAACCGTTCTTGCGGCAGAACTCGCGGGTCTCGTCCATATAGGCGCGGATGCCGGGGAAGCGCTCGAAATATTTCTTGATGTAGGCGGAGGCCTCCTCGCGCGGGATGCCGAGCTGGTTGGCGAGGCCGAACGCAGAGATACCGTAGATGATGCCGAAATTGATCGCTTTCGCACGCCGGCGTACCTCGCTCGGCATGTCCTTGATTGGCACGCCGAACATTTCCGACGCCGTCATGGCGTGAATGTCGAGCCCGTCGCGGAACGCCTGCTTCAGCACGGCGATGTCGGCGATCTCGGCGAGCAGCCGCAACTCGATCTGCGAATAGTCGGCCGAGACCAGCCTGTGGCCGGGCGAGGCGATGAAGGCGCGGCGGATCTTGCGGCCGTCCTCGGTCCGCACCGGGATGTTCTGCAGATTGGGCTCGTTCGACGACAGCCGCCCGGTGGTGGTCGCCGCCAGCGCGTAGGTGGTGTGCACGCGATGGGTCTGCGGATTGACAAAAGTCGGCAGCGCGTCGGTATAGGTCGATTTCAGCTTGGAGACCTGCCGCCATTCCAGGATCTTGCGCGGCAATTCGTGGCCCTGCTCGGCGAGGTCGTCGAGCACCTGCGCCGAGGTCGACCAGGCGCCGGTCTTGGTCTTGCTGCCGCCCGGCAATCCCATCTTGCCGAAGATGATGTCGCCGATCTGCTTGGGGCTGCCGACATTGACCGGCTCGCCGGCGATTTCCTGGATTTCGGCTTCCACCCGTGCGGCGGTCTGGGCGAAGTCGCCGGACAACCGCGACAGCACCTGGCGGTCGATCGAGATGCCGCGCCGCTCCATGCGCGCGAGCACGGGGACCAGCGGCCGTTCCAGCGTTTCGTAGACGGCCAACATGCGCTCGGCGACGAGGCGTGGCTTCAGCACGCGCCACAGTCTCAGGATCACATCGGCGTCCTCGGCCGAATAGGCGGTCGCGCGGTCGATCGCGACCTGGTCGAAGGCGAGCTTGTTCTTGCCGGAGCCGATCAATTCGCCATGGGTGATGATGGCATGTCCAAGCCGGCTCTCGGCGAGCGCTTCGAGTGTGTGGGCATTGCGCCCGGCATCGAGCGCATAGGACATCAGCTGGGCGTCGTCGGCGTTGCGCAAGGTGATGCCGGCCTGCGCCAGCATCACGGCCGTGAATTTGATGTTGAAGCCGATCTTCAGGATCCCTGACGATTCCAGGATCGGCCGCAGCGCGTCGAGCGCGTCCGCCTGCTTGATCTGGTCCGGCGCGAGGCCGGCATCGAACAGGCCGGTGCCATCCCCGGACTGGCGATGAGTGAGCGGAATGTAGCAGGCGTCATTGGGCGCGAGCGCCAGCGCAATGCCGCAGATGTCCGACTGCATCGGGTCGATGGAATTGGCCTTGGCCTCGACCGCGACATGCCCGACATCGTGGACGCGCGCGATCCACGCGGTGAGCTGGTCGAGACTGCGGATGGTCTGGTAGGCGCCGCGGTCGAACGGGATCTTCCGCATCGTTTCCGCGCGGACCCTGGCAAGGTCGACGGGAGCTCCCTTCAGGCTTCCGGCCTTGTCATGCCTGCCGCCTGCCGGTTCGCTGCCTCGCGCCTTGGCTGGGGAGGGGGCCGAGCCCTGCATATCGAAAAGAGTGGCGCCCTCGTTGGCGGCTTCGCGCACTGCCCCGCGAGAAGACGGTGTCGCCGACCCGCTCTTGTTCGCCGTATCCGCTTCGACATCGGCGGGATCGATCTGGGAATAGTCGGCGACCCGCCGCGTCAGTGTCGAGAACTCCATCGCCTTCAGGAATGCGACCAGCTTGCGCGCATCCGGCTCGTGCACCGCAAGGTCGTCGAGCGGGACGTCGAGCTTGACGTGGTCGTCGAGCAGCACCAGCTGTCGCGAGATCCGCGCCTTCTCGGCATTTGCGATCAGGGCCTCGCGCCGCTTCGGCTGCTTGATCTCGCTGGCGCGGAACAAGAGCGTCTCAAGATCACCGTACTCGACGATCAGTTGCGCCGCGGTCTTGATGCCGATGCCGGGCACGCCGGGGACATTGTCGGTGGAATCGCCGGCCAGCGCTTGCACCTCCACCACCTTCTCCGGCGGCACGCCGAATTTCTCGATCACTTCCGCGATGCCGATCCGGCGATCCTTCATGGTGTCGTACATGACGATGCCGTCGGTGACGAGCTGCATCAGGTCTTTGTCGGAGGACACGATGGTCGCGGTCGCGCCGCGTTCCCGGGCCAGCCGCGCATAGGTCGCGATCAGGTCGTCGGCCTCGAATCCGAGCTGTTCCAGGCAGGGCAGGTCGAAGGCGCGGACAGCCTCGCGAATGAAGGCAAATTGGGGAATGAGATCGTCCGGCGCCGGCGGCCGGTGCGCCTTGTAGTCGGGGTAGATCTTGTTGCGGAAGGTGTCTTCGGACTTGTCGAAGATGATGGCGAGATGGGTCGGCCGGTTGTCCTCCGGCATGTCGCGCAAGAGCTTCCACAGCATGTTGCAGAAGCCAAGCACCGCGTTGACCTGCAGGCCGTCGGACTTGCGGTTCAAGGGCGGCAGCGCATGGTAGGCGCGGAAGATGTAGGAGGAGCCGTCGACCAGGAAGACGTGGTCACCCTTGCCGGGAGCTTTGGCGGCGATCGGCTCGGTGGTGACGGGTTTGGCGGCGGCGGTTTGGGGAGTTTTCGACATGGCCGCAATTTAGGAATTTTTGCGCGGATTGACAGCCTGTCGGACGCAATGTGCCGGGATTTTTGTGCCCTGTCGTGAGCCGACAACGGTTGCATCCGCCGCGGTTCCGTGACCCCCTGCGCTGGAAACCCGAAGGGAATATGGTCATGGCCACCCAACTCGAGATGCTCACCGAGAAGCTCAGGGGGATCGAGGCCGAGATCGAGGTCGAAATGGCCAGGCGACGGGAGGAGATGCGCTTCCACCTCGAGAACCGGAAGATCGTGTTCGAACAGGAGGTGTCGCAGCTTCACCGCGAGATCAAGACCAAGGCGATGCGTTATCTGATCGACGTCGGTCCGCTTGTCATCCTGGTGGCCCCGGTGATCTATTCCTTGATCATCCCGATGGTGCTGCTCGATCTCGCCGTGATGGCCTATCAGGCGATCTGCTTTCCGGTCTACCGGATCCCGAAAGTGCGCCGCCGCGACTATCTCGTGTTCGACCGCCATCACCTCGCCTATCTGAACGTGATCGAGAAGGTCGGCTGCGCCTACTGCTCCTACGCCAACGGCCTGGCCGCCTTCTTCCGCGAGGTCGCCGCGCGCACCGAGGTCTGTTGGTGCCCGATCAAGCACGCCCGCCGCGTACTGGGACCGCATCCGCATTATCAGGGTTTTGCCGATTTCGGGGACGCGGAAGGCTTTCGCGGCAAGATCAATGCGATGAAGGATGGCGTAACGATCGAGGGCGCCGGCTGAGCGGCTATCTGCCGGTTCCGGATCAACTTGGTCGCTTTGACCTGACGCATTCGGTGAGGAACCCCATCACCGCGCGCACCAGGGGCGTTTGCCTGAGATCGCGATGAACCAGCAGCCATACGTCGCGGCGCGGCGGCGCTGGGGTGATCTCGTAGCGTTCGAGACCGGGATCCGGATCGCCAAGGAAGTGCGGCAGCACAGCCAGCCCAACGCCGGTCCGCGCCGCCGCGGCCTGATTCTCCAGGTCGCTGGTGCGCAGCACGATGTCGCCGTCTCCAGCCAGGGTCTTGAGCCACACCTGCTGGGGCGCGCCGTCCATGCTGTCGTCATAGCCGATGAAGCTGAAGGCGTGACGCGGCGTTTCCTTCAGATAGACGGGTGAACCGTAGAGGCTGAAGCCGAAGCTACCGATCTTGCGCGCGATCAATCCCGGTTCGGAAGGCCGCGACAGGCGCAGCGCCACGTCGGCTTCGCGGCGACTGAGCGAGGCGGTGCGCTTTTCTCCGATCAATGTGATGCGAATATCAGGGTGCTGCCGTCGCAACCGAAACAGCTGTGGCGCGATCAGCGCGTTGGCGAGCGACGGCGGCGAACTGATCGAGACTTCGCCGCGCAGGCCGGGCTTGGCCGCCTGCACCGCGCGCGCCACGGCGAAGGCCGCTTCCTCCATCGGGGATGCCGTCGCCGCGATGCGGCGCCCCTCATCGGTCAGGAGATAGCTGCGGGCCCGCCGATCGATCAGTTTCAACCCGGTTTCGGCTTCGAGCGCTGCAACACGGCGGGCGACGGTGGCGTGGTCGACCCCGAGCAGCCGGGCCGCGCCGGACAATGTGCCCTCGCGCGCCAGCACCACGAAATGCCGCAGATTCTCCCAATCGGCCATTGTGCAAAATCTCACATCCTCGTCTCGGATTTGTGGAATTTCGCATATGGGGCGGGAGCTGCAAGATGCCCGGGGTCAACCGAGGAGATGCTTCCATGGCCACCGCGATACGTTTGAAGGCGCCTGGCGGCGCCGACCAACTCGAAAGCGTGACGATCGAGCTGCCGCCTCCGCAGCCGGACGAAATCCGCATTCGCCAGACCGCGATCGGGGTCAACTTCATCGACATCTATCAGCGCAGCGGGCTGTATCCGCTGCCGCCGCCCGCGATCCCCGGCGTCGAGGCGGTCGGCGTGGTGACGGCGGTCGGCGCCAATGTCACGTCGCCCCGGGTCGGGGACAGGGTCGCCTATGCCGGTGCGCCGGTCGGCGCCTATGTCTCGGAACGAAACCTGCCGGCCTGGCGTGCGATCAACTTGCCGGACTCGGTTTCCGACGCTTCGGTCGCGTCGGTGTTCGTCAAAGGCATCACGGCGCACATGCTGTTGCAGCGGGTCCATGTGGTCGGACCGGGCACGGTGGTCCTGATTCACAGCGCCGCCGGCGGGCTCGGACAGTTGATGACGCGATGGACGCGGCATCTCGGCGCCATCGTGATCGGCACCGTCGGTTCCGACATCAAGGCCGAGACCGCACGTAACGCCGGCGCGCAGCATGTCATCGTCGGCCGCGATGCTGATTTTGCCCGGGCCGTGGCTGATCTGACCGACGCGCGCGGCGTGGATGTGGCCTATGACGGTGTGGGCGGCGACACGCTGTCGAAAACTCTGCGATGCGTGCGGCCGTTCGGAGTGGTCGCCAGCATTGGCCAGTCGGCAGGCGCGATCCCGCTGATCGATGTGGACGATCTCGGTCCCCGGCGCAGCCTGATGTTGGCGCGGCCGAGCGTCATGGCCTACCTGAACAGCAGGGAGGACTACCGGATCGCCGCAGATGCGGTGCTAGCCGCGGCGCAGGAGGGTATCCTGCGATCGGAAGGAAAGGCCTATCGCCTCGACGACGTGGCGCAAGCCCATGCCGATATCGAGGACGGGCGGAGCACGGGCTCCCTGTATCTGGTGCCTTGAGCTTGCGTTTATCGACCTTACGAGTTTTGGATTGAAGTGAGCGCGCGCGGCAGACTCCTCTTAATCCCTCCCTCGCGAGCGTTAGCGAAGCGCGGGGAGGGTGGCCGGCCGCAGGCCGGTCGGGTGGGGGTGTCTCCGCGAGTCCTCATGAAGATCTTGCTTGCGGAGATACCCCCCACCCGGCGCTTCGCGCCACCCTCCCCGCCACTCGCTCCGCTCGCGGGAGGAGGGATAAGAAAGTGCTGCGCTGCAGTCACTTTCGTGCGCGACGATGCGAAGTGATTTGCCCGACGAGGCTGAGCAAGAATTCGCACGCCTCTCCAGCGCGGAGAAAACAGTTTCCTCTGATGGCTTGTGCTGAACCGGTGGCAGAAACTTTTCGGTAATTTGACCGAGAAACAGC
>Ga0307516_10009818_pt1 | contig 10617 bp, 11 predicted proteins | sample 19_EM_MG_FD_203310 | JGI IMG/M metagenome (GOLD analysis project Ga0307516, IMG submission 203310) | Populus trichocarpa ectomycorrhiza microbial communities from riparian zone in the Pacific Northwest, United States - 19_EM | ecosystem: Host-associated > Plants > Roots > Unclassified | place...
CGGTTCCGACATCCTACGAACCAACCGAAAGAGGCTGCCGCTGAGCCACCAAAACGCCTCGATAGGCATGGGGGTATCTTGCAGGACCAACTTCGTAGGTGAGGAGAGACATCTCTCACGAACTCTTTCCGCCTGGCTAAATTTGCGCAGATCTCAGAAAGCGCCCTGGTGCCCGAGTTTTTCGCTGGCGGTGCGAATCTTGCTTCTTGTAAGGTTCGCCGCGGCAATGTACTCTAACATCCAAGATTGTGATGAAGGTATGCGGTCCAGAGGTGGTTTGAGATGTTCACTGACGCATCGTTTAGTATTCAACTTCTGGGAACCACTTCACTACCTCGATCGTGGCCATGGCTTCCAGACATGGGAGACTTCACCGGTATACGCCATACGAAGTTACGCGTACATCGCTTTGCACCTCATCCCGGTGAAAATCGCGCGGCTTCTCTTTGGAGATGAAAAGGTGTGTTGTACGAGGTGGTCCCTGTATTGGTCGCTTATACTCCACACCATAGAGGATTGCATTCTTTGCCCTCCGGGGAACCCTATCTCTCGTGTCAACTCTCTGCGAGGCAAAACTCTATCGGATGGTTCTCGAGAAGGTCAACTGGCGTGTGGCGAGGTACATGTTCTTCATGATGCTTACGAGTTCCGGGATGTGGAATGCTTCAGCGGGTATGTCAAGTTCAGTGAGCTGACTAGCGTTGTCGGCCCCTAAACATGTTCGTCTGCCAGCGTTCCTCCCATCCTCCTTTGCGATGTATTTTGTTACTCTTGCGTCTGCATTCAACATGGAACCACCGAGTTCAAGGAATCCCCGACGCACGCTGCTTGTGACCACCTTCTTCGCTACTGCAGCGATTGTTGGTTGGCCATTCGCCCTAGCTCTCTCCATCCCTTATGTGTTGGAGGAACTCTTCCTCTATGCCGGGGACATAGTCCCTGCAGCGGGCAAGTCGAGATGGATGGTTAGCAGATGGTTGCGCTTTGTACGGTCTGTGGCCACGGCTGCCTTGATATTCGTTAGTACTGTCCAAATGGCCACATTTCGCCCCACTGACCTGTGAAATCAGGTTCCGGTCGTAGGAATCGACACCCTCGCCTACGGGAAGCTCACGATTACCCCATGGAACATTATCAAATACAACATCTTTTCCGCAGCATCTGGTAAGGGCCCCGAGTTGTACGGAACGGAGCCGTGGAGTTACTACTTCGCGAACCTCGTCCTGAATTTCAACGGCCTCCTTTTCCTCGCGATTGTATCGTTGCCGGCCCTCGCGATCACTTCTTTTGTCGACAAAAAACGTTTGGGACTCACCAAGGCAGGTCCCGAGCGGTCCAGCCCGTTCACATTGCTCGCGATGAGATTGCTCCCGTTGTATCTTTGGATAGGGATTCTTACTTCCCAGCCACACAAAGAAGAACGGTTTATGTTCCCGGCGTATCCTTTAATCTGTTTCAATGCTGCGGTCACGCTATATCTCGCTCGTGGATGGCTGGAGGTCGCTTATGTCAAGGCCACCGCGTCACCGTATCAGGTGAGCGCCATCTCTCCGTTCTTTCCGCGAATTAATGACGATGTTCGGATAGGCGTCCAAGGCGAATCTTTTCAGCCGGTTTACGCTCTCGGCCATCGTTGCGACATCAGTGCTCTCAATTTTCCGGACGGTGGCGCTATACACCTACTATCACGCGCCGCTGCAGGTCGCCCACGACTTTGAAGTCGAGATATTGCCAAAGCTGCTAAACAGTACAGGCCATATCTACCTTCCAAGCCACCACCCCTATTACGAAAAGGGGGAGACCCAGCCGCAATATAACCTTACGCATCTCAAAGATTTCGGGTTACATTTATGCGTTGGAAAGGAGTGGCACAGATTCAGCGGAAGCTACTTGATACCGGAGGGAGTTCGGGTGGATTGGATCAAGAGCGAGTTCTCGGGGCTGATGCCCGGGCATTTCTTGGAGAAGGTTCCACAAAAATCGCGGTTTTGGCTTCGTGACGGAACGAGACGCGTGCCGTCTGGTATGAATGACATGAACCAAGAAGCCCTCGACCACCTGGTGAGTTTGCGCGGCGCACCTACTCACACAATGTCCACGTGCCGCTTCTCCTCCGGCCGAATTGCGCTGACGCCCACGATATTTTCAGGTTGACGTGTCCACTTGCGACTACTTGATTGATCTCGATTTTCCTCGAAATCCGACTTCTTCGCCGCTCGAACCCCGATACGCTGTGGACCCAGCCTGGGAACGGCTTGTTTGCGCCCCGTTTTTGGATGCGAGGAATTCACCTACGCTCACTAGGATGCTTTGGCTCCCTTCAGAGTCGTGGCAGGGGGCTAACGAGTACGGGGATTATTGCTTGTTGGGTAATAGGGAGAGATTATCTCGAAAGATAGAAGAAAAGAAAGTTCAAGTGTCTTGAGTTTGCTGTGCAATGTAGCCTTCTTCACCATCAGATTCTTCTTCTTGCGGATACAGACACCGCGTGTAGCCGCCTGGATTTATTTTCGGGGGACCCTTGGGCTTCGGTCGTAGTGCGCTCACGTGGGTTGGGATGTTCGACCCATCTCTTTCTCGCCCGTCGACATGGACTCTCACATACCCTACGACGTCGACTCTGCGGGCCGCTGTTCTCCAGATTCTCTCTCACTCTCTTGCGAACCTCTATCCGGAGGGCCGTTCCCCAGCACGGGGACGATACCAATCCTGTTGTTTGATGATCTGCTTGGCTGTGATCCGGCCTCCTCTCTTCAGTTTGGAGACGCTAATAACACCAGATCTGAAGAAACCGGCAGCAGTACTGGTCACCGTGTCGTCGTCAAGGATTCTTCTTCTGATGTCGGGCTTGGCACGAGGGAGCTTTCCTCCGTCCGTGGATCTTCCGGTGGACAGTCAGCAACTCGTGGGGGGACCGAACTTGGCCTCGTATTGGCTTCTTCGGAACTTTCTTCTTCTAGATCGGCTGATGACGGTGGCCGAGGAGAAGATCTCTCTCTCTTCTTCTCTTCCCCTTCCCGCTCTCACTGCTGCTGTTGCTGCCGCTGCTCCCCATCTACTTCCTCTCGATCGCGTTCTTTCGGTCGCCCGAGTCGAGCGAGTTTTCTCCCTGCGTCTGGTGGTCACGGCGCGCGAAGGATCTGTTCTGGATCGCGTGGAGCTTCTTCAGCGGCTATCAGCAAACCCCACCCGATAGCAGCTGCGAAGGAACATAAGCAGGATTTCGCACTTGAAACTTTTGACCCCCGAACTGGCTTGTCTTCTTCTAATTCAATCACCCTCTGTGACTGTGTGGGCCGGCTTCGGTTCCCCTTGGCTCTTGACCGCGACCACGACCACGGCTGCGACGACGACGACATCCCCAGCCACCAGCGAGACACGCACTCCGCCTCCGCTCCCACCCTTTCGTCGGCAGAGGCGGACTTGTCCATCAATTTCCCGCCAAGAGGCCGAACGATGTACCGTGGCTTGCCTCCGCCGTATTTTCCGATCGAACCCTCTTCATCATCATCCTCCCCTTCGAGTCCGAGCCTTCCTCACCATCTCTCCTGGCTACGAAACGTCACGATATCGCTCTGCATCGACCAGGAATGCTTCCGTGCCGTCTTTCCCGCATTCAAACTGGTCGGATACACGAAACCCACGCTTCCCATTCACTCCTCCCGGGCTGGGATGCAGAAACTTCTCGTGGGGGCTAACGTGGGCGGTACCTCGTTCAAACAACTCTCAGAGCTCATGGACAAGACGTCGACGGATCCCGATTTGGTGGTGAACCTGGATGTGGGGATGGCCGAGTTCATGCCGCTCAAGAGGGAGAGTTTCCTTTTCCACCACTCCGCTATGGACACGCCGCCTTTGATCCGGAGGTTGACTGTGAATGGGGACGAATCGAGGGATTATCTATCTCAACACGCCCGCCTCTCTATCAAGTCGACGGACGGATTCCAGGTCTACGCGGTGAGCGGGTCAGAGATCAGGCGGGGATCTGGTGGTGAGGATAGAGCGGGCCGATCCGAAGGTGGCACTTCCCAGATCAGGCTCGAGTGGCAATTCGAGTACACGGTGGAGGACAAGCGAAAGGCTGATGGGACCAAGGCGGGCGGTGGAGAGAAAAATTTGACCCCACTTAGGTTCAGTTGCTCTCCTGGGCTACTTCATTCGAGACAAGGACGCAAGGTCACGGTTCTCAACGTGTGGAAGAAGAGTATTCAGCCGAAGCTCGTCGCTGGCAAGGTCGAAATCCCCACGACAACCTCTCCCACCAAACATCGCCCACATGATCTCACCGAAACCGCTTCCCCTCCCACATCTCCAAAGAGTCCGCTTCGATTTCCGACGACGGGTAAGCTGTGGGGTAAACGGGCCAAACCTTCGCCGTATCAGTTCGACAAGGGAAGCGACGGGAGCGAGGAGTGTCTCATTCCATCAGAGGATCCCTGTAGCCGAAGGCGGCGGTCACGGCCCGGTTCCGCATGCCTCTCGCGAATCTCGCATGAGGCGGAACTGCCACCGCCGAGGCGGGGTGGAGACCGAGGACAGATTGCGGATGCCTTCACGAATTGGGACGCTTGGTCTCCCTTTGGGGGTACGGAGAGGTCGAGAGGGAGGAGCAAGAGCCAGAACACTGGGAGAGGAGCAACGTCTGAAGATGAAAACGAGCGAGTATCTTCTCGTTCTCAAGGCGGACATTCGACAGCACGGTTCGTTTACAGTAGACGCCCACGGACTGCCAGATAAGCACGCTACGTTTTTTTTGCCTGCCGCATAATTCGCTTGATATTCAATTCTCCTTTCTTTCTTTTTTTCTCTCTTCACCAGTCGTATGTAGTCGCATCGCATCATGCGCCCCAGGACGGGCTGTATCCTTAATTATCTTGCCTCCATTCAATGTTGTATACTGTACAGTTTTACCTAGAAGAAAACGGTAATAAAAGACGAACCGAATCCGACCTAGTAATTTAACTCGCGGTGCTGGGCTTACGAGCGTGGTACTGGGCTCTGGCTGCTCGAAGCGGTAATAACTCCCATTTTCTCCTGAGAGCTTTGTACGGGGCGACGGTCTTGTCGTAATCGGTGGGGGAAACGGTTACGACCCCAACGAGTCGTAAAAGGTCTGGAGAATCGTCCACCTCGCCTTCCTCGCTCCGATCCAAGTCCAGGATCTCATCGTCTCGCAGATCGATGTCACCGTTATCGAACACCTGATCGGGTGTAGGTTTGTTGTGGCCGATACCGGAGTTGAGCAGAGATATGGAGGAAGTCACGGCGGTGGAGAAGAAAGTGGTAGCGTGCTCGATGACGGATCTCGGGCGGACTCTGGGTTTGGATGCGAGTAGGTAGGTGTTCTCTGACCAGTTCTCGGGGGAGGTGGCGAAGCCGGGTGGGTATGAGAACGTTATGGATATTTGTTTGGTTTCCTTATCGTAGGAGAACTGAGGGAGTGGATGGGAGAATCCGTTTGGGAAAGGATAGGAGATTGGACGTCTGTGACGGAGGACGAGTACTTCTCCTAGGGTATGGTCAAGCCGAACCGCCCGATTGCAAGGTGTGTGGGTAGAAGGCTCACCGTCGAGGTCTACGGAATGCCCAGAGGCACGAGAGCAAAGTGCGCCGGTGGAATCGATAAAGAACACCTGACGCCGTAGGGGGTGAGCCTCCTGCGAAACGGAATACGCGAGTCGGGTAGGTGAAAACGCTCACTTGGTTATCTGCATCTGGCGACCGAAGAGCTAGAAGTGAAATGGAGAATACCGTGGTCAATATGCGAACAACGAGGTTGATCAAGGATGGATCGACGGGGATGGATTGACGCACTCTCCACGAGAGATTGCTCTTTCGCAGGCCATAGGGCGAGCGGTGAGTTGTCCTTCGTTTCGTTGTTGTGGATTTCGAGGAGGCGACCGGTTGCTACGGATTTGATTGAGAAGTATCCGGTGGGGAAGCCCAGGGACTCGGTCTCGATGTGAGGCGCGTTCATTTGTGTGTGCAAGTCGGCGGGTTGAGGCCACGTGGTCCGGGTGAGGGATCTTGGCTGAGACTTTCTCGCTCTCCTTCCTCCCGCCGTGTTCCCAGCCTCCGCCACAACTTGGTCCAAGAACCTGAACCCGCTCCGATGGGAATCACACTACCCCCACCCCGATCCCAAACGGAACATCGCGAAACGCCAAGGCCAATGCGACGGAACCACTTTCGATCGGAATCCGGACGGTTTGGCTGTTCTGTGGGTGCTGTAGGATACATATGAGGGTGAAACTTTCTTCGAGTGAGAAAGGTGATTCTTTATGGGTGGTGGTGCCCTGGTTGTTGACCCTCACGGTCGCGACCCAACGAAGTGAGTTGACCGTCATCGCTTCACTCTCTATCGGATCATCGCTAACTATCAACAGACTACATCTAGTGGGACGGTCAAGTGAGCCAAGGGAAGGTCCGCCGCAACTTCTGTCATGCTCGAACACGTTCCCTCTGTTACGTCGATCGGAACACACCCATCCAATCCAGTCTCATCCATACCAGGGAAGACGGGAAGGTTATTATGAAAAGGGTCAATTCTACCTGGTTTGAGCGTGGGGTTCACCGTCTAAGGTGCGTCCCTTCTACCCGAAACTTGTTACCATCCGTAACTCCTTCATCCTCAGTGTCCGGATATCGAGTACAACATGGGGGTATTCGTCCTGGACCTCGATAAGGTTCCGTGGGGTATTGGTGTGTACATATATGCAGGCGCACACGAGCACGGAGGTGCCGACCGCTTGTTTCAGGCTTCTCGGGAACGGCCAGTGGCCGAATGTAAGAATGACGATTCCTAGGGCCCACCATACCCACTCTCACGGGATGATCAGAGGCTGACATTACAGAAGGTGTACACGATAACGAGCATAATCAAGTTGCCTATCACACTGCACCGAGTACGTCCGCAATGACCTATAGCTGGATCCGCGCTCCAACGCAATTCGCTTGCCTACTCGGCCAACGCGAACGTAACCGGTACCAATCCACATATGTCCCGCCAACATTTCGCACCGTTCCCCCCACTTATTGCTCCTTCTAGACGCTGAATGACCGACCGAACCTCGTCGCGACGGGAATGTCAACTACAACTTGGGTTGTTCGTTCACCGATCGGAGTCACGCGACCTAGGTCCCTTACTTTAGCTCCGGGGGCGGAGGTGTGCTCGCGACGAGGTGGGATGAGCACGAGATATCCACTTGTAAGGAACGCCCTGGGTCAGGGCTGAAGGATTTTGGCTAACATGGGGTTCGCTTAACATAGAGTCATTTTACCGGGCTGCTATACCGCAGGATATCCTCGTCGGATCGCCCGACCCGTCCCATTGGGTATATCGGCGAGACTCTTGCCGACGAACTGCAACCCACTCAGCAAGTTCTCCGTCAACATGTCCATCACTTTCGGCGAACCCGGAGCTATGCGATGACCTTATGGTGCTTTGACCTGGCCTTACTGTGGGTATCCGGGGACTGGGCGGGGAACTCGTACGCGACAGGGTTCAACGGGCTGAAGTCGCCGGGACGATTGCTGATCGCATCGAGTTCACAAAACCCCAATGAGTTTACCTTTATTCATAATACGTATCTACGCATATATACAATAAACGAGCATCGTGCGCGCTCACGGTTGATGCGCACCCCCGAGGAGAACGGAAACCTCACCGTGGAAGGAAAACAGGTCAAGCCTGGCGAGGTCAACGTCCCCTCTGATACGACGAGTGTGTGATACCGGGGTATCAAGGGCAATACTGCTCATTCACCCTCACGTTGTCTGATTTGGCCCTCCCACAATGGGGTCTATGAGATGCAATTGCTCTCGTGTGGAAAGTGGTCGGCGCGTTGTTTGGGCGCTTCGCGCCAAGCGACAGTTGGACCGAAACCATCAGCTCAACTGCCCGCTACCCCCACCGCGATCTACACCGATCGAGCATCAGCATGCATCTCCAGAAGTCCTTTTTGAAGCCGTTCAAGAAGTGGAAGGGTAAACTCCCAGATAGTCGTCGCGAGAAAGGTGGAAGATCTGGGAGCGAAGATAACAGAAGAGGGGCGGAGGTTGATGGCGAAGGGAGGGAAGCAAGTCAAAGGAACTCGTACCTGCAATCAGCGGTTGAAGTTGAGGATGTGGTGGAAGGTGTGCCCAGTCGAGAGGGGAGTAATGTCAACTGGAAGGATGCCGCTCCGGTCAATGATCCCCCCACATCCGCGCCTTTGATCTCGCAGAGCGGGAAGCCCGACAGTGCGTGAACGACTTGATTTCAGTCCACCCTCTGATACATCCTCCAGATCATGCAGACAACTCTGCCACCCTTGATCAAGTCCAGGACGGTCCCAGTTCCAACCAGAGTGAACCAAATGCTTTGGATGGGAATAAATCCAAGCAGTGGAAGCCCACTGCATATGCCACTGCCAAATTGTTCCTCAGTGGGGTGAAGGAATCTGCAGATGCCTTCCCTCCCCTCAAATCTGTCCTTGGAGGTCTCTGCTTTATCCTGGACAATTGTGAGGTATGGGAGCCCTCTAGTATATGCTACCCACAACACTTACAGGTGCCCCAGCGAACAAAGGCAAATAAACAAGCAATTGAGTCATTGGCTCCCAGAGTCAAAGCACTTTCTGCCTCACTCTGTAAACCTGTTTCTGAGGGTGATACCAGTGAGAGAGCAAGGAGGAAGGAGCTAGAATGGTAATCTCATATCCCCTTCAGTTGAGAGCTGAGCCTAATAAGCAGGGGATGTTAGGAAACTGGAAAGAATCCTCCTAGAGCTCACCCCATTTGCAGAGCAGGGGAAGCTTGAGGGGTTCTTTACCAATGCCAAGAATGCAGATATGCTCACTGGTCTAGTTGGAGATATTCACAATGCTGTCATGGACTATCAGGTTTGTGGTCAGAGTGAGCCCATTATCTTTATGCCTGATGTCCATTCTAGACTTCACTACAACAAGATATCTATAAAAAGAGTTGTTTGCTTATTGTGAGTCTCACCCTCTTGCCTTTCATTCATGGGAGTAACCACTGGATAGGAATCAGCAGACTCAGCCCCTCTTGACAAAATGCATCACACTGCCAAGGCTGGGTACCGTTTTGGGAACAGGCAGGGGTGTCTGGGGGGGACAAGGGTGGATGTCCTCCAACAACTTGAGAATTGGCTGGAGCACAAGCAGGGCCAGCGTGTGTTCTGGCTCAACGGCCTTGCAGGGACTGGGAAATCAACCATTGCCCAGACATTTGCAGAGATTACCTTTGCAGAGGGAAAGCTTGGTGCAAGTTTCTTTTGCTCTAGAGACTTTGAAGACAGGAGCAATCTTCAAGTGATTTTCCCAACTCTTGCATTCCAGCTTGCATATCAGTGCCCCCTATTCCGAGGGGAGTTACTCCAAGTCCTAAGGGCCAACCCTGGAATTGAATGTGGATCTCTTTGTTTCCAGCTAGAGATGCTCATCATTGGCCCATTCCAAGCAGTGAAAACTCCAACCCTCATTGTGATTGATGCCCTGGATGAGTGCCAAGATGAGGAACCAGCATCTGCACTTCTCTCCATACTATCTCGCTATGTGGACAAGATTCCTCTTGTCAAGTTTTTCATTACTGGTAGACCTGAACCTCGTATTCGGTCTGGGTTCCGCTTGGAGTTACTTCAGCCTCACACAGAAGTGCTCAGACTCCATGATGTCAAAGCTGATTCGGTGGATAATGATATCAAGCTCTTCTTAAAAACCAGGTTAACTGAAATTGTCAAGAACCGGAGTAGCTGCAACTTTGTAGAAGATTGGCCAAGTCCACAGGATATTGATGCCCTCTGCAAGAAGGCTGCTGGCTTTTTTATCTATGCTTCAACAATTGTCAAGTTTGTTGCATCTCAGCTTCACCCACCCAATGAGAGGCTTGCTCTCATCCTCTCACTTCCACAAGACACATCCCATGAAGGGAAGTCAGGGATAGATCTCCTCTACACCCAAGTCCTGGAGCAAGCTTTCCATGATGTGGATCAAGACTTCTGCTCATATTTAAGATCTGTAGTGGGAGCTGTAGTGCTTGTCCTCCACCCACTCTCTATCAAGACACTCTCAGACCTCCTTGGAAACCATGGCACACCATTGGGGATATGTAATGCTCTACGCACACTCCACTCACTCCTCCTCATTCCAGACAATATGGAAGATCCAGTCCAGATCTTTCATAAATCCTTCCCTGACTTCCTCACAGATCCAAAGCGATGCACAGATAACCGGTTCTTTATAGATCCTCTAATTCACCATAGAGAGGTCTCACTTTCATGTCTTAAGCTAATGCAGGAGAAATTGAGGAAGAATATCTGTGACCTGGATAACTATGCCATTCTCAGTGAAGTTGGAGATCTTTCAACTTGCCAGAGAGTACACATTGGGGATGCCTTAGGGTATGCATGCCACTTCTGGGCAGCTCACCTCACAAGGACTGCAAGCAGTGACCTTGGTGTTGAAGAAGTGCAGCAGGCAATTGACAATTTTTTCACAACCTGCTTCTTATTTTGGATTGAGGTTCTCAGCCTCTTAGGAATCCTTGAAGTTGGTATCTATGCCCTCAGTGATATAGAAAAATGGTATACACTGGTGAGTTATGTACTAGCATTCA
>Ga0307516_10009819_pt1 | contig 10617 bp, 16 predicted proteins | sample 19_EM_MG_FD_203310 | JGI IMG/M metagenome (GOLD analysis project Ga0307516, IMG submission 203310) | Populus trichocarpa ectomycorrhiza microbial communities from riparian zone in the Pacific Northwest, United States - 19_EM | ecosystem: Host-associated > Plants > Roots > Unclassified | place...
AACTGCTCCTGCGCCACGCGGCGGCGCTCAGATCGGGATGGGACATTCGCTCCACGGTTGTAGCCCTCCATCGCGGATCGGATCATGTCGAGCGACATGAGCGGGGGCAGGGCTTCCGCCCGTAGCCGATCGTAGGTCACCGCGAAGTGCCTCACCTCGACCGGATCCTCGATGAGTTGGCCGTAGTGCGCGCCCTCCGTGTAGGCGACCTCCGAGCCGTCCGGCAGCGTCAGAACCGTCAGCGAACCGCCCATCGCGTCGTGCTCGCCCTGGTCGAACGGCAGCACCTGCACGATGGTGTGTCGCTCCGTCGCCGCTTCGAGCAGCCGTTCCAACTGCGCACGCATCACCGCCCGTCCGCCGATCGGACGCTTGAGGACCGCCTCGTCGAGTACCACCCACAGCTCCGGCCGGTCGGGCGAACCGAGCCGCTCCTGCCGTGTCATGCGCGCGGTGAGGCGCTCGTCCAACTGCTCGTCACCACTGAGTGTCACGCCGACGCTCAGAACGGGCTCTCGCGTACTCCTTGGTCTGCAACAGGCCGGGCACCACGTGCGCCGCGTACTCACGGACGGACACCGCCCGCTCCGAATGTGCGATGAACGCCCGTGACCAGTCCGGGAACGTCTCCCGGTACACGTACGGCCATAGCTCGACCAGCAGGTTGTCCGCGCCGAGGACGGCGTCGAGCGCCCGTGCGAGTTCCAGCGTCGGTTTCGCCCCGGAGGCCCGTTCGATCTGGGTGATCCGGGTGCTGACCACGTGTGTCTTCCGGCCGAGCTCCTCCTGGGTCATTCCGGCCGCCGTACGGAGTCTGCGTACTCGCGATCCGAACAGCGCCGCCATCGACGTACTGGGGTCAATTCCGTTGGCCAAGGCGTCACTTCCGTTCCTTACGAACCGAAAGATAAGGCTGCGTCACCTTTTGAGATTAGGGCCGTCTGCCGATGCTTGAGTACGGAACGTGACGACTCGTGTGCAGCGCGGGACGTCCCAGGGCTCGACAGGCAAGGACGGACCCGCTGTGCTGACAGGAACGACCAGTTCGGGCGAAGGCCCTCGCTGGACCCCCGAACACCCGACCATCGCGGCACAGTTCGCCTCCTGCCCGCGAGGCGCCAGACTCGCCCGTCGCCTCGCGGTGCGGCACATGGAGGAATGGGGACACCCGCCGGAGTCGGACGTGTCGTGCGCGGTCGCCCTCGTCGTGGGAGAACTGGCGGCGAACGCCGTGCAGCACGGCCGCGTCCCGGGGCGCGACTTCGGTCTCCGGCTCGGCCTGGACGAGGTGGCCGGCGTGGTGCGGATCGAGGTCGCCGACGCCGCCACCGCGAAACGGCCGCCTGCCGCCACGCCCTCGTCGTACCCCGACGGCGAGTCGGGCCGCGGCCTGCTCATGGTGGACGTCCTGGCGGTGCGCTGGGGCTCGACGCCGCGTCACCCGGTGGGCAAGACGGTCTGGGCGGAGGTGTCGACGGACGCCTCAACCAGTTTGCTGGACCTGTGAGTTCCGGCAGTCGGCCGGCGAACGGTCCTCGAGTCGGCCGGGCGTGGCCCTGCCCAGCTGTTCGCGGTGCGCCCGGGCCGCGGCCATCAGCCCGTCGAGGGTGTCCCTGGTCTGAAGGAGGTCGGCGATGTGCGTGGAGAGCCGTTCGCGCTCCAGTGCCATCCGTTCCAGCGCGGAGTCGGAGTTCTCCTCGCTGGGCGCGTCGACGCAGGGCAGCAGCTCGCTGATGGTGCGGCTGGACAGGCCGGCGGCGTACAACCGCTGGATGAACGCGACCCGTTCGACCTCGCCGTCCGTGTAGTGCCGCTGCCCGCTGCGACTGCGTGTGCTGGTGAGCAGCCCCTGCTCCTCGTAGTAGCGCACGGACCGGACACTGACTCCGGAACGCGACGCGAGCTCCCCGATCCGCACCGGGACCTCCCCGCTGAGTTCTGCGTCACAGGCCTTGCCTCTGACATGGGTGTGAGGTTTTAGCGTAGCCGTCGTGCCCGAGGCGCGGGCACGGAGAACGTCACGAAGAACGTGAAGGAGCCCTGACATGACGACCCTCTTCACCAGCTACCGGCTCGGCGGCCTCACGCTGCCCAACCGGACGGTCATGGCCCCGATGACCCGGGTCCGGGCAGCCGCCGGTGGCCTGGCGACGAAGTCGATGGCGACCTACTACGCCCAGCGGGCGACAGCCGGGCTGATCGTGAGCGAGGGGGTGCAGCCGAGCGTGATCGGGCAGTCCAACCCGGGTACACCGGGACTGCACACCGACGAGCAGGTCGAGTCATGGCGCCCCGTGACCGCCGCCGTCCACGCCAACGGCGGCCGGATCTTCGCCCAGATCATGCACGGCGGCCGGGTGTCACACTCCGACACCACCGGCCTGCGGCCGGTCGGACCCTCGGCCGTCCCCGCCGTCGGCGACGTGTTCACCCCGACCGGGCCGCAGCCCGCTCCGACACCGCGCGCACTGGACACCGCCGAAGTGCCCGAGCACGCACGGTCGTACGCCGAAGCAGCCCGCCGCGCCGTGGACGCGGGCTTCGACGGCGTGGAACTCCACGGCGCCAACGGCTACCTGATCTCGCAGTTCCTCTCGTCCAACGCCAACCTGCGCACGGACCGCTACGGAGGCCCGATCGCCCACCGGATCAGGTTCGCCGTCGAGGCCGTCACCGCCACCGTCGAGGCCGTCGGCGGGGACCGGACCGGCATCCGTCTCTCACCGGGCGGCACGTTCTGGGGAGTCGAGGAGACCGACGTCCTCGAGCTCTACACCGCCCTGCTCACCGAACTGGCCCCCCTCGGGCTCGCCTACGTACACCTCGAAGCCACCGCCGACGAAGAGGTGCTCGTCGCCCTGCGGCGGGCATGGCCGGGCACCCTCATCATGAACCCCGTCCTTCCGATGGGCCCCAAGCAGACCAGCCGCGACGACGCCGACCACTGGCTCACCCTGGGCGCCGACCTCATCAGCTTCGGCCGCGCCTTCCTCGCCAACCCCGACCTGGTCGAGCGCCTCCGAACCGGCCTCCCGATCGCCCCCGTCGACGAGGCCACGTATTACCAGGGCGGCGAAGCGGGCTATTTGACCTACTCGGCGCACCAGTACGCGGCTTGATACGAGCCCCGGCCGTCGTCGACGAGGGCTCGGCCTGCCTCCGTCACCGACCGCGCACCTCGGACGCCCAGGTGCTCGCCTTGTGGACCTCCGGCCCCTCGACGTGTGCGGCACCGGCTGTGTACAGCAGCCACAGCAGGTCGAGGGAGCCGAAGAAGGACTCCCCCCAACAGTCGACCCAGACCCGAACCCGCGACGAACCCACCGGAACGACGTCCCAGAACTCCCAGCCGCGGGAATCCTCGTCCGGGTCGAACCGGTAGATCCAGCTCTGGAGGCGCCAGGGATGTGCCTTGCCACTCTTGGCCAGGAACGCGGCACGACCGTCCCGGGCGAATTCCCGACCGGACTCCTCGCCCTGGCCGGAGACGCCCGTGAACCAATCCGGAAACCGGTCCGTCGGTAGATCCTGGTCGTCGAACTCCGCCGTGCAGGCCAGCTGGAGTGCGGCCGAGAGGACATGACGTACCCGCTGCGCGTACGCCTCGGGGGAGTCCTCGGGGACATCGACGGCGAAGGCGGCCAGTACCGGCGGAGCCGACTCGGCCGTGGGGCGCTGCCGTACGCGATCCAGTTCGGCGGCGACGCTCTCCCCGCTGTGGATCATTCGCCGACCCTACATTTCCTCCTCCCGTACGACGCGCGTCACGGTACTCGTGCAGCAGCCGGTTCAAGCGGGACAAGCACCGCAGCGACGGACTCGTCGGCTCGCTCCTGATCGACCCGACCTGCGACGATCCCTCCGGTCGCCAGGCTCAACGGGAGCGTTCTGCCTGCGACGGAGCGGGTGCTCGATGGGTGCGAGCCGGGTCACACCTTCTTGACGGCGATCGTGTCCGGGAGCAGCTTCTCCAGGTCGTCGACGTCCGAGGTGAAGACGGTGATCTGGCCCTTCTGCCGTCGGGCGATGACGGCGAGCACCGCGTCGATCGCGTGCTTGTGGCCGTGCAACTTGGCGTGAGCCAGGAGCCGGCGCGCCTGTCGGGCCTCGTCCTTCCCGATGTCGGCGACCTGGAGTCGGGACAGGATCCAGTCCCAGCGCTGTTCGGTCGTTCTGCCGTCGTACGCCTCGACCAGGGTCAGCGGGGACGTCACGACCTCGGCCTCACCCTGGGCCGCGAGGTCGAGCCGGGCGATCATCTTCCGGTCGCCGCGCACCGCCAAAGAGAGGGCTTCACAATCCAGGACGAAGACCCGGAGCGGCCTCTGTCGGTGCTTACCGGCCCGCTTCTTCACGCAGCCTCTCCGGCGTTGCGCTTTCCGGTGGTTCGACGCCGCTCGTGCTCGGCGTCGAGTTCCTCCAGCTCGTCGAGCGCTGCCGCATGCTCGTCCTCGGTGACGGGGCCGTGTTCTTCCTGCAGCCAGTCGACCAGTTCCCGGAGTCGGTCCCGGTCGCGCTTGAAGCGCAGCGCCTCGGCGACGTACGCCGACAGGCCCCGCTCTGCCGCGTCCGCGCGGATCTCGTCCAGGAGATCCTCGGGAATCGTCACGGTTACCTTCTTTGTCGCCATACAAGAGACCATACTCCTGGTATCACGCTCCTTACCGGTGGGTCAGGTGATCGACTCTCGGCGATCAGGTGGCCGTGGCGGGCCGTGGGCTGCCGTGGAAGACCTGGCTGGTGTGCCAGGAGCGGTGGGTCGCCGCGATGGGGTGGGCGCCCGGTTGAGGTCCGATGAGCGGGCGACGGGATGATGGCGCTCTTTGGACGGCCACCCCCAAGACGGCTCTGGCCGAAGTTCCGTGAAAGATCTTGGAGCGGCACTACCTGGCAACGGAGCAAGGAAAAAATCCCGGCCTCCACGCCTCCGCGCGACTACTGTCCTGCTGGTAGATCGTCCGACCGACGAGGGGGCTGAGTCGTGCTGACCACTACGCATCCCCCGTAGGGCCCTCTGGAAAGCCCAGAGGGCCCTACGGAGGCTCTCGATGTCCCGAACCGTCCGCACAACTCCCAGGCAACTCCGCATCCAAGACGTCGCTTCGCAGTCCATGTCCCTGTACGACCTGCGCTACACGCACGCTGAACTGGCCCGGGCCGCCCGCGAAGGCCGTCGCCCTGCCCCTACGAAGATGCTGCACCGGATCACCTCCTGGCAGTGGATGGTGCTTTACTGCAGAAAAGGCTCGTTCTCAGCCGAGATCGTTACGGCTGAAGGCCGGGCCCGGCTCCAGGGTCGACTCGAAGCCCAGCGGATCCGCGGACTGCACCACGCCGGCCACGACCTTGACGACGCGGATATCCCTCCGGTCCGCCACCGTCACGGCGGGCTCTGGAACGCCTGGTAGACACGAAGCGCCCAGGACTGACCGGGTACGTGCGAGCACATGAAGTGCCTACGGCGGGTCGGCCAAAGGGCTTGCGCCTTCCTGTCCTTGTACCTGATCGCTGATCGCCGTCAGGCCGCTCACGGACTGCGGTCAGAGCCGTGAAAAAACTTCAGAGAGCCTCATCAGCGAGCGCTATGACGTGCTCGCGGGCGGCGGGGCTGTGGCCGACGAAGCGCCGCGAGACCAGGACGCGGTGACCTCCCCCACTCTCGGGGGACCACCGTCCGACGCCGAGGACGCCCTTGTCGAAGAGCTTGTGGTGCGGGGAGCTGCTGTTCTGCCGGTCTGATGCTCGTCGGTCGGCATGTCAGGCTTCGGGTGCCGTGAGGTGTCGCCGCGCTGCGGCCCATACCCCTTCGAAGCCCCGGCGGCTCAGGGGCCCCTCTACGTGCCCTTCCCAGTCGGTGACGGGCGACTCCGCAGTGGAGCCGTACCGGGCGTCGTCGTCCTCGGCAGCGGCAGCCACGATGGGTCGCCGCGCAGGCCCTTCGAGTTCGGCCTGCCGACGTACCCATCCGTCGTCGCCGACCTCGAAGTAGAACCAGGTGTCTTCTTCGTCCCAGTAGCTGCGGAACCATCTTGTCACCGGGCTCATCCTGGCCCACTGCGGTCGTCCCCCGGTAGCTCCAGGGTCTCAGTCGAACCAGACGACGAGTCGTACGTTCTCCGGGCCGTGCAGTCCACCCAGTGTCTGCATCACTGCCCAGACCGGCCCCCAGTGAGTGGTGTCTCCTGCGACTTCGCGACGACTGTGTGCGCCTGAGCTGTCGGTCTCGTCCCAGTCGACGGAGCTCAGCTCGGCCCAGGTGATCCAGGTGGTGCCGTGGGCGCACTTGGGTCCGTCGTATGCGGTGAAAGCAGCGCGTACCCCATCGGACGTGTCCTCCGGCAGACCACGTTCCTGGGCCAGCGGTCGGAACCCGACGTAGTTGCGCACCCCGAAGAGGCAGGCGAGCGCGTCGTAGGCGTTGCCGGTGTTGAGGAGGAACAAGTCCTGGCCTGCACTCGATCATTCCGCTCACGTCGGTGGACATGCTCGAATTCTGGCGGGCAGAGGCGAGGCGTGTCGTCCCGGTGTCACAACGGGCTCCCCCCTCACGCAGGTTGGCGGAGTAGAGGGGGGAGGAACGGTTCAACTCGCCTTCCGCCGGACGTGCTCAGCTCAGACCCAGCGCTTCACGAAATCGATCGCCGCGGAGTCGACCTCCGCCGGGTGCGAGGCGCTCAGGAAGTGCTGCCCGCCCTCGATGATCTCCAGACGCGCCTCGGGGGAATTGGTGAACATCCCTATCTCCTCTTGGGCGTTGGCCACGGAGTACACCTGGTCCGCGGTTCCGTGCAACCACAGGATGGGGCAGCGGACCTCGTCGAGCCTGCCGTGTAGCCCGTCGCGGTCGCGCAGGTTCACCGTGCTGAGGCGCAGGCGGTGGCGCCCGGCGTCACCGGCGTAGTTCGCACGGTAGGCGGCGAGCCAGAACTCGCGTTCGTCGGCCGAGACGCCGCCCATGGCTGTGTCGAGCACGGCGTCTACGACCTCGTCCGGCACGACCCAGTCCTCGCCGACCGGGTCGGCGAGGGCGTCGACCAACGGCGTGTTGAACTCGATCCCGTCCCAGCACCCCAGGTCGCGGCTGCGTGGGCTCTCGAAGTCCATCGACGTGCCGAGTGTGATGAGGCCCTTCACGACGTCCGGGGCGAACAGCGCCATGCGGACCGCCACCCAGCCGCCTTGCGAGGTCCCCAGCACGAGGGCCTCGCGGATCCCGAGGGCCTCGAGGGCCTGCAGGTTCGCGATCGCGCTGTCCCAGTAGGTGAAGTGCCGGTACGAAGCCCTCGTGCGGCCATGCCCATAGGGCTCCAGGGCAAGCAGGTTGGCCGCGGACCCGAGCGCCGGGTCGGCGAACTGCGGCCGGTACAGGTCGGCCGAGGTGGTGTACGAGTTGATCAGGACCAGCGTCGGGAGTGCGGGGTCGTACGGCCTGGCGAAGGTGTATCCGACGGTCGACCCGCCCAGGTGCGGGACCTTGACCGTCTGCTCGATCTTGCTCATCAATTACTCCTCGGGCCGTACATGAAGAATCTCTTGCATCGATGAATCAGCTACTTGCGCGGTGCCGGGGTGCTTTGACCCGCAGTACGATCAGCAACGCGGAGGCGAGCAATACGACGCCAGAAACGGTGAATACGGTGATGACGCCGCCGATACCGAACATCACACCGCCCGCAGCGGCTCCGCGGGCGATAGCGGACTGCACGCCTACCACTACCAGCCCGCCCGCGCTTTCTGCCTGGTCCGGCACCATGCGGGTCGCCCAGTTCGACCATGCCACAGACACGCCACCAAGGGCCAAGCCCCAGAGGACCACCAGAACCGCGTACCCAACCTGCCCAGTGGGAAGAGGCGCCAATCCCAGTGCCGCAACGCCCATCAGCGGCGACATCAGTGTCAAGGTCAGGTGCAGGTTGATTTCCAAAAGCAATCCGGCCACCAGCATACCCACAAAGTTCGCCACTCCGAAGACGAGCAACAGCAGCGCCAATTCATAGACTTCGACTTTCACCACGTTTTCCAGAGCAGGCCGGATATAGGTGAACAGCGCGTAGTGCCCAATATGAACCAGCAGCATCCCAACAATGCCCACCCCGAAGCCCGGGCGTCGCAGCACCTCCCACAACGTGCCCAGCCGTGCCGTGCCTTGGGGTGCCATCCGGGGCAGCGCGAACAGCTGGAACACCAACGTCACCATCCCGAGTGCGGCGGCCGCCAGGAAGGTGCTGCGCCAACCGGACAACTCGCCGAGGTAACTGCCAAGCGGCACCGCCACGATGGTCGCGCCCAGGCGGCCCTGCACTTCATCGACATCGCCCGCAGCAGCGGGAGCACCGACTCACCGATGCAACGCGTACGACTGGACACCGCTCACGGCCACATCCTGCTCTCCGACACGGCGACCCGGGATGATGGACATTACGTCCTCGGCCAGGCCGCGCAGACGGCCGCGCAGTACGGACTCGTGCACCAACTGCGCAGTATCGAGAGCGTCAAGGCCCGCAGCGAGGGGCCGACCGGGGCCCCGACAACGGTGACCAGGGAGACGAACGCGTGAGTGAAAACCAGCAGGCCATCACCGAAGACCAGTGGCACCAGGCCAAGTCGATCTGGGATCACCACCAGATGCACCACGGCGCCCGCCCCGTCGACGCCGCGATCGGCCTGGGCAGCCACGACCTGGGCGTGGCCACCCGCACCGCCGAGCTGTACCGCGCGGGCCTCTTCCCCGTCCTGGTCTTCACCGGCGGCAACAGCCCCACCACCGCCAAGGTCTTCCCGCGCGGCGAGGCGGTCCACTTTCGCGAGCACGCCATCGACCTCGATGTCCCCGCCTCCGCGATCCTGCTGGAGCCCAACGCCGCGAACACCGGGCAGAACATCACCCTCTCCCGCCAGGTCCTGGCCGACGCCGGCATCACCCCGAACACGGTGCTGCTGGTCTCCAAGCCCTACATGGAACGACGGTCGTACGCGACCGCCCGCAAGCTGTGGCCCGAGGTCGAGATCGTGTGTGCCTCGGAACCGCTGGAGTTCGACGACTACCTCAAGTCCATCGGCGACGAGAAGCTCGTGGTGGAGATGCTCGTCGGCGACCTCCAGCGGGTGATCGAGTATCCGAAGCTCGGGTTCGCCATCGAGCAGGAGGTCCCGGAGGACGTGCATGCCGCGTACGAATCCCTCATCCGCGACGGCTTCACCAGCCGCCTCATCGCTTCCTGAACTCCCCTCCCTGGGTGGCCTGTGCGCCATCCACCAGCCCAACTTCCTGCCCCGGCTGACCACGCTGGCCAAGCTGTTCGCGGCGGACTACTGGATCGTCCTGGACGACGTGCAGTTCGTCCGCCGCGACTACCAGCACCGCGCCCGCCTCGCCACGCTCGACGACGTCAACCGGCACCGCTGGCTGACCATCCCCACTCACCGGCCCTCCGGTCGTCCCACCCTCATCAGGGACACCCTGATCCCCGACGCTCCCGCGGCCCGTCGCAGAGCCGCATCGATCCTGCGCCGGCACTACGGGGCCAGTCCCCACTGGCCCGCTCTCGATCGGTCCCTTCAGCCGGTCTGGGACGCGTTCGGCACCGGACGGATCGCGACGGTCGCCGCCGCCTCCACCCGCGCCTTGCTCGAACTGCTCGGCTGGCAGGGGCAGATCCTCACCAGCAGCGCCTTGTCCGCACGTACAGGCCGGTCCGAGCGGCTGGCCGACCTGGCCGCCGGTACCGGTGCGCGTGCGTATCTGTGCGGCACCGGCGGCATGACCTACCTCGACCACGCCCCTTTCACCGAGCAGGGCGTGGCCGTCGTCCCGTTCCTGTCACCGACCACCGGGATGTGGGCCTCGGGACGAAAGGTCAGCGCTCTGCGGGCGGTGGCCTCACGCGGCCCGAACGCCGTGGCGGCCCGGTTCCGGGCTCTCGCGTTTGCCCATGACGCGCTGGAGTTTGCGGCCTGACGCTTCCCTGGGCGACGGGAGCGGCCGTAATCAGCGCCGTCGTGCTTGCGGAAGCGGTCGCTGAGAGGCGGGGACCACCGGTGCCGGTCGGGTTGGCGTGCTCGGACGCTGTGCCGCACTCCGGGCCTGTGCCGCACCCGCCGCAGCCTCCGCACATCGCGGTGTGGCGATCGGTCCGCCGTGGCGGGGACACGAAGACCCGGAAGTCCCGGCGAACGCTCGCTCTGCCGGCGCGTTGCGTCGAAGTGCTCTGGCAGCAGTTCGAAGACCAGGGCTGGGAGCGTCTCGCAGCTGGCGACAGCTGGGAGGAACACGGACTGGTCTTCTCGTCAGCCGTGGGCAAGCCGCTCGACGCCACCAACGTCCGGCGCGCCTTCCGCCAGGCGCTCAGAGAGGCCGAGGGGATCAATGCCGACGACTGGACGCCCCGGGAGCTCCGGCACAGCTTCGTGTCCATCTTCAAGCGCGCTCCGGAGCGGTAGTCACGCAGATAGACACACAGCAACGCCAGAGGGCCCTTACCTACCCGGTAAGGGCCCTCTGACCTGCTACTTAGCTGTCGGGGTGGCGGGATTTGAACCCACGACCTCTTCGTCCCGAACGCGATCAGACCCCTTTGCGACCTTGGTTCTGGCTAACTGACCTGCTCGTTCGGCTCC
>Ga0307516_10009820_pt1 | contig 10616 bp, 10 predicted proteins | sample 19_EM_MG_FD_203310 | JGI IMG/M metagenome (GOLD analysis project Ga0307516, IMG submission 203310) | Populus trichocarpa ectomycorrhiza microbial communities from riparian zone in the Pacific Northwest, United States - 19_EM | ecosystem: Host-associated > Plants > Roots > Unclassified | place...
CCCCCACCGTGGCCTGGAAAATCGGCGAGAACTCCAGCGACCCCGTGGCCAGTTACCTGGCCGACATCTACACCCTGTCCTCCAGCCTGGCCGGCCTGCCCGGCATGAGTGTGCCGGCCGGTTTTGGCGCGCACAACATGCCGGTCGGCCTGCAGCTGATCGGCAACTATTTCAAGGAAGCGCAGTTGCTGGGCGCCGCGCACCAGTTCCAGCTTGCCACCGACTGGCACCAGCGCCAGCCCCCAGGCCTTTGAGTGATTGACATGAGCCAGACCCAACCCACCGCCAACCCCTTTGCCGAGATGCAGGCCGGCCGGCCCACCGGCCCGCTGGTGCAGGGCTACGAAGTCATCATCGGTTTCGAGACCCACACTCAACTGACCACCCAGTCAAAAATTTTCAGCCGCGCGCCCACGAGTTTTGGCGCCGAACCGAACACTGCCGCATCGGCGGTGGACTTCGCGCTGCCCGGCGCGCTCCCGGTCATGAACAAAGGCGCGGTACAGCGCGCCATCGAGTTCGGCCTGGCGGTGGACGCGCACATTGCCGAGTCCAGCGTGTTTGCACGCAAGAATTACTTTTATCCCGACCTGCCCAAGGGTTACCAGATCAGTCAGTTTGAAATTCCGGTGGTGCAGGGCGGCCAGGTCGAGTTTTTACTCGATGGCGAGAAAAAGTCGGTTCGCCTGGTGCGCGCCCACCTCGAGGAAGACGCCGGCAAGTCGCTGCACGAAGATTTCATCGGCATGAGCGGTATAGACCTGAACCGTGCCGGCACGCCACTGCTGGAGATCGTCACCGAGCCCGACATGCGCTCCTCGGCGGAAGCCGTGGCGTATGCCAAAGAGCTGCACAAGATCGTCACCTGGATCGGCATCTGCGACGGCAACATGCAGGAAGGCAGCTTCCGCTGCGATGCCAATGTGTCGGTGCGCAAGCCTGGCGAGCCGTTGGGCACACGCCGCGAGATCAAGAACCTGAACAGCTTCAAGTTCATGCAGCAGGCGATTGACTACGAAGTGCGCTGGCAGATTGAACAGATCGAAGACGGCCACGTCATCCAGCAGGCCACCGTGCTGTTCGACCCGGACAGCGGCGAAACGCGCAGCATGCGGACCAAGGAAGACGCGGCGGACTACCGCTACTTTCCCGACCCGGATCTGCCGCCGCTGGTGATTGGACGTGACTGGGTGGAAAAAACCCGCGCGGCGATGACGGAGCTACCGCGCGTGATGGCTGGACGCTTTAGGTTGACCTACGGCATAAGCGTAGACGATGCGAACGGTCTCACTGTAAATCGCGCAGATGCAAAATACTTTGAGAATCTCTCAGAAATTCTCAGCGTTGATTGCTCGAAGGAGAAAGCCGGCGCTTTGGCTGCCAGTTGGATGCGCGGCGAATTTGCCAGTATTGCGAACATTGACGGTGTGGCGATATCAGAGTTTGGCATCGCAGCACATTGGCTAGCCACCCTCCTCCGCCGAATACTGGATTCAACAATTAACAGGGCAGCGGCGAGAACCATCTTCCCTGGTATGACTGAGACAGGTAGGAAACGGCGAAGGGGAGAGCCAGCCGTTGATTTTTCGATTGACGATTTCATAGCCCATGCCGGCCTCAAGCAAATGAGCGACACCGGCGAACTCGAAAAAATCATCGACGAAGTGCTGGCCGCCAATGCAAAAAGCGTCGAGGAGTTCCGCGCCGGCAAGGAGAAGGCTTTCAACGCCCTGGTGGGCCAGGCCATGAAGGCCACCAAGGGCAAGGGAAATCCGGCGCAGGTCAACGAATTGCTGAAGAAAAAACTGGCTTGATGCTGGCTGCTTGCCCGGCAAGCCCGCTACAGAAACGGCAGCATTCAAGCCCCGGCAGACAAGGGGCTGCGGGGATTTTATCTGAAAGTTATTTTTTCGCGGCGGCCGGGGGAGCCTTGGCCGGCACCACATTGGTCAGGTCCCACAACTTCCTGAGCTTGACCAGTTCCTCGTCGAAACGCAGGTTCACGCGTTGCCTCTCGGCGTCCTGCTCGGCAACAAACCGCTTTTGCGCGGCCACACTGGCTTCATTTTCTTCCAGTCGGCGCCTCAGCGACACGGGCGTCTTGCCCGGGTCTTTTTTATAAAACTCGAAGTCCGCGTTGATGGCCTTGCGCTGGTCCGACAGCTCCTGCGAGCGTTTGCCCGATGCCTTGATGACCTCGTCGACCTGGCTCAAGGCCTCGGCGCGCTCCTTGTCGTGGACAGCGCGATTGGGGTAGCGGGCCAGCAGCGCGCGGTCACGTTTTTTCTCTTCGACCTCCCGGGCCTTGAGTTCGGACGCAGTTTTTTCCTTTTCCTCAAGGGCTGCGCGTTCATCGGCGGTCGGCGGGGGAGCGATCTCGCGCTTGACCAGGCCGGAACGCGAGATCTCCCGTTGCGTGCGATCCATGCATTCAGCAATCGGGCGGTCCGCCGTGATCTTGCGGCCTTTGGCGTCAATACAGGTGTAAATGCCCTGGGCGGGCGAAACGGTCTGCGCTGCCGCCAGGCTGCACACACAAGCCGCCACCAGCCCCAGGGCCGCCATCGTTGTCGCGTGCAATTGCAATGCCATGTACATGAACAATCAGTCCTTAATCAACGCCGTAGCGTTGCCGATACTCCAGCACGCGCTGGTAATGGGTTTGAAGCGCGCCGTCGTCTTTTGGTTCCACGCCCGCCCCCGAGGCCTTCTGCCCTTGCGCCAGATAGTGCAGCAAGTCGTTCAAACGGGCAATCGCAAAAACGTGAAGTCCGAACTCACTGGTGACAAATTGCACGGCGCTGTAGGGCACGTCCTTGCCGGCTTCGGTGGCTTTTTCCTGACGGTCCAGCGCGATGACCACAGCGTGCGGGGTGGCGCCCGCCGCCCGGATGATCGCCATCGACTCGCGTGTGGCGGTGCCGGCAGAGATCACGTCGTCAATCACCAGAACCCGCCCCTGCACAGGCGCGCCGACCAGGGTGCCGCCCTCCCCGTGGTCCTTGGCTTCCTTGCGGTTGTAGGCAAAGGGCACGTTGCGGCCCAGCCGCGCCAGCTCCACGGCGACCGCCGCGGCCAATGGGATCCCCTTGTAGGCCGGGCCAAAAATCATGTCGAACTGCAGCCCGTGCACCTTCTCCTCCAGCAGCAGGCCGCGCGCATAAAATTGCGCCAGTCGGCCCAGTTTCGCGCCGTCATCAAACAGGCCCGCGTTGAAGAAGTAGGGGCTCATGCGGCAGGCCTTGGTCTTGAACTCGCCAAAACGCAGCACGCCTGAGGCGATGGCAAACTCGATGAATTCCTGCGCCAGGGCCTGGCCCTCCGCGCCTGGAGGGGTGTTGTGCCTGCCTTGCCCCGGCGTGCCCGTTGTTATGCTCATTGGAGTCCCATGTTTAAGTTGACCAGCCTGAACCTCAATGGCATCCGTTCCGCCGCCACCAAAGGCATGCAGGAATGGGTGGCCCAGACCCAGCCGGATTGTATTTGCATGCAGGAGCTCAAGGCCCAGGCCGCCGACGTGGCCGGGCGTTTCGAGGAGATCGCCGGCCTGAAGGGGCACTTTCACTTCGCCGAGAAAAAGGGCTATTCCGGCGTGGCGGTGTACAGCCGCCATGAACCCAGCGATGTGATCACCGGCTACGGCTCACCTGAATTCGACGCCGAGGGCCGCTACGTCGAATTGCGCTTCGACAGCCCCGGCCGACGGCAGGCGCCCCGCCTGTCCATCATCAGCTGCTACTTTCCGAGCGGCTCATCCGGTGAGGAACGCCAGGCCGCCAAGTTCCGCTTCCTGGCGGAGTTTTACCCTTACCTGGCCCGGCTCAAGGAAACCCGCGACTTCGTGCTCTGCGGCGACATCAACATCGCCCACCAGGAAATCGACCTGAAAAACTTCAAGGGCAACAAGAAGAACAGCGGCTTCCTCCCGGAAGAACGCGCCTGGATGACGGAACTGCTGCGCGACGCTGAAGTGGCCGAAGAAGCCCTGGAAGAACTCACGGACGGCTCGGGCCAGCCTGCCGTGAAGGCCACACGCGGCGGCGGCATGGTGGATGTGTACCGCAAGCTGCAGCCCACCACCACCGGTGAAGCCTACACCTGGTGGAGCAACCGGGGCCAGGCCTATGCGAAAAATGTCGGCTGGCGGCTTGATTACCACCTGGCCACCCCCGCCGTGGCGGCGCTGGCCCGGAGCGAAACCATTTACAGGACCCAACGGTTTTCCGACCACGCGCCCATCACGGTGGACTATGACCTGGCGCTTTAGCGCCTCAGGCTGTCCGGGGCTACAGGCCTCGATTTGCTATTAAATATATAGCTGTTCAGGTCCAGCCAACGCGGGCCCGTGGCTTTTTTCTTCTTTTTTTGCTTCACGGGCGTCCCACTGCGCACTCATTGCGCAGCGCCTGGCTAGCCCTCCACCACGCTGCGTGACACCACGGGCGGCGCCTCCGGCAGATGAAAGGCCAGCTTGCGATCGCGCAAGGCCACATCGCCCGCGGTCACGCGGTCAAAGCGCCGCAGGTGTTCGGTCCACGATTCGTCGGTGATCTGCTCGATGTAGCGCCCCGGGTCGGAGATGTCGCGCAGCAGTTCCCAGCCCAGCGCGCCCTGGCGCAAGCGGCTGCGCCGGCTTTCCTGCATGAGGGCGCGAAATTCCGCCGCCTTGGCCGGATCGATCTGGTACTCGATGGTGACGCGCACATGGCCGCTCAGCGGCGGCGCGGCGGCGCTGGGCGCCTTGAACTCGCGCGAGGGGGTCATGTCTTCCTCGATGCTGCGGTCCTTGAAGAACCACTGCGTGGCAAAGTTCGCCATCGCGCCCGTCAGGGCCGCCACCACCATGGCCGCCGGCACGCTGCTCATCGTGGCCACCTGGCCCCAGACGGCCGCGCCGGCGGCGCTGGCGCCCATGATGGCCATCTGGAAAATCGACATGCCACGCGCCCGCACCCAGTCGGGCAGCGCCACCTGCGCCGACACGCTCAGGGTGTTGGCCGTGGTCAGCCAGGCCGCGCCGGCCAGCGCCATCGCGGGGGCGGCGATGTACACATTGGGCGCCAGCGCCACCAGCGCGGTGGCGCCCGATTGCAGCAGCACGCCGCCCAGCACCAGCGCATCGCGCGACAGGCGCTGGCGCAGCCGCGGCAGCACGAACACCACCGCAATCGCGCCAACGCCCATGGACGCCAGCAACAGGGTGAAGGTGCCGGCGCTGCCGCCCAGCCCGCGCGCCACCAGCGGCAGCAGCGCCAGCAGGGCGGTGGAGTGAAAGAAAAACAGCGCCACCCGCAACAGCACGGCGCGCAGGCGCGCTGACTGGCGCACGAACTGCACGCCGACGCGCATGGCGCTGACCAGGCGCTCACGCCCCAGAGGGCTGGGCACATGTTCGCGGCGCCAGCGCATGATGACAAAACCGGAGATCAGCGACAGCACCGCATTGAGCACGAACACATAGGCGCTGCCGGCGCTGGCAATCAGCGCGCCGGCGACCAGCGGGCCGATGATGCGCGAGGCGTTCATGGCCACACCGTTGAGCGCCAGCGCCGCCGGCAATTGCGGCCGGGGCACCAGTTCGGGCACGATGGCGGCAAACACGGGCCAGCGCATCGCCAGCCCCACGCCGTTGGCAAAGGTCAAGGCCAGCAGCAGCGGCGCGGTCATGGTGCCCCAGACAATTGTCACGCACAGCAGCATCGCAACCGCGGCAACCCAGAACTGCGTGATGATGAAATAGCGCCGCCGGTCCAGGATGTCGGCCAGCGCGCCGCTGGGCAGGCCCAGCAGAAATACCGGCAGGGTGGACGCGGACTGGACCAGCGCCACCCAGATCGGCGAGGTGGTCAGCGAGGTCATCAGCCAGGCGGCCGCCACATCGTTCATCCACATGCAGATGTTGGCGGCCAGCCAGGTACCCCACAACATCCGGAACACCGGAGAGCTCAGGGGCGCCCAGGCTGACAGGGGGACAGTTTCAGAAGCAGACGGGAGCGCAGTGCCGCCAGGGCTGGGTTCAGGCATGGGGCCTATTGTCCCAAAGTCTCGGCTTGCCGTCGCAGTGAGGCCGCCGGACCGGCCTCAGGGGGTCATTCGCCCTTGAGCGCCCAGATGCGGCCGATCTGCGCCGACAACTCCATCGGGTCAAACGGCTTGTGGATCACGTCGATTGCGCCCAGCGCCATGTATTGCGCAATCTCGGCGGCCTGCACCTTGGCGGTCATGAAGATCACCGGCGTCTGTGCGGTGGCCGGCAGTTCACGCAGGGCCTTGAGGGTGCTGGGGCCGTCCATGCCCGGCATCATCACATCCAGCAGCAGCAGGTCGGCGGCGGCGCCTGGCGCTGAAGCCAGTGCTTCACTGCCCGAAGCGCAGGCGGTGACGGTAAAACCGCCGACTGCCTCCAGCGCCATCTGCGCGACCATGCGGATATCGGGTTCATCTTCCACATAGAGGATGCGGGCAAGTGGTTTGGGCATTCAGGTGTTCCTTGTCTGTGATGTCCGGGCGGCCGTGCCACCAGCAAAGCCGCCAGTATGCAATCGAAACGGTGCAGCGGCAACCTCGCTCAATCCGCCGGCAGGCTGGCGTGCAGCGCGGCGATGGCCTGCGAGATGTCCAATCGCTGCGCAGGCGTGAGCGCCGGGCCGGACACGTCGCCCTCTTCACCCTGACCAACTGCGGCCGCGTCGGCCAGCAGCGTCTCCAGCGATTTGGCCGCGTGGCCCAGCTCGTGGAACCCCAGGGTGCCGGCCGTGCCCGCCAGGGTGTGCGCCAGGCGCTCCAGGTCGGCCAGCGGCGTTGCGGGGTCCGTTTCGCTGGCTTGCCAGCGCGCCTGGACCTCGGCGACTTTTGCCGGCAAGGCGCGTTTGTAATCGGCCCGCTGCAGGTCCAGAAACTTCTGGAACGCCTCTTGACGGGTGCTCATGGCGCAGGCGCCTGCGGTGGCGTGGGCGGCTCGAACAGGGCGGCCACCATGTCGGACTGCGTGATGATGCCGGCCAGGCGGCCATCGTCGCCGATGATGGGGATGTGGTGGTGGCCGTTGCCGCCGAACAGCGGCACCAGGTCCACCAGGTAGCGCTGCATGCCCGCCACCCGCACCTGGCGTGTCATGATCTGCCCGACCACCGGCGGCTTGCCAGAGGCTCCGATCGCGCCCAGCAGCTTGCGCAGCTTGGCATCCATGCCTTGGTATCCCTCCACTTCCGCAGCGCGCATGAAGTCGGCCAGGGTCACGATGCCGACGATGCGGAAGTCGGCATCCACCACCGGCAGCGCCTTGATGCGGCGCTCGCGCAGCAAGGCCCAGGCCTCCTCCAGCGGCGTGCTGTGGGTCACCGTCACCAGGTCGCGCGACATGATGTCGGCGCAGCGCACACCGGCGAGCTTGCGCTGGTAGGCCTGCCACTTCATCTGCTCCAGCAGGGCCTGCAGGTCGTCGCGGCTGACGTCGAGCACCTGGTTGTAACGCGACAGCACCGCGTCGAGGTCGGCCTCGGCGTCGCGCACCTGGGGTGGTTTTCCCGTTTCCGCCGGCCGTTGGCCATGGGGGTAGGACCGTCGCGTGGCGTTGTTGTAGGCGATGCCGGCGATGGCCAGCAGCGCGGCGTTGAGCAGCACCGGGAACACGGCAAACCAGGGATCGGTGATGCCGCCCAGCACCATCATGAGCGCGGCAGCCCCGCCCGGCGGGTGCAGGCAGCGCAGCGCCAGCATCAGGCCAATGGCCGCGCCCACGGCAACCGCAGCCGCCAGTTCAGGCGGCCCCAGCCAGCGCGCGCACGCAATGCCGACCAGCGCGGACAAGGTGTTGCCGCCCACCACCGACCAGGGTTGGGCCAGCGGGCTGGAAGGCACGCCAAACACGAGCACGGCGCTGGCCCCCATGGGCGCCACCAGCCAGGGCAGGCTGGCCAGCGCCGTGCCGCCGGCGAGATGGCAGATCACCCCCGTCAGCAGGATGCCCACGAAGGAGCCGGCCACGATGCGCCAGCGCTCGCGCGCATTGATGCGGGTGCGGGCGGGCCTGAAGGATTGCAGCCACGACAGCACGGCCGCACGCAGCAGGTTGCCGCCTGTGCCGGGGCCGGCGTTTTGGGAAAGAGGACGCATGGTGAATGGCAGCTTACCGCAGGCCGCCTCAGGCAAAACCCTGAGGCCAGCGCGCGGCTTCAGCCTTTGCGCGCCCGCTCGTACAGGGGCATGACACGCGGCAGGTTGCGCTCCATGTCGGCGATGCGGGTGGCGCCGGCGGGGTGGGTGCTGAGCCACTGCGGCGGCGCGCCCTTGTTGGCCGTGGCCATTTTTTGCCACAGCGTGATGCCGGCGCGCGGATCGAATCCGGCGCGCGCGCCGAGCTCCATGCCGACCAAGTCGGCCTCGGACTCGTCCTCGCGGCCGAAGCGCAAATTGAGCAACTGCACACCGTAACTCGCCACCGTCTGGCCCAGGTCACCCAGCCCGAACAGCTGCGACAACACGCTGGCGCCTATGCTGGTGGCGGCCGACTTGCCCATGCGCTCGCGCGCGTGTTCACGCAGGGCGTGGGCCATCTCGTGGCCCATGATCATGGCAACCTCGTCGTCAGTCAGTTGCAGCTGCTCAAGGATGCCGGTGTAAAACGCAATCTTGCCGCCGGGCATGCAAAACGCATTGATCTGCTTGCTGCCGATCAGGTTGACCTCCCACTGCCAGGCCTTGGCCCGCGGGTTCCAGGCCACGGCGTGGGGAATGATCCGCTGGGCAATGCGGCGCAGGCGCTGCAGCTGGGCATTGCCCGGCGGCGCCAGCGCTTTCTGCGCCGCGGCCTCCTGCATCATCTTGGCGTATTGCTGCTTGGCGGCCTGCTCGATCTCTTCGGCCGGCACCAGCTTGGTGAAGCCGGAATTGTTTCCCACCTGCACACCGTCGTTCTGGGCCAGGGCCGGGGCAGCGCCCAGCCACAGGGTCGCGGACAACACAAGCAGACTCACCTTCGAAGCAATTCTCATGGCATCTCCATCAAAGCGGCGTTTTTGGGGCCGGGGTCACAGCGTATTATTCCCGCATGAGCGACACCGTATCCGAAAAACCGAAGGCCCCGCGTAATCTTTCATCGCATTCGGCCGTCGCTCTTTCGGCCACCGGCGCGGGCCGGCCGCCCTGGGGCCAGACGCTGCGGGTCTACCTCGAAGCCTCCACCCTGCGCATGCTGCTGCTGGGTTTTTCCGCGGGCCTGCCGCTGCTGCTGGTGTTCGGCACCCTGAGTTTCTGGCTGCGCGAAGCCGGCATAGACCGCACCACGATTGGCTACCTGAGCTGGGTGGGTCTGGCCTACGGGTTCAAATGGGTCTGGGCGCCGCTGGTGGACCGCCTGCCGATTCCGGTGCTCACACGCTTGCTCGGGCGGCGGCGCAGCTGGCTGCTGCTGTCGCAGGCCGTGATCATGGCGTCGCTGACAGGCATGGCGCTGACGGACCCCCGCGCCGCGCTGCTGCCTGTGGTCTGGTGTGCGCTGGCGGTGGCGTTTGCATCGGCCACCCAGGACATTGCGCTGGACGCCTTTCGCATCGAGTCGGCCGACGTGCAACGTCAGGCGGCGCTGGCGGCGTCCTACCAGACCGGCTACCGCATCGCGATGATCTGGGCCGGCGCCGGCGTGCTCTGGATTGCCGCGCGCGCAGAAGTCACCGGCGCCGGTGCCTACCAGCACGGCGCCTGGCAAACCGCCTACCTGGTGATGGCTGCATCCATGCTGCTGGGCATGGTCACGGTGCTGTGTTCGCCCGAACCGGTTGCACGCGCCATGCCGCCGGCGCGTAATGCCGCCGATTGGCTCAAAAGCGCACTGGTCGAACCGTTTGCCGATTTTCTGCGCCGTTATGGCAAACACGCGTTGCTGATCCTGGCGCTGATTGCGGTGTACCGCATCAGCGACGTGGTGATGGGCATCATGGCCAACCCGTTTTATGTGGACATGGGCTACACCAAGGACGAGGTGGCCACCGTCACCAAAATTTATGGCGTGGTCATGACACTGGTCGGCGCTTTTCTCGGCGGCGTGCTGGCCATGCGTTTTGGCGTGATGAAGGTGCTGATGCTGGGCGCCGTGCTGAGCGCCGCCAGCAACCTGCTGTTTGCCTGGCTGGGCTCACGCGGGCACGACGTGACGGCGCTGATCTTCGTGATCTCGGCCGACAACCTGTCCAGTGGCATCGCTTCGGCGGCCTTCATCGCCTACCTGTCCAGCCTCACCAACATCAACTATTCGGCCACGCAGTACGCGCTGTTCAGTTCCATGATGCTGCTGCTGCCCAAGTTCCTGGCCGGTTACTCCGGCAGTTATGTGGACAGTTTTGGCTACAGCCACTTCTTCACGGCGACCGCCATGCTGGGCCTGCCGGTGCTGTTGCTGGTCTGGCTGGCATCGCGCATGAAATCACCGCCCAACCCTTGACCACTGGTCATTACCAGCTATCACAACGATAGCAAATGGCCTGCGGGGCAGGGTCGCGGTTTACCTAACTTTACAGTCGCTTCAACGCGACTTCTTGCGCCGGGCGCAGCATGGTTTGTCTGGTCATTGACGGAGCAAACCCATGAACGATCACCGCAGCAGCGCAGTCCTTTCAGGC
>Ga0307516_10009821_pt1 | contig 10614 bp, 8 predicted proteins | sample 19_EM_MG_FD_203310 | JGI IMG/M metagenome (GOLD analysis project Ga0307516, IMG submission 203310) | Populus trichocarpa ectomycorrhiza microbial communities from riparian zone in the Pacific Northwest, United States - 19_EM | ecosystem: Host-associated > Plants > Roots > Unclassified | place...
AAAAAAGGTCTATATTCTCCAAAACTTTTTAACATTGTCATTAAACTTGATATAGTGACTCAAACTTGAAAAATCATGACCGAACTCTTTGATTAATATTTAGTCAACTCGCAAAAATTGTGATCTGGGTTATGGATTCTATTGGGTTAAATTAATAATTTTTATTTTATTATATGATAAAAAACATGTAAATTGATTTACCATCAACACAATAATAAAAGATAAAATTCAATAAAAATCTCACTCTTAATGATGTAATTGAAAAAGAACAAAAGATAAAAAAAAAAGTTGAAAACAACAAAAGGACCAATAAAAAATAGCCCAATTGCACTGGGTTGGGCATGTCCAAAACAATTAAGTGCATCCATCCTTTGTTTTTTTTTTTTGGAAAAAACACACATATGATAAGTTGCCTGTGTTTGTTTTAAAGAAAATAATGTGCCCAACAAGAATCAAACCTGTAACCTTAGTCATAACCCTTCATGCTTCAACCAATTGAGCTACAACATAAAGTTTCTATAAAACATTTTAAAAAAATATATCAACCTGGTTCATTATGAATATGAAGTATTAAAACAAAGATAACGTGTTTTAGTTGTATTTATTAAATAAAACGCTACGTCTTGGGCTGGGTCATATTTTTTCTAACATAAAAAATGATTCCTAGGCGATGATAGTGTTTTTAAAAGAGCAAGAAAAATATAGGACCCATATCATTAATGTAAACCCCTGAAAAGAAACTTATAAAAGTGGTCAATAACTTGGTATGGTCCGAATACAAACAAAACTGTGTTGAAATTTCGGTAAAATAATTAACATGGACTTTTTTTTAAAAAAAACCAAACCCTCCTAATTTCATTGTATATGTATAATGTATGTGTGCAATTGCGCTGAAAATTGGGATGTTACAATTGATTTGAATGAGTTCAATAAGCTCATTTAATTTAATAATATGATTATAAAAAAGCAAACAAAAATTAAAAAAAAAACAGCAATGACTGATAAAAAAAGAAGAAGAATGTTTGTCAATATTATGAAACGATATCCTCTAAATGTTCTTAAAATGTCTCAACAATTTTATTTGATAACCAAGCAAAAATTGAATAAGAATGAAATAACCTCATAAAAAGAAAAATGAAAGAAATCTAACACCCAATTACTAGTAAAGTAAACTTTGAATGATGAATTGAAAAAAACATCAATTTTAAAAAAGGACAAAAACATAACTCGAGTCAGTAAGTCAAATTCACGACTTGATCATGAGACTAAGATAAGCCTGCATAGAAGAAATTGAATTAAACAATGGAGGTCAAATCCTAAGCAAACTAAATGATGAAAGGTGAAACTGAAAAAAAAAAATTAAATTACAAAAAATGAATCAACCCAGGTTAACTCGACTAACTCCTAACTCAAGATATGAGATCGGGATAAATCCATGGAAACAAATTGGAAAAAATCACAAAGCTGAAGGTCCAATAACCTAATGTTGAATGATGAAATTAAAAAAAAATCAATTTTTATAAAAGGAAAGGGTTAATCTTTAAAATCCATGACCCGAGTCATAAAACCGAGATTACCCCATAGAAGGCAAACACGAAAAAATAATAAAGCAAAATTCTTAATCATCCAAAAACTAAAAACAAAACAAATAGCAATAAAAAGAATGAGGACCAAATTGGATAAAAAAAATTAAATAAAATCAAATGTTGAGGGATGAAATTGAAAAAAGGTCAAGAAAATGATTAAAAACAAAAAATAGCAATCAAAAGAACGAGGACCAAATTGGATATAAAAATTAAATAAAATAAAATGTTGAGGAATAAAAATGAAAAAAATAATAATTCAAGAAAAGGATTAAAAAAATAGCAATTAAGGACTAAATTGGATAAACAAATTAATGATATAAAGTAGAGGGACAAAACTGAAAATAATCAACTTCAAAAAGCCTTAAAAGCTAAACAAATATCAATCAAAAGATTAAGAACTAAAATTGATATAAATAGATACTGACAGGACATATTTAATTTTTAAAAGGACCAACACGAAATATGAGATGAGAACAAAGAAAAGAAAGATTAAATAAAAACAGGCTACCAAAGGTCAACCGCTGCTCCACCATGCACATACGCTTGACCATTGGAAAGATGATGTCGTGACTCTTTCAAAGTCGTTGTTAGAGGCAGTGTTTGATTACTGGGAGTTGCCGCATGTGCTACCTAAATAATACGGATGTCAACCACATTTATTTATTTTTATTATATTTATATTTATTAAAAGACTGAATTGCTCCTTGTCGAAATTGATTATAACTAAAAAACTATAATGAAATAACAAAAATACCCCTGCACATCAATTTTAGTTTTTATCTTTTAAGTACAATGCAATCATTTCATTATTCAATTAAAGTGTTAAAAAATCAAAATACTCATTGTTCCTATTTTTAGTTTTTTTAATTTTTAAAGATATTTTAATCATTTTATCATTATGCTCTTAAAATGTAAAAAGAAGATGCGTAGTCTCCCATCAATATAATAATAATAATAATAATAATAAATGTATCTCTTGAAAAACAGATTCCATAAGTGTTCAAAGTGAAACGGAGCGTTTTGTTTTTAATTTAGAATTATATAATTAGGAGCGTAATATAATTGATATTAGTGAAACTGGGTAGAAATGTAATTCGGTGGGTGCTTGCTCGCAGCATATTTTGATCGCTTTCTTTGAAAACCAGAACCGAAGCCCATTATTTCCTGCCTTGCAATGCAATGCCATTGCTGCCCTCCATATCATATTTCTTGGGTTTCTTTCCGTTGCACTCAAACTAATTCTCATTTAAATCCATCTAAAACGATCCCTGTTAATCTGACGACCACTGCAACTGCACGGTATCAACGGTAGCGATGTGAACTTGAAGCCGCTGGTTCAGGCTTTGGATTTAAAGCAGATGGGAAGCGCCCAGGAGAGGTTCAGGCTCCTCGTCTCTGATTCCGTGTTGACTCAGCACGCCATGCTTGGTACTTAGCTCAATGACGGGGTCAAGCCTGGGGTTGTCAGGAAAGGATCTGTCATTCAATTGATCGATTACATTTGCAGCCCCGTTCAAAAGCGCCAGTCAGTCACTTAGTTGTTGTTTCCCTAAACTAAATCTCGTCTCCTCGAAATTATTACTAATTTGCTATAAATTCACATGTTCGAATTTCAAATGTGGATTGAATTTTTATTTTCAAGGAAATTCTACGTTTTATTTTGAAATCTAAAAATTGATTAAGCTGGTAGCTGGACTATAACTAAATTAATTATGTTTCATTTTAATTCCAGTTATGTTAATTATTAATTAAGAGTTTATTATGTTTGTTTAGCTTAATTTTATTGTAAAATCGTGGAGATGATGCTTTTTTGAATGGTATCACATAACTTGATCAGCTTATAACTGAGGGAAATAATGATTAAATGCAAGTGTTTGGCTCTTGTTTTACTGGCAATGGCTGTTTTGGTCACTTTTCATACAGGATTATTGTCGTGCTCAACCTGGAAACTATAATACCAGACTGAAATTATTGGAAATTCTGAAAATGTTTCATGATGCTACCGCTCACAAGTCATTCCCTAATACCAACTCAGTGAAGTCAGTAGGGCTTGCTTATTACAATCCAACTTCTCAAAGTCATGCAAATATGGATATCCACTGCATCCGGCCTGCTAGTCATGGTGGAAATATGAAAAGTTTCCGGCCCACTTTGAGTACTCAGAATCAGGGCAGTAATAAGCGGAGTTTCCGACCTGCTTTGAGTGCCCAAAATCATGGTAATGAATTAATGATGTGCAGAGTTTCGGACCGACTGTTCGACCCACTCCAAGTTACAGAAATCCTTGTGCAGTTGTGAAGAATGAGGCACCAGCACGGATCATTCCTATTAATGCTTTGAATCCATATCAGGAACGCTGGGCTATCAAAGCCAGAGTAACTGCTAAAGGGGATCTTCGTCGCTATAATAATTCTCAGGGTGATGGGAAGGTCTTTTACTTTGACCTTGATTCTGACGGAGGCGAAATAGGAGTGACCTGCTTCAATGCTGTTGTTGACTGCTGCTATGATGTTATTGAAGCTGGTTATCTGATTTCAAAGGGTAGCTTAAAATCTGCTCAGAATAATTTCAATCATTTGAAGAATGAGCGGGAGATATTTTTGGAGGCAACTTCAACTTTGGATCTTTTCCCTGAAGAAGATGGTTCCATACCACAACAGCAATTCTTCAAACCCGTAAGTGAAATTGAGATTTCTGAAAACAATTCCATATTTGATCTTATTCGTATTGTGATGTTTGTGAACCCTTCAATTCCTATATTGAGAAAGAATGGTATATGGAAACTAAAAGAAAGATTCTGAATCTAAAAGATGGCTCTGGCAGGGCAGTTGACTAACCATTTGGGGAGATTTGTGCAACAAGGAAGGTCAAAAATTGAAAGAGATGGTTGATTCTGGGTTTTTCCCTGTTTTAGCTGTCAAAACTGGGAAGGTTAGCGACTTCAACGGAAAATCCTTGGGAACAATTTGTTATACTCAGCTCTTTTATAAATCCAGGTATTCCTGAGGCTCATGCTGTGAAAGACTGGTTTGATCAAGGGGGCGTGATGATGCTTAGTGCCAGGAGGATCCAAGAATGAGATTCACAAAATGGCGTCTCAGATGAAGCATGAAGGTCTTGGAAGATCAGATAAGCCTGATTGGGCCACTGAGGGCAAGTATAAGTTTTATCAAAACAAATTCCTTCTGTTACACAGCTTGCCCTTTGATGATTGGAGATAGACAGTGTAACAAGAAAGTGACAAGATCTAGAAACTCAAGATGGCAACGTAATAGATGCAATCAAGAATTTGACGAGTGTGATTATAGGTATCTTCTTCAAGTTCAGATTCAGGGACCACACAAGATTGACTTGGGTAGCCCAGTTATCAGATTTCAGATGGTCTGTCTAGTTGTTCATCTTATAACGTGACTAAGAAGGATTGCTTCCTTGAGTATTTCCATGTTTCAAATGACAGTATAGTGCTTTCAGAGCAACAAAATAAAAGAGAGGTTGTGTTCCTATGTTGTGTTGCATCCAGACAGGAAAAGTAATATTTAGATTTCACAAGTCTTGGGCCACGTTACATCTGAAGATTTCACACAGAGGATCATTGAAAGCATCAAACAAGATACATGACATGAAGTTGTAAAAGAATTCCAAACATTCTCAGAATTGTACATCGCTTAACCCCGCTTGACAGGGTCGAAATTGGAAACTCCGATCACTGCACCAATAATGGCAACAAGCACAACTCCACCAGCCACAATGCTGAGCAAGAAGTTCTTGAGAGAAGGAGAAGCCCCAGCCCCAGCTGCTTCAGCTACCTCTGGAATCACCATGGAAGCTGTAAGTGCACCTGCTGTCAATCCAGTGACCAACTTCTCCTTCAAAGAAGCCTTGACTTGAAACCTACCACTGGATTTTGATGCTGACATAGCCTTAGATGGCCTCGCTGGGAGTGGCTTGAAGAAAGCCTCAGAGGCTGGAACCCTCTTTTGGCTTGCATAAGTTAATGGCAAGGCCATTGAAACAGCTGAAGTTGAAGCCATTTGTTTCTCTGATCTTCGCTCCTGCCCTCTCTACTCTCTTCTCAACAAGAAGCTTTCTTTTGGTGAAATTACCAATATAATTGGTGAAGATGTTATTGTAATGGTTGCCTTACAAGTTGGAGGGAGGGAAGAGGGGTAATGAGAGGTGGAAATTTGAGATATCAGGAAGACTAGACATCTTGATCTGTCCTACGTGGCAGCTTCTCCGTTGGGCATTGGTGGATAAGGTTATCGGATTGGACCAATCACCATCAAGTTTGAAATTTGAAGGAGAGTTCTCGTGGTTGACAATCCCAGCACTGCATATTTGGATATCCCTTCGCTTGTAAGAACTGTTTGGGCCCTTCCAATGGGCCCAAGTGGATTGAAATGCCCAGAGTTTAGGTTTAAAGCCTTTTAAGGCCAGCCCAATGCATTTTAAATAATCAGGTCAACTATGCCTCGGAACCAAGAAGAGATCAAACTAGACAAAAAGAGAATAATCAGAATGATGATGGGAAACAAGATGCTGAAATGGAGAAGAAAACAAAAATATGAAAGAGAATATTAAAAATCACAGCCTCGAGCGACAAATAGAAGAGAAGAAGTGCAAAAATCACATTTCTCTCCGAGTCTCGACAACTAGAAAACACATGGCAAATGCTATTATTTTTTGAACCCCCAAATATGGCAAAGAAAATCCCAGCTTCAAAGACACCACCCACCACCAAGTCGACTGAAATTCAGATTTCAGGCACGAGAAGTGAAGCAGAGAAAGAAAATAAGGTGAAGAAATTTGGGACAAAGAAGAGGGACCATCATCTTGCAAGCGTTGGAGCTACTGAAGCTGCTGTCCCGACATAGCTGAGGTGAACTTGTTGAGGCAGAAGATGGTACTTAATACCAAGATCTTCGAAACATTTCTTCAACTCTAACACTAGATCAGATCTTCTGTTTCCCCTATCTCCACTGTTCTGGAAGTTTATAGTGTGATTAGCATAGAGGGCCATTCTCATCTTATTCACATTCTCAATCTCTTTAACTTGAACACTGTGACCAGGCCGCCAGTGCTGTGGCTTGCTCTCCAAGTACCTGATACATCAAAACAAAGCCACTGAATGAGAATTGACAGGAAGGAACAAGTTCAGAGAGTACATGGTCGACGAAATCAAAACAGAGAAGAAACAAAATGTAGTAAAACAGAAATGGGCAATATTCGGTCAATCAGGCTAATCCCCTCTGCCGATCTTCACCAGCCCCCCTCGACTTATATGATACATGTATAGAATCTCTGTCTAAATCAATCATTTGTATATGAAATGACAATAAGAAAGATAAAAGACATCTGTAAAAGACTTAACGTACGTTTTTATCCTAGCTTTCAGAGCTCCAATAGTCTCAATTGAAGTGGATATATCAACAGCGAATTCCACAGAATCACTCATTTCTGGGCTCCTGTAAAAGTTGCTGATAGGTTTGGTAGCAAGAACTGTATTTGGATAGAATATTTTCTCATTGTCGTATCTTAAAAAGACAGTGGTCAAAATGTTCATCTCTTCAACAACCATCTGCAACGAGCCATTCAGAGTGTCAGTGTACACGGTTGACCTTCACATTTTAATGGCTCAAAGATCAGGGACACATACCTGCACTCCATCAATGACACAACGATCACCAACATCAAATGGGTGCATGACGAACACAAATATGATAGCTTCGAACACGGTCTTGGCACTGTTACCAAAAATGAAAACCACGAGTAATAATTGAGATGAAATGAAGACAAGCACTTTGGTTGTTAAATATCCCATCACAAGCAACCACACAGCAACGATCACAACAAGCACAGCAGCAGAAGCCAATTTGTTCAGCTCCTCAATGGCTGTTTTTGTGTCATTCAAGGAGTGTGCCAATGATTTGCGCTCATTATAAACATTCACCTGCAAACAGGAACCGTGTTGCATGAGCAAATATTCAAAAAGTTCACTTCAACAAGTCTAGTGTTCTATACCCCAAATCATAATACAGTCCGTTGAGAAACATGACATAAAACTATGATGATTTGGTAGGCAAACTGACGCCAAATTTCTTTAAAAATTAAGCATCTTCATGCATAAGCTCATAGCAGTTTAGTCTATTACGAATAACATACCAAAAGTTTTTACTAACAGTAAACCAAAGTGCATGCGAAGACAAAACAAGTAGCTGAGGACAAGTGTACTGGCACTGGCACTATCTCTAGCCTTGAAAAGACCTAAGACAAGGCAGGTAAGCAAAAAGAGCTTGGTTGCCCATGGACCATTTGTAAGAAAAGATTTGACAAAGATCTAACCAGCCAATTTTTTAAAGCTGATCTCTTGATCTTTCGAGTTTCTGTTGCTCCTTCAAAGAGTGGAATTACGTTGTCCACCTCTTCCTTTTTCATGAACCGCAAGAGGTCATCTTCTTCAATGTACCTAGCACATTAAACAGGAAAGAAAGTGAGATCATTGCAGATTAAACTATCTTCAATTTCATCATGACGAATAAATTGCAGGGACTTTAAAAGGCAGATATCCTCACTTGCTATGAGGCTTTGCCACATTCCTGAAAATCTTATAAGCCGCAGCCCTTGCTTCCCACTCACTAGTAATCTCTTCATCCTTCTTCTCAGCATCCTCCTCATCACTCTGGTCAAGGTTGTTGGAGAGAGTGGATAAGCCAGAACCACTAATCACATTAATCAATCCCTTCATGGTCCAAGCAGAGATCTTCCCATGTTTCATTTTCTTAAGCTTATCAACATCAATCACCTCTTCTTTTTTCTCTTCATTCCGTTTGTTAGTATTCGTAAAACTCAACTGGCCCGGCAGCGTCTTAGTGCTCGCAATGCTTTCAGCCATCTCCATCACGGGAGGCCCAGAAAGAGTTATGAGAACATACTGATGAAATATTGATTCCTGAATTCTATCAAAGAATCTAGTAACATGAAAAGAAGAAGCTAGTAACTTAAGTGAAAAGGTTTTCGCCAGCCATATAGCAGCCCCGATGAGACAACCAGCAAGGGCTCTTGTAATTTTATTCAGAATCTTGGTAGTTCGCCTGGATCGTTTAACTCCACTTTCAAACAACAAACCCCAAGCTAGCAGTACCAAGCCTAACCAAATAAAAGCCTGAACACTCTTTTTCAACCCATATACAAAATAAAGCACCTTCTTCTTAAGCAAGAAGTTCCTTTCAATCAAGAAAACCAAAACATTCATAAACCACTCGGTAAACAATCTACCACTGAAAATAACTAATACGAGCACACACCATTTCCATAACTTCAAACTCCAAATCTTTGAATTCAGCAATCCGTCAACAGTCAAGCTGGCAATTAACAGTCCCATAATGCACACAAATGCAACTAACTCAATCAAGGGTAATACTTTCCATTTCTTACCCGTAATTTTGCCCAAATTAAGAATTGCCGTCCTATAGACCTCATCATCATCATCGTCTAGTCCTGGCGTTCCAATTAAGGGTGTTTTTGGGGTGATTGGAGCTGACCTCAAGTTATCCCTTGGTGTAGTAACACCAAGTGTGTCATTTGGTGAAGCAACATTACGCGGTGAGCTTGAATTCCCCGACTGGCCGGTCTTCATCTCTTCCTTTAAGATTGCATCATATGGATAGGATGGCTCTACCAGTCTTGATTTTGGCTTCGAAAATTCAGACCTTGCAAGTGATTTTCTTCTTGTTATGGAGTCTGTTGTTGGGATTTTTGGAGGCTTGTGTGGTGTTGGACTCGGAGCTGGGCTTGGCTTTGGTATCTCTGAAGAAGGAGATGTTTGAACTCTCACCGACAGATTCTCGAACTCTGTTAGCTCAAGATTTGATGATGAGTCTTTTGGAGAAGAACCCAACTGGGAATTCTTTGAAAAGGAGTGTGCTTTAGTAGTAGCATCTTGATTCGTGGTTGAAATGTGAATCACCACGTCATTTGTTCCTTTCTTGTCTATCACTCCTTTGCCAGCTTCCATTTTACTCTGTCTCTCTCTCTGATAAAACCCTGATTTCTTCTGACATGAATTTGATCACGAGGAAAGACTGTGTTTTCCACTTCCCTGGGGAAATTGGAGAAAAAATCTCCCGAGAAAGTTGTAGATTTTCTGTCAAATCCCCACCAGAAATCAGAAAATGGATGGACTCGAGCAGGGATTAGAAAAAGACAAGACAATCAACTAGTATGTTTGGTTTACGATAAAAGGAAAGTTGAAGATAAAAGAAGATAACTTGGAATCGCGGGAGCTGCTTTGCTAGTTTCTTATGAAATTGTAAAATGTTTTGGATGCAGAATTTGTTGTTAGAACACACACAAAAACAGCCCTAGCTAAGCTTGATAGTGTGGATATATGTCTGTATGTTCTGATGATATGAAGAATGGGAATAGAAAATCTGGGAAAATCAGAGAGCTATAAAGGCCATGGCCATGAATAGTTGCAAGTGACCAGTAGTTGACCGATACACGAGACGATTAGGGGAAGGGACACACCGTCTCGCAGAGGGAGAGAGAGACGCACGTTTAACATAGACTCTGTTAATGAATTGGGATCGCGGGAAATTTTGTTTTAAAAAAGTATCGCCCGTCTGATCTCAGTCAACAAAACCACAGGCTTACCTCATAAAAACTTTGACATCTCATCTTCTTTTCTATTTTATTTGATTTTAGGCCGACTGTAATGCTGTCTTTTGGAGTGTTCCTGCTTTACTTTTTTGTGTTTTTAATTTGAATGAATATTAAATTATTTTTTTTAGGATTTCTTAATAGTTTTGATGTTATAATATTAAAAATTAAAATAAACGACAGGCACCTTAAAATTTTATTTTAATTCATTGATCTGTAAGATGTAATAATGGAGTCGTTTATTTATCTATATTTGGCCAGCCCAAAACTGGAGGATTGCTCTTTCAAGGCATGAAGTGTTACATTCTCTGTTCTTATAAATCAATTCAAAGCGTGCAAATTGAATGAGATTTGGTTTCTGTGTTATATA
>Ga0307516_10009822_pt1 | contig 10613 bp, 13 predicted proteins | sample 19_EM_MG_FD_203310 | JGI IMG/M metagenome (GOLD analysis project Ga0307516, IMG submission 203310) | Populus trichocarpa ectomycorrhiza microbial communities from riparian zone in the Pacific Northwest, United States - 19_EM | ecosystem: Host-associated > Plants > Roots > Unclassified | place...
ATGTCTAGAAGAGTAACAGTTGGTCACAGAGTGTCACAAATCCCTTGGGTTGAGCTTCTGTAGGACAAAAACGCGAAAATTGGTGCTCCCCAAGAGCAGTCTTCCCTTGAGCAGTAAGGGGAAGGTTCTGTACTCTATAAGGGCTCCTAAGAAGGGTTCTAGAGCACTGTTTCATCCATGTTTGTTGCGGGATAGCAGGGAAGTGAAACGTGAGTAGCGGATTCGACGTGTCCAGGGAAGCGAGATGAATGATGGAGGGAGATGGATGTGACAGGACTCTGGGATGAAAGGACCATATGCAGAGGACTCAGGAGACACAGAGACGACCAGGTATGAATCTTCAAGTCTAATGATAGACTTGAGGCGACCAAAGTATGTGCGTGACGCAGGACTGACGAGGAGAACGTGCTGGCCGAGAACAAGAGGGACTGAGGGAGCAGGCTGGGAAGATATGTGCCAGGCAGTGCACAGGAACTCAGGGAGAGGCTGTCCCAAGAGTAGGACATAGTCAAGGTCTGCTGCAATAGCGGAGAAACATTCCAGAGAAAATGCGGACTCCATAGTGACTGATGAAGCGGGTGTCTGGATTGCGGGTGGAATATCTCCGTGGGAAATAATCAGATTTACGTCGGAACTTGACAGGCAGATAGACCACGGTCTAGGCTCCATGATGGTATAGTCATGTGCTTGGTAGCTCCAAAAACGACGGAGCTATTCAAAATATCGGAATGCCGGCACTGGGCGCCTAAATTTGACATTTGGGTGCTAAAAAATGATTCTTCTTTTCCTCCTTCATTTCTCAATCGTTTCTTCTGCTTCTTTGGTTGTTCTGGTATGGGAGTTGGACTGCAGAAGGCTGCGCTCCTTTCTCATACCAAAAAAAAGATCATTATTCATTGGATTCTTCTGCTTCTTGGCGGTTCTCATGCGAGGGATAACTGCTAGACATCGGCAGTCATCTCTTGCTCCAGAATAGTCATTCTTGTGCGATAGATGGCTACAACGAGCTTGTATTCATTCTTTGCATAAGGATAGTCTTGACTTTGTGTGATATGGATAGCGAGGGCTGTCTGTATCCCTCAAGTCGGGACAATCTTTCAACAGATCTTGGGTGTGTTCTTTGCATTAGTTTCGTCAGCTAACTTTCTCCATGTCCACAGTACCAAACATGTTTGGTGCATGACACCGCAAAGCATTGGATCCTTTTGCATGCTCCCTTGGCAGCCCAATGAATGCACCCCATGAAGAGGCCATCAAATTTGGCAAGATCAGCAAAAGAGAAAATTTAGTTTATGTCAGCAATCTCAGTTACGATATCAAGTCCATGATCCTATAAGATAATGATGATGGCAGTGGCAGTGGCCCCACCACCCCTCCCACACCTGATGACAACAATCACGCACAGCAATGGCCAGCATAACTAGCATTAACATAGTAGCTACTGTAATACATTTATTTACTGCAGTAGAACACCCTGAGCCAACAATTTTTGTTGAACATTGTTGATGATGATGACTACACAGTCACCACTGCTGTTTATGATGGATGGCAATGCATTAGTATATTGACTTTTCAACTTAATTTACTTAGTATGACTTAGATGTCTTAACTGGATTGGCTTGGTCATCTTACTTGACTTGGTAACTTGACGAAAATTACCAAGCAATTAAGCCTAGCGAAGTCCAAATTAAGTATGATTAAGTAACATGTAGGTTTCCTGATGTTAGGGTGAATTAGGTGTTTGTCACTGGTTACAGTCACACCTGCCTGCAAGGTACTAGTATGCTCCCAATATGGGGAGAGAGAGAAAATGAATGTACAATTTTTAAAACTTAGTATGGACCACCAGGCGAGAGCTAGCATTGACTGCCTTCAGCTCTACCTTGCAAATCTTCCCAGCTCTATCCCACTTGCTGAGCCCACCACCAGCCAGTACAGCTTTGATGCCTTTGCCATCTTGCCAGATGAGATCAAAGACTTCAGTGAAGCTGGTGCAGTTAGTCATCAACTTGAAATTTGTCTTGGACAGTGCAATAATGGTCCAATTTCCTTCCGAGAGTGAGGAAAGGGGCTTGAAGCAGTGGTGGATGTGCTTGAGCGGTACATCGAGCGGCTTGCTTTGTCAGCAAATCCAGAGGTTGTCCTTCTGACAAAATGGCTGGAAGACCTCATTACCGCTGCAGAAAATACATTCAAATCTGCAAATATACCAGTATGTCACTAATCTGTTATAGCACATCATTCCAATTTACCTTCTGTGAAGTTCCCATGGCCCTTGGGCACATTAGTGCCTAAAACTGCAACACAGCATACCAAAACTGGTCAGAAGGCATCAGTAAAACCAGACATGAAGAATCTAGGCAACACGACTGACCCAGATTATGACGATCAGCCCGAAATCAAGAACAAAAGGAAAGGTGGTGTCTGGTTACATCTGCTGCTTTTGGATGGGTCTTGGATGTGTAAAAAGGTTTCTTCAGCTCTCAAGCCTGGGGAATCTGAGGATACAATACTGGTGCAATGCATCGGAAGTAAAGGTTGTGGACAGACTTGGGCCATGCCACGGTCCAAGCAACATATTGTGGGACACCTTGTGAAGTGTGGCTTTGTTGATGCCCAGTTGCGTCAGCATGCCCAAGATTTACTGGCTAGCCAAGCAATCAGACCTGAAATCAAGCTTACTGACATGAAGACAAGCAACCAGGCCAGTCACGTTATTGAAGAAGATACAAGTTGTTCTGAATCTGAAGCTGGAATGGTGCAAATGGGGAAAAAAGGTGGGAAACTAACTGCCTTCATCAGCAAGGAGAAGAAGCAAGCCAAGGAAAAATGTGATTATCACATCATGAAATTTGTCGTCTGCAGTGGAATTCCTCCCACTGTTGCCGATTCCAACAAATGGAAAGAAGTGATCAATGTGCTACATCCATTCTATCAATCACCATCGTCCTCAACTCTAAGCTCCACCCTGATTGTTAATGAAGCTGTGAAGATCAGTCTGGCCATTGACAAGTATCTCTTATCTTCTTGTAAACTTACCATCACATTTGATGGTGGCAAAATTTGAAAGCCAAAGTCGCTATACTGTGTTCATGTATCCACATCTGATCAGCGTGCCTTCTGTATGGAATTGGATGATGCAGCCCACTTATGCCATACTGCCCAATACATCCTCGAGGTACTTGAACGGGTAAGTGGCAACTTGGCAATTGAATTTCTGATCAATCTGGTTAATTTCTCACACATTGTTGAATACACAGGTCATTATGAAGGTTGGAGTATGGAACTTTTGTGCAGTATCATCTGACAACACTGGAAACACAAAGAAGGCACAGAGACTTCTCTGTGAGAAGTATCCCCATATTTTTAACATGCAGGATGCATGTCATTTGCTCAACCTTGCTGTAAAAGACATATGTATGCTTCATGATTTTGAGGAAGTAATTATATATTTCCTAGGCTTGTGTGTTACTAGGCTGATGTGTGTTTAAGGTCATAAGTCAGGTTCGAGGTGTACTTGCATTTATGAGCCACTTGTCATATGCAAGGGAGCATTTTGACCATGTCCATTCCTGGCTAGGAATCTCTTGTGGATTGGAAAGCATCAGTGATACTCATTTCGGGACTATATTTTGGGCAGCTCTATCAATTCAACATGGTCTCCCAGCATTTCAAGCACTTGTCAAAAATCCATCACTACATATTGAAATTGGGGTGAGGAAATCAGGTTAAAATGCCATGTAATCCTGCTATCTCACTCATGTTCTTTGGATAGTCTTACACTGAGCTCTTCACAACAGGTGGAGCTAAATACCACTTTGAACTCGAGCTGTCAAAGTTGTTACAGGTTACTGGCCCATGGGCTAAGGGAATTCAATTACTCAAAGCTGCACATGTCACTGCTGACCAAGTTTACTATGTCTTTTTGGCAATCATGGCTCAGCACAAAGAAGACTTCCAGAAAAATGAATACAAGTTGAGGACGAGTGTAATGGAAGATATAAGACAGATTGCAAATGGCTGCTTTGATGAATTGGTGAATGAGACACCCCAAACTCATGACATCTACATTACAGTGTTTGTTTGCAACCCAGGTGTGGAGATTTGCATTGTCATAACAACTTATTGCCAATACCACCTGTTCTATAACCAACACCTAGTTTACTGCAATGCGCCAATATACCAAACAATCAACCCACTTACAATTCAGCCAATCACAATTTCTTGGAAGGGTACAAGTGTTACTTGTGAAACCACACCACCTCCTTCCATGGTCCAATGTGCTGGTCTTAGCCTGCAATGCATGTTGCAACGGGAATATGGCAATGTGTTTGAGTGAGCCAGGAGTGTATCCACCACAGTGCTCACACACAATGTCCATGCTAAGTACAACTTCATCATAATATAGTAATATTGAGTAGAACAAATGAACTATATCTTCTTAACAACTTCTGACATCATACCAGCACAACAATACAAGTGGAATCTCTGGATCTTATGTTTTCTAGATTTATTATTGATTCTATTGGCTGGGCTCACTCGGTCCAGAGTTGCGACTTTGTTTACTGCAGCAACCCTACCCGATTTGGTAAGTCGCGTCACTCCTCACTTCGTTCGTCGTCACTAGTAGTACAACCATCCACTGTTGACATCTCTCCATGGGCTCCATTGCCCTTGGTCCCCTCACATCCATCCTCAACTCATCAGAATGCAAACATTCATCTTGCGCTCAAGTTGAATCTCCACTAGGGTTCATCAAGGGTATGGCTGACCCATGCGGGTATGCGGGTGACCGGTGACTGCCAAACGGCGGGCAAACGACGCCGCTGTGCATTGTGCACTGCCACTGCCACTGCGCAGAAGGTAAGTCCTGAGGCCTGACCTTTGCAGGTATGGCCGTAATGCCAACCAATACTGCAACAATGTAGCTGGTGAAGGTAAGTACTTCATTTGCTTTTTTTATGTTTTACTAACTACATATTTGCCCTGTGTCGATGATCCACCACCACCCTCACCACCCTGCCACCTGCATCGATGGACAACAACAACAACAACCATCACGAACGGCGGTAATGCCAACCACCACCACCGTCACCACTTCAACCACCACCACCACCCACGACCACCCCAAACGACGGTGACAACACCGGCCACCACCAACGTGACGACATCGACCACCACCCACCATCAATGTGACAACAATGGCCACCACCTTCAACCAACAACGGTGACGACACCACCCACCACCACCACTCACCAGCATGCACACATGCACGACACCGACACCACCACTACCACCACCCTACCTGGCATCGACACAACGACAAGGGGAGATGGGCATGACAAGAGGCATGACGATGACGGCGACACCACCAGCACCCTGCCCAACGACAATGATGGCCGCCGTCACCACCTCCACAATCACCACCTCCAACCGCAGCACGCACAATGACGACCAGAGGCTTGGACAGGCAATGGCAACTTAACGGCGGCAATGGCGACCTCCCTGGCCAGCAGGGACAGATGATGACAACGATGACCTCCTGTGCAGCAGACAGGCCACGACAATGGCAACGGCGACAACGACAACCTCCCTGGGCAGCCAGTGCTGCCACAGGGACAGACGATGGCAATGACCTTGACGATGTGGGTGGCCTGCATGGTCACATGGACAATGACAAAGACAACGATTGACCTGGGCAGCCGTAGGGGATGGTGATGAGCGCTGATGCGTAGGTGAACGTTTATACTATATATGTTAGCAACTACTTAGTAAATTTATTTTACAAATATTTACGAGACGTGTTGCAATATCAATGGTGATGGTGTTGCAACCAGACGAGGCCTTGAGGGATGTGTTGCAACAGCTGATGCCAACAGGGGGCGACATTGCAAGAAATGCTGCAATGTGTTGCAACGAACAGGAAAATGTTGCAATATATTGCAAGGCGAAGCCAAGTGTGGACAGGGGCAGGCATTGCAATATTTACGGCAAAACATTTTACTGTGAATAATGCAACACCCACCAATGGTAGTTACTGTAAATGTTGCAACAATGTTACAGGGAGTGGTGTTTGAGCACACAAGTGGGACTTCTGATCCAACTGCAGAAATGAAGATTTGGAATCCAAGCCTCTCAAAGTACACACCTGCTCAAGCTTTAGAGTGTCTTCGGGATCAGTTCAAGGCATATATTCATGCTGAGGACCCCTTCAACCACAAGATGCACTCTCATGAGGGTCCATTTCAGTGGTGGAATGCATTATCAAGGGATGAGTATTCCAATGTTCTTTCTGTGATTTCTCTGTGACATTGGATGTCACATCCGTCACAGCAATTCATCATGATTTCATACTAGGTTCTCTCTCAGAAGATCTTCTCTGCCGTGCCCATCTCCATGGTGGATGAATGGACCCAATCAATGATCACCTGGTTAAATTCACCCTACTGGAGTCAGCAACAAGTTGGTACACTTCAAGATCATGTCAAAACTTGTCAGTGGCATCATTATAAACCTGAAGTGAGGTCTCCAGTGAAGTTTTATGTCTTGAGCTTGCTAATCAGTATGATCACACTTAGAAACTTCGTCAGGTTGCATACAAGCCCCTCATAACTTGGTGTGACATGGAAACAATGATTCTAGGCAAATGCAAGGCATCAGCCATGGATGAAGGTATTCCACCTCCAGGACACAAGCCACCAGCTCCTCAACCACACCAACCCAGTTCCAAATTGGATGAGTCTGACATGGCCTCAGATGGAGCAGAGTGGCTGAATGGTCCTTGTGGTCTCCCTTCAGTGTTTTGCAGTGCTGCAGCACAGTCATTCACTCTCATGGGTTGTGATGAGATAGATTTGCAGGCGCCATATTTACACGAAATGCTTGACCAAGTTTCAAAACCCTTGCAACAACCTTCCTCTACTACTCCAACAGTTTCAGCTGGCATGTCAACATCAAACCATGCCCCCGACAGCTCTGCATGGGAGGAATGGCCATAAATACACATCCTTGTACTATTTCACACCTATTTCACCTATTTAACAAGAATAAATGTGATTTTCATGGTTAATTAGCATTAATTAGCACTATTGCAAATTAGCACTAGTTTACAAGTGTGTTTTTGAGGCCTCAAAAGTCTGCTGCTATTTAACGGCAGGTGAATTTCAGGGGAAGCATCAGAAACTTTACATGCTTCTAAATGCAGCTTATTGTATCTTATTTGTCTAATTCAACTTAGCCACCAAACATATCTTATCCCACAGCCCCAAATACCTCACAAACACACCTGGGATGCCAATCTCTACACTATATGAACTAATTGGCTCATGTTAGCATTGTTGACATCAATTTTTGTTGATGTCTGAGATGAAATAAGTCAAATAAGCAAAATGTATTTTTACTGATGCAAGACCTACTTCACCATACCCTATATGGGTCAGTGGATTGGAGAGGAAATTTATACGGTGGATGGCCCTGTGTCCTTAAGACCTTATCGCCCATCATGTGAATGTTCTAATTAGTTGATCCTTTTGTCCAGAACGTGGACTTGAGTCCACATTGGCAGCTGTCCATTCGTCAGAACGCCTATTGTACGTCCACTGCTGAGAAACAGTGGTGAATTGACCACCCACAATCAGAATCTGGTGACCAAATCGATCAGTACCAGCGTTTGGTCGATACAATAGCGCACAATTGACACTACACAGTAGCCACAGTGCACACTAATTTTCATCCTAGTACAATCCATAAATCGATGGAAAAAGGACAGCGAAATATTCCCATGCTTTTTCCTATATAATGTCCAGAGCATCAGTTGTTGTTGTCAGCACATCATGTCCTCAACCACATCGCTCACAGAACGCCTACAAAGTCTCGAGGTGGGTCAACCTAACTTTTACACGATATTACACAGCTAAAGTGCATGAAAGATATCCAACTCGGATCCCCAGGCAGAACGCTGGCAGGATGCTCCTCATCTCCAACGCAAGGTGAATAGGCTGCTATGCCGCCCACCTCGCGTGCAAGGTAGTCTCCCAAAGCCAGACTCTAAGTTAGAGGAAGATAGTTGTTCCACTAAAATTAGAGTCTGCTTACATTGGTCAAGGGTTTATGAGAGTGCAGCATTTCGGACGTTTTAGCGCTCAAGCGAGACATGCCAAGGGATGCCGAATGGTATCGGGGCTCGCTGGCATATCAGCTGGCTTTTTACCTAAATGAAGCAATACTCCTGTTGAAGTGTCAAAGACAAATTCTGTCCCTTGAGTTTCGACGCCTGGCTACCATGTATAATCTACATCATACCCATACTACCCAATCCAAAACCCCAACCCAACCCAGCCCCAGCAGTCCATTGAAACGGAAGCAGCCCACTGCTGGTGATGAGAACGTGGACCCTGTTCCGAAAAGGTCAGCTACAGAAAAGAATCATCACCCCGGTGGTGGGAACAAGGCTTACACACCGAGGCGAGATCCCAATGACAAGCTATGTATCATTTTTGATGCGTTGAAGTCAGTCAACTGGACATTAGGGGATCTCTTTTACTACCTTTTCCGACTCGAAGACCAAGATGGCCAACCCATCCGCCGCTCACAGAAGCATGGATCTTATATCCATCAGCTTCTTAATGGAACCTCCGGCTTGGGAGTTGGGTATATCTTGGATACTTGGATGCGGAACACCGATGGTGTTGCAGGCCCAGGTTCTGAAGGCGGCGAGCTGCTGTACAATATGACAGAGCATTATCGACAAATCCGACCCGCACGACCCGCACTTACCTCATTCGCGGCACAAGTTGTCATGAATAAGCTTGTGCGTGAGGCAGAGGATGTCATTCATCCAAATAGTGGTTTACATACCAGCCATGGCTCGCAACTCTGTTGGGCAGATCTCAGCTCGACGACTGTAGCCTCTGTCACTGATATCATACAGAAGCACCAACCACTGACCTGGCAATATGTGACTACTATATGCGGGTGGCCACCCCGCAAATGGAACGGTGTCACTGCACTACGGAAGTATCGCCCGGTAACAGGCGTTAGTTATTGAGTCTCTTTTCTGATAAAATGTGGTACTCACTAAATTGCACTGTCAGGTGGCAACAAATGTAATATCACAAATGAACTTTGCACGAAATAGTCGGGCGAATATCCTTGGCCTGATGAAGGGCTTATTCGACTTTGCATTTGGTGTGCCACATGACGTCTTCACATACAACTGCCATGTAGCAAATACAGTGTCGTATCAAGCAGTTCGTCGCTGCCTTGAAGGCTTGTCATCCCAGGAGGCCAAGCTGGTCATGGAGAAGGGAAGATCGGTGAATGGTGTGGTGGTTATGGACAACGTGCAAAATTACCTCATTCAGCGAGACGCACGAATAGGGCGCATAAACACAATGAATAGGGGAATTCAAAGCTGGTTTTTGCGAGTGGTTTTGGAGTCGGTTTTGGGCAGTGGTTTTCGTTTTTGTTGCCTCCAAAACCAGTGGCTGGTTTTCGCGGTGGTTTTCACTCTGGTTTTCGCAACTCGTAGTCGGACTTTCAATCCACTGTGTCAGTGCACCCGCACGATGACGGCGACGAGTGCAGTGACCACTGTCGCTCGAGTCTACTTCCACCCTCTCGCATCAACCTCCACCTCTCGACCTCCACCCTCTCGCGTCGACCACCACAGCATGCACGCACGGCGACGACAATGATGACGAGACTGCTGTGGCCACCACCGCTCCACCTCCAACCTCTTGCATCGACCTCCGCCTTTCGACTTTCACCCTCTCGCGTTGACCAGCACAGCACAGCACACACGCACACACGACGACAGCGACGAGTGCCGTGATCACCGCCGCACCGACCTCCACCCCTCGATCTCCACCCTCTCGCGTCGACCACTACAACATGCGCATGACGATGATGACGACGACGACGACGAATGTATATATGTCTTGTACATACAATGTATATTTAATGATAAGTAGAAACGATAATACTTATGATTTTAGTTGGAACTAGTGTGACCACATAGGGTAAACCAGGAGTTTTCAAAGGCTCTGTGCTGCTTGTTGTGGCACTCTGTCCTCCCCCCCCTCTCCCCCCATTACCACCTCCCTCCACTCTACCCTTCCCCCCTTCCCAGTTGAGGCTATTGAGTGAAATCTCACTGTCGTACATACTACGCTAGCACGGTGAGAATTGAAACTCAGCCTTCGGACGACTGTTCCAAAACCAGCGAAAACCATTGAAAACTGGGGGTGTCAAACCAAAACCGCGGTTTTCGCGATCACAAAACTCGCCAAAACCGATTGCCAAAACCACGTCCAAAACCACTCCAAAACCGCTCGCGAAAACCAGCTTTGAATTCCCCTAATGTGGGTATTGCGGCCACATTTATCAAACTAGAAGGGATCTCCCCCAACGCATTCAACTTCTCTGCGAAGATGCAGTCCCTGGAGGGTTCCCAGCGTCACCAATTGACGGTGTCACGTCTCCTTCGTTATATCGACCAAGCGCACCTTGACAAAGTCATGTCACTTCATTGGCTACTGATCTTGGCAAACTACGTCCCAGCCCTTGCTCACATCAAGAAGGACATCCTGACAAGCTTCCGGACTACCGCTGC
>Ga0307516_10009823_pt1 | contig 10613 bp, 10 predicted proteins | sample 19_EM_MG_FD_203310 | JGI IMG/M metagenome (GOLD analysis project Ga0307516, IMG submission 203310) | Populus trichocarpa ectomycorrhiza microbial communities from riparian zone in the Pacific Northwest, United States - 19_EM | ecosystem: Host-associated > Plants > Roots > Unclassified | place...
GCGACCAGGCGGTCGGCGTCGACGACCGTGTTGTACCAGGCCTCGGGCTGCAGGAAGTGGGCGTCGCGCCAGATGTGGTGGTGCGAGATGCAGAGCACCGGGCCGCGGACATCGCGCAGGATGCGCGTGAGCTCGGCGAGCTGGTCATCGCCGAACCGGCCGACCGCGTTGGACAGGATGTGGGTCGAGCGGTGGCGGCACGAATCGAGCAGGATCAGGGTGACCGGCCCGGCGTCGGTGATCAGGGTATCGACGACCGGGAAGTCGGCGAGCCGGCCGGCGTGCGCTTGATAGGCGCGCTCGCGGGCGGCCCGGCGAGACAGGTTGTAGTCGGCGTCGTGAGGCCGGTTGAAGCAGATATCGTGATTGCCCGGGACCACGCGGTGGGCGAGCCGCGGCACGCTATCGACGATCCGGCGCCATTGCTGCCATTCCTGCGGATCGCCGGTATCGACCTCGTCGCCACACCAGATCACCGTGTGCGGGCCGTGCTGCACGGCGTGCTCGAGCACGCGGCGCAGGCCGCTCGAGAGATCGACCTCACCGGGGATCGCGCGCCACGGCCACTGACCCGGATCCGAGTCGAGCTCGCACAGCGTGCTACCCGGCGCGATCACGTGGGTATCGGAGACCAGCGTGCAGACCTGGGTGAGCTCGTCGGGGTGGGCGAGCAGCGCCGGCATCGTGCGCAGCACCGGGGCGCGGCGCACCTGCATGCCGATCCGGACCGCCGCGGCGGCGCCGGACCGCGCGCGCAGGAGGCTCGCGGCGAGCTTGCGCACCCCGCGCTCCGCGGCGCGCGTGGCGCCCGCTCGGCCGACGACATAGGACGCAGATAGCGCGACCAGCGACACCGGGGCGCGCAGATGATCACGAAATGCCACGCGACCAACAAACCATCTTCAGGTAACGAGCACGCGTCACGCGACGTACGGCCGCGTAGCTTTCACGCGACGCGACGCGCCGGCGGCGTGCGAGGAGTTCGCTTGTCCGGGTGTCGGACAGATCGCCACGCCACGCGAGCGCCACGATCCCGACACACGGCGACGCCGTCAGCGGCCCGCCGAGCCCGCGTACATCGTCCGCAGCTCGCGCTTCAGCACCTTCCCGATCGCGCTGCGCGGCAGCGCGCTCACCACGACCACATCGGCGAGCCGCTGGGTGTTGCCGAGCCGCGCGTTGGCGAACGCCCGCAGCACCTCGGGCGCCTCGGCCTGGCCCGGCGCCAGCACCACGAAGCCGACCGGCGTCTCGCCCCACCGCGCCGAGGCCACGCCGACCACCGCGGCCTCGACCACCGCGGCATGGGCGACGAGCGCGGTCTCGAGATCGATCGGATAGATGTTGAAGCCGCCCGAGATGATGACGTCCTTGCGGCGGCCGACGATCGTGAAGAACCCATCGGCGTCGACGCTGCCGAGGTCGCCGGTGCGGATGAACCGCTGGCCGGTGGCGTCGTACCACTCCGCCGCCGCGGTCTCGGCGGGCTGGCCGTGGTAGCCATTCATCATCGCGGTCGGCGAGCGGCCGACCAGCTCACCGACCTCGCCGCGCGCCACCTCGCGGCCGTGCTCGTCGATCACGCGGAGCTCGTGGCCGTCGGCCGGCGTGCCGACGGTGTGCAGCTTGTCGGGGAACTGGTGCGCGACCAGGATGCACGTGCCGCCGCCCTCGGTCATCCCGAAGTACTCGATCAGCCCGCCGGGCCAGCGCCGCAGCACACGGGCCTTGAGCTCGGCCGAGAACGGCGCGCTGGTGCAGAACTTCATGCGGAAGCTCGACAGGTCGGTGCGATCGAAGTCGGGGTGGTCGAGGATGCGGTCGTACTGGACCGGCACCAGCATCGCGTGGGTGACGCGGTGGCGCTCGGCGAGCCGGAGGAACTGCGCGGCGTCGAACCTGGGGACCACGACGAGCGTGCCGCCGAGCGCCAGCGTCGGCAGCACGCTGACCAGCGTGGTGTTGGAGTACAGCGGGGTCGACATCAGCGTGATCGCCCCGGGGCCGTAGCCGACGCGATCGCCGCGCCGCACGTGCGCCCACCGCATCTGGTGCGATTGCACGATGCCCTTCGGCGTGCCGGTCGTGCCCGACGAGTAGATCAGGTTGAACGGCGCGGCCGGCGCGAGCTCGACGTCGCGGGGCGCGGTGCCCGGCGCCGCCAGCCAATCGGCCAGCGGCCGGCCGGCGGTCGAGCCATCCAGCGCGATCCGGGTCGCCGCGACCGGCGCCGCCGCGCCGTCGAGCGCGCGGCCGACCGCGGCGTCGAGGAACAGGTACGCCGCCCCGGCGTCGCCGACCATCGCCGCGAGGGTCTCGGCGGTCACGCCGGGCGACAGCGGCGCGACCGACAGGCCCGCGCGCACCGCGCCGAGGTAGACCGCGAGATAGCCGATCGAGGCCTGCGCCGCGATCGCGATCACCCCGCCGACCGGCGCGCCGTCGCGCGCGAGCGCCGCCGCCACGCGGTCCATCAGCTGGTCGAACCCGGCGTAGTCGAGCCGCTCGTCGCCGGCGATCACCGCCGTGTGGCCCGGCCGCTGCGCGGCGTGCAGGCGGATCAGCGCCGGGATCGACCCGGAGTCGTGGGCGAGCAACGCGGCGATGGCCACGCGCCGAGCATAGCGCGGGCTCGCTCAGCGCGCGCCGACGGCGGCGAAGATCGAATGGAACTCGAACGGCCGGGCGTTGACCTGCGAGCACACGTTGAAGTCGTTCGCGGCGCCGCACGGCTGGTCGCGCTGGATCGCCCAGAACGACACCAGGCCGAGCGCGTGCAGCCGCGCGTGGTCGATCAGCGTGCGCGCATCGTCGAGCGTGAACGTCTCGCCGTCGTCGTTCTTGCCGATCATCGCGGTCGCGCCGACCCGCCGGTACGCCGCGTCGAGGCTGAGCTGCGGGTACAGCGTGCGGACCTGGCGGGCGATCGCGTCGACCGAGGCGACCGGCACGGTGCCCAGATCGGTGCCCTTGCCGTAGTCCATCGTCATCCCGTTGATGACCGAGATCTCGACGCCCGCGGCGATCGCCGCCTGCAGGATGTCGAGGCTGTCCTGCAAGACCCCGCCCGGCGCCGCGGGCAGCGTGAAGCTGACCTGCACGTGCCTGGCGCTCTGGAGCTGGTGCAGCGCGGCGCCGCGCAGCTGGTTCAGCGCGGGATTGCTCGACACCTGGTTCTGCTCGAGATCGAAGTCGAGATCGGTGATGCCGGTGGCGTCGACGAACCGGCCGAGCGCCGCGGCCAGCGCGTCCGCCGTCGCGCACTTGTATTCGAGGTAGGTGCCGAGCGCGCCGCCAAAGCTCGCCTTGACGTGACCGCCCGCGGCCGTGTAGGCCGCGATGTCGGCGCGCTGCGCCTGGAGATCCGCGGTGGCCTCGCAGCCGCCGTCGGACAGCACGAACGCGAGCGTCACCGCGCTCGGCCCGCCCTTCGCCTTCATGTCGGTCAGCGAGGAGAACGCGTAGGCCGGGTCGTTCCAGGCCCAGGACAAGAAGTACGGCGCGTAGGCCGTGGTGCCGCCGGCGGGCGCGTCGGACAGCGCGCCCGCGTCCGCTGGATTCGACACCTGGCCACAGCCGCTCGCGGCGAGCAGTCCGGCCAGTCCGGCGGCGAACATCATCCGGCCAGACCGGCTGCTACCGCGTTGATTCACTTCGTATATACTCGCACGTAGTCGACCTGCATGGTCGCGGGGAATGGGGTCGAGCCATCCGGCGAGCCGGGGAAATTGCCGCCCACGGCGAGGTTCAGCAGGATGAAGAACGGGTGGTCGTACACCCAGGTCGTGCCGGCCGGCAGGTCCGCCGGCGTCCGCCGCTCGTACATCGTGTTGTCCACGAACCAGCGCACCTCGTTGGGCGCCCACTCGATCGCGAACACGTGGAAGTCGCTCGCGAAGCTGCCCGAGGCCAGCTGCGTGGTCGCGGTCAGCGGGTTGCCGCCCGAGTACCCCGGGCCGTGCGCGCTGCCGTGGTTGACTGTGAAGTCGCGCACGACTTCCATGATGTCGAGCTCGCCGCAGGTCGGCCAGCCCACGCTGCCGATGTTATCGCCGAGCGTCCAGAACGCGGGCCACAGGCCATTGCCGGCGGGCAGCTTGATGCGCGCCTCGAACCGGCCGTAGCGCTGGGTGAACTTGCCGCTCGTGTTGATCCGGCCCGACGTGAAGCTGCTGCCGTTGAACGACTCGGCGCGCGCCACGATCTCGAGGCTGCCCTGGCCGTTCTGCCGCACGTTGGTCGTGCGGTTGGTGTAGTTCTCGAGCTCGTTGTTGCCCCAGCCGCCGGCGCCGGTATCGAAGCCCCACTTGGTGCCGTCGATCGCGGCGCCCGACGCGCCGTTGAACTCGTCGCTCCAGGTCAGCCGCCACGGCGAGTTCCCGCCGACGACGAACGACTCCCAGCCGGACGCCGCGGCGCGATCCGCGGTGAGCGCGCCGCCGCCGCCGTTGACCGCCGAGACGAACTGGCCCGAGACCTTGGTCGCAAGCGCGATCTGATCGCCGTCCGCGATCGCCGCGCCGGTGCCGCCGATCTTGACGACGCGAAACGTCTCCCAGTCCTGGGCGTCGGTGCGCGTCGCGTTGACCGCGCCGCCCCCGCCGTTCTCGGCGCACACGAAGTGGCCGTCCAGCGTGCCGAGCGCGACCAGATCGCCGCTCTGCAGCGCGCCGCCGTTGAGGTCGTACAGCGTGAAGGTCTCCCAGGTGCTCGCCGTGGGGCGGTTGGCGTTGAGCGCGCCGCCGCCGCCATTCTCGGCGGACACGAACTGACCGGCGACCGCGGTCTGGAGGGTGAGCGCGCGGGTCGTCGCGCCGGGCGCGATCGCCTGGGGCGCGAGCGCGAGCTGCGGCGCTTCGGGCTGGGTGTCGTCCGCGGCGACGCAGCCGCCGGCGAACAAGGTTGCGAGAGCTAGCGTGTGACGGGTTCGCATGACGCTCCTACGGGCAGAAGGTAACTTCGAAGCTGGTGTCGGAAGGGCAGGCGTGCAGGCCATTGGCGTCGTCGTACGAGAACGCGTAGGCCGAGGGGCACATCGCATGGAGCGCAGCCACGTAGTCGGTGTGGACGACGCTGCGCGGATCGGTCTCGGCGCGGCACGCCGCCGAGGTCATGCAGCCGTTGGCCGCGGTGCACCGGCCGGTCGCCGGATCGATCGGCGTCGGGCAGCACATGTGGAGCCCCGGATCGACGCTCTCCGGCTGGCCGAGGCCGTAGGGCGCCGGGTAGTTCATCTTCTTGCACGGCGCGGCGCACGCGACGACGTTGCCGGCGGCATCGCGCACGCGCAGGTCCTCGTGGGCGTACTGCGGGAACGCGCCGCCGCCGCTCAGATCGTCGTCGCCGGGGCAGCCCGCGAGCGCGAGCCGCGAGCAGTCCGAGCTCACGCAACCGTTGCGCTCCGCGCCGCTGCCGAACGGCTGGACCTTGAACGGCAGCGTGTAGCCGTCGACCTGGCTCAGGTTGTACCAGGTCTGGTCGGTGCTCCCGGTCGCGGCGAACGACGCCTCGAACTTCGAGTCGAGCGGCGCCTGGCAGCCGGTCGCCGGGCACGGCTTGCCGCCGCCCTCGCCGCTATCGCCGATCGCGCAGCCGTGACCTGTGGCATCACAGCCGGTCTTTGGCCAGAACCGGATCGCCGACAATCCAGCGGCCGGAATCTGGTAGTCGCGCGACTGGCCCTTGGTGAGCTTCACGTTCTGGGTATCCGGGACGTTGTCGGAGTGCGCGACCCAGATCGCCTGGGCGCACTGGTTGGTGACGCGCAGCCGGGTCGCGGGCGGCGTACCGCCACCGCCGCCGCCGCCGCCGCCACCGCCGCCGGTGGCGCCGCTCATCGCGCACGCGGCCGACGGGTTGTCCTTGCACATCGTGAACTGGATGTCCGACGGGTTCTGAAAGCACGAGCCGTCGATCGGACAGCACGAGAAATCGCTCGGGCAGTTGCAGCGCGCCAGTTGATCCGCCGTGCACACCGCCTCGCCGCCGCTCGCCGCCGCCAGGCCGAGCACGAAGGTCTCCCAGCTCTGGATCGCCGGCGCCGCCGCGGTCACGCCGGCGCCGCCGCCGTTGGCCGCCGAGACGTACAGGCCCGAGACCTTGGTCGCAAGCGCGATCCGATCGCCGGCGCCGATCGTGCCGGTGCCGCCGACCTTGAGCACGCGAAACGTCTCCCAGTCGACCGCCGCGGCGCGGATCGCGTCGACGACCCCGCCGCCGCCGTTCTCGGCCGATACGAAGTGCGCGCCGTCGCTGGTCGCCAGCGTGACGAGATCACCGCTGACCAGATCGCCGCCGTTGAGATCGGCCAGCGAAAACGTCTCCCAGCCGCTCGCGGCGGCGCGATTGGCATGCACGTCGCCACCGCCGCCATTCTCGGCGGTGACGTACTGACTGGCGACGATTGTTCTCAGCGTGACGGGGCGTACGATCGCGGCGAGAGCAGACGACTCGGCGCTGTGATCGGTCGTGGAACTGGCACAGCCGCTGGCGAACCAGGCCGCGGCCATACCGGCGACCGCCAAGCTCCGGATCGCCGCGCGCGAAGCGACGTAGATCGGCATGTTGCTCATCTAGCTCCTGAGAGGTGAAGGGCTCAGGGCACCCGGACGACTGGCCCCTGCGCGGTACCCGGAGCGGGGTCGCCAGCCGATCGGGTCAACGCGATCGCACGATCGCGGCGCGTCATCGCGATATCGCGGCGCGCTATCACACTCGAACGTGCACCCGGCGCGGCGCGCCCACCTCGCACATCTCGTACACCTGGCGCCCCAGGCGCGCGGCGTTAGCCCTCGAGCTTCTCGATGATCAGCTCGACGAACTGCTTGGCGTCGAGCTCGCGATACGAGTAGCTCTCCTCGAACCACTGGGAGACCGGGTCGGCCTGGCCTTCCTTCATCTTCTTGGCCACCGAGCCGCGGCCGCTGACCGCGACCAGCCGGCCGATCACCGCATCGGAGTTCGAGTGATCCGCGTAGCGCTTGCGCAGCCACGTGAACAGCAAGTAGATGAGGGCCGGGTCCGCGTCTTCGACGAGCGAGAGCGAGTCAGACGCACTCATGGTGCCTTCCTCGATGCCTTCGAGGATGCGAAGTGCGGCGCGCTGTTCTTGCTCGAGTGCCATGGCGATGCCGACCCTAGCATCACGGCCCCGCCACCGCGACGCGATCGCAGCAAAAGTCCAGCTCGCTGACATCGATTCACAACGCCGTGCGGGCGGGCCACCGGCGGTCGCCAGCTGACAGCAGTTCGCATGCCTCCGCGGCGACGGACCGCCACCGGGAGTCGTCGGCCACCGCCGCCGCTGCTAGCTTGCGGCGATGTCCACCGCCGCTGCGTTCGCTGCCTTCGACCCGGCCTCGCCGCTGGGCCCCCATCCGATCGAGCGCCGCGAACCCGGTCCCCGCGATGTCCAGATCGAGATTCTGTACTGCGGTGTCTGTCACTCTGACCTGCACACCGTGAAGAGCGAATGGGCGGGCACCGTGTACCCGTGCATTCCCGGCCACGAGATCGTCGGCCGCGTCACCAGGGTCGGCGCCGAAGTCACCCGGTTCGCGGTCGGCGCGCTGGCGGGAGTCGGCGTCATGGTCAACTCGTGCGGCACCTGCGAGAGCTGCCAGCTCGGGTTCCAGCAGTACTGCGATCGCGGCCAGATCACCTACACTTACAACAGCAAGGATCCATCGGGCACAGGCCCGGTCACCTACGGCGGCTACTCGAGCCAGGTCGTCGTCGACGAAGCGTTCTGCCTGCGGCTGTCCGACAAGCAGCCGCTGGCGGCCACGGCGCCGCTGTTGTGCGCCGGCATCACGTCGTGGTCGCCGCTCAGGCACTGGAACATCACCCGAGGTCAGCGGGTCGGCGTGGTCGGCCTCGGCGGGCTCGGCCACATGGCGGTGAAGCTGGCCCACGCGCTCGGCGCCTACACCGTGATGTTCACGTCGACGCCGGGCAAGGCCGAGGACGCGCGCAGGCTCGGCGCCGACGAGGTCGTGCTGACCAGCGACGCGGGGGCGTTCAAGGCCCATCGCTCGAGCTTTCACTTGATCATCGACACCGCGTCGGGCTCGCACGACCTCGACACCTACACCCGCATGCTGCGGCGCGACGCGGCCCTGGTGCTGGTCGGCATCCCACAGCACCCGCACCCGTCGCCGGGCGTCGGTCCGCTGCTGGCTGCCCGCCGCAGCATCGCCGGCAGCAGCATCGGCGGCCTCGCCGAAACCCAGGAGATGCTCGACTTCTGCGCCGAGCACGGCATCGTGTCCGACATCGAGATCATCCCGATCCAGCAGATCAATGAAGCTTACGCGCGCATGCTCAAGAATGACGTCAAGTACCGCTTTGTGATCGACAACGCATCGCTCGCGACCACCTGAATCGCGGCCTCGCGGGCGCGCACCCGCGGCCCGAACTGTGGTTATCATCGCGCATGCGGTATTGGTGCCTGGCACTCGGGATCGTGCTCGCGGGCTGTGCAAAGCCCGAGTCGCCTCCACAGCAGAGTTCGAGCCCGCCTCCACAACAGAGTTCGAGTCCTCCACAAGCCAGCTCGGCCGCGGCGCCACAAGCCAGCTCGACGCCGCCGAGCCCGGCCCCGCCGCCGCCCGACGACCCCGCGCCGGCGGGCTCGAACGCGTCCAAAGATCAGCCGGTGCAGGCGACGACGGCCGACGAGTTCGCCAAGATCGAGCGGCTGATCGCGCCGTACAGCCAGCAGGCCCGCAAGACCTACCCCGACGCGAAGCGGCGCTATCTCGCCGGGCTGCCCGCCGGCTACACGTTCTCGGTGACCACCAAGCTGCGCAGCCCCAAGGCCGAGGAGGTCGCGTTCATCGCCGTCGATGGCATCCACGGCGACCAGATCACCGGGCGCATCGCGAGCGACCTCGGCAGCGTGCGCGGCTACAAATCGGGCGATAGCTACAAGCTGGCCGAGCGCGACATCATCGACTGGGTGATCCTCCACCCCGACGGCGTCGAGGAGGGCAACGTGGTCGGCAAGTTCCTCGACGAATGGAGCGCCAAGGCGCAGAAGCGGTAGCCCAGATCGCCCCCCAAGGGCCGCCGCGCTGGAAAACATGCGAGCGCGGCACGAGCGCCGCGCCGCATCCGCGGTATGACCGCGCGCGATGGGCCAACTCGACGAGACCAGCTTCGACGCCGCCGTGCGTGCCGGTTGCCCGGCATGTGGTGGCGCCGCGCTCGAGATCCGCAGCTTTATCGATCGCCGGCTGAGCCTCATGCTCGGCGATCCGAACGACGACGGCCGCTGGGTCCACGATGGCGAGAAGTTCATCGACGGGACGTACCGGATCGCCTGCGCCGGCTGCGGCCACGTCGCGGTGGCGCACGACGACTGCCCGCGCTGCCACGCCGCCGGCGGCCTCGCCCGCGCGCTCGGCGAGCCCAGCCGGATCGCGATCCCCAAGCGCTGCCCGAGCTGCAAGGAGACCGAGCTCATCGCGCTGGCCCTGATCCCCGCGTCGGTGCGCTACAGCGGCGGCACGGCGGCGCTGCCCCGGCCGCTCGGGGAGCTCGGCGATCCGGGCTTTCACGTGGTCGCCTACGCGTGCGAGTCGTGCGACGCCGCCGTGGTGGCGCAGACGTGCCCGCTGTGCGATGCGCCCGGTCCGCTCCGGCCCCGGCCGTGATCCCGTGTGGGGTTGGCACGGCCAGGCGCTTGCAACGCTGGTCGCCATGGCTCATCGCAACCAACGTCCTCAGAAAACCGACGAGATCCCGCTCGACGACCTGAAGCCGCTCGTCGTCCGTCCCCTCGTGAACGTGGAGGACCGCGTGCACAACCCCAAGGACATCGACGTCGATACCGCCGCGATCCGCAACGGGATGGAGCACGGCGGCACGACCGAGAACCACATCGAGTCGCGGGTCGCGCGCGGGGCCGGCGGGCGCAAGCGCACAGGCGCATTCGGCCGGTCGCGCGCCGGCCGTGATCTCTCGAAGCCGCGCTGACTGAGAGTGCATCTGAGTCGCGTCCATCGGTGAATCGCGCAGTCGCGGTGCGGCACGCGACGGAAAGCCCGCGGCCCCTCAGAGCGGACTCGCGTGATGCGCACCCAACACGCGATCCAGGTCGATCCACGGTTCGTACGATGGGCGTCATGACCCTGCTTCGTCGCTTTCCGTGCTGTGCGGTCGTGGTCTTGGCCGCGTGCGGCTCGTCGGATTCCTCCCCGCTCCCCGTCGATGCGGCGGTGCAGACCACGGTCCAGACCGTCGACTGCGCGACGGTCTCACCGGCGATGGCGATCACGACCTCGGGCATGGCCTATCTGCCCCAGACCGCGACGATCGCGGTCAACGGCGTCGTCAAGTGGACGATGCCGACCTCGCACAACGTCGAATCGACGACCGCGGGGCTCGCCGTCGATTACGGCGCGACGAAGTGCCTGAAGTTCACGGTCGCGGGGCAGTACACGTACAAGTGCACGGCCCACGGGTTCACCGGCACGCTCACCGTGCAGTGACCGCGGCGCGGTCGCGCGCATCGCAGATCACCCGCACATAGTTTGCGAACTCGGCCGATCCAGCAAGGCCGGCACGCTGGTGCAGATCACGGATTCGAGGTCTTTCAACTCTTGAGTCCT
>Ga0307516_10009824_pt1 | contig 10612 bp, 12 predicted proteins | sample 19_EM_MG_FD_203310 | JGI IMG/M metagenome (GOLD analysis project Ga0307516, IMG submission 203310) | Populus trichocarpa ectomycorrhiza microbial communities from riparian zone in the Pacific Northwest, United States - 19_EM | ecosystem: Host-associated > Plants > Roots > Unclassified | place...
CAAGTGGTGTGGCGACAGGTCGGGAGTCAGACATTCCAAATCGTAGTAGGATCTTTTCAATGTAGCCATACTGGGATATACTGATTCCAGCCTCAGTGTAGGTGAGTTCGAGACCCAGTATGTATTTGCATCACCGAGATCCTTGCAGTCAAATTTCGAGTTGAGTTGTTGTTTGATTTCTTTGACAAAGGGAGAACTCGGGCCGATTATTGTGATGTCGTCCACATATACTGAAATGAAGGTTAATTCAGATTTGTGAATGAATACACAGGGGTCGAAGTGTGATATAACAAATCCAATTTTCCGAAGTAGCGCAGAGAGGCATGCGTACCACTCGCGGGCGGATTGTTTAAGTCCGTAGATACATTTTCGGAGCCGAGCACATCAGGAAAAAAAAAAATTGCGTCCTTAGCGTCCGGACGCACTAGACACTCTGGACGTTTCTGTGACACTGGGGTTGTGGGGTAACCGGAGTGTGGAGAGAATCGAGGAAATCAGGCTACTTTCGATAATTCACAACGGAATAATCTTAGATCTTGTTTGTGGTTTTTTGCTGAGCGGGCGTTCGGTACTGTTCTCTCTTTCCTTTTCACCGAGCGGGATTCTTGCCTAGCTATATAGCCTTCTTGCGGCGTCACGTGGTTCCTCTTGGGAACCCGTACTTCCTATCCTTTCTCGGGAGATTTGTCCGCCAGTCAAGGCCCCGGAACCCCACGGGCTCGGTCTTTAGAACTTCATTGGTCCTGGTCGGTCTAACGATAAGCCGACTGATCCCCGCACCGCGTAATCCCCTCAAGCCCTGCGGGTGAGTGGTTTACCGGCCTATCAGAGAAAGAGAGGATATTGGTTCTATGACCTTACCCCTCGTATCCCGTATTTAGTTGCGTTTGCAGTTCGTCCGGAGATTAGCCCCTTAGGTCCGTTACGGCCGTAAGGTCTAATTCCGCGGCTATCTCCCGCCTAGACTCTCTGAAGCCGACTGGGCTCGACTTCCCTCTTCGATCGGTTTTAGGTGAAGTCACACGTGCCCTGACTATGTAGCTATCTGTTCTCCCTGGTGTTTCGGACTGAGGTGTAACACTATATCACCCTCTTCTTGGCTTCGTCCCGAAGCTATGTATGTTCCTCTATCGCAGTAGCCCGCTGAATGTAGTCCTCCACCCCTGCATCCCTCCCAATCGTTGGCGAGCCGGTTGACACCGGGGAGCCTCGGAAGATTGGGCCCTCAGAGTAAGCCGGTGTGTACTCTTACTATCGTGCCATATTGAGTCGTACTCGCCGCCGCGCTGCGTCAAGGCTTAGCCAGCTCGGTGGGGTTCCAGGGTCGCAGTCGGCACAGGGAATCGGGAGAGGTATGGTGTCCTTCGTGCTAGTAACCCGTATGCTCGGCAGTGACCGCGCCCACGTGCTTCTGGGGGGCGACTAGTATGCTGGAGCAGTGACAGCGCTGTCGGGGACTCACTTCACCGCTTGTATGCCGTCTGTGCCGGTTCCGCCGGTCCGAGTCGGTCGCCAAGAGGTCGATACGTCTGTTCTGAACAGTTTTCCTGACTCTCAGCGGTTTTCGGTCGCGTGCACTCTTCGTCGGGCACCGGGTCGGCGGCTTTGTTGCGCTGTGGGATTGGTTGCGAAGAAGCGGGTCTTTCTTCGGGTTGTTCCTTCGTTCCGAAAGTTGGTTATCCGCGTGTCGTAGGTGTGTGTGTGTGTGTGAGATGAAGTCATCCAACCCCTTCATCCATACTACCGCTCGTGCTTCGGCGGGCCCTTTTATGGACATCCCGTCTAGGCGTCGGCGAGTCGGTAGTCCCTCGGCACGTCTGGATTTCGCTGGTGAAACTCCCGGAGTTTCTCCAGACTGCCTATCGAAAAGTTGTCAAATGGTTCTTCCGTCCAGTCTTTACGTTCCGGATAGTCGAGCCATTTGATGAGGTATAGGATTCTTTTCTTATTTCCTCGGCCGTGTTCGACAGAGGATATAACTTCATCGACATCGTACTCCTCTGATTGTTCGATGTCGTCCGCCTCTCGGAGTACCTTTGACGGGTCCGGTGGTGCTCGGTGCTCGCTGGTTCGGTAAGGTTGAAGTAGCGAGACGTTGAAGACGTTGTGGATTTTCCATTTCCGAGGCAGCGTGAGGCGGGCGGCCAGGGGGGAGACGATTTTCTCGATCTGGAAGGTACCATGATTCTTGTGGTCCAGCTTCTTCGAGGGGCGGCGCGTTTTGATGTTGCGTCCGTTGAGCATCACCAAGTCTCCTACCTGGTATGCCGGGGGTTCCTTTCTTGCTGGGTTGGTGTATCGGCGCATTCGCTCCTGCACGTCTTCTAGCCTCTTTTGGGATTTGTCGTGCACGGCGTGCATCCAGTGGGCATAGACTTGGCTCGCTGGGTTCAGAGGTTCTGTTGACGCAGGTTTCAAGGCCGCTGGGTGGAAGCCATAGTTAGCGTAAAACGGAGACATACTATTGCCCATGGTGGTCGAGTTGTTGTACGCGAACTTGGCCATTGGCAACAGGCGTACCCAGTCGTCCTGCTCCTTGCTGACAAACGCCCGGAGGTAGGCCTTGATCGTCTGGTTGAGTCGCTCCGTCTGTCCGCCGGTCTGTGGATGGAACGCGGTTGACAGTCGGGGCCGGATTCCCGAGAGTCGTAGGAACTCCTTCCAGGTTGCCGAGGTGAACCTGGAGTCGCGGTCTGACACGATATCAGTGGGGAGGCCGTGATACTTCCATACTTCTCGGGTAAAGATGACAGCCAGGTCCACCGCCGTTTTTCCTTCTTTTCTTGAGGGGAGGAAGTGCGCCATCTTGGTGAACCGATCGATGATTACCCATAGTTGGTCGCAGTCGTCTGAGATTGGGAGTTCCGTGATGAAGTCCATTGCTATGGATTGCCATGGTGCGTATGGTAGCTCCAGCGGTGAAGGCAGCCCGTATGGTTGGTGACGGGAGGCTTTGTTTTGTTGGCAGTCTGGGCAGCTTCTGACGAAATCGATGATCCGTTCGTTCATTTTTGGCCACCAGAAGTTCCGCCGAATAAGCTCGATGGTCTTATCTTGCCCCATGTGTCCTGCCACCTTGGAGTCGTGCTCGGATTCCAGGACCTGTCGTACCGTCCCTTCTGGCACCCACAGCAGGTTCCTTTGGTACTGGAGTCCGTCCCTTAATTCCACCGTTTGTTCCCTGACCTTTCGGTCTTCCGGAGCTGGTTCTTCCAGCTCCACTTCCTTTTTCCTCTTCTGGTAGGCCGCATCCTTCCTTCCTTCCTCCCAGACTTTCTGCAGGAATTCTTTCTTCCATTTTCTTGCTGGTAGCGAGGCCAACCGGGCCGACGAGCAGATGAAGGAAACATTTCTTCTTTTGCCCAGGCTTTCTTGGTCCAGGTTTTTTGTTTGTAAAACCGTCATGATTGGCTGGTTTTCTACCCCCACCTTTTCCAGGCGGTACTCTGAACGCCTTGATAACGCGTCAGGCTTGCCGTTTTGGGTTCCTGGTCAGTAATAGATTCGATAATCGATTCCGTCCAGCTCCTGGGCCCAACGAGCCTGCCGTTGGTTTAGTACTTTGGTTGTTGTAAAGTATTCCAGGTTCTGGTGATCCGAGAAGACCTGGACTTGATGCGTTGCCCCTTCGCAGTAGCGTCGCCAGTGTTTGAACGCATCTACTACCGCCAGTAGTTCTTTGTTGTGGATTTTGTAGTTGATTTCCGCCGGTTGGAACTTCCGTGAGTGGAATGCCACTGGGTGGAGCCGATTCTCTTCATCTCGTTGGGATAGGACTGCTCCTAGCGCGAAATCGGAGGCGTCTGACTCGATGATTACTTGTCTGGTCGGGCCGAAGTGTGCTAGAATCGGGGCCGCAGTGAACCATTGCTTGACTTCTTCGAAGGCTGCCTGCGCTTCCCGGTTCCTGGCCCAATCTTCTTTCCTTTCTTTCTTCGTCAGTTCCGTCAGGGGTCGAGCTACCCGGGAGTAGTTCCGGATGAAGCGTCGATAGAAATTGGCGAACCCCAGGAAGGATTGTACTTCCATCAGAGACTCCGGCGTTTTCCAGCTCAGGACTGCTTCCACTTTTTCGTTTGACATCTTAATTCCTTCCTTTCCAATGATGTAACCCAGGAATTCCACCTCCTGTGTTTTCCAGACACATTTTTCCGGGGAGACTGCTAGTCGGTTTCTCTCAAACCTTCGCAGGACTTCTTCGACCAGGTCGTCGTGCTTTTCCTCGGTTTTGGCGTATACCAGTATGTCTTCCATGTAGGCTAGTACGCCGGCGTCCAGTAAGTCGGACTGGATATGGTTCATCATGTCCTGGAAGGTGGAGGGGGCATTGTTTAGTCCAAAGGGCATGACCTGGAACTCGAATAGTCCATTGCGGTTCTGAAGGCTGTTTTCCATTCGTCGCCTTCTTTCATTCGGATTAGATGGAATCCGTTTTTGAGGTCCATTTTCGTGAACCATTGGGCGCCCTGAACTCGGTCTTGTAGTTCCTGCATTAGCAGGAGTGGATACCGATTCGGAATCGTGATGCGATTTAAGGCTCGGTAGTCCACGCAGAGTCGAAGTCCTCTTCCGTGTGGTTTCGGCACGAAGAGAATTGGAGACCCGGCTTGTGACGTCGACCGATTGATTTTCCCTGTTCGCTCTATTTCCTTTAGCCATTCTTGGAGCGTTTGGAGCTCAACTTCAGAAAAGGGGTATATGGGTCACCAAGGGGCGGTGCTTCCATCTCTGAGCTCGATTTTGCAATCGTACAGCCAGTGTTCTGGTAGGGCGTCGGCAGCTTCCTGGCTCATTATTCCCATATATGGCTGGAATCTCATCGGCACGTTGGCTAGGGCGTCCTTACTGGTAACTGCTGATACGTGTCCGATTGTTCAAACATTTGGGTCGTGCATGATTCCTTCGTCCCATGTGAGCGAGAAGTCAGCCGCTTCGTAGTTTGTGCATTTTTCCCGGCATTTGTCGCTGTTGAACCGCACTTCCGGGTCCTGCCTCGCCCCCTGTGGGGGGTGCTTAGCAATCCACCAAAAGGGGTGGAATATGTCGGTTTCTTCTTCCATGGGGGCTACTTCAAAACTTTCCCTGGTGACGTGTTGTCAGTGCCGCAGTAGCAGGGACTCCGTGTAGTATTGCCCGGCTCCTTCTATCAGTTGGCCCGTGAAGTTTTCGATAGGGACCGCCAAGTTGTGCTGATGCAGCGGGAGGCCTAGTTTTTCCGCCGTTTTTTGGTTGATTAATGGTATCGAACAGCCAGTATCCAGGAGGACTTTAACGTGGTTGTCTTTTCCTCCCTTTTCTAATAACATCGTGAAAACGGGCCTCGGTCCTCCCTTAGGCTTCTTGCCGACTGCTTCCTCTTTTTGTGAGTCGCTTCTTTTCCTTTTGTGGCCTGTTCCGCATATCAGGTGTCGGGTCTTAGGGGGTGGCCGGGTCCCCAGCCCTCTCAAAAATCCTCCTCGTCTTCCCATAAGGGTTCGTCAGCCGCCGCCGTTTTCTGTATTTTGGGTGCTGGCTCAGAGGCTTTTTCTTCCTCGGGCTCTCTTTGCCGCTTGGTTCCAGCACCTACTTTTCACGGTGCGTTCGGGAGTTTGGTGCCGTTTATCGTAGTGCCGGCGTAGCATTGGGCTGCCCAGTTCGCGGGCCACCCACAGTGGTGACACCTGTGGGTATTCGAGTGTTCCCTTCTCTCGCTGGCGGGGACTCCCTCGAATACAGCAGCCTCGGAGGCCCGTCGCTCCTTTCCGCCGTACTCGCTTCCGCTAGTCCCGGGGTTCCTTCTGCCGAGGTCTTCCTTTCTCGTGTTCGGGTCCTGGTCCCGTGTTTGTCTCTTTTTTGTTTCCTTTCTCTTATCGTCCTATTTTTTCCCGGATCCCCCCTGTTGGGTTTTCGTTCCTTCTCTTGCCTGGCGGAGGGCCTTCTTCTTTTCCACCTGAAGTGCCGCTTGGTACGTAGCCTGCAGGAAACCTTCGTCGTCGGCGAAGTCTTCCAGGTAGTGGGCGAACCTCATGTCCAGCACCGAGTCGGGCATTTCGATGTTTACTTTCTCCTGGAGGCCTTCTCCTGTGGCTCACGCATAGTTGTTTAGCGCCCGGAATTCCGTCATATAGGCCCAGATGTCGCCTTGGTATTTGAGCTGCTCCAGTTTGAGCTGGGCATCCGCCGCTTCTCTTTCGTTGGGGTACTCGGTTCTGATAGCGGCGGAGTAATTAACCCAGGTGTCGTTATCTCGCAATTCTCGGTACCTGTGGAGGTGCCAGACCAGGGCCGTTTCTGTCAGTAGGGTCCAAACCCAGGCGATTTTTTACCTGTCAACCGTCTCCGGGTAGAACCCCAGATACATGGTCGCCGATTCCCACCACTGGTTGAAGGCGGTGGGGCTCTTGCCGTCGAATTTTGCTGGGTTCTCCATTTTTAATCTCGACGTACGAATCTGGGCTTCACTCACTGGCTGCCCCGTGGCTTGTGCTGCTGCGATTCCTGCTCCTACCAGCTGGGCTATTTCCCCCGGCGTGAGCATGGTTGCCAGCTGGTCCTGGGTCGGGTCCCTTGCTCCTGGCGGGGGCCTCACTGTTGGGAGGTTTCGCTCGTATAGGTCGTTGTCGCCTTCGCTAGGAGGGGACGAGAGCGACGGCAATGCTCCCCTTCGTGGGGGTCTTGGTGGAGGCCCTTGTGGTGGGTTCGCGGCTGGGACTGCTGGAGATGCCGGGACTGCCAGGGGTCTCGGCCGTCGTCGTTGGGTTCCTCCGAACAGGGGACTCCCTAGCACTAATTGGGTCGGCGGTGCCCTTAGGCTTGGAGCAGGTCATGCTAGTCTGGCCGGCGTGGCGGGCAAAGGCACTGTGGTTGCTACTTGCAGTAATTTGTCCTGCGCCTGGGCCAGCCATTGCTACAGGCCGGCCGTTCGATCTCGGTCCTCGTTCCATTGTCGCTTGCGTCATCAGCAAAAAAATTGAAAGTTGAAGTATATTGCTTTTTTTACAGGTGAGACATAAATTTGAACTAACATTTCTCGAGGTTTCAGCTAAAATTAAACCACTTTTATTTTTAGAAATCCTTACGGGAGCAAAATATAACTTCTCCTCTTACGGGAGTTAGCGATGCTTACGGGAGCTACGGGAGCACCGGGAGCTGTTTTCGATTTTTTGCTGATGGTGTTTTAACCTTTCGTTGGTGGTCAGCAGCCCATTTTTCCCTGTTACCTTGGAACTCCATTAGATTGACGTTCCTGGCCAGGTTTGCTTCTGACAGGAATGCCACCGCATCGTGCATTCTAGCCACCTGTGTTGCTTTGTGCACCCGGTGTAGCTTGCTTGTCTTAGAGTGCTCGATAATAGCCTCCCAGACTTGTCGGGTAAATGTCTGATATGCGTTAGCGGATACCATGAGTTCATTTCTTACCCATTCTCCCAGAATTTGCTCCTTGCCTTTCATTTGTTAGTAGAGGTATTGGGCCCCTTGTGCCAATCGGTTGTACACTGCCTCGATCCGTTTGACACGTCGGTCAGTGTGGTCCAGCGTATTTCCGCAGACGTCCATTAGCTGATGTAAGTCCTGCTCAGACTGCTGCTGGTGGTTGGCCATCGCCCGTATCCATGCCACCGGGTTGGCGATTTCCAGGGCTTCTTCCTGCGGTTCTTCGTCATTGGTGATTTGCAGTAGCCCGCGGGGCGCTTCCAAACAAAGCATGTTACAGTCGGAGGTAGTCGACATTTTCTAGTAATGGTCGAGGAAATTTCCACTGTGTATGGTTGAATCATAGTCGAAATGATAGTTGAAGAGGTCAAAAAGTTCTTCTTCGTCGAAATCGGCCGGTTGGGATGTTAGCGCGCAATTTCACCACTGCGGGGTATACCAATGGTATGGGGCGCAGTCGATTGTCACGTGGATTGGTTTAGGTCCGTCGAAGAATTCTTCCCACTGCTCGTATTTCGCGATTTCGTCATCGATTGACTGAAAGATATAGTCGAAGGAGTACTGCGACTTAGGTTCCAAGAAGGTAGATAGTTCGAGTAGATAGAGGTGGTCTTCGAAGTAGGTATCATCGAAGCAAGTCATGAAAGTAGGGTGATTTGAGATCAAGATTATAGTGTGACACTGGGGTTGTGGGGTAACCGGAGTGTGGAGAGAGTCGAGGAAATCAGGTTACTTTCGATAATTCACAACGGAATAATCTTAGATCTTGTTTGTGGTTTTTTGCTGAGCAGGCGTTCAGTACTGTTCTCTCTTTCCTTTTCACCGAGCGGGATTCTTGCCTAGCTATATAGCCTTCTTGCGGCGTCACATGGTTCCTCTTGGGAACCCGTACTTCCTATCCTTTCTCGGGAGATTTGTCCGCCAGTCAAGGCCCCGGAACCCCACGGGCTCGGTCTTTACAACTTCATTGGTCCTGGTCGGTATAACGATAAGCCGACTGATCCCCACACCGCGTAATCCCCTCAAGCCCTGCGGGTGAGTGGTTTACTGGCCTATCAGAGAAACAGAGGATATTGGTTCTATGACCTTACCCCTCGTATCCCGTATTTAGTTGCGTTTGCAGTTCGTCCGGAGATTAGCCCCTTAGGTCCGTTACGGCCGTAAGGTCTAATTCTGAGGCTATCTCCCGCCTAGACTCTCTGAAGCCGACTGGGCTCGACTTCCCTCTTCGATCGGTTTTAGGTGAAGTCTCACGTGCCCTGACTATGCAGCTATCTGTTCTCCCTGGTGTTTCGGACTGAGGTGTAACAGTTTCAGACGCAACCTGCTTAACTCGGACGCAGATCGCCACGGCACTGTGCGTCTGGACGCAGTACGCCATGGCATTTGCTTACCGGATGGAGCGTGGCAGGGCATTTTCGTTCTGGAGGCACGGTGTCAGGGCATTTTCCTTCTGGACGCAGCCGTGTCAGGGTTTTTTCCTTCTGGACGCAGCCATGTCAGAGCATTTTCCTTCTGGACGCAGCCGTGTCAGGGTATTTTCCTTCTGGATGCAGCCATGTCAGGGCAAATGGCATCCAGACGACGCCTGTCATGGCACCATGCTTACACTGGCTGTCAAGGTATGGAACATCGCAGCAAATACTCGCGTCGCATTCACAAACACCCAGTGGGTTCCAGGCATAGTGACTCAGTCCAGTTCTATTCTCTATATCTAATGTACATCTCTATATGCTACTACCACACTTCGCGTTTCCAGCACAAGCACCCAGCGTCACATCCATCGCCACTGATTTTGACACGCGTAGCATTGCTGAGTGTCGGAAACAAAGGAAAGTTGGAAATACGACACGATGCGATGAGCCCGACGCGATGAGCACGACGCGATGAGCACGACAACTATGAGGTGGATGGCAATGAGGACGCCGGCGGCGTGGACGATAGTGAGTAGAACATGGCGAGTATGAGAGCGAGTAAGGCGTGACGAGTATGGGAGCGAGTAGGACACGACGAGTATGAGCGCGAGTCGGACGTGGCGAGGACGATAGTGAGTAGGACACGGCGAGTATGAGAGCGAGTAAGACGTGATGATTATGGGAGCGTGTAGGACGTGACGAGTATGAGAGCGAGTAGGACGCGGCGAGGACGATAGCGAGTAAGACGCGGCGAGGACGATAGCGAGTACGATGCGGAGAGTATGATGGTGAGCTTTATGGCATGGTTAGCACTGCTCTCAGAGTGACAGAGACACCGGGAAGTTGTAGAATACACAGTGACGAGTCGATGTCAATGAGGGTGGTAGCGGCGAGGACGATAGCTAGTAGGAGGCGGCGAGCATGACGGCGAGCTTTGTGGCAAGGTTAGCACAGCTCTCCGAGTGACAGGAACAGCGGTGGGAGCTGGTACAATACGATGTGACGAGTATGATGTCGTTGAGGAGGATGTCGATTTGTTTGATGGCAGTGAGGATGGCGACGAGTAACGTAGCAAGAATGGCATGACGAGTAAGATGTTGATGAGGAAAATGTTGATGAGGAAAATGTTGATGAGGAAAATGTCGACGAATAAGATATCATTAATCTAATGATGGCAAGTATGATGGCAATGCGAAGGACGACGACGAGTATCTAGGACGAGGACACCGAACCTTGCGCAAGCGCAAGTGTTGGTAATGGCTTGGCGCTTTGCATTGACATCATACAGGCCACGTCCTACTCGCTATCTATCGTTCTCGCTGCCAGCAATCTCATTGACATCGTACTCCTCACCTCGTATTGTACCACTCCCCGCCGCTGTTCCTGTCACTCGGAGAGCTGTGCTAACCATGCCACAAAGCTCGCCATCGTGCTCGCCGCCTCCTACTAGCTATCGTCCTCGCCGCCGGCACCCTCATTGACATCGACTCGTCACTGTGTATTCTACAACTTCCCGGTGTCTCTGTCACTCTGAGAGCTGTGCTAACCATGCCATAAAGCTCGCCATCATACTCGCCGCGTCGTACTCGCTATCGTCCTCGCCGCGTCTTACTCGCTATCGTCCTCGCCGCGTCCTACTCGCTCTCATACTCGTCGTGTCCTACTCGCTCCCATACTCGTCACGTCTTACTCGCTCTCATACTCGCCGTGTCCTACTCGCTATCGTCCACGCCGCCGGCGTCCTCATTGCCATCCTCCTCATAGTCGTCGTGCTCATCGCGTCG
>Ga0307516_10009825_pt1 | contig 10612 bp, 14 predicted proteins | sample 19_EM_MG_FD_203310 | JGI IMG/M metagenome (GOLD analysis project Ga0307516, IMG submission 203310) | Populus trichocarpa ectomycorrhiza microbial communities from riparian zone in the Pacific Northwest, United States - 19_EM | ecosystem: Host-associated > Plants > Roots > Unclassified | place...
AATATGCTTTGAATGCCTCGGAACTGGACATTTCGCTGGAATTTCCAGGTGATTTCAAGGCATTTAAAGCATATTTGTGGAATTTTTGCACGGTTTCACGCATTGTGTGCAATAAATGCTCCACCTCGTTACAACAAATGGGAATAGGTCCTATTCGCACCTGACGAGGCCTATTCCCCCGGATACAAAATTGCATATATTGACTTAGAGTCGGGGACCTATAGTACATGATGGGACACCCAATAAATGCCCATTTAAATGCTATTTATTTTTTGTTGAAACGGTACAGGATAATCCTGGACGAGTCAATTTTCTACCCAGAGTCTTTGAACATGTTATTTAGGTGATGCCATCCCACTGCGTCCAATAGGAAGTAGCAAACCGTGTGTCGAATGGCTCCAAGGCATTCGTTGGGCCACGGGGACCGGGCCGAAACCGTCGATCTCTTCATCGTCTAAGCTATCCACCATCCCCCCTGACGCCTCATTAGGATCCAGGCGACTACTTCATTGATGGAAAGTGAGGATTCGACGAATGTCTTCAATGTCGCCTTCGCGTTCTCGATCATCAGGACAGGATCTATTGTGTTCTGGTTGAAGTGGTGGTATGGGGAGTGACAGCATTGGATCTCCGATTGAGGGGAGTTGGACGACGAGCTCAACCACGAAGAGCCCCCTCCGACCGTGCCGCCGCGCCGCCGACCTCCTCTGTCCATGTCTACCTAGAGTTTTTGACCCTTCGTGACGCCAACAGGACGTGTTTAGGCCGAAGAACGTTCATCTCGACCCCGCCGCTTCTAGCTGATATCACTCTCACTGTAGATGGGAAAGAAGTCACCGTCCCACAAGGTATCCTGGCACCGGGACCTTACCACCATCCTGGGTTGCAGGAATAGGGAATCTGGGAACGAACGTCGAACGCTGGGCAACTGTGAGCGAGCGACAACACGGAATCTGTGACGACGTTCAATACACAGTGTCTACGGGTGAAGGTGATACAGGGCTGCCACAAGGTGAATCCGCCAAAGAAATACCCGTCGACGTTACAATCCAACAGTGCATCCGTAAGGCAGGTTCGAATGCCCTGGTACACCTCAACTCTCTCAGGACCTCACCCTTTTTCCTCCTCCGTGCGAGGCAGCAAAGATTTGATACAATCGTAACTCGCAGCACGGTGAGATGAAGGGCGGGATCGGTTTCTGTCGATCAACAGACTCCTGTGGGGGGTTTCGTTGCACCACACTCGAGATAGGGAGATAACATCTGTTCGTATCCTGAGGTAGCGCAAAATCCTAGTTCCCGCATCAAACACTAGAGTCCGTGATATCATAGACGAACGCCTGAAAACATACGAGCGAGTGAGCGACATCTAGTACACGAGTCACAGGCCTGGATCTTCAGCGAGCATAAGACCGGGATTACGGAGACCTTGAGGAAAGTGGTCCCCAACGATCCAGGAGGGGTTGCCTCCGCGTTCCCCGATGCCCCAACTAGCTTGCAAATCGAAGACCGTTCCGCCGCAGGTGGACGAACCAGAGCTGCCAGACCGGTCCGAGACCCATATCCTCCGCCTTGATGGGCCAAGCCTTTCCACCGAACGCCGTGGTAATAGAAAAACGAACATACGGGAACCGTGAGGGCCGGCGAGGTTACCGCTCAGCGGCTGGGAGTTGGAAATCTGGGCGTAGATCGCCACCAACGAGGGCCGTACCAGTGTCAATGGCAACGACGCCACCGGCAAGGTGACGTCCTTATTGACCGTGGTCCCTGAGATTGAGGCGCGTGAGCGCAAATTTGGTAGATACCTGACGCGTTGAGGAGCCTGTGGGTCCGCCGTCCGGGCGGTCCAACGTCGGAGACCGGTGGAAGGAGCCCGCCATCGCCTTTGTATAGGTTCTGGCCCCAGTGACCACCGACGGTGAGTTTCTGGAGTCGTGAATCTGTTCCCCGAGCAAGGGACTGCCAGAATGGGGTGACCCTGATGCTGGAGATGGTGCCGAAGGCGTGGCCCACGATACCATCGTTAGAACTGCTAAAAATATTGTCGGAGGTCTGATCGACCAGCAGCCACGCCAGGACTGGGACTGAACCTAAGAATCACCCACTGCCGTGGTGTCTAGGACGACGATACCGGCGACGGCACCGCCGCCACAAGTGGTTGTCATGGGCTTGGGTGCAGGTGGCACCACCGCCGCTAGTGACCACAAGTCCGAACAGCCCGTGTCAAAGGCAACATCGAGAGATTGAGGACCGCGAGAGTTGAGTCGGGAGCGCTGAAAACACGAGTCGGTGGGGGCGTTGAACACATGGTATCCCGATCTTGACAACGCGCGCGTAAAGGGTGCCACGGTTCTGTATCTCGTTGTTAGGGGCGGGGATCTACATGTTGGGATGGCGGTGGTGTCCTGGCGTTTCGAGGGCGAGGAGTGGGGTGGTCGAACTTGATTCTCAGGGCGTCCGCAGCTGTTCCGTACTCTCCGACCGGGATAGGGTGTGAAAAGCCTGCACTGCGCTGAGACACAACAGCGCAGTAAGGGACAGATAGAGGGGAATCCTAACGAGAGGGAGCTGCGAGAGGGGATTGGAACGGCGAAAGCTTGGGGATGGGTGGCAACACACACAGGGACATACTTACAACCTTCCCAAGGGCGCCCGGGAGCCGACACCTACTTATTACGGAAGATGAGTAAAACACGGATATGTCACGTGAAGCAGTTCCTGAGGAGAACTGAACTGGCACTTCTCACGTGGCACACTCGGCTGACACCCGACCGCTCGCGACCTGAGGACCCCTGAGGCGACCTGTCGACCGCATACCCTGATGGAATGGAAGTGGAAAACGCGCCCACTTATCCTTGCTTGGGGTGTAAAAATAGCCATCGTGAGACATATCTGGGTCCGCGTCTTCGGCCGTTTTATACTCACACTGTCGCAACGTGTGCAGGGCCTGAGATTGAAACATCCTTATCCCGCAACCACGAGAGAAATCCAAGCACAAGTGGCTAACGGTACGCCTCTCGAAGCCGGAGAAATGAGATATATGTGCGGGGAAAGAAGCGGAATGAACGTGTCTAAGGTGGTTTGGGGCCGTGTGGCTCCCCCAAGAAGCGAAGGACGGGAGTGCATGAATGTGATTCGGTTCTGGCCCCAGGTTTAGAGCCGAAGAGGGCGGAGGCAGGCCGGTCTTAGGATCGACATGTCCGGTTCCAATCTCGCACTTTGCTCCCTCAACGCCAACTCAGTCCTGCTTGGGGCTAAAGAGACGGTTGGGATCCTAAACCGCCCCGGTCTCGGTCTTGTCAGATCTTAGGCAACAACGCGCACGGCCTGGGGCCAAGGATTATATGCTCACTTGTTTCCGGGGAACAAGGTGTCAGCCAATATAGCCAGGACCCGGAAAACGATCAACGCTTGGAAGAGATCTCATTCCACATCCGTCACTTGGTGAGTTGACCCTACTACCCATGAGTAATGCTGGCGCCTGCGTGCGACCAGGCTTTTGGCAGGGTTCCAAAATAGAAACTGGGGACCCCGACCATCGTTCCGGGTTTAACCAAGGTCCGGGCGAATCTTCCAGGTTCAGAGGGGTGATTCGTAGGTGCCCTCCTCACCCTAGTTCTAACTTCTTCACAACCAGTATGTGTGACCGCAAGGGAACCCAGCCGGGCGGGGCTCTTGGGCCCAGGGTCTGACCATTCAACGTACGTACAAGAGTTCAAATTGGCGCCGTTTCCCGGCGGCGACGGTCTAACTGTATGGAGAACTGATGATCACTCGGCGTGATACACGTGTGCCTTTCACAGGGCGCGTGGATGCGTTACAGTTGACTGGTACGCCCGAAAGGCATTTGGATCTAGACTAAACCCGTCCTGATAACTCACGGTTGTTGGGTATAAGTATTTACATTCAACAGGACGAACGTCGGCTTCCCCCTTGGCTTCCCCCCCCATCTTTCACCGTTCGCGTGAGGGCCAAGTCCTCCCCCCACTCCCCACTTGGCTATGTCATCCAGTCAAGGAGACCCCCCCTCCCAGAATGGGGAAGAGTCAGACCCCAAGCGCCCAACCCTGCCCTCCGCAGCGAATACCAGGAAATCTTGGCGTTCAACCGCAACTGCGCCGTCACTCAACCGCGAGCTACCCAACCTCGAGTCTAACTCGCCACAACCAAAACCACCGTCCCGCGGCTTTGAGAAACCAAGCATCCTTAATATCTTGATCCTCACTGGCCTATGCCTTGCCACATACCCGGTGTTCCGTCTCCTCACAGTAGTGGCCAAGAACAAATCGTTGTCCGTTGTGCGGGCCATTGTCGCCGCGTGGTGTTGGGGAGCCGGGTTCGCCTTCGGGTGGATCCTTCTCAGGATCGGAGCGAAACACCTCGAGGCAGCGAGTGAGTTCGCGTTGGTTGGGTATCGGAGCTTTCTAATACATTATTTCAAACAGCCTGGGCCACGGTGATCAACAAGAGTTACGGAGGTGACGGAATGAAACTCGGTGATCTGGCCAAAAGCTCGGGTGATTCGAAAAGCTTTTTATCCGCCGCTTGGTCCCTCTGGTTTCGTTTCCGGAATCGAGAGACCTCCCGAAAGACCGGAATGGCCTGGGTTCCGCGCAGACCACACGAGTCCGTCCCCTGATCGTCTCCCGCTCTGCGCCTTCTCACGTTGTTGCAGCGGGAAACCGTGGTCCCTGTTCTTAGTGTTCTTCGTCCTCATCGCCATCCTGGCTGCCTCAGTAAATTTCATATTCGGGCGTATCGTGGACATCAGAACTTTCATCCGCGTACGTGCCACAGTCCTCCTTCCTGCATATTTTAATTTTCGGACAGCACCAACGCAAGGAATACGACGAAGTTTTGATCGCTGGGGATCTCTCCAGCGAGGACATTAGTCGGGTGGATATCCAATATGAGGCGTTCGCGGTAAGCCGGCTGTGAATGGATTTTGGCCTGCCCGTTCTAACACAGTACCAAGAACTTTCCCTCAATATGGTCCTTGGTCCCATATGGCAGAAGCACGGCAGATATCAACGAGTTCGGTGAAGGCAAGGACACCGTCTACTTCGCCCAACCAAGTCTGTCCCAGTTCGTCTCTGGCGGATCTGGACCTGGGACTTTCAATTCCTCTCAACTTATGTCACTCGGTCCGCACGATGTTCGGAACGGCGCTCCCGCGGACACGGGCAAGGAAATACCTAAGACTAACACTGACGTGCTTTTACGGTATGTGCCGTCTCCTCGCTAGAGATGTAGCCCGACATCCTGATATTCGCCTTTTTTAGATACCCCCAGTGGGGAGTCAGGGTCCACTGCGAGAAGTTGCCAAACCCTGGAGTGAACTTGTGAAGCAGCTTAATGTATCTCCCCCTGAACCAGCTTGCTCATTTGTTCCCTCCCAGGGTACCCTCATCGACCAATAAGACATTCGTCTTTGTTCCTCGTGATTTTATTCAAGGCATGTTTGGGGTGTACGGCATAGACCCACAGGATATATTCAACACCATACCGGCGGAATACCAGATCCAGAACAATGTCGTCCCATCAAATATCGACCCATCAACACTCTCCTTCCTGTGTAAGCTCTTGTTGGCTCCTCTCTCATTCTTCGCATCTAACCTGCTCACCACAGTGGGAGTGCCGGACACCGGCGAGACCCTTACCATTGGCAGGTTCTGGCGTCTCGACCTCAGCCTCTTAAACCCAGGGTTTACAGCTGTCGAGATGGTCCTCATCCGACTCGACACCAGTTTCGCGTCCTTTGGTAATTTCCCCGTACACTTGAATGCGTCAGGAACCAGCATTGGTTACGATGCTGCAGTTTGCGTGCAGAGGTGGGACCCTTGGATAGTAGAGACATCCAACGCAACGACTTCATCCCCTTCTGTTGTGGGGATCGTTGGAAAAGGGAGCGGCGGTACCTCGCCGCAGCCGAGTGGTAAACTCAAAGGACATCAAATCGCAAACAACAATAGACGTCTCAACGTGACAGGAAAGGATCCTGCGTTCCGGACAGCTTATAACAATAGCGTCGGGCAGATGCTCAAAGACAACGGTCGAAGGGGAAGTTACATCCCTTCTCCTACCGTAGGTCCCATCGCACCCCCCGCGTACAATGTTTCTTCTAACTCCGACATACCCTGCAGGTTGTTTCTCTCACCAATGGCACTACGCCCCGTGGATACACAGAGCTCTCCCCAGACCTGCTCGCCGTCACCCGCGGACGGATCACTGCGACTAACGCCCTACCGTTCCTTGCGGGGTCGGGATCCATCGTCGCACAAACGTACAGAGATCAGACACTGGCGGATACCTCTTACAGGCTGCCGTGGCTGATCGCCCTTCCGGCAACTATCTGGATTCTTGGAATGATTGGAGAGTTGTTTGTGCCGGCGTTACCGCGCGATATTCCAAAGAGAGAATTCGGGCTTTACAGTTGGTTGGCAATGTTTAAACTTCAGGCACGCGGGCTCGTTCCACGAACAAGGGCCAACTAGCGCTAACCGGCCATTGATATTCAGGAGCTGGAATTCGACGTGACCGATGCCAAGAAGGACATGAGCCTCAAAGAATTGGAGAAGGGATTTAAAGAGAAGCCGGCCAAGTTCAGCTTGAAGCCTGAAGAAAAGTGAGATTTGGACTCTCCGGATCCATCCCTTTTCGTTGACATTTTCTTCCTCTAGGGTCGGATAATGACAGTCATGACATTGTGTGATACGGCAACGCGCAGTATATTTAGTTTAGTTAGTATATAGCTCCCCTCGCATGTCTCTCTACACGACACGAGTTCGTGCTCCCGAGATCGGTTGTAATACTACCCCCATACACCATCGGCGTTCGACGTCCCCTGTTTGATTTCTGGTCACACCCCCATCTAGCGGCCCCTGTACCGGGTTGGTGAGGGTCAATACGACTGTCATATTGTTCGCTTGCCTCGAGTGACGGGCGTGGCTGAGATGTATGCATGTGTGGCCGGCCGTCCACTGTGGGCAGGAACTCGACCGATTTGCAGTCTCCCGAACTCATTGCCTCCATCCCCTGCAGCTGGACAGGCTGGCGAGCGGCGGGATCTATGGACAATTGCTGGCGCAGAGCCTTTTCACATCCCCCCATCAGCAAGTCGTGGAAAGTCTGCTATAGCAGGCCTTGCAGCACCAGGTGATCGGATTGCTTCCTCTGCAAGGGTTTATAATGAATTATAAGCCCATATAACGGGTTATAAGGTGCATTTGGCGCCCAGGACTCCGACGGTTATAATGCATTATAACTCAAGATATAGGTCTACCACTTTCGTAGACCCATATATTTCAGTATGGTGTTTTCCACGACTTGCTGATGCCTCGTGAGGAGGCGTGACCCTACTTCACTGTCGACTCAACTGAGATAGGGTCACGCAAGTTGTCTGTACGCACCCAGTCGAGACCTTCGGACACGATCTCGTTCGCGTTGAACGCCATATCCATATCTACACCGGGGCCAAGGTTGGGGGGGGGAGATATCGCGTACCTTCCCGTTACACACCGTGCCCAACGACAGGACGACGATGCGACGAACCGGCGGGGACTCACATGTGCCGCGGCACGCTTGAACCATCCGTCCCGGGCTCGAGACCAGTAGCTACTAAACAAATCACGCGGGTGCGGCCAGACCTCCGTAGAGAGAACTGTGAGGGGCGTAGCGACGAGAAAGGAGGAAACTTACAACTTAACGAGAGGCAGGGTGTTCACTTAATCTGCAGAGGTGTGCGGAGTATCTGCAGCACAGTACGACATCGCTAGAGATGGAAGCGAGACGGTGAAGCTAAAGGCCGGAGTGACCCACACCTAGTGAATATATATACTGATCCTCATGCATGTGGAAGTCCAACGTTGAGCGTTGAACGATTGTGAGCGAATGTCAACTTAGGGGATGTTGTATGGGCACGGAATCTGCGACGACGTTCGATGTACAGTAGCCACGGGAGAAGATGATACAAGGGTGAACTAGATAACGGTTAATACACGAGAAAGGGTCGGTGGGGGGGCTGCGACAAGGTGTTCCCCATAGAGACTACGTAGTGTGCATCAATCTCTTCGGAGATGGTCGAGTCCGTCCAAGAAATAGTCGTCGGCGTCCCAATCCAACAATTTATCTGCAACTTCCTCCATCACAGATTCAAAAGTCCCGACACACCTCCTCAATTCTTCCAAGTCCTTCATCCATCTGAATTGCTGCGGGTGCGGCGCCCATTTGAGGAGCAGGGAAACATTTCTGAGCGGTATCCCAGCCTCTTTCCTCCTTCGCGCGAGGAGGGAAAGCGCTGGTAATACCTCATCCCCGGAATCGTCGCGGTAGCGTGTGCTGCGGATCACGAAAGTATCCAACTTCAGACACCGCCACCCACTCATGTCCGCGGCCTCCGTCGGGGCAAGAGCCCGAAGATATGGGCACACTACAGAACCAGAGAGGATCAACGTTCTGATGTGCCCCAGATGACCCAACGCTCCTTCGACAAGGCAACGCTCCTCATAAAACCACAAGGCGAGTTCTTCGACGCACAATACTTCTATAGACTTGGCATCGAGGTTCTCGAGGAAATCCGGATAGAGTGGATTTATAGCATCGATGAGGGCGTCTTCCCACCTCACCTCCCCCAAAATCACTTGTCGTGTCAAACGCACTCGCCTGTGGGCAGCATCGATGACCTCTACCATCCCTTCAACATAATCCTGACGATCCATGGACCTTGTCTTGAGCTTTACCCTCTTCACGTCAACGAGAAAAGTCGGGTTTTGAAACGGACGGGGGGCAACCGCTAACCCATGGAAGCTGTTGTTGGAAGAGAATGTCACGGAGCAGGATGAAGGGTAGGAGAGCATATTGTACAAGCCGAGGTAGAAGTCCGTCCTTGTGTAGTGGGTGAAAGCGCGAAGGTGGGGAAGATGGACGACGTCGTGATTACGTCGGACGTAGAATTCGTTATCATGGCTGATTTCGAGTTCTTCCAACAGAGGGCAGTTGGATAAGAAATCGAGTAGATGGTCCATCGCCAGCCTACTTCTGCCCATCGAGGTGCTGAGTCCGAACCGGGTAAGATGAGGGACCGAGAACAGGGGTCGATTGATTTTTCCGATAAACAACGTCTTCAAGGCGGGGAAAGACAACCTGATCGTTTCATTAAGATCGCCGCTGCGGTTCGGGTAAAATTCGAGCGTTCTTAACAAGGGCATGGTCCGCAGTAACAACTCCTTCTGAGACGCGTAGTTGTTCACATAGAGTCTCGTAATCCGTTCCGCAGATTGACCCAGTAACTCGGGGGGGACAGGGGTTTTTGGAGGGATTCGCTGAAGGAAGACGCGAATTGGTGCCGATTTGGATCGCGTAAGGAACGTGAGCGCTCGTCCGACGTGGGCGAAGTCAAGAGTTGTCCAAAGGCTTGGATAGGACAGGAGCACCGCGCGCCAGTGGTAAGAGACGTGGGTTGCCCTGATAAGGTCGTCTGTTGCGAGGTGAGAGGCTATGAGCGAGAGTAGTTCTGGATGGAGACGATAAATGGTGGATTCGTGGGGGTTGATTCGCCTGCGTAGCATCGCGAGGGCCACAAGCACGTCTATTTCCAGGGATTTTATCTGTGACTGAAGTTAGTGGCGAGAACGGACCCTCCAGGGGAGCAGGCGGATAGTAGAACGCGAACCGTTGCAATTGAGGGGTTATAGCTGGTCGACAGTTTCAAGATCCAACGTCGTCAGTACCAAACGTTAGGACTTTTGTTTGCCTTACCTGTTGGTCTCCTGGATGAGCCTTGCGCCAACATTTCGTACGAGCTCGAGGTCTGTCTGTTTTGAGGGTGGACACATCCCACTGAAGTTTTCCGGTAAACGCCGGCCCTCACAGCGGACAGCGACTTGGTGGGAGGAAGGAGTGGATGCGTGAAAGGGGTTATCGAAAGGTCACCGGTCAAGCAATTCAGAGGTCCCCCCCTGAACGCCTCCAAGGCCCCCCCCCCCCGCCTCCCTCCCTCTGAATTTGAGGCTGGACTCCAGCCTACGTCAAGCCCAAGTTCTAGCTTCATGTCCTCCGCTTCCATAGCCTTGCATCTACGCCCTCACTGGCGCGCTCTCACCTGGTTTTCGAACATCTTTGCGCCCCTTTAGCAACATTCCTAAGCTGTCTCGACAGTCCTCCAGTCTTCCTGGCTTGTCGTACCAAACCGGTAACCATCTAAAAGTCCTTGGGTCAACAGAGACGGTTGACATGTCACCCTCAAGGTCCCATCAGTTCACGTATCAGGGGGAATCCAGGCATCCGCGCTTTGTCTCTTACCACCATCTGCTGGGGTTTTTCCCACGCTCTCCCCTCCTCTGGAGGGGGCCGTTCCCCACCGTCGCCGCTCATCGCGACCCATCGGAGATCCTCAGTGGTCTCGAAGCTCCTCTAAACCAACCTGTGCGGGCTGCGGATGCCCGATCTCACCATCCTCTCGTCAATACAAGGCCGCTCTCTTGGAATCGGAATGCCTGGTGGAGAACTCCTCCTCCTCTACTGGGTAGCTCACCTTTGGTGGGGTGGTCAAGGTACAGGGCTTGGTAACCTGGTACTGCTGTGGTCTGGTATGGAGCACTCCGAGTTACTCGCAG
>Ga0307516_10009826_pt1 | contig 10612 bp, 8 predicted proteins | sample 19_EM_MG_FD_203310 | JGI IMG/M metagenome (GOLD analysis project Ga0307516, IMG submission 203310) | Populus trichocarpa ectomycorrhiza microbial communities from riparian zone in the Pacific Northwest, United States - 19_EM | ecosystem: Host-associated > Plants > Roots > Unclassified | place...
CGTTCGGCACGTAGACCAGGTGCCGGCCGGAGAGCGCGATGTGGCTGCTCAGCCGGGCGCCCTTGTGCCCGATCGGGTCCTTGGTGACCTGGACCAGCACCGAGTCGCCGGAGCGCAGCGCCTGCTCAATCGAGCGGGCCCGGCCCTCCAGCCCGGTGGCGTCCCAGTTGACCTCGCCGGCGTAGAGCACGGCGTTGCGGCCGCGGCCGACGTCGACGAACGCCGCCTCCATGCTCGGCAGCACGTTCTGCACCTTGCCGAGGTAGACGTTGCCGACCATGGTCCCGGACGTGGAGCGCGAGACGTAGTGCTCCACGAGGACGCCGTCCTCGAGCACCGCGATCTGGGTGCGGTCGGGCTTCTGCCGCACGACCATGACCCTGTCCACCGCTTCGCGGCGGGCCAGGAACTCGGACTCGCTCAGGATCGGCGGCCGGGTGCGGCGCTGCTCGCGGCCGTCGCGCCGGCGCTGGCGCTTGGCCTCCAGCCGGGTCGAGCCGGACACGCCCTGGACCTCGTCGGAGCGCTCGCGGGTGCGCGGCTCGCGGACCCGGACGACGGTGTGCACGCCGTCCTCGATGCCGCCGGTCTCGTTGTCCCCGGCACCCTTGCGACGCCGGCGGCGCCGGCGGCGGGTGACCCCGTCGCCGTCCTCGGCGTCCTCCTCGTCCTCGGCCTCCGCCTCGGCGGAACCCTCGGTGCTGTTCTCCGCGTCGCCCTCGGCCTCGGCCTCGGCCTCGGTGTCGTCACCATCGTCCAGCGGGCCCTTGCCACGGCCCCGGCCGCGACGGCCGCGACGGCGGCGACGCCGGCTGTTGCCGTCCTCGTCCAGCTCGTCCTCGGCGCCGTCCTCGACGTCGTCGGCGGTCTCGTCGACCTCCTCGAGCGCGGGCTCGACGACGTCGGTGACCTCCGCCGGCTCCTCGGCGGCGGCACCGCGGCGACGGCGGCTGCGGGTCACCCGGCGCGGCGCCTCGGCGGACTCCTGCTCGGCGGGCTCGTCGGCGGACGGCTCGTCGGCGACGATCTCCTCGGCGGGCGCGGCGACGGGCGCCGCCATGACACCACGACGGGCCCGGCGGGGCGCGGGCTCGGCCTCGGGCTCCGGCGGCATGAACAGCACGGCCGGCGGCAGGGAGGCGGCCTTGCGACTCCGGCTGCGGGGTGCGGGCGTCTCCTCCACCAGGTCGTCGTCGAGCGGCAGCACGCCGATCAGCGGCGCGACCGGTTCCACGACCGGCTCGACGGCTACAGCCTCGACGACCGGCTCTTCGACGACCGGCTCTTCTTCGGCGGCAGGCTCTTCCACCACCGGCTCGATCGGCGCGGCAGGCGGCACCGCCTTCTTGCGGCGGCTGCGGACGGCCTTGACCGGCGCGACCGGCTCACCGTCGGTGGGCAGGCTCTCCGCCGCCACGGCGGGGTCCTCGGCGACCGGCTCGACCGCCGCGGGCGCGGCAGCCTTGCGACGCCGGCGGGCCGGAGCCGCGGGGGCCTGCTCCACCGCCGCGTCGACGGCGCCGGCCGCCTCGTCGGCGGCACCCGGCTCAGCGCCCGGTGCGTCCACTGCCGGTGCGGCAGCGGGCGTCGCCTTGCGTCTCGGGGCACGCGTCCGGCGTACGGGCGTGGTGCTCTCTGCGGCATCGACGGAAGGAGTCGTGACTCCGTCCCGTTCGCCGCCCTGTGGCTCGTTATCGAGCATGGGGCGCTCTCCAGTTCTGGCGGCCCCGGGCGCGGGTAAGCGCTGCCACGCAGGGTCGCCGCAAGTATTTCGGCCCCGACCGTGTCGGACGGGCTGCCGAAGTCTGCCAACGTGGACGCCGACCGAACGGTCAGTGCCCTCCGATGGTGGCGCCCTCGCGATCCGCTTCCAACGGATCGACGATCTCCCCCTGCGGCGTGAGAGTGCCCTGCGCCAGCCGGGTAACCCGTGCGGGCACCGGCGGCTCCAGGTCAGCCACCACACGCAGGCCGGAAAGGACGTCATCGGGTCGCACGGCGGGAGTCACCTGCCGCACGACAAGGTCGATTATCGCACACGGTGCGGCCGCGGCCCCGGAAGGTGCGCCAGACTGCTTGGTCACAGCGAAGACGGTCACTGCGGACCGGGCGTCGAACGACCGCCGGCCCTGCTTGGTCATGCGCTCGACCAGCACTTCCTCGGCCGCCAGGAACGCCGCGACGGCGTCGGCCGCGACCTGCGGCTCGACCTGTGGCAGCTCCACCAGCCAGCGGGAGGCGTTGATCCGGTCGGCGAGGCTGCCCTCGGTGGCCACCACCGCGTCGAGGATGTCGAGGCCGGGTGAGAGCGCGGCGTCCAGCGCGGCGCGCAACTCGGCCGGGTCGACCTCGGCCTGCAGCCCGATCTCCAGATATTCCGCCTCGCTGCCCACGCCGGTGGGCGCCGCACTCGCGTACGAGATCTTGGGGTGTGGGGTGAAGCCCTGGGAGTAGGCGATCGGCACGGCGGCCCGGCGCAGCGCCCGCTCGAAGGCCCGGGCGAAGTCCCGGTGCGAGGTGAAGCGCAGCGGTCCGCGCTTCGCATAGCGAAGGCGGATGCGCTGCACGACCGGGGCTTGCCCACCCACAGGCTGGTTCTTGGCGATCTTCTTACCCTTCTAATGGGTGTGCGCGACTGCGGGCGCGCGGAGGCCGTTCGTCGGCGTCAGCGGGAGCAGCTTCTTGCCGGTGGGGCCGATCTGGATCTCGGTGTCCATCGACGGGCAGACGCCGCAGTCGAAGCATGGGGTCCACCGGCAGTCGTCCTGCTCGAACTCGGTCGTCGAGTCCTGCCAGTCCTTCCAGAGCCAGTCCTTGTCCAGGCCCGAATCCAGGTGGTCCCAGGGCAGCACCTCGAGCTGCTCGCGCTCGCGGGTGGTGAACCAGTCCAGGTCCACCCCGAAGGCGGGCAGCGTCTCGGCGGCGGCCTCGACCCAGCGGCTGTAGGAGAAGTGCTCGCTCCAGCCGTCGAAACGCTGGCCTTTGTCCCAGGCTCGCCGGATCACAGCACCGACCCGGCGGTCACCGCGCGAGAGCAGGCCCTCGATCAGCGAGGGCTCGCCGTCGTGGTAGCGGTAGCCGATGGCCCGGCCCAGCGACCGGTCGCTGTTGATCTCCTGCTTGAGCATCCGGAGCCGGTTGTCGATGACCTCCGGGCGCTCCATGGCCGCCCACTGGAACGGGGTGTGCGGCTTGGGCACGAACGCGCCGATGGAGACCGTGCACTTGATGTCCTTGGTGCCGGTGGCGATGCGCCCGGCCTTGATGACCTCGTGCGCCATCCGGCCGATCTGCAGCACGTCGTCGTCGGTCTCGGTGGGCAGGCCGCACATGAAGTACAGCTTCACGCTGCGCCAGCCGTTCGAATACGCCGTGACGACCGTCCGGATCAGGTCCTCCTCGGTCACCATCTTGTTGATGACCTTGCGGATCCGCTCGGAGCCGCCCTCGGGGGCGAAGGTCAGGCCGGTACGCCGCCCGTTGCGGGACAGCTCCTGGGCCAGGTCGATGTTGAAAGCGTCCACCCGGGTCGAGGGCAGCGACAGCGACACGTTGGTGTCCGCATACTGCTCGGCCAGGCCGGAGCACATGTCGCCGATCTCGGAGTGGTCCGCGCTGCTCAGCGAGAGCAGCCCGACCTCGGAGAAGCCGGAGAACTCCAGGCCTTCCTTGACCATCTGGCCGACCGTTGTGATCGAGCGCTCCCGCACCGGGCGGGTGATCATGCCGGCCTGGCAGAACCGGCAGCCACGGGTGCAACCCCGGAAGATCTCCACGGCATACCGCTCGTGCACGGTCTCGGCGAGCGGGACCAGCGGCTTCTTCGGGTACGGCCAGGCGTCGAGGTCCATGGTCGTGCGCTTGTGCACCCGGAACGGCACATCCGGGCGGTTGGGCACGACCCGCTGGATCCGGCCGTCGGGAAGGTAGTCGACGTCGTAGAAGCGCGGCACATAGATGCTCTCGGTGCGCGCCAGGCGCAGCAGCAACTCGTCGCGGCCGCCGGGGCAGCCCTCGGCCTTCCACTCCCGGATGATGCCGGTGATCTCGAGGACCGCCTCCTCGCCGTCGCCGAGCACGGCGGCGTCGATGAAGTCGGCGATCGGCTCCGGGTTGAAGCTGGCGTGGCCGCCGGCCAGCACGATCGGGTGGTCCACCGTGCGGTCCTTGGACTCCAGCGGGATGCCCGCCAGGTCGAGAGCCGACAGCATGTTGGTGTAACCCAGCTCGGTGGCGAAGGAGAGGCCCAGCACGTCGAAGGCGTGCACCGGGCGATGCGCGTCGACCGTGAACTGCGGGACGCCGGCTTCCTTCATCAGCGCCTCGAGGTCCGGCCAGACCGCGTACGTCCGCTCGGCCAGCACGTCGGGCTGCTCGTTGAGCACCTCGTACAGGATCTGGACGCCCTGGTTGGGCAGGCCCACCTCGTACGCGTCGGGATACATCAGCGCCCACCGGACCGTGGTGGCGTCCCAGTCCTTGACGACGGCGCCGAGCTCGCCGCCCACGTACTGGATCGGCTTGCTGACCCTGGGCAGCAGCTGCTCGAGCTGCGGGAAGACGGAACTAACGCTCATGGGGCACCAGGGTACGCGGCTCAACCGCCCAATTCCTCCGCGGCCCGCTCCAGATCTGTGGTCAGGAGATCATCGCGGAAGGCGCACAGCTGCAGCGTCATCCGCGCCGCTCCCGTCGTCCCCACCACCAGCCGGATCGGCGTGCCCTGCGCGTCCAGGTCGCCGACCAGCGCGTCGAGCAGCCGCACACCCCCGCTGTCCAGGAACGACACGGCTGTGAGGTCGATCACCACGGCGGTGGCCCGGCCGGTCCGCCGCACGATCTCGCGGCCGAGCTCCGGCGCGTTGGCCAGATCGATCTCGCCCGCGAGCCGGACCAGGTCGGCCTCGCCCAGCCTGGCGAAGGTCACCCACCGGTCGGTCACCGCGGCGCCCGCCCGCGGATCCGCCGCATCGTCACCGTGGTCCCGGCACCGTGCTCGAACGCGACCTCGTCCATCACCTTGCGAATGAGCTGCAGACCACGCCCGCGCAAGCCGCCCGCCTCGGGCTCGGCCCAGGCACCCTGGTCGGCGACCCGGACGTCGACGGCTTCCGGCGACACCGTGGCGACGATGTCGACCTCGCCCAGCGGATCGTCGCGGTAACCGTGCTCGATCGCGTTCGCGACCGCCTCCGAGCAGGCCAGCAGCACCGCCTCGGCACTATCGTCGTCGACCGCGTGCGCGACCAGCCAGCCGCGCAGGTCCTTGCGCAGCAGGGCGATCTGCACCGGGTCCGCGCCGATCGTGCGTTCCAGCCGCCGCTCGGTGCCCAGCGCCAGGCAGAGCAGGCAGACGTCGTCGGCGTGGTCCTGGCCGACGAGCATGTCGGCGAGCGCGACGGTCAGCCCCGGCAGCGGGGAGTCGCGCTTGCCCGCGTACGTGCGGGCCAGCACCTCGAAGCCGGCGTCGATGCGGCGGTTGCGCCGCTCGATGAGACCGTCGGTGTAAAGCAGCAGCCGGCTGCCGGGCGGCAGCGGCGTTCGCTGCTCGATCCTGGCCCGGCGACCGGCCCGGGAGCCGAGCGCCCCGGACCGGGCCCCGAGCAGATAACGCGGGGCGCCACCCGGCTCGGTGAGCAACGGCGGCAGGTGACCGGCGCAGGCATAGACCATCTCGTTGGCCGCCAGGTCGACCTCCGCGTAGGCGACCGTGGCCATCCGGGCCGACTCGACCCGCTCGACGAACCCGTCCAGGCGTTCCAGCAACCGGGCCGGGCCCACCTCGGCCGAGGCCAGGGCGCGGATGGCGCTGCGCAGCTGGCCCATGGTGGTGGCCGCGTCGATGCCGCGGCCGACCACGTCGCCGACGACGACGGCCAGCCGGTCCGGTGTGATCAGGAACGCGTCGAACCAGTCGCCGCCGACATCGAGGTCGTGCGCCGCTGCCTGGTAGTGCGTCTCCATCGCGAACCGGGGGTCGGCGGGCAGCTCACCGGCGAGCAGGCTGCGCTGCAGGGTCCGGGCGATCGTCCGCTCCTGCTCGTAGAGGCGGGCGTTCTCCAGCGCGAGCCCGGCCCGGTCGGCCAGGTCAGTGAGGAAGCCCGCCTCGGCCGCCGCCGTCCGCTGGTCCGGCGGCATCCGCAGCGCCAGCGTGCCGAAGACCCGGCCGTTGGCCACGAGCGGCAGCACGGCGCACTGGGCGTCGAGCCCGTCGTCGTCGGTGAACTGCGCCGTACCGTCCAGCAGCACCTGCGCGACCCGGGCGGCCAGCCGCTGGGGGTCGGGCGCCGGGCCTCCGGCGTCGGTGAGCACGCCGGCCTCGCCGACCCGCAGTCGTACGGCCGCCCACTCGGCGATCTCGGGAACCATCCGCTCCACGAGCTTGCGGGCCCGCGACCGGAGCCGCGGCAGCGCCTCCAGCGCCCGGGTCGTGCCGGCCAGGAAGATCGCCCGGCGCTCCCGCCGGCGGGCGTCGTCGTAGAGCCGGGCCCGGTCCAGGGCCTGACCGGCCTGGTGGCCGAGGAGCCGGACCATACCCAACTCGCTGTCGCTGAGCTGGTACGACTCGGCGAAGTCGAACCCGAGCACGCCGAGCACCTCGACGGCGGTCGGGTCGTCGGCGGGTGCCGCGGTCAGTGGCAGCAGCACGACCGTGCCGCGGTCGGCCCGGCGCATGGTGACGGCCAGCTCCGGGAAGTGCTCCTCGGCCTCGTCGAGCGAGCCGATCACGTGCAGGTCACCGCGCCGGGCCACCTCCGCGATCGCCCGCGACGAGCCGCGCGGGATGTCGTCCCGGGCCATGCTCGCGGAGTCGGTGCTCGTCACCGCCGCGAGTTGATCGCGGTCGCGGTCGGCCAGCCAGACGGTCGCCGAGACGGCGCCGAAGGCCGGGCCGGGCGCACGGACGACGGCATCGGACACCTCGGCCTCGGTCGGCGCGGCGGCGAAATCGGCCACGATCTGCTGCAGCACCCGGACGCGCCGCTCGGACGCCTCGGCCGCCAGGCGGGCGGCCAGCAGTTCCTTCTCGTAGCCGCACCGCTCGGTGGCATTCAAGATCATGGTACGGATGACCCGTGGCATCCCGGCCGGGTCGCGGCCGAGGGTGGAGTTGACCAGGATGGGCAGCCGCTCACCGTCGGCGCACAGCAGCTCGAAAGCAATCTCGTGCACGTCGTTCTGCATGCTCAGCAGGGGCGCGTAGTGGGTCTCGTGGTAGATCTGGTCGCCCGCGCTGAGCAGATCCCGGAACCGCCGGCGCCCGACCAGCTCACCGCGGCCGTAGCCGGTCCAGGCCAGGAACGTCTTGTTGACCTTGACGATGGTGCCGTCCGGCAGCGTGGTCAGATAGCCGCAGGGCGCATGCTCGTAGAGATCTCCGGGATCCTCATCCCAGGGAATCCGCAGGTCCTGCGTCACGTCGGGCCCCCGCCACCGGTTTGCTTCATCGCTCTACAGAAAGGCCTTGATGGCGGCGATGGTCTCGGCCGGCGCGCTGATGTCGTCGGCGCACTGCAGGATCAATGCCGGTCTACGGGACCCGCCGGTCACGGACACCGCGTTTCGCTCCGCCGTCCTCATCTCGCGCTCACCACCGGGTCACCATACGACTCCGTAAGGTCCGACACATCGCCCCCGGTGTCCGTTTTTCACGAGTGACACTCATCTCAGCGGGGCCGCCACAGTCATCGATGAGGTGGCGGACCGTCTCTAACCTGGCGGAAGACGCCCGGCATCCGGGCGGCACGCGGACACGGGGCGAGCAGCGGGAGGAGATCGACGGATGGCCGACAAGCAGCCGGAGAATCCGGCCGCCCGGGCCCCGGAGCACGCCACACCCACCCGGATCGACGGACCAGGCAATGGACCCGAGGTGCCGGCAGCGCCGGACCCCACCCGCGTCGAGAGCGCCCGGGCCGATGGGGACGGCGCGCCTTCGACGCCCGCTCCTGCCGGGCAGGAAGGCACACCCGTGCCGGCCTCGGGGTCGGCCCCACACACGCATTCCCCTTCCGCCTCCCCTTCGGCTTCCCCTTCCGCCAAGGCCGAGGCCGACGCCGACGCCGAGACCGGTGTCGCTGCCGCCAGTCCAGCGGCCGATGAGACACGGGATAGCGGCGAGCAGAAACCTCCGGCCCGCTGGAGCGGCTCCGCAGCCGTGCCGCCGCATGTCCCGAAGCGCCCCTGGTGGTCGCGCCGCCGACTGGCAAGCGCGGCAGGCACGCCGAGCGCGGGGACGGCAGGCGCGGCAGGCACGCCGAGCGCGGGGACGGCAGGCGCAGGCGCGGCAGGCGCAGGCGCGGCAGGCGCAGGCGCGATGGGCTCGGCGGCGGAGGCAACAGCACCGGTCGACCCGTGGGCGGACAGCGAGGACTGGTCGGCCACTCCCGCAGTCGACCCGTGGGCCGACCAGGACACCCCGTGGCAGGCAGAGCTGCCGTTCCCGGAGGCGATGCCGCCGACCCGGGTCCAGAACACGATGCCGCCGACCCGGATGGATGCGCCGCTACCGCCGACCCGGATGGAAGCCCCGCAACCACCGACCCGGATGGAAATGCCGCCGACCCGGTCGGACGCGCCGATGCCGCCGGCCCGCGCGGAGTCACCCCGGCCGCCGACCCAGGGAGCGGCACCGCTGCCGCCGGCCCAGGCCGAGGCACCCCGACCACCCGGCCAGAAGCAACCCCAGACCCAGGCGGCGAAGCCCTTCACCTGGCCCACCGCTGGGCGATCGGTACCCCCTTCGGCAGCGGCCGGTGCGGGCGCGGCTGCCGGGCCGCCCCCGATCGCACCCCCGCCGGCTGCCTCCGGAAGCTCACGACGCCGCCGCTGGGGCCGCAAGAGCCGCGCGAACCAACCACCCCAGCCGCCGGTCAACCGCCTCCCGATCCAGCCACGGCCGCCGGCCTCGCCAGCAGCGCCGCCGCCGGCCGCACCGGGCCGCACCGCCGCGGCCCGACCCGCCCCACCAACCAGGGCACCGTCCGGCCGACCCGCCCCACCGACCTGGGCACCGTCCGGCCGACCCGCCCCACCGACCTGGGCACCGTCCGGCCGGCCCACCCCGCCGACCTGGGCACCATCGGGCCGGCCGGCGCAGGCAAGGCCGTCCCAGGGCTCGCCGGTGCAAGCACGGCCATCTCAGGTCCGGGCCGGCCAGCCGGAGGGGAAGCGCCCACCGCCCGCACCACGCCGGAAGCGACGCTGGCCGCGCAACCTGTTCCTGTTCACGCTGGCCAGTCTCGTCTGCTGCTGCGGCGTACCCGCCTATCTCGCCTGGCCCGCCGCCCACCAGTACCCGGTCTCGGCCGCCCTGCCGGCGACCGTGGCCGATCTTGACCTGCGCGACGACGGCGCGAGCCGCCGTGCCGTCGAGCAGCTGTCCGAGCAGTTGAGCGGGACCAACCTGGTCCAGGGCGAGGTGTTCGCCGGCGTCTACGCGGACGGGAACGGCAAGCGGGTCACCGTCTTCGGCACGACCGGATTGCGGTTCACCCCCGAGTCCGACGTCGAGGCCGAGCTCTCCCACCTGACCAGCGAATACAAGATCAAGGACATCGAGACCTTCGACCTGGGCGAGACCGGGGTGCACGAGCGCTGCGGGGTCGGCCGCTCCGGCGGCAAGGCCGTCGTCGTCTGCGCCTGGGCGGATCACGGCAGCCTCGCCACGGTGTTGCTGACCAGGCGTTCGGTCGCGGAGAGCGCGGAGCTCACGGGCATCCTGCGCAGCGTGGTGCTGACCCGCTCGTAGAACTGCGGAGAGATCCACGTTGGGATCTTGGTAACCCATGGCCCTCAGCGGCGGGGCCAAAAGCTACCAAGATCCACCAAAGCGGTCCCGGTGGCTAAGCGGCCGGCGGTGTGCCGCGCGGCGGGGCGTACCGGGGCACGTACTCCTGGCCGGTGAGCTTCTGGATCTCGGCCATGACCTCGTCGGTCAGCCCGCGCAGCGCGGTGCGGTCGTCGCTGCGGCCCACCGTGGGGATCGGCGCGCCGAACTTGATCGTGACCTTGCCCTGGCCGAGCCGGGGCAGGCGCTGCCCGATCGGCTGCACCTTCTCCGTGCCGAGCATGCCCACCGGGATGATCGGCACGCCCGCCGCGACGGCGAGCCGGGCCACACCCGTACGCCCGCGGTAGAGCCGGCCGTCCGGGGAGCGCGTGCCCTCGGGGTAGACCGCGACCATGTCACCGGCCTTGAGCACCGGGATCGCGCCGTCGAAGGCGGCCAGTGCTGCCCGGCCACCGCCGCGCTCGACCTTGATCGCGCCGAGGCCCTCCAGCACGAACTTGGTGAGGTTGCCCTTGAGGCCGCCGCCGCGGAAATACTCGGACTTGGCCCAGAACGCGATGTGCCGCGGCACGACGGCACCGAGGAACAGCTCGTCGGCGACCGACAGATGGTTACCGGCGAAGATCGCGCCGCCGGTCTTGGGGATGTGCTCGAGACCTTCGACGCGCGGCCGCCAGCCGAGTGTCATCACGTGACCGACAGTGATCTTGCCGATCGAGTAGAGCAGCGGCAACGTGTTCCTCCGGGCGGGGACTACAGGAAAGTGTGTGGGGCGATGTGAGGTTAACGGAAACAGCCCGGAAAACTCCCGTCGAGTTA
>Ga0307516_10009827_pt1 | contig 10612 bp, 5 predicted proteins | sample 19_EM_MG_FD_203310 | JGI IMG/M metagenome (GOLD analysis project Ga0307516, IMG submission 203310) | Populus trichocarpa ectomycorrhiza microbial communities from riparian zone in the Pacific Northwest, United States - 19_EM | ecosystem: Host-associated > Plants > Roots > Unclassified | place...
TCCTTCTTTTTTTTTTCTCGGGGGGTTTTTTTTCTTCTTCTTCTGCTTGCCCGTTTCCATGCGGTGTACCCCGCTTAGCGACGGGGGGGGGACAGATCTGTCGGCGCGAAGCTTTCGGGCTTTGGGGAGGGCTGTTTTTTTCTTCCTTTTTTTTTTGGTGGCTCCGGTATCGCATGTATGCAAGTACATACTTACATACAGTATATGCATGTACTTACTTACGTATGAGATATGTATGTAAGTATTTCCGCGCTTTTGTATTTCTGGCGCATTTCGCATTTCGCATTTCGCGTTTCGTGTTTCGCGTTCTGAGCATCCGCCTCTGCATGTCTACCTACCTCCCACCTCCCACCTCCCACCTCCTACCTCCTACATACCTCCCTCCTACACACCTCCCTCCTACACACCTCCCTCCTACCTACCTACCTACTCGACATATATCCGTCGCCACTCCGGTATCTCCGCCGTTTCTGGTGGTCCGGGCTTCGCAGCGGCAGTTGCATCCACCCGCGGCCGAGCCATCCCAGCCCCATAACGAAGTAACTACATGGCCATGGCTCTACCAGCCTAAGCAGCCTGCCTGCTCGCCTGCCCGCCCCGCCCCGCCCCCCCAGCAGATGCGAGCCGCCCAGCGGACCACGTATGAATGTAGCGCCTACTCGGCGCGAGCTGGCCGCCCCTGCCGTGTCCGTCCCGTCCCGAGCACAGCGCAAACACGAAGGTGCCAAAAAAAAAAAGGCTTAAATAAAAGTCCCACGGAAGCGGGAGAGGGGGGGGGGGGGCAAGGTTTGGACGGCACGATACACCTAGATATGGTGTATGTCTATACTCTGCGCGGCGGACGTTTGCTTGTTTTTTTTTTTGTTTTGTCATCGATCGCGTGCAACTTACACATGGAGATCGTGGCGACGTAGATACTTATCTACTGTATGTTACTGTATGATGTATATGTAGGTATGTACATACATACATACTTACATACATACACACACATACATACACACATACAACACATACGTACAACACAGTCCGCCGTTTCCCCATCCGCAGGTCCCGCTCTCTCTCAAAAAAAAAAAAAAAAATGTGGTCCCGGAATCTTGAACTGGGCCCTACGTCTCCCATGTACTCTAGAGTACATATGATATGTACACAGCTAATAAGTAGCTAGCTAGGACAAAAGGGAGAGCCCGCAATGTACATACTCTAGAGTAGAGTAGACTCGCGGACGGATATGTACATATGTATGGGGTTGGTGTTGTTGCTGCTGCTGGGCGTTCGCTGTGGTCTTATCAGGGGGGCTCACATACACATACACATACACATATACATGTACATGTACATGCACATATACGTATGTTTGCGTATGTAGGCGCGAAATAATATCGGTGTCCCGGTCTCTGCCCCACAAGATCTCTCTGCTGGCGTTTCCAGAGCGCGCAGTAGATATGTGCTCGAAGAGATGCTCTCCCCGCGTCTGTGTCCTGTAAGGGGCGCCACGGTATGTAGCACACTTAGCGGTGGCCTGCTTCTTCGTCCAGGCAAGCTCTGTTGGCCAGTGAGACAGTGGCCTCGCAGCGGGCCCGGGTCTGGCTTCTGGCATGGTTCCCTGAGTCGGCGGCGGGCCCTGTGCGGCGCGAGTGACGCTCGGTGTCGCCCCCGTCATACCACATCAATGTCACGTCTCGAGATCTCGTTGTATATCATCAAATCGCACAAAGTGGTATTATCTATGTCTCCGCTGCGGAACCCCCCCCCCTCCAATTGTCGCTCACTCTTTCCGCCAACCCAAAAAGGCCAACATCCATCCATCCATCCATCCCGAGTGGCAAGCAGCAGCAGCAGAAGACAACACGCACAAAACAGTCAAAGAACATGCAAGCAAACACAAATTTCCCAAAACGATCGGGCGAGAGTAGGCCAGAGCAAGGCACACGCCTTCGGACTGACCGACCGGCTACCGGATGGTCTCGTCCCCCTCGCCCTCGATCCCCTCGAGCCCTTCCAGGATGGCGCTGCCGCCGAGCACGCCCTGCCTCTGCGTGACGGCCCGGCGGTCGCCACCCCAGACCTCGTGGAAGCGGACGGTCTCGTCGCTGGCGGTAACGACGATGCAACCTTCCGGCTGTCGCTTCTCCTTTCTGCGGGGCTCCCTGGCACCCAGCTCGCGCAGCAGACGTTCACCCTCGTCGTCGCCATCATCGCTGTCGTCGTCGTCGGCCCGGATCCTACTGCCTTCCGACACGCTGGGGCCCCCCGGGTAGGCGACCGCGTAGAGCGCGCGCATGTCCTCCTGCCACGGCACCTGGAGGACCTGCTGGCACTGCGGCCACGAGTAGACGACGATGCGCACCGCGTGGTCGGGATTCGCGTAGCCCAACGTCGCTGCGATCTCGCGGTGGTTGTGCGACCAGAGGAGGGACGTCACCTGGGCAGCGACGTTGATGGTGCCCAGGTCGGCACCGGAGCCCGTGTGAAAGAAGTGGATGCACCGGTCGTTGCTTCCGCCACCTGGAGGCTGTGAGTGAGATGGCTGGATGGGGGGGGGGGGGGGAGCTCTGTACGTACCGGTCGCGACTAGCGTCTTCTGCCACGGACAGAAAGCGATCGCCTTGACTGCAGCGCTATGTTGCCAACGGTGTTTTTCATTACCATAGAGCACGATCTGCGGACTCGGCTCCATGAGGCCAAACTGGGACCGGGCGCCCATAACCTCGGACGTGACGTAGAGGAATGCAACGTTGTCGTTCCCTCCGGTGACGAACTGGCTTCCGTCCCAGCTCCAAGCGAGCCCACAGATCTGCTGGCTGTGCACGACGATGCGGCGCATCAAGGTCATCATGGCGTTCGGGGGATCGAGCCGAAGATCATGATCCCACCTACCCCACTCAACCGTGTACAGGTACACATTGCCGGCCTCGTCGCCAACGAGAAGGTCTTCGGTGTACCCGACGCCAGCTTCCAGGACGACGGGCCTGTTGTCTGTGCGTTTACGCGGCGTCACCTTCGGTTTCCAAGCTATACACGCGACGCCAGACGAGTGTCGCTGGTTGAGCCTCGGCCGGACCTCGGCCGGTGCCCACAGTGAGAGCGAGCCATTGATGCGGCCGATCGCAAGGATGTCGTTGTTGCCCTGAGCGGAGGAGAATGCCAGCGATGTTACGTGTGCATTAGACCAGTGAGCCAGTGAGCGAGCTCCGGTTTCTTCCTCCCAACTGTAGACGTCGCTGTGAAGGCCAACCGCGAGAGTGTGGGAACTCGGACTGTAAGCTATGAGACTGCAGTAGTAATCGTCCCTCAGGCCGGGCGCATCCAAAACACGGAACGGGGTCGCAGGGACAGAGCGGCGGTTCGTCTTGGACGTGGATGGAGGCTTGGGCGAGCCATCTTCGTCTGCAACAGCGTCAGCACTCCAAGGCCACCCCCTCCCACTGCAAACGCAGCGACGATACATACCCAATCCCATCACCGACTCCCAAAGCTTGCCGCTCGAACTGCCGTGGCCAGGGTCGCCAGGCAGACCGCCCCGATTATTCGCCTCGGTGCTGATGGGGGATTCCCCATTGAAATTCAGGACCCTACGGGTTCGGTCAACCCCGAGAGCAGCAGAGATGCGCAGCGCAAGCGCATCCTTCTCCCTCCCCAGATTCCTCCTGTTGTCCAGTATTCCACCGTCGACCTCCCTTCCTCTCTGTCTCTGTGGCAGGGCCGACGGATCAACCACTCCGCTCTGCGAAATTCCTATTCCGAAGACTCCGATGGTGCCCGTGGAAAGCCTCCGGTTCATAGGGTTCCGTCCCATCTGGCGAGCACGCTCGAGAACCAGCGTGTCCGGTGACAAGCTGCGCGGCCTGCTTAAGCTGTTTTCTGGAATGTGCCTGCGAAGAAGCCGTTCCTCCGGGGCAAGGTCCTCGGCCGGGACACCCATCCGGAAGCTGTGCTGACTCGCCAAGGGCGGTATGAACCGATCCCCCGGCCTGTGCGGGTTCCGGGGGGTTGAAGTTCGTGGCGAGAGCGGTGTGCCAGCAGCCAGGCGCATAGCAGCAAGGACCTGGTTCGTCGGAGACGGAATGCCGTCCAAGGGTGAGACAGGTCCTGCGCCGCGGGCCGGGCGACCGGGTGTCCTCGGTGCGCCGGTATTACGTGGGCGACTGGGAGTGCCTGCGCTGCTCGGTGGCCTAATGGGCATAGTGGGCGTTTTTTTGTGCTTCTTCTACTTGTGGTGGTGGTGGTGGCGGTGTTGGTGGTGGTGGTGCGTCTGAAGCGTATGAGCGTATGAGTGTATGAGTATGTGCGATTAGAATGAAGTAGAGTGTGGAAGATTGAGGGATGGGCGAGTAGTAACTTGGGTGTGCTTCAGGGTGCAGGGAGAGATGGATCCGTGGGCATGGGAATGCCGAGCAGCCAGTCGTGACGCATAGTAGGGCTGAGGGCAGGTGCCGCGGAGGGCAGGACGGCCACCCGGATCCGGATAGGCACAGTGGGGCACATCCTCCGAAACGAGGGCGGTGGCAGTTATGCAGTCGTAGCGGAGTTTGCACTCTCCCCACCCTGAGTCCGTAGCCGTATTGTCATCTGCTTGCGACGAGCACACCGGCGACTGCCCTCTGCGGGGGCCCAGCGATGGCTTGCGGGCTCTGTATATGCACGCCAGCCGGAACAGCTTCGGTGGCCGTGCGCCCCGTTGGGCAAGCCGCCCCGAATGCCACATCTCTGGTCTCCGTGGGGCGCTCACGCCCTATGCTAATATCAGGACAATGTCAGGACACCGTCCAAGTTACTTGGACGGCACGGAACGCAAAAGGCCAAAGCTAGATACAGTGCTGTGCCGGGGATTCCTGGAGTCGGGCAGAGCGGACCGGAGGCTTGCATATCCAAGGCCCCATCACCGCAGCTAAGACAGCCTTCACTGAGGAGCCGTGGCACGAGATGCAAGCTTTTGCACGGAAAGAGACGATGCGTATCTCGCCGCCTGCTTTAATACTAACAAAGTACTCCTCTACCAGGCCCACGCACTCGCTTTCGTCCGGCCAGTTGCACTGCTCGTCCGGGTGCGCATGTGGCCCTGAGTGTGGCGGACTGCGGGGCCCTCTGGCGGGCTGCTTAAACGTGAGGCTGGTCGGCGTTCCAGCCATCGCCCGGTGACCCCTCGTCTCTCGCTCCGTCCGTCTGCTCATCACTCGGTGCCCGGAATAGGTACGTCGCTGTTCTCTCTCATCGTCCGCGGACTTCCGTCTGTAACTCTTCACCCCGCACAAGCATTCGCACACCAGAGGACTCTCTGTGATTCGCCCCCCCCCACACCGAGACAGCAGGCCAACCTCTTTTTCACAGCCTGCAACGCAAATCCGCCCCCACCAGAAGTGACTCGGCTACCTTACCTACGCCGACGGATCGAACAAAGGTCAACGCGGTGGGCTGCAGTGGCTGCCGCCCAAGCATCCGGGACAGCAGTTAGCTGCGAACCTCGCACGGATAGCCGGATAGGGCGTGCCGACGATGGCGATGAAGACCCATCCTACAAGGGCTGAGATTTGCATCCACAGTGCGGGAGGCGGGAGGACCCAGCTGGCCTCTGGACCTGCTGCACGTATGTGTATCGCCGCTTCGCTCTAGGTCTTGTGGCGGTCCCAGGGCTGGTTACTTCTGCAAGGCGCCACCCGTGCTGTAAGGCTCCACCTTACATACGCTGCGGATTATACGATACACACGTCCCCCGAGAAATGCTGGCTGCACAGGCTGCGCGTCTAGCATCGCTCCGGGCTCGGATAGACTTTTGGAGGAGGGGTTTGGTACATCTGCTGGCGCGCGGTACTGAGGCAAACGACTGTGCAGTTACAGTACACCGCCGTAGACCGGCCTCCTAAGGTGAAGATTTGGTTATCTGGTGCTGTTGGTGGTGCGTTTCTGACGGATCCACGATTTCGCCACAGCCACGACGGATGTCCTCACCGCAGCTCGAGCCGCCAGTCCAGATAGCCAGGCATCGGAAATCTTTGCAGCACGGAGGAGGCGAAGATCACAACGGTCTTCCGCAACGACACCGCTCAGCTTCCAGGCTTGGGCAATTGAAGGAGTGAACTCGCATACCAGCTGAGATTGCGGCCACCGCATACCACCAAAGCGGACAACAGCGATTGCTGGGGGTGTGTGATCTCTGCCAGAGACTTGGGCTTCTGGAACTGGGTTTGTATGGATCATCGCTGGAGAAGAGGGACCTTGCCATATGTGGTCTGCCACACGTAGCAGCTACAGTAACCCCATCTGCGGCGTAACTTGCTTTCAGCGAGCGCGGGGGGGGAACACAGTTGAATATCGCCAGTCGACGCCTTCAGCACTCGACAGCCTGCCTGGGGATCCGATAGTCGACTGCGATCCACCGAAGGTGCTCCGGATTCCCCGGGCGCAGTCCGGCCCGAAACAGTGAGCAATCGGCCCGATCTAGCTCCCCGCTGCAAACTCCCAAGCTCCCAGCCCGCGCGTCATAAGCAAGAACCGTGTGATCGGGAGTGTCTGCATCACCAATCTCTCGAATCATCGACCAAAGCATATTTTTGACCCGCCCATCTCATTTCAATCGACTCGGCCGTTCGGTCCTTGATCTTTCGAAGCCAGACCTATCTAGCGGACGAGAAACCGAGCTCGGCTTTCGACGGCGTAAGACTTCTGGCGAATGGGTCGTGTAGATAAGCTCGTATCGGCAGTACGTACCCCTGTACGTATCTGGATTGTGTGTATCCACTTAGGCGCCGGCCAAGTCATGGGGGAGAAACGGTCGGCCCGGCTGTGTCCACAGCACTTGTGTGGATACGGTTCGTCGACTTTCTTTGCCGTCGCATGGCTGGCGCATGGCTTCGGCTACCACCGGCGAACCAGCCAGGGGGTGAGGTGAGATGGCGACAGTCGCAGCAAGTGTGTGGCAACCGAGAGAGGGGCAATGAAGAATGAAATGGGGTTTCCGATTTGCTGGGATGGTAGATAACCCGCCCAGCCGACGCCCGCCGGACCCAGAAGGGGTGTTCCGAGGTTCGGGGTTCGCCAGTCGGGGGTATCTATACAATACATACTCTATTCTACCTATATTCCGGCAATTAGGCCGATCTCGGGACAATCCGGCGAAAGCAGATGCTTCTCAGACAACCGGACTTTTTTCCCCGATAATCCCGGATTAAGAACCCTCTCTTTTATGCGTGGAAACTGGAGCGGTCCTTGAGCTCGACTCGATCGGAGGAGTGTTGATACCCAGCTCCACACATTCACAGTCCGATGCCAAGGTACTGCCGGATAGCCGTGTTGGCGAACTCGCAGGGGGGGGTTTTGCACGTACATATGGCCATATGGATGGTAGGTGGGATATATTAGGTTGCTACATACATCATGGTTAAACCGACGGTGAATATCGCCAGTTCCATGGCCAGCCTGGAAGAACTCGAGAAGGAAGGGAAGGGGAGGGAAGGGAAAAAAAGGTTACAGCACTCCTTCTCCTCCCTCTAGAACAAACACACAGTGGCATCCTCCATCCGCCCGAGAGAGCAGGCTTCCCTGCCCGACCCTCTGGATCTGCATGACCGGCCCGTCAGAGCGCACCAGCAGCCCGTTCCTAGAGGCTAGTGGTGCAGTCGTTGGTGGTTTCCTGATGCCTAAAAATTTGCATACCGGCTCCATTGCCCCCCCCCACGCGCGACATTGAGGATACAAGTACCTAAGGATTTCCTCTCGTTCTGGGGTGGTTTTTTTTTATTGCGTGCTTGCAACTTTGTGTGAAGCCTCTTCCCTCATCTTTGTTCCATCGTGTCGCCCGAGGATTCGCCCATCAAAACTGAATCGTGACAGCTGGAAAAAAAACAGGCCATGGTGAGAACGGAGTCGGACGTGGGCTCCATGAGCGAAAAGGATGTCGAGTCTTGTAGGCTGGAGGTGGCGCATCAGGATATTGCGCCGAATCGCCACACTCGCAATGAGTCCTCGAGCTACGACGAGGCCATCGTCAGGGCCACCAGCACCGAGCTCAACGACCCGGAGAAACAGGAGGCTTCGGCGCACTTGGGACTCGGCGCATCCAGGGCCGTGTCGGCGGTGAGGACGACGAAGGATCTAGAGGCGGTGATCGGCACGCCGTTCGAAGTCAAGTGGACCGATGCGGATCCGGATAATCCGCTCAACTGGACGCTGGTCAAGAGAGGATATATCCTGACTGTGGTTTCGATGCAGACGCTGCTCGTGTGAGTGGGCCGTCAGAGAGAGAGCTGGGTGCTTCTGCGTTGCTGATGCCGACGCAGCGTCTTCTACTCGACCTCATACATATCCGGTGCACCGGGAATGAAAACCGAATTCGGGATCTCGTCGGACACGACCATCATCCTCGGCATGACGACGTATCTTTTTGGGCTGGCGTGCGGGCCGATGTTCATGGCACCGCTTTCCGAACTGTACGGCCGCAGGATCGTATATCTCGTCTCGCTGTGCCTCTATTTCGTCTTCATTATCCCCAGCTGCGTGGCCACGAACTTCTACACCATCCTGATCGTCCGGTTCTTCGGCGCGGTCGCCGGCTCGGTAACGATATCAAATGCTCCCGGGACTCTGGGCGATATCTTCCCGGAGGAATACCGGCCCCTCGCGTTCAGCCTGTTTTTGTCCGTATTCCGTCCCCCATTCCTCAGCGCGGCTACTCTGCGATGTGAGAATATCACTGGGATGGACATGTTGCTGATCAACTTCCGGTCAAAAGTTTAGGTACGACCCGCAGAGACTCTTCCCTTGGCGGCCCGTTGCTGAACGATATGTGAACAGCGGCAATGAACGGCCCCGTTCTCGGCCCGATCGTCGGCGGCTTCGTCTACCAAAGCCTCGGCTGGCGTTGGAACAATTGGATCGTCCTAATCGCCGCAGGTGTGCTGGGGCTCATGGAGCTGACCCATCCCGAGACGTATGCACCCGAGCTGCTGCGGCGCCGCGCCGCAAAGCTCCGTGAGGAGACCGGAGACGAGAAGTACATGTCGCGGTTCTGTTTCAAGGACGGCGAGGGCGATCTAGTCCACCTGATCAAGCTGAATCTGAAGCGGCCAGTGGTGATGCTCGTCACCGAGCCGATCTGCATCTTCTGGGCACTCTACGCCGGCGCCATCTACGCCGTGCTGTACATGTGTTTTACCGCGGTTCGTCCCTTATTCTCCTTCAAACCGCGCACGACTGAACCTGGGGCCCTAGTATCCCATCGTCTTCTCGGAGATCCGCGGCTGGGGGCCCGGCATCTCCGGACTGGCCTTCACGGGAATGGGCTTCGGCGCCGCCCTCGCCGTGGCCACGGAGCCCCTCAGCCGGAAAATCTACAACATGCACAGCGTGGATCCGGACACGGGCAAGCGGCCGCCGGAGGCGCGGATCCTTGTCATCGCCGTTGCGGCCGTCATCATCCCGATCGCGCTGTTCTGGTTCGCGTGGACGTGCGTGCCTGCCAGCGTGCACTGGGTCTGGCCGATCCTGAGCGGCGTCCCCTACGGCTTCGGAAACACGCATGTCTTCCTCCACGCCAACAACTATCTCGTCACCAGCTACGACGTCTTCGCCGCCAGCGCCGTCGCCGGAAACGCCGTCATCAGGAGCATCCTCGGCGGCGTCATGCCGTTGTTCGCTCCGATCATGTATCGGAAGATGGGCCCGAACTGGTAGGCTGCACCTGAATTTTTTTTCTTCTTTTCTCCTTACCCCTCTTAACCACAGGAAGACAGCGCGCTGATGCTGGGGAATTCAGGGCGGCGACCACCGTGGCGTTCGTCGCCGTCGGATTGATCCCTATTCCGTGGGGATTCTACAAGTGGGGCAAGATCATCCGCTTGAGGAGTCCGATACTGCAGAAACTGCAGAAGGAGCGGGAGGAGAGGGGGGAGTAACATGCTTGTTGCACGGTGTGCCGGAGGTATTTTTTTTTATAGATTTTTTTTTCTCTTTAGCTACCTACATACATACCTACCTATATCATGGGACATTTACTGTACGAATCGGAAAAGCATCGGGGTTTTCTTTTCTTTTTCTTTGCTTTATCATTTGTTGCGTCGGCACTTCTTGAAGATAACTAGGTAAGTATGTAAGCACCTAGGCAGATAGGCCTATGTCGTGGCAATCTGCCCCGACGGAACCCACACGCATCTTGGAGTTGCGAGGTAGATAGATGGACGGTTAGATAGATGGACGGTTAGATAGATGGACGGTTAGATAGATGGACGGTTAGATGGATGGACGGTTAGATAGATGGACGGTTAGATAGATGGTTAGCGAATCAAGCCTACATACCTCTGCCGGTGGCACATTTGACATAGATATAAACGTACTCATGTACGGTGCGCCAAGCGAGAGCGGGGCGCAAAAGCTGTGCGACCCCGCAGTTCGAGCACGTGGAGTGCCGCCGCACGTGGTTGTACCACCTAACTATGCTATATATACACGGGTGCGTACTCACCCACAGCCCGGTCGATGGGTAACTATCTAGCTATGTATGTATCTAGACACGTTATGTACCGTGCATGGGGGGCACCGGGGCAAGGAACCCAGCAGGGGGGGGGGGGGGGGGGGGGAAGCCCCCCCCTTTGTGAAAAACACCCCTCCCGAGTGCACA
>Ga0307516_10009828_pt1 | contig 10610 bp, 10 predicted proteins | sample 19_EM_MG_FD_203310 | JGI IMG/M metagenome (GOLD analysis project Ga0307516, IMG submission 203310) | Populus trichocarpa ectomycorrhiza microbial communities from riparian zone in the Pacific Northwest, United States - 19_EM | ecosystem: Host-associated > Plants > Roots > Unclassified | place...
CCCTAAGGTTCACGTTGGCTTATCCTCCTCTCCCTTCTTGGCTCAGTCGTTGGTTGCGGGTCTACCTCAGTGGGTGCCAGGGAATGCTGCTCGCGCCGAGCGTCGCTAACCTGGCTCCTTTAGTTTGTCGTCTTCTCTGCTTGTACTGTTTGTGCATCTGGTTTGTGCACAGCATTCCACGCCCTTGAACAATCACTTAATTGGACTTCAGGGATCGGAATGAATGCTAGGTCGACCTCTGGGATTCGGTGCTTGGAGGCTTCACCACTCGTGCTCGTTACTAGTCCGGTTCGCGGTTCCCTACGTTTGTTTGCGGAACGGCTTCTTCCTGTCGACAGCTTCACCGTGCTGACTCTCCCGGACCTCTGGATCTATGTTGCTGTCCAGTTTCCCACCACTCTTGCAGTCTCTTGATGCCATTCCTCCCGTCATCGACTCTAGTCTCACTTGCGGCTGCCGCCCAGTCCCTGTCTTCAGACCGCCCTGGACCCGTAACTCTCTCCTTCAAGTTTAAGTCTGAGATGGCCAGGTGCCTAGCATTCTTGCGACTCTCGAATTCTTGATCAGCACCTCCGCCCTCGTTGCTTCTGCCTCTCCGACCCTTTGCTGGAACCAGACCGCCTCCCCCTACTTCTGGCTAGTCTCCTGTTTCCCTTCGCATATGTCTCGGGTTTCGCCGTTCTCTCTCGGGTGGTTCTCTCTGGGCTGTGCTGTTCATCTCTCCTGTTCGTCTAGGCTCTGTGCTCTTGACTGGCCGGGAATCTCTACTGGCTTCCCAGCATTTACATCGTACCTCATTCGCCCGTGTCTGTTCCAGGTCAATCTTCGACGACGCCGATTCTGTCTGCTCTGTCTCCGGCTCCGACGCTCCATGTCTGTCTCTGGTCTCTGGCTCTGGGCTCTCCTCTCCGCACGATTCGTTGCTTTGGTTTGCAATGGCAAACTGAAGTAGCGTCTTATGCCGAAAGGTTGCACGGTTACATCCCCCAACCGTCAAGGACGTAGTATACGTTAGCTTGACGCAGTTGTCAGTTGTCGCAGTGGATGATCTTACTCGTCGAGTCCTACGAAATCCTACGTAAGCGCCCGGGCGCCCCGCGGAATCCCGTCCCCGGCATCACCAACGTAACTGCCCGCAGTTCACTCGACCCCCGCCTTGACGTGATGACCCACCAGCTTCTGAAGTCCGCAGCACTCCAGCCCCCACGAACGTCACAATCGAACGCCGAGATAACGGGGAATTACTCTACACTGCGATGATCATTTGCAGGACGCTCGTCGCCGCCCGGCGAGGATTGGGAGGACCCATGACTCGGAGGCCGGTGGCCGTGCATTGGTGGGTGATGACGCGATGACGACTGGGGTCTGGCATGCTCGAACGCTCTTTCGTATATATAGTCCCTGAGTTGGGTGGTATTCGTTCACTATCACGGGTCCAACTCGTATTCGCCCCACCTCACTCCACACTCACCACCACCCACTACCTTGTCAACGACACCGATGCACGTTCTGGTCGTTGGTGGATCTCGTAACATCGGGTATTTCACTACCCTGAGGCTGCTCAGTGAGTCTGTTTCCTGGCAGGTTACCCCACCTAATCAACGGCTTTCTCAGATCAAGGTCATTCCGCCACACTCCTCTTACGGAACACGAACGTTTTCGATAACGATGAACGGATGAAACCTCACGTCGAATCTGGAAGGGCTCAACTCGTCCAAGGAGACGCGTTGGTTGTGGATGATGTGAAGGCCGTTTGGGCGAAGGCGACAGATGGGAGGGAGGTCGATTACGTCGTGTTCACTCTTGGTGAGTTGGCGTCTGACCAGGGTGAAGCCCACCCTTCTGAACGTCGGGTCTTTCATAGGTGCCACGCCCGACATGTCCTCCTTCAAACTCACAAAAGGGTTCACGATCAACCCACCAAACATCACGACGAAAGGGATCCTGAACGTCCTCTGCACGATGCCCGAATCCACCCCTCGACCCAAGTTCATCGCGGTCACTTCTATCGGAGTAACGAAAGACTCTCCCATCCCGCTCGTGTACAAACCGTTGTATGGGTACTTCCTCCGAGCGCCACACGCCGATAAGCTCGGATTGGAGCGGATCCTTGCTCATGTCTGCGGGAGAGCCTGGGAGGATAAGGAACCCCAAGTTGATCTCACGACTGTGGATGATGTCAAGTGGCAAGACCGGAAAGGTTTGCCTTCGTCTGGATCTGTGGAAGTCGTGGTTCTTCGGTTACCGATCCTCGTCGAGTCGAAAAGCAAATCGGCCGCTGGCCCCCCTCCACCGGCTTCGGGTGCGGAAAACGGGCCAGATGGGAAGAAGAAAGAGGAGGAGGAGAAGCCGAAGTATAGGGTGGGAGGTCCCGAGTTGAGTGGGACCTATACGATTTCGAGGGAGGAGTCCGCGCATTTCATTGCCGAGAACGCCATGAACAACTGGGATCAGTACAAGAACAAGGCTATCACCGTGACCCGCTGATTCTCTTTCTGTTCTCTTGTGCATTCGTTTTCACTCATACTGTTTGTATGTGTATTTCGTACGACCGCTCGTGTAATATGTCCCTCTGATTTTCCAAAAAGTTAATTCGTAACGACTCGTTTTCGCGGAAGACGCACTATAAGATCCACAAGAAAAATAGCGACGGACGTACTTTAGGATCCAGATCCACTCTTCTGCCCGCCGGACGAAGGGAGGATTCGTTCCAAGACCTGCTATAACTGCACTCCGCTAGTTTCCACCATCCAAGGAATGGTACGACCAGGATCCCCAGACCGGTCTCTCCGAGGCTTTCCCAGGACGTTAATTTCGTGCAGTAGTTTGGGGATGGCCATCATAGAACCCATGCGGGAGAATGCTTTGTCCAGGTTGAACCATCCCTCTTGGAGGATCAACGAGCCCCATCCCATAACTCGAACGTAGTCCGGCTGGGCGGGATCCCCGTCGTTGAACCAGACGAAACAACGGAGACGTGGCATTTTGAGACTTGGGGGGTTAACCATCGTGTCACCGTATGTCGGTAGGTCTTCGAGGATATTCGCGGTTTCGTCGATGAATGCATCTGTCACCTATCGTAGGATTAAGAGACAGTCAGGCTTCACGCGACGAGGCCGCTGACCTGTGTGAAGGTTTCCCGACCCTGAATAGTTGACAGTCCTCGTCCAAACCGGTGGGCTCCATGATCAGGACGAGACTTCCCGTGGGGATTAGGTCAGAAAAGGCGAACCTGAACCGCGGAGAGGACTTACCTGTGCGTGGCGTGGCGACCCCATTCGTGGTTCGCCAGATCTAGAGCTATGGGCGAGCAGCGGGCTATTGTAGACGTCCAAGCGTTCAACCAACGAGTGATCTTTCTCGACTCCTTTGGACATTCCCTGAGGTTTTGACGAACGGTTGCCTGGGCGGAGCAGATCGTTTTATGAAGTGCCTTCCAATGCGCCTTTTGGCAGTCCCTGGACTGTACGTCGGGAAGTACGCGTGGGAGGCGGGGGGGAGTTCGACGTCAGCATTTGAAGGTGTCGTGTACCTGGAGAGACTAACACAGTAGAGGGCGTCCCTGAGATAACGAGGTGTGAGATAGGGTGATCACCGGCGAGGCTGGATGGTAGTACTTACTGGCAATTCGCGCACCGCTTGAGTTGTTTCACGTCTATCAGGGCCGTGCAGTTGTCACACCGTCCGGTTCCCATCGCAGGCTGTAGTCGTTAGGGGGGCAGGAGCAGAGCAAATTTCGTAGGGGTTACTCGGGGGTGGAAGCAAAGCTCAAACTTGTGCGCCTATAGATTGTCGATCGCGGTCATCAAGACGGAGGTTCCGAGTTGAGTGGGACTTGTGAGAGGGTTCCACCCATTTTATTACCGAGAACGCTGCGTACAAGAACGAGACTATCATTGCGACCCGTTGGTTCTCTCTTGCGCATTCCTTTTTACTCGAGGATATTGAAGGGTGCGTTGGAAAATGAGGAACAGGGGAAGATCGTCACTACGAATGTCTCGGTTACCGTTCGTATGGTATGTTCTCTGATCTTCAAAAAAAAAAAAGGGGGGGGGGATTCGGGACGACTCGCTTACACGTACGGACGACGCACTGTAACACCAACAAGAAAAACGGGAAACGTGGGCATTCTAAGATCCTGATCCACCGTCTTTCTTGGCATTCAATTGAGCGTCGATTCGCTCAAAGCGCTCCCATAACAGCTCGTCGTCGCCTGCCTCAGCTGCCTCCACGAGTGGGGAAAAAACGTCCGGATTCATAGCTATAGACCCGAAGAACTGCTTCGCCTCCCGAGGCTGTCTCCGGATGTTGATTTCGATCAGTAGTACAGGGATGGCCAGCCTAGAAACTGCGCGGGAGTATTCTTTGTCCAAGCCGTACCACATTTTTTGGAGGGACGGCATGCACCACCATAGAACCCGAACGTAGTCCAGCCCGGTGGGGTCCTCGTCTTTGAAAATGAGGAAACAGCGGAGGCGCGGCAATTCTGGACCTTCTGGGCCAACCGTCGGCGCGTCTTCGAATGTGCAGCCTGACATGATACGGAACATCTTCGTGGTTTCTTCGATGTCCGCCGCTGTCACCTGTAGTAGAATTAAGCGACAGTAAGAGGGCAGACTTCACGCTACAGGGCTGAGTTGTGTGAAGGTTTCCTGACCGTGTACGATTGACTGACGTCGCTGTCAAGACCACTGGGCTTCATGCGCATGACGAGACTTGTCGTCGGGATTGGATAAGTCCGAATGCGAGAACTTGAACCGCGCGTGTAGGGCACGTACCTATGCGTGTCGTGGCGACCCCATTCGTGATTCGCCAGATCCAGGGCAAGAGGCGAGCAGAAAGCTATCGTAGGACTCCAAGCGTCCATCCAACGAGCGACTTTTCTCGATATTGCCTTCCGCTTGGAGGTTTCCCCGTATTCTTTGTGAGCCTGGGCGTGGATGGGACAGGTCATGTTGTGAACCAACTTCCAGTGGGCCTTTTGGCATTCCTTGGACTGTGCATCGGAAAGTGTACGTGGGAAGTCCGGGGTTAGTGTTCGAAGATACCGTGTGCCTGGAGGGACTGACACAGTAGAGGGCGACTCTGAGGCAACGAGGTGTGAGATGGAATGATTTCCAGCGAGGGAGGAGGGTACTGACCGGCATCTCGCACACCGCTTGAGGTCCTTCATCTCCATCGAGGTCGCGCACTCGTCGCACCGTCCAGTTCCCATCGCGGTCGCGGCTGTTCGTGGGACAGGAACAAGCCTGAAGGTGGGTGAAAGCGACAAGTTTTATTGAGGTCACTCAGATATGGCCTCCGGATTACTGAACTCGGTTATCTAAGCCAAATGGTTCGATCCATGCCTCCTTGGCGCTCAAAAGTAGCGGACTTTTCAATCCTGACGCTGCCTGAATGCTTCGTTTCTATGTTGACTCCGTGCCCTCTAGTCTTCAAAAGTGGATTCGGGGCGACTCGTTTGTATGGGCGACCCACAAGAAAGATCCAGATCCACCGTTTTGGTTGACGCTCAAAGGATTCGTTCAAAGTGCAAATGGCTCTTCGTCACCAGTCTCCGCCCCCTCCATGAATGCCCCAAAAAGATCCGAATTCGCAACCATAGACCTGAACAACTCCTTCGCAACTCGAGGCTGTCTCCGGATGTTGATTTCGGTCAGTAGTTTAGGGATGGCCAGCCTAGAAACCGCGCGGGAGTATTCTTTGTCCAAGCCGTACCATATCTTTTGGAGGCCCGGCATGCGCCACCATAGAACTCGAACGTAATCCGGCTCGGTGGGATCCTCGTTTCTGAAAATGAGGAAACAGCGGAGGCGCGGCAATTCTGGACCTTCTGGGTTAACCATCGCGTCCTCGAATTCGTAGCCTGATATGACATTGACCATCTTCGCGGTTTCTTCGATGTGCGCCCCCGTCACCTGTAGTAGAATTAAGCGACAGGAAGAGGGCAGACCTCACGCCGCAGGGTGAAGGTTTCCTGACCTTGAACGATTGACAGTCGCCGTCAAGGTGAGTACGCTCCATAAACATGACGAGACTTCTCGTCGGACTAAATCAGAAGACGCGAACCTGAACCACGTAGAGGACGTACCTATGCGTGTCATGGCGACCCCATTTGTGATTCGCCAGATCCAGAGCAATAGGCGAGCAGAAAGCTATTGCAGGATTCCAAGCGTCCATCCAACGAACGATTTGTCTCAACAATGCCTTCACCTTGGGGGAATCCCCATAGTTTTGGCGAACTTTCGCGTGGATGGAACAGGTCGATTTGTGAATCCGCTTCCAGTGCACCTTTTGGCATTTCCTGGACTGTGCATGGGAACGTGTACGTGGGAGGGGGAGGTTTGGCATTAGTGTTCGAAGATAACGCGTGGCTGGAGAGACCGACACAGTAGATGGCGACTCTGGGGCAACGAGGTATGAGATGGAACGACCGGCGAGGCTGGGGCTGCTTACTGGCATTTCGCGCACCGCTTGAGGTCCTTCATCTCCATCGGGGTCGCGCACTCGTCGCACCGCCCGGTTCCCATCGCGGTCGCAGCTGTTCGGGGGACAGGAGCGCGATAATCGAGGCCACTCAGATATGGCCTATGGATTACTGAACTCGGTTATCTAAGACAAGTGGGCTCCTCCTCACTTGGCGCTCAAAAGTAGCGGACACTTTTGCTTATGTTGCGCCTCGCTGGACTCAAGCAAACTCACCCCGATGGTTTCAGGTAACGGTGTTTTCCTCCTGCCCTTTTTCCTCCCACCTGAAACTATCTCGGGTATGTTCTATGACATATATCCTCAACCTTCAGGTCGTTCCACAGGTCGTACACCGGGTCAGTGTCCACGAAACATCTGCGTCCAGATCGGCGCCCAGGTCCAATCAAACACATCGGATCAGTTTCGTCGGACGGGCGCGCTCTCGGGCTGGGAGCTGGGAGCTGGGAGCTGGACCTTTTTTACATGTCCAAATTGCAACTCCCTGGATCACGAAGACTCGGGAGTAACCGCGGAGACGCGCTCGATTTTTCTGCACAGAGGTTAAAGCCGTTTCCGTTTCAGGCCGAGGTCCCCAAGGGCAACAGCGTTTGAGAGCAGCGAGGATTGTTGTTCAGCTCAAAGCGCGATCCAATCGACAAGAGTGAAAACGGTGAAAACAAGTCAAAGCGTCACAGTCCCCCGAGGAGATCGAATGGCTGTAGTAGTCACCTGGAGCCTAAACGTAGCCGGGGAAGGTGAGGTCTCGTAAACCTTCTGCTCTGGACACCGGATGACAAACTGAAGGGACCACGGTGGCCGAGTGCGACGAAATGGGACTGGGTAGGACATCGTAGAACGTCCGCGAGGACCAGTGCCGCTGATGGAGCAGGGTGAGGTTGTGTGTTCTTTGAACACCGAGAGTGCGGGTAAACCGAGTACTTGGCGGTCAATTGGTGCTGAGTGACTCGAGGGAATCCACGAGCCAGGACAAGAGATTAGCGTGACGTGGAAGGGAGAAACTAGCAGGGAGTGCCTGTGGGTGCCGGTGATTCCTCGCGCGGAAGGGAACCAGAAACTCGAGAAATCTGGATTTGGATGGGTGTGGATCTCCCGCGCTTAGGTCTGTCTCTTCCCTCCCACGCCACTCCGTCCTCTACCCCTCCTTCCAAACCCCCGTAATGTCGAGGTTCCATGTCCCCCCCGCCATGATGGCGGAGATCAAGGAGATGATGATATCGACAAGTGAGAAGGTCCTCCGATTCAGGTCTGCCAACACCAAGTGTACGGTGAACTGTCGTCCGCTGACCCAAACTACGCAGTCAAGGGGATCGGCTGGGAGATGTAACTGCCGTAAGCTTGCGATTGTCCCTTATCCTGGTCCATCTCTAACCTATCCACCGCAGGTTCAAGAATTGTACGAGGTGTTGAGGATCGCGACTCGGCGCGTAGCAAACGTTCTAAACGAGGGCACTCCGACATACCGGCTCCCCCCAGAGATCTTGACAAAGATCCTCTACCTTGCTGTTGATCATGACTCTGAAGAACACGCCGAACAAATCATCCCTCTCACACACGTCTGCCGGTATTGGAGAACGCTCCTCCTGTCCTATCCCAGGATGTGGTCCACGCTGCGCATGAAGCCAGGCAATCCAAGCCTTATCTCCGAGTGGCTTGCACGCAGCCAAAATCTTCCCTTGACTGTCATCGCGGAGTTCACCGACACATTCGAACACCCTCAGTGCCGATACCAGGACTCAGCCACCGCGACTCTCGCCGATACCGACGGCCCTGGGGTGTGCCTCCGCCACAAGGCTGTGCTTTCCCTCGATCAATTGCTCCCCCATCACTCTCGAATACATGACCTCAACGTCTTCCTTCGTTCATCCGATCCATATTGGGATGACCATAGCCTCATCGAACCACAGCTTTTATACCACAAGTTTTTCAGGAAGGCGCTTCCAAACCTGCAGCGCTTGGATTTCCGTGCCACCCACATCGAACAAACAAGATATGTGATCCCCATTCCGGACTTTTTATTCGTGGGGGAACTCCCCCGCCTCGAGGAGCTCAAGTACCTCGGGGTGGCAGGTGGTCTAATAGTGACAGCCAAGAACCTGGTTTCGTGCGAAATCGGCTTCTGGTCAGGATCTGCTGGACCCAACTCCATCGCCCCAGATGTGCTTCAGACGTTCTTTATCAATAACAAAACACTCAACTCACTGACGATCGGCGAATTTGGGTTCTTCCTCAAAAGTGACCTCTGGGTACACACAACCATTCCCATGACAGACCTTAAATACCTCGAGATTCACTGCCCTTTCGACGAAGACCTCGAAAAAGTTGTCAAGTGCATACATACCCCACGGTTCGAGAACCTCGACACCGCCCATTTATCCCTCGACTACTCCAACAACATTCAAGTAGAGGCCACTGATGGCTCCGGTCGTACGTTCAAGTTCTCGAAACCCATTAATCACTTCCGCTTCAACCCGTTGCGGTACTTGGGAGCAGTCATCACTACCCTGCGCTTGGATCAAGGAATAACCCTTTATCGACTTGACAACGAACTGGCGTTGTACGATTTTTTCCGGTCCTTCGACGCAGTTCAAGTGCTCGAATTTAATGGGACGACTGCTTCTGCCCTCTCCAACGTCCTCCCCGCGACCGGAGTCTTTCCAAGGCTGAAGGTCATTCGGGTTGCACTTAGTTGGGATGAATGTGACGAGGTACTCGAGCTCCTTGCGACCCCTTTGAGGCTGCGTATGGAGGAGGGGAACCCGCTTACCGCGATAGAACCGCTCCCGGTAGAAGATGAGGACGGATCGGGTCCGAAATTCTCCGTGGAGTGGGAGAAGTATTACAAAGCGGAGGGCATAGAGAACCTCTTGTCTAAATAACATTCCTACGGTGTCCTTGGTGAGCGCTGACTAGGACTCTGCCTCTCCCTGTGTCACCCACCCTGTCCGCACAGCTCGAGATCTTTCTTCTCCAACTCCTTTCGACAGCTACTACATAGCCACAGAGGCACGTCGTGCGATGAATTTCTTCGAAGTAAAGGGCAAAGTAGACCGCGATCCCTACATCATCTACAACGTGGAAAACACTCTTGGTCCAGCGCTGATGGAGAATCTCAGGAGGTCATCCTACAAAACACGGACAGCGACATCGTGTCCCGTTCCATACGATGCCTTTCAACGGGCACCATCACAACCCCCAGAGTCTCAAATTTGGTGTACCTTACCAACGACGCCCTTCTCAGGACTACACGGGAAGGGTTCGCCACCGCAGTAACGACTTTGGAATTGGAGGTCGGTTGCTCGGACAAAAGCTCCATATAAAGTGAGAAGGAATGAGAAAAGTGGAAGGCGTTATGTACGGAGTACGGGATGCATGGTTTTTTTAATAGTGTAAGCGTCAATTCCATCAGCGTCAGGTCGATCTTATTCACCCTCCATATCGTCGTCCGGATTAGGATGTGTCGTGTCTCTGCCGGCCCGTGAGAAGGTAGTTTGACGGGACGCCCGCTGCAGATTCGACATCAACTCTGTCGGATGCGCCTCTGAGTCTGATAATGCAGATGGCAGCCCCTCTATCGTGATCGAGTGTTGATATAATACTTTACATGCCTGACCACCCATTCTGGGCGGTGTAGGGGCGATGCACCGTAACACCCACAAGAAAAATGGGCACACAGTGTGTATTCTAAGGTCCAGATCCACTGTTTTTGTTGACGCTCAAGTGGAGGATTCGCTCAAAGTGCTCTCCTAACGACCGACCGTCATCTGCCTCCGCTGCCTCCATGAGTACCCGAAAAACATCCGGATTCGCGACCATGGACCTGAACAACTCCTTCGCCACCCGAGGCTGCCTCCGGATGTTGATTTCGGTCAGTAGTTCGGGGATGGCCAGCCCGGAAACTGTACGGGAGTATTCTTTGCCCAAACCATACCATAGTCCCTGGAGGCCCGGCAGGCACCACCATAGGACTCGAATGTAGTCTGGCTCGGTTGGATCCTCATCTTTGAAAATGAGGAAACAGCGGAGGCGTGACCAATTTAGGCCTTGGGGGTTAAACATCGCATCTTCGAGTTCGTGGCCTGACATGGCCTTGAGCATCTTCGCGGTTTCTTCGATGTGCGACC
>Ga0307516_10009830_pt1 | contig 10609 bp, 13 predicted proteins | sample 19_EM_MG_FD_203310 | JGI IMG/M metagenome (GOLD analysis project Ga0307516, IMG submission 203310) | Populus trichocarpa ectomycorrhiza microbial communities from riparian zone in the Pacific Northwest, United States - 19_EM | ecosystem: Host-associated > Plants > Roots > Unclassified | place...
TGCTTGGTAGCAGCTTCGTTTGCTACCTTTTCGCCTGTTAGAGGAGAATAATAAACAGGCTGGGGCGGTACCTTTTTGATTTGCTTTTTAATAATCGGCGCTGATACCTGCACGGGTTTTTGATATAACACGACAAGTGTAATGAGACTAGCGATGAGTATAAGACAGGCGCCAACAATCACGTAGGTTAATGTGTGATGGCGATGAATCCAGTCGAGTATTTTAGTGATAAATTGAGGTATTTTTGTTTTTTCATTCATGCTAATGGTTATTATAGCAGATGATGGTTGATGTAAGGAGGGCTAGTGTGTGTGATGACCGCGGCGAATCAAGGTGTCGTAAGCTGCCTGAATTTCGTCGGGAATATCTTGGGGTGATTGATATCCTTTTTTAGCGTATGATCGCAGGCGTTGGAACTCACCAAGTGTGCGGCGGATAGTCTCGCCTCTGCCGTATCTTAGTGAATATTCAGTTAGGCTGATGTTCTCGTGTCGAACGATAAAGATTGGTTTTGGATCGGGCCATTGGGCCTGGGCAGTGGCAAGAAATGAGCGTGAGCTGAAAGGATAATTAACCAAGATGACACTTTTTGGGGTGATATTGTGTTCAGCAAGTATAATTTGAGACAAGCGTATATTTTCGCCGGGATTTCGCGCTGCGTGTTCGCGCAAAATTGCTCTGTCCGGTACGTCGCAGTCTCGAAGTGTGCGTGCGATATGATCGGCTTCGGTTTGATTCATACCAGGCTGGGCGTGTCCAGAACAGACGATAACGGGTGCAAAATTCAAGGAATATAATTCGGCTGCATATGCGGCGGCACCACTGTCGCTACCGGCTACAATAATCGCATCCGCCTGCGCAACCGGAGATTGAATCTCCATGTAGTTCCAGATGAGTTTTAGGAGTTCATCATCTGATTGCTTCACGAAATAGTCGCATCCATTGTTTCAATTGCTCTGCCAAGACGTTTTAAGGTCGTTTCCTTGCCGATAACTGCTAGAGTGTCATTGAGCGCTGGGCTGAATGGAGACCAGCTAATACTGAGACGGATGAGACTAAAGAGAATACCTGGTTTTTGGCCGGTAGTAATGAGTAGTTGGTTGAGCGACTCTTGCACGGCATCTGGTGTAAATTCACTACCAGCGAGCAAGTCGATTGCTGCTTGAAGAAGACCGCGGGCTTCTTCGCTAGAAAGCTTCGCAAGTTGTTTGTTGTCGCGAACCATTTGCCAGTTAGGTGCCGGTTCTTCAAAGAAGTAGCTGGTGAGCGTTTTGAGATCTGCGAGTGTTTTGAGACGATCCTGAACGAGCGTGAGAAGCTGTTGTTTGTATGCTTCAGTTGCGTCCGCGGCGCTTGCAGGCCAAAAGTCAGTCGTGCGATCATATAACTCATCCATGTTCAAGCGACGAATCCATTGGCCGTTCATCCATAGCAGGCGTTGCTCATCAAAGCGAGCGCCACTACGCTGCACTCGATCAAGTGTAAACTTAGCGATCAGCTCTTCGCGTGAGAAAATTTCCTGTTCGGTACCGTCGTTCCAGCCAAGCGAGGCAATAAAATTCATCAGAGCCTCAGGTAGAATACCATCACGAATATAATCAAGTACGTCTTTGGCGCCGTCACGTTTACCAAGTTTTTTAGTGCCAGATTCAGCAAGAATATGGGGCATCGTTGCAAAAATTGGCGGAGTGAGATGGAGCGCTTCGTACAAGTTAAAGTAGTTTGGCTGGCTCGAGATGAATTCTTGACCGCGAAGAATATGGGTAATGTGCATTTCGGCGTCATCAACGATATGTGCAAAATTGTATGTCGGGTAGCCATCGGATTTTACAAGGATAATATCATCGATAACTTCAGGTCCAGTTGAAAGATCGCCCATCACCTCATCGTGCCACGAATAGGCTTTTGGATCAGACTTAAATCGCAGGGGCGTTGTTCCATCCCAAACGGGTGGATTTTCAGGACGGTGATTGCGATATAGAAAAGCGCGCTTCTCTGCCCGTGCAAGGTCGCGAAATTGTTGGATTTGTTCAGTTGCATAGGGGTCCGCGTAGGCGCGTCCACTATCAATTAACTTTTGTGCCCATGTCTTGTAGATTTCAAGACGATCACTCTGCTTATATGGACCGTAGGGCCCTCCGACGTCAAGGCCCTCGTGATAGTCGATGCCTAGAATTCTAAGGCATTCTTTAAGGTGTGCGATACTCCCCTCGACCTCTCGTTTTTTATCCGTATCTTCAAGCCGCAGGACAAACGTGCCATCGTTGTGTTGAGCGACAAGCCATGCAAACAGGCCGGTACGTATGTTACCGACATGCAAAAAGCCAGTTGGGCTAGGAGCAAAGCGAGTGCGAACAGGAGTAGTCATATAAGGCTACTATAACAGATTGGACGCCGGTTTTACATACTTGTTGCAATGTGACGGATCTGGTCGTTAGATAAGGGTGCATCACCAGTGATTTTATACAATACGCCACCGTTTACCCAAGCTGCATTGTTGTCGAAGACATAAATTTTAAGACCATGTTCAACGAATGGAACGTATCCACCGTTGGAGGCTTCGTTCACATAATTTTCTTCAAGTGCGCTTGAATCCCAGCTGCTCTTTGTTTGGGTAATTGAAAAGTTCTGTGGCCCTGCATTTGCTGCGAATTTCATGCTCACCTGTCCGTCATCGTAGGCAACTGGGCCTCGAAGGCTGTAGCCATCTGGACGGTATGCAGGATAGGTGGCGTTAACGCCAGCTTGAGCGGCTGCTACACGCACAGATAGACTCGGCATATTTAGGTAGGTAAAATAGCCGCCAAGGAGGAGTAAGGCTAGACTGGCCGAAGCGACGCTAAAGAAACGGGAGCGTTTTGATGAGCTTTTATGTTGCCCGTTAGCTTTAGTGTGGCTTGGTGCACTCGAAAGCGCTTCGGTGATCGCCTCTTGTTTAATGATTTGAGATGGTTTGGGAGCAAGTTTTGGCGCTCTGGCAGCTTGTATTTGTTGCTGAGCTTTAGCAACCATTGGATGTGTCATCGGGCCGATATCAGACATAGTACGAGAACGTGTCGGTGACGGGGCTGTAGGGTGTGGGGCAAACTTGGTAATAGCAGGACTTTTTTGAGGGAGTGGACGAGCTTTTACAGGGGCAATCGGAGCACTTTTTTCAACAACTTGGCGATTGAGGGTTTGAGATTTTTCAGGAACACGATGAACAGATTGTGACGAACGGGGTTGGGATGGCATGTGAACAGGAGTAGATTTGGTTTCGGCCACAGCACCAAGCTTTTCAAGCGGCATGCCGGTATGTGCGTCGTAGACGGTGCCGTTGATCGTAACTGTTTGTTGACTCATATGATGTTCTCCCCGTTTACCCAAAGAAATATTCTATTTTTATCGCGAGTGTTTCTGTATATGGTTTGTTATGTTTTATAGTAGGTAATGTAGCCAAAATATGCAATAGTCTCCCTAATGTTGGTATAATAAAAGTGATGTACCACCACCTAACTTCTAAGCGCAAACAAATTATCCAGCGCGTCATCATTTACAGCCTAATGTCACTGACAGTTATTGGACTTGTAGTGGTATTGGTGTTTGTTATGCTTGGCTATCAATTTAACGGTGACGACGGCCGTATCGAACAAGGTGGTCTTGTGCAGTTTGATTCTTACCCAGCAGGTGGCAGTGTAACTATCGATGGCGCAAGTTTTGGTTCTCAAACACCGTCTAAGACTACCCTGCTCGCCGGACAACACTTCGTCACTATGCAACGCGATGGTTACAACAGCTGGCAAAAATCGGTCAATGTTACGGCGGGTGCTGTATTGTGGCTTAACTACGCCAGATTTGTTCCTATTGAACTCAAGCCTACGAACGTTGCGGATTTCCCGGTTGTTTCAAGTACATCTGTTTCGCCCGATTCAAAATGGATGGCTGTAAAAGAAACTCCCACCGATGCCTCTATTCAGCTCGTGGATCTTACGGGTGACACTGTAAAACGCACCACACTTGAATTGCCGGCAAGTAGCTATACGGCTTCGGCGGAAGGTAAGGCTCACAGCTTCACACTTATTACATGGGAACCAGATAGTCGGTATATTCTTGTTAGGCATATCTATGACGACACAAAACAAGAGTGGCTTGTCGTTGATACGCAAAATGTTAATAATACGCAAAATATCACCAAGCTACTTAGTATTGATGCAAGCAAACTTGTATTTAGCGGCAACAACCCAAAGGTGCTATATGCACAGATTGGGGGCGATGTGCGGCGGATTGATCTCGGCTCGGCAACGTTATCACGTCCGCTTGCCTCGAACGTAGCCGAGTTCTCTATTTATCAGGATTCAACAATCGTTTTTAGTAGCCTGCCTGACCCAGAAACAAAGAAACGAAGTGTTGGTTATTATGATGAGGATACCGACAAGATTCGTACAGTTCGCACCTACGTCGATGATGGCACGATAAGCCTCCATTTTGCGATCGGCGAATACTTCAATGAAACCTATTTTGCTATTGCCTATGGCGAAGAGGTGGAGGTGCTAAAAGGTGATTTCACAGCTCCTGCTAAAGCCAAGCAGGTCGCCGCGACAACGGTAACTGGCGGTGTTCAGTATTTATCTATTCCGATCGATGGACGCTTTGTCATAGCTCAGCACGGTGATAAGTATGTAGTGACCGACCTAGAACTTAAAAAGACTACCACGACACAACTTACAGGAACGAGTGAAGTTAAAAGTCAGCTACAGTGGCTCGATACGTATACAATTTGGAGCGATCGCGATGGTATGGTGCGACTATATGAATTTGACGGAACAAATCAGCATACTATTATGCCGGTAACGCCAGGCTTTAATGTAACGCTTAGTCCCAACGACAAATATATGTACGGTATTCTAAAGGCTGATGACGGGACATTTCATTTACAGCGCGTTCGCATGGTTCTTTGATTTAAATCCCTAGCTGTGTGGGGTGCAACTAGGAATTATTGATATTTTTAAATTTAAGTGGTATAATATAAAATAATCCACAACTTACTGTGGTCGAGCATCGGAGATGGCATGCAAGAAAAAACTCCTTCGCACTCAGAAGAAAGAGCGATGGTGCTTTCTCTTCGGGGTGCTGATGAGATCAACTTGATTCTCCCGCCATCTGGAAACGAGCCGGCGGGTGATGAGACGCAGGTCTCCACTGAGGAGGACAAGCCGAAAGATGATCCGCCGAAAAAACCGTAAGTACGTGGAGATGCCCTGTTGTGCCAAGTGCACGACGGGGCGTTTTCAATTACTCTACTCGCTACAAGCTGCTTTTCGTCGTAGCATGTATAACACTCCTCCAGTTAGGCAAAGTGCGACAAATGCACTCACAGAGTTATACTCGGGAACCGAATGTCCGGGCACTATTTTTACATCGACAGTTGTTATCTCTTCGCCCATAGCCTGCGCGTACCCTTCTTTTGTGTAATTACCCGCGGCATCTTTAGCAAAGGCCACTACTTTTACCAGCTTTCCCTTCCGGCAGCTTTTGAGATGGATAGAATACGTACCGTCACTTTTGCCGTGGAATTCAGCAGAGTCACCGTAACAATCGATGCCGATAATCGGGTCGTTAACAGGAATACCGTTTTCAGTTACAATACCTTTTATTTCAGAGATAAATTCTGTAGAACTTGCCTGTGCCGGCTGCATACCAAGACTTGCACCTAAAATGATAATTACTGCGAGAAGGCATATTTTTTTCTTCATAGCACATAGTATGTAGCGATACCATTAAACCTCTGTTAAGTCATGGAATAAATGAGAAGATTTAGCAAATAAAAATACTCAAATCGAGTATTTTGTTCTGTTATTCAAGGGAGGTGCTGACCCCGCGCGTATGCGCAGGGTCAGCAATGTTATTCGGTTATTTCTTGACTGTCTTCCTTTTGGTTCGGTACGGATCGACGAGAACGTCGTCCCTGTACCCGGCGTAGAAGTATCCCATCTCGTTTGCCAAGGCGGCCGTCGGCGGCGGTGCTGCCGGTGGCAGCGACAGGGTGAATATTTGCATTCCGGGCATGTTCTTGGGAACGAGGCCCGTGAGCAGCTCCGGGTGGAACATCACCTCGTCGCCTGCCTTCAGCGGAATTTCATCCTCACGCGACTGGTGCCGAAGAATGAGGGGCGCACCACCAGGGATGCGTGCCTGCAGGTAGCCCTGCGGGGTTGCGCTCAGACGTATGAACATCCAGCCCTGGGTCTCGAGCATGCGGCGAGGATAACTTCTCTCGATTCGCTGTTCCCAGTATTCCGGGACAGCTCGGTGAAATCCTTCAGCCAGCCAGCGATACACCGCCACCGCCTTGTCCGGGTAGGACTCGAGGTATCGGTACAGCTGGGCCTCCGTGTATCTCGCCTCCTCACTCACACCAGAGTGCGTAGCCATGACGTAGCCGATCAGCACCAGGTTCCAGCCGTTGGAGTAGACTCTGGCGGCGCAGCTCAGCTGCTCTTTTCGGCTCTGTCTCAGTACGGCCTGGAGCTGGTATTCGGTCCTGACTTGATCCAGGTTGTGTACCGCCATAGACTCGATCAGGATCAGCTCGGTCTGGTTGGACTGAGCCAGTTGCTCGAGCTCACCGGTCTGGCTACGCAAGGTAGCCAGCTTGCGGACGATTTGTTCGCGCACCTCGTGGCTCAGGATGCGCGCCGCGTCGTACTTGGCCAACTTCAGGATGAATTTGACCAGTATGTCGACGTTGTCGTACAGATCCCAGGCCCGCTGATCCCGCCAGAAACCCTCGCGGTGATACGCATCTTCGCTGTTGTGCTGATCGCTCAAGCACATGCGCTCAACAAACTCGCGGGCGAATTCTCGTCCGTACAGCTCCACGATAACCGGAACATAGGCCAGGCCCATGCATGTGTAGCCATCCTCACTTTTGTCGAGGCAGCGATTTGCGCAGTACTCTACTAAAGCCGGTGAGGCGCCGTTTGCGACCGCCTGGCGAACCAGGAAGCTCGGGTCGACACTATCGCCCAGTCGCTTCAGTATCGTGATGATGGCACGGTCGCGTTCGGTGAGCTCGGTGGTGTCCATTGTAACTCCTTTGATTGCTCAAAGTTTGGCTCGGTCGGCAAATTGCCGTCGAGGAGTAACCCAAATAACCGGTAATACTATACCATTGTATAGTAAATGTATCAATACTTATAAGTGTAGGTCGCCATCACTATTAGCAGAATATTATGGCTGGATCAAGGCAGGTTTATAAGTGAGTGATACTTCCTGATATAATTTACCAATATGATTAATTCCGATACTCACGATACAGAAGAGACTCTAGATAACGATCAAATTTTAGTAACCCTTCAGAATATGTTGCCAGATATTGCTCGTAACCTTGTCGCTTCGAGGCAAGACATGTCTGATCCACGACAGCAAGCATTTAAGACAGATCCTGATAATCCTGCTGAGCATTCCCCTCTATGGCATCAATACGGCATATTGACTCATTCAAAAGAATTTCAAACAATTATAAAGTCTGATTTATCTGTGCTTACGACCCAATGGAATATTTCAAACGAGGTTAAAGTGGCACTATTAGAGGAGATACAAGGTGTTGCAAAGGCAGACTTACTACAGATAACTTCACTACTCCATGATTTGGGCAAATTTACAGCTCGCACACTTGAACACCAAGAAGATGGAACGTTGCTTGCTAGATTCGTTGGCCATGAAACCGACTCTGGTGCTATTGTGCGAACTGAGTTAAAAGATGTATTACAAAAATTAGGCCTGCGTGAACAACAAATTGAGTATGTTGCCCGATGCACAGAGCACCATTTCGACCTCGGCAAAGCTCGCCAAGTTGCTATAGATAACGGCGGCTACACAATGACATTCGCCAGATCTGAAACATTTAAAAAAGTGGCGCAAGATATGATCACTGCAAATCCTGAACTCGCGCTTGAAGTAGGTCTCATGTTCATTGCTGATAGCCTGAGCAAGACAAGAGTGATGGCAACAGCTGATACAGATGAAGGCATTAATGCTCAAAGATCAGCTCTTGAGCAAGAGATTAAACAAAAAGATCTGGATTCCCGGCTTATAAACCAAGCTCTTCAACAACCCGTAAATGTAGAAATAGGTAGGCAGTATTTGCAGACATGGGTGGGTATGCGAGTGGCATAGCAGGGCTTGTTAGTTACTATACCTTAAAATTATCATCGATTTAAAGTTTGTGGGCTGCATATTGTATATCTTATAACTATATTATATAATTATATCACCTTCGAACAAAGGACACGGCAGGCCATGAACGTTAACCGCTACAAACTCGGTCGAGCGCTACGCGTTGCTGGAATTGCTATGGGCTCGGCTGGTGCTGGGATGCTGAACCCTTACGTCGCCGCCTTCGGAGCCATCATGGCCGTTGTTGGTACTGCTACTTTGCGTGGCAACAAGAAACAGCTCGACACTCTCAACGACGAGATAGCTAAGACTCTCGAGAACTCCGACGTACCGCCCGAGCATCGAGACATCGAGCACTGGAAAAAGATCATCGAGAATTACTACGGTATAAAGCCTCCGAAGAAACCAGGTAAACGCCCATAGGACGTTTGTGTGTCGAAGACGGGGTGGAGCTGTTAATGCTCCGCCCCGCTAAATCTATCATTACAGTTATTTCATTGAGTTTATAATCTGAATATATTCACGATTCGGTATCACCATGATTAGGGGTAAGAATTTAAAGTTGACTTATTGATTATTTAATTATAACATTCGGTAGCTACATTGTCGTTCGTTACGGAGGAACCATGGGTAAGTCATGGCGCGATGTCAGGGTTATTATCGATACCGCTGACGCCGAACCCGTTCCGATCTACCCCGTGCTTGCCAAGCTATGGATCACGGAAGCAGCCAAGCTGGGTACCGTGGCAGTCAAGATTGGCCGCTGGCCCGCCTATCGCGTAATCGACTACGCATTGGACCTGGGCGAATACATTGCACTACTGCAAATTGGTGAGGAGCTGGTGATACTCAGCCTCTCGAATATCAATGCAGCTCGATGCAACGTCAATCGCCGGACTCTCCAGGTGCGCGCTCTCGAGAAGTGCGATGACCTCCGCGAAATTTTCGCGTATGGGGGTGTTCGGTAGTTTCGGAAACGACCTGAGTATTGTAGTATCAAAGGGCTCACGGGTTGTTACCTGTGAGCCCAGTTCATTTTTTTAGGTCTTTGGCTCGATTCGACCACCATCTTTAACAAGCCATTCGCCCGTGTCCCAATCACTAAGTCCTTCGCTCTTGAAGCGGATATCAAATCATATAGCCAGTCCGAACCATTCGTGGTGAACATTATAGAGATTTGCCTGTCGTGCAATGCTTCGACAAAGATTGATCGTCGCAACAAAATATCAAATCGATCGGGTCGAGTGAGAAATATTGGCGAAAGCTATCTAGCATTCAAGCCTTATCTCACTCTCCCCGAGTACACTCAACTACATCACTCCTGAGCTGGCTTACCTCGCCGACTACGTCCACCCTTGCTTCCAAGTCTGAAGTAGGTACCCTGCGGTGTCGAGGAGGCGACATGTGAAGGGTCGGACTTTACCGCCTCATTGCCCTCATTAGTGGCGGAATCGTCACTCTCGGGCATCTGGTCGCCGACATTCTGCTGGGGATCACTACGTGACATTAGTTTTTCCTCTTTCGTGAGGTCGATGTTCCAAGGCGAGTCGACTATTTTTTATTAGCGAGCTGCCAGTCAAAAATAAGTAGATGGTGTAAAAGCCTCCGGTTTAATTTTTACCATGAAGCTTTTATAAAAATAATATAAGAATAATGCTTTGTCAATAATTGTGTAATTAAATTCAGCGACTATACCGCATAACATTTAAAAACATATTTTTGTAACTTAGCCTCATGTAAACAGTAAGTACTTATATATATGCAACAAAATGAACATGAGCTCATCGCTCGAAGCTTAAACAGAAGACCACAATACACGTGCTGAATTGGTTAATCGGTATAAAAGCGGTATATCTTATGCCACTCGGAACTTTTAATCCTCAATTCATCAATATAGTTAGGGTAAAGATTGCTTTGCCATTCAATCTGAAATGGAGCGAAGTTATCAAACACGTACCAGTCCTCTAGCATGAACCCTGCAATTTGTTTATCTTTCATGATATTTATTATAGCAAGCAAAAAGATCTCCGAAGAGATCTTTAAGTATAATAATTTTGGCTGGAGATTCGAATTTGGTATTAAGTAACTCGAAATTTAATCATTTCCGCCGCCGAAAATACGCTCAACGAAAGTTGGTGAATCACCGGGGATAGACGTGGTCGAACTGCTGGAGTCGGCTGCCGGTGCTGCGGTGGCGCTACCAGGGCTGGGGCTTACCTGTTCGGCAGTAACGAGCAAACGGTTAAGCGACGTTCCAAGTGGTGTGCAGGTGATAAGGGTTAGGATGGGTTTATCGGTTGCGTATACTAATTTGTTAACTTCAGTTGGTTTTACCACTTCTTTTTTTGTTACTGTGTAGCTATATCGTTTGCTTTCGTAATTAAGGAAAATCGTATCCCCGACTGCAAGGTGGTCAAGTCTGGCGAAGATAAACTTGTATTCGCCCGGGTCG
>Ga0307516_10009831_pt1 | contig 10609 bp, 16 predicted proteins | sample 19_EM_MG_FD_203310 | JGI IMG/M metagenome (GOLD analysis project Ga0307516, IMG submission 203310) | Populus trichocarpa ectomycorrhiza microbial communities from riparian zone in the Pacific Northwest, United States - 19_EM | ecosystem: Host-associated > Plants > Roots > Unclassified | place...
CCCTCGACGAGGTTGTCATCCGGCTCGCGAACGATGAGATATTGACCTCGCAATCACTAGAGCACCACGACTTGGCTGGGTTCCTCACCAGGTGCATGGAGGTGTGTCACGATGCCCTGGACAAACAACCGAATGCTCCCCTCCGTCAGGACCGGCGGAACAAGGATCTCCGGTTCACCGTCAAAACTCCCACGGCTGACTGTTCCACCTCCCCCCAGCAGCCTATCATGGGCGGACGGTTTCCAGCGGGAGGGGATGAAATGCTCCATCCGGACCCACTGGAGGGTGAGCCCACCAACGCGCCGACGTTGCCCGTTGAAGTTGGAACATCATGGAAACAGATCGCCTCTCGCGCTCCCGAGGACTCGTGTTGGCATCGTGGAGAACGCCAGGAGACGCAGGGTTCATTCTCTCTTGTACCAACGCTGCGTATGCGCTTCCCGCGGACCAACTGGGGGAGAGCTGCGTGCTGGCAGCGGTGGATGGTGGACTTTCATGGTCGCCTCGCATCCGTGGCAGGATGACGACTGTGTCTTGCCTCCATCTCCTGCGGGATTCCCCTATGGAGGGTGGGTTTTCTCATGACCTGCGTTCTAACAGCATGCCGACTCTCCCACAGACAGGCGAATTTCCACCATCCCTGATGCGCAACACTATGAAATCGACTACTCTCAACCCACCGAAATCATTCGTTCGGAAACCGATCCAATAGTGTCAAAGATGGACGGTCCGGTCGTTGTGAAGACAAGCTGGCCTGAGATAACTCGCAGGGGCAACGAGGCGGCAATGTATCGCGCTTGTAGTGGCCGGTTCGGGACCATTCCACACGTGTGTTCGTACGGAGTGGTGGGCGAACGTCGCGAAGTCGTTTCAAACATTCTATTCCTCCCCCGTGATGGGGATATTACAAACCACCACTGGCCAATTTTTTCCGACGACCCACCTGAGACGCCGGAACTCAGGACGCTTTGGGTTTGCGTGTTTGCTGTTGAAGGGCGGTCCCTCGTGGAGGCGACGAGTCCCCGACAACTATCCCGTGCATGGGTCCACTTTTTGTTGGGTATGTCTGTCGGCACACCTTGGTGTAACCCTCAACTGATGCGTGCGCCCACAGGGTGGCTGTCGACGTACCTTTCGGGGTACATGCATGGGGATATCAGCATCAAGAATGTACTCATGGTGGACAAACCAGTGAAGCAGAAGGTGTTTTCTGTGCCCAAGAGTTTCCGAGACGACATCCCCTTGATTGAGGATATGTCATTGGGCGGGGATATCCTGGCGCTGTGTGATAGAGTCGGGCAGTTAGTTGCCGAACTGGGGGTCTCCGACAAGTGCATTGGGTTTGTGACCGATGGGGACCTGGCAAAGTCTTGGACAGATTGCATTCTCGGAGGACATCAGAAAACAATGTCGGTGAGTGATTCTCAGGTCATCACTAAAGCCGCACTTGACGCGGCCCACAGGGTACGCCTGAATTCACGTCTCGTTCGATAATGGATGCAGAAGGAGCAGGCGTGGCTCACCTACACTCCCATGTGGACGACTTGGAGTCCTGCTTCTGGGTCGCGCTTTGGAGCGTGATCTTCAACAAGCATTGGGAAAAGTCTCTATCACCCGGAGAACACGGTGTTATGAACAGTCTCGCACAGGGCTCGAAGGACGACGCCGCGAGGAGATTTCAATATCTCTTCCCGCAGCACAGAAGTGACATCATGAAATGCTTCCATCCGGTGCTTTGCGCTTGCTTTGGTGAGGTAGAGGCGGCGAACAAAATCTGGTTCGAGGTTTTGCTCAATGCACCAGTGGATGCGGGCGAGGAGTACTATTTGCCACGCTTCCATCTTTCCGCACTTCGGGGTGTTGTGAGCATCTTGGAAGTGATGTCAAAGCATTGGAAGGATGAAATCAGCTGGGAGACCTGGAAGCAGGAGTAATAGTAACGTGGTTCATTTTCCGTTCGATGAAATCGCAGAATTTCTTGTCGCATTCCGTTCGAGAGATGCTTGACGATCAAGACAGGAGCAAACAGGGTGGGTCCGTTCGGGGGTGAGGACTGCCACGACATTCATTCGCTATTCGTACTACATTAGGCGACGGTATCTCATCGGAGCATAGAACGCTCCTCGCAACTTCTCGGACGACCTTAACTTGTGAGGTCCATGCGTAGAACGGTGCCTGCATAAGGGCCATGGTCGTTACATCGTGGCCATTTTTCTGGGCTCAGAGGCAGGGCAGCACCGGTGTATCATAGGTTGGTGGGAACGTGGCTCGCACACAACTCGGAGGTCTGGACAGAAGGAGGCACCACCTGGACCCTCGCGGCAGGCCATGCCGAGGGTTGGGTGTATGCGACGAGCGGGGAACGTCCTGGCACGTCTTGTGCAAATCCTGCGTCACCGCCTTAACGCCGTGCTGCTGCAAAAGGCAGAGAAACCATCAGCATCTTGACATATCTCGTCGGAAGCTGGGGGGTGATGAGAGGCGGAAATATCACGCGAAGGAGATGCGGCACCGGTGTAGGATAGGGCCGGTGGCCACCTTCGCAACGAGCACGTCCAATCAAAGGCAGGCATCACAGTACGGATGATCCTGGGCCCAGGTGGTCCACGAGGGATACTTGAAAGAGAGCGCACAAGAGACCCTTGACGTAACCGCAGCGCTCGTGATGGTCTGCGATGGTCGCTGGTGGCCCCAGAGGATGGCGGGGGTGGGACAGCGGGGATGCAAGATAAGGATTGTGTGACGGAAGGCGAGGCTGGAAGGGGAAGTGAGTTGCGATTGAAATATGTTGAAACTTGATGGGTGAATTCATTGGAGGCGATCGTGTGTGGTAAGCCATAGCACACACACGAGAGGAGACCATCGATATCTCTCTTATCGATTTCCGGGGTATGAAAGAGAAAGAGTGAGTGTCGCAGGAGAGATTTCCCAGCTGGGTTCCGCCTGGACGAGAACCGCGGTTGGGCCAATGAGGTGAGTCATAGTTTGGCATGAATGACAAACAACGCTAAGTTCGTCCACTTATAGCTCCCCTTGTTGGATTCTAATCTTCCTCCCCGACCCCCACCATGGTTAATTCCCATTCCCAAAGACCGGCAGAGAAGTCAGGAGACCTCATACTTCGACTCCGGGACACTTCGCGCACAGAATTTCTCAGTCAGTTCACCCAGACAGCTCACTGGTGGCCCTTGATTTCTCATCTGTTATCCAGTCGACTACGCCACCGACCTCACAGTCGCAGTGGTCGAGCGCTGCATGGAATCCTCGTCAGACACGAAACCCAAGATCTCCAAGGAAGAACGCGACGCTCTCAAGCTCTTGATTCAGAATGTGGGCCGGGTGTATCCCCCTAGGCGATTCGTCGCGTTACTCGTCGCGACGTTGATCTATGTCGAGCGCATCGAAGGAAGAACGCACATGAAGGAGGGCGTGAACATAACTTGTTCTGTGTTCATCGGTGGGGTTATACTGGCATCCCGGGTACGTTCCACCCGTTCATCCCTGCCGACGTGGGCTCATCCACCCTCCACAGATTATGCAAGACCAAAAGGTCTCATACCAAGTTTGGGGTCAGTGTACCAACATCCCGTCCCAAAAGACTTTGATGAAAGCCGAACGTGCAATGCGGGGTATCCTAAACAAGAGTTTCTCGCTCCCCGATTCTCGCGTCCAGTACCATCTAGATTTCGTCGACTCGATGTACATGGACAAGACCGTTGTCCCACTCCGGATTAGCCCCTCACCAATGGCTCGAATTACTTCGGGTTCATCCGACCTCTCTGTTTGTTGATCACCTACGTCAGGATCCCTCACCCGTAATCATCCCCTCATCTTGTACCTTTACCATCCGTCCCACTTGTAATAATACCACTCACGTAGCGCGAAAGCCTGCTGGATCTATAGAGACATAGACATCGGTGGTTTGCCATGCATATAGATTGCGTCACGGAATTGGAATCTCGGTTGTCCTCCTCGGCGGTGACGGCAGCCCATCTCTCACCACCCCATGACCGATCGACACTTTCACCTTTGCCGTAATCAAGCTGAGGGATGACGCAGGCGGGCGCCGCCTGTGCTTGTTTAACCGCCCTATGGGTCTGTCCGGGTAAACTGCTTAGGATGTCCGACGACGCGAAGTTCGTCGGGAGATGGCGACAGGTGATCCTCTGTATTTCATATCCACTTCATGACGAAAACCTCATTCTAACATCCATGCACAGACCTATTCACGCGCCCTCCGACGCTCTCCGTTTCCCGCCCGTGACGGCAGGACGCGCTCCGAAGCAAGGCAACAGCTACTTCTCTGCGGGAAACGCGTAAGGTGCTCTGACCGCGCGTGGTCCCGAACCCAACCCTCATTGGCAACAATCAATCTCATCTTCTCCCGTACGTGAAATCGTCGTGTGATTTCCGTGCGTGAACATGGAGGGTGGCTATATGCGTGCGCTTTAAGAATCGGCCCTTCGCCAGGGGACAGCCTCTCGTTCCCTTTGGATCCTTCGCAGCGACCGCCTCCCATGGCCGTTGGTGCTGTCTTCGTTGTTCTTGCCTGCTCGTTAGGCTTGGCCTCGGCCGTTCCTACAAAGCGATGGAGCCCAACGGTGCGCGTATGATCTACGATCTTGAGAGCGGCTTTCACTCACAATATGGCGCGTAATGGACAGGACCCAATCAGGACAGACCTCACTTGGGGCAAGTGTACCGACTTCGGCATGTCACAACCGGACCCCAACCTCAGCTGCGGGTACTATGAGGTTCCTATGGATTATTTCAACTCCGGCGCTGGCAAGGCTCGTTTGGCCCTCGTGAAGTACCAAGCCACCGTCCCGAATAAGAAGGGGACCCTCTTCACGAATCCCGGTACGATCCCAACACATACCGGCCCGACAGAATCACTTACGTTGAAACCTTAAAGGTGGGCCTGGAGGGTCTGGATTCGAGCTTCTGTCTATACTGGGAGCTGAGATTAGCGCAAACGTGCAAGGGCAGTACGATATAATTTCCTGGGACCCTCGCGGCGTCGGTTCCTACACGTCGTGAGTTCTTTTCTTCCCTCCCACGACCGACCGAGTTCCCAAGTTAACCAAGACCCTAACCTTAATTTTTGGGGTGCGAACCACCTCGGCCCGATCGTTTCTTCCCCTCTCTCGACACCCCGATTCTCTTGCTTCCGATAAAGCCCCGGCGACGTGATTTGCTTCACCACATCCGCAGAAGAGGCTGCGTTTTGGGATAACACCGTAGTGAGGTCCATCAACGAGACGATCTCTACCAGGTTTAGTGATCCCAAGGAACTCGCGGGGTTTTATTCTCGCGTACCGGAGACGGATGCAAAGTTGGAGGCGTTTGGGAAGAAGTGTCTGGCGTCGAAGAGTGGGCCGTACCTCAAGTATATTGGAACGAGTTCGACCATTCGGGACCTCGTGTCGTTGGCGGATAAGATTGTCGGACCTGGGAAGCCGATTGATTACTATGGGTATTCGTACGGGACGGTCATTGGCTTCCATTTCCTCAGTTGTGGGTGAACTGAGCCCCCTCACGTCGGTAAACGGATGATACTAACTCCGGCCCGGACCCTAGTATTCTCCGACGTGGGTTTTCCACCCCGGCCAAGCTCTCAAATCGGATACCTAAGTTTCTGACTTTCCCGTGAAGCGCGTCGGTCATGTTGTCCTTGACGGAGTTGAAGACCCTATCAAATGGGGAAGCTATGACGTGGGCCGCTCACCATTCCGCCATACATTCCTTCTTTAATGCCGTTCCACAGTCGAATTCTTTGGACTTGGTCGATTCCGAGGCGGTATTCACCGCCTTTGCAAATGCATGCGCTCAAGCTGGTGCGAAAAAGTGCCTTCTTGCTGGTATGATTCAAGGAACCGCGACTGGGTCTGGTGTCTGGACGCTCATCACTTCAACCATCGATGTGAGCCTATTCATTCCCATGTACCCCATCTGGCAAGGATTCTAATCGTGAAAAGCTTGCCTTGAAGTTGCAGGGAGTTGGATACGTCGGAATGCAACCCGGAGAGCTCAAGGGCAAGTCTCGCGCGCCCATCTTTGGTCCCCAACTCACACGAATTCGATTCCCAGCATCGATCTTCCGCGGTCTCTATTTCGCTCGAAACTGGCAGGCAGTCGCAAACCAACAGATCTACCCCACCCTCGCCACGCTATTGACAGCTGGCCGCGCTCATGGGTTCACCGACCCATACGTTCTTCCCCAGAAGCCTGTCGCGCCGCTGCCGGCGACCGCTCCTGACGCCCCTGGGAGTTATCCCGTTGAGGCTATTTCTGGAGCGGACGGTGTCGCGTCGAATGGCGTTCCGTTGAAGAAGGCGTTTGATGATCTTGTTGAGACGACGAGGGATCATGCACCTACCTGTAAGTCCTCGATCCTCTCCTTGTTTGAAGGTCGTTGGGTTGACCGGGGACTTTAGTTGGTGCTGTGTGGACCGGGTTGTAAGCGATGCGCTTTGCTCTCACTCCATGATACACCTGCTGACGTGGATGGACGATATCAGGTCAACGACCCCCAAGTGGCCCGTTCGGTCCGTCGAAGCCTTGCCGGCTTTCACGCGTAAGACTTTGAGCAACCGTATCCTGATCATCGGAAATACGGTCAGTCGTCCCCCTGATCCCTTGAGTTCCGTTCAGGTCTGATGTACCACAACAGTTCGACCTCACCACTCCATTCAGAGGCGCGAAGTACGTCGCCCAGCTGCTGGGGAGCGAGAACGCGGTGCTGCTTGAGAATGAGGCCGTGGGGCATACCACGGTGTCGCAGACTTCGGCTTGTACTAAGGGGATCGTGTCGAACTATTTGTTGAACTCGAAGGTGGGTTATTTGTGGACCCATCATTTTCCGTACTTTGGTGTTGACGGAAGGGGGTTCTTTTGCAGTTGCCTCAACAGGATACCAAGTGCGCGGCGGATTGGAGTGATTTCTTCCCGGATAACGCTACCAGCGCCCGCCGGTCCCTCTGGCGCAAGTGAAGGGATAACCTCGATGCACGGGTGCAACAAAATAATACCCTCCGTGACTAGAGTTTACTTTACCCATCACATTATAATGTGGCTCGCTCTTGTGCGCCCGCCCTCCCCTCATTTGATCCAAAAAACACACCCTCTTTTATTTATTCCTGTGCTCAAAACCGAAGATCACGGTCCTGATTAGTGGATGGCTGTCCGTGAGGCCAGATACAGTGTAACTTCTAGACGCCATAAGTCTCCTGAATGCCAAGCGGATCCGAGATGAATAGGGGGAGTTTCAGAGTCGGTGTCGCCCCTCAATTCCTTCGAAAACCTCCCCTAGCAGCCGAGGCCAAGAGCACCGGCGCGCGACATTGAAATTCGGCGATAGCAAGAACGGGCTGTGGACCTTGTACGAGAGCGCTCCCAAACACACAGCTCAAGAGGAGGGACTGCGATCCTTTGGTTGCACAACTGTGCAACTGGTCGGTGGCATAGTTGGGCTGAACCTCGTGGGCGATCGACGACTTCATTCTTAGACCTTACCTTCTACAGCTCCAGATCCCACCCGGTTAAACAGCTTAGGATGTCCGAGACGGGCGAACCTACACGTTCTATATCCTCCCTCCGGCACAGGTCTGCCAGGTTCACGAACACGTAATCACTCCGCTGCCGTCGACCAAAGCGCAGCAAATCCCCCGCGAAAAAGCGATACCCTCCCTTTCCCATGATGCGGGATTGAGATCGCAGTGCGCGGACCGTATAAGGTTCCGTACTCTACCAAAGGTCAAAGTACTGGCGACCCCCAGTTCCTCTCGGCCCCCTCTCAGCAACCACCACCTTCATGACCGTCGGCGCTGTTTTCCTCGTCCTCGCCCCTTTCTTGGGTTTGGCCTCGTCGGCTCCCACAAAGCGATGGAGCTCAACGGTACGTGTACAATTTGTGATCCCAGAAGCACCCCTTGCTCACACCGGAGTGTGTGGTGGGATAGGATCCAATCGCCACGGACCTCACTTGGGGAAATTGCACCGACTTTGGCGTGACAGATCCGAACTCTAACCTCAGTTGCGGGTATTATGAGGTTCCTATGGATTATTTCGACCCCACCGCCGGCAAGGCTCGTTTGGCCATCGTCAAGTATCGAGCTACAGTTTCAGAGAAGAAAGGAACCCTCTTCGCGAATCCTGGTATGACCACAACGCGTATTGGCTCCGATCAAGTCCCCCGTGCTCAAGTGTCGTAGGTGGACCTGGAGGGCCTGGCATCTCCTTCCTGTCTTCCTTGGGATCTCAGCTCAGCGCGGACGTCAAAGGGCAGTACGATATCGTTTCTTGGGATCCCCGCGGTGTTGGTACCTACACGTTGTGAGTTTCGCTCCCATGATCCCACACAAAGTTCCCAAACCAACCAATGCTGCGTCCTCGAATTCGCATCATCTTGATCCGTCCGATCCGATGCACCCCACTTACCTGATGATTTTCCCCCTCTCGTCCCGATACAGCCCCGGTGACGTAACTTGCTTCGGTACCTACGCGGAACAGTCCGCATTCTGGGATAATACCGTCGTAAAGTCCATCAACGAGACCATCTCGACCAACTTTGGGGATCCCGAAGAACTCAAGGAGTTTTACTCACGCGTACCTGAGACGGATGCCAAGTTGGAGGAGTATGGGAAAAGGTGTTTGGCGTCGAAGGCCGGACCGTACCTCAAGTACATCGGAACGACTTCGACCATTCGGGACCTTGTATCGTTGGCGGACAAGATCGTTGGGCCTGGGAAACCGATTGACTATCTTGGGTATTCTTATGGAACGGCTATCGGATTCCATTTCCTTTCCTGTGAGTAAACTGGGCCTCCCCACTCAAGCAGGCAGTTGACACTAACCACGACCCGAAATCTCAGTGTTCCCTGATGTGAGTTTTCTACCATAAAAAGCCCAGGTTTCGCATCAAAGTTCCTGACTTCTCCTGGAGCGCGTCGGTCATGTCATCCTCGACGGCGTCGTTGACCCGATAAAATGGGGAAGCTACGATGTACGCTACCAGTCGTTCCGGCGCACAGTTCCCTCTTTTACACCTCTCTGCAGTTGGATTCTGTAACCTTTGCCGACTCCGAGGAGGCGTTCAACACCTTCACGAACGCATGTGCTCAAGCTGGCGCTGCCAAGTGTCCCCCCGCCGGTATGATCCAAGGAAATGCGACTGGGTCTGATGTCCACACGCTCATCACCTCTACCATCGATGTGAGGTCCCCGTGCGCATTACTCATTGTGCGAGACGGTTGACTTCAGACCAATAGCTCGCCTTGAAATTACAGAGGGCCGGATACACCGGACTCCCGGCACAACCCGGAGGGCTCAAGGGTAAGTCGCACGCGTCCTGCGTTCAACCCTCATTCGAATGGAGCTCACGCACATTTGATCTGTCCCCAGATTCGCTTTTCAATGGTCTCTACTTCCCTGGAAGTTGGCCAACATTCGTGAACCAACAGGTCTACCCCGTACTTGTCGCGATCTTGACAGCAGGTCGTGCCCATGGCTTCACCGATCCGTATATTCTCCCAGAGAATCCTGTACCACTCCCAGAGACTCCTTCAGAGACTCCTGCAAGCTCTTCCACTGATGCTATTGCTGGAGCGGACAGTGCTTTGTCGGATGGTGTTTCAATGGAGAAGGTGTTCCAAGAACTCGTTAGGACGACGAAGGATATTACCCCTACCTGTGCGTCCTCCTAACCCTCATGCGTCTGAATATCTTTTGATTGACCAGGGACTTTCAGTCGGTACTATGTGGTCCCCTTTGTGGGTGGACCCTCTCGTCCCCCCGTATATTCGTTGACATCGGGGCTGATATCAGTGCAACGGCTCCCAAGTGGCCCGTTCGTTCCGTTGAGGCCTTGCCAACTTTCTACCGCAAGACTTTGAGCAACCGCGTTCTGGTCATCGGAAACTCGGTCAGTCTCCTCTGATCTCCCGAGCTCCTCTGGGGGATCGTGATGACTGACCCACCGTACCGCCCGCGATAGATCGACCCCATCACTCCGCTGAGAGGTGCGAAGTATGCCACTCAACTTCTTGGAAGCGAGAACGCGGTGTTGGTGGAGAATCAGGCTGTGGGACATACCTCGCTCGCGCAATACTCGACTTGCACGCATGATATCGTGTTGAATTATTTGCTGAACTCGACGGTGGGTTATGGTTTGGCTTTACTTGCGGGAGGTTGGCGCTGACTGGAAGGGTTCTTCTGCAGCTGCCTCAGCAGGATACCAAGTGCGCAGTGGATTCGAACGATTTCTTCTCTGACACTCCGAGTACCAAAGCACGCCTGTACCTCTGGCACAAGTGAAGGAACGAAGTCAGATTTGGACCTGGCTACTCCATCCTCCTCACGTAACTAATAATCCACCCCAGTGTCGACTTGTGGCTTACGCGCGGGAGGATAGGAAGTTTTCGAGAGGCGGTTGCCCGTCCATTTTACTTAATCTGTTCTCTTACTTCGTCCAAGGGTTGGGGACGACGCGTACCGATAGTCCTAGACCATCCTACCAACTCATCTCCGGATTTCATTCGCCTCCAGCTCCATCACTCAACGCCGCCTTTTGCTCGCATTTGAAATTGACCCACAAATGTATCCTTTACTT
>Ga0307516_10009832_pt1 | contig 10608 bp, 8 predicted proteins | sample 19_EM_MG_FD_203310 | JGI IMG/M metagenome (GOLD analysis project Ga0307516, IMG submission 203310) | Populus trichocarpa ectomycorrhiza microbial communities from riparian zone in the Pacific Northwest, United States - 19_EM | ecosystem: Host-associated > Plants > Roots > Unclassified | place...
TGCTGCTTGGAATGTCTTGGGGGGGATCTCAGCAAAATTCTTGAGAGCATCATGATATGGTGTGAGGTGCTTGGAACAGCCGGAATTGTATATCTCGGCACAAGGTAAGTCAACTTTGCCCACACCTACTAGTGCGGCAAGCTCATCAGGCTCAGTGGCAACAACCGAGTCCAGGTCAATGTCGATGAGTGAGCCATGCTCACTACTATCAACCCCAGATAGCTCCTCAGTTTCCCAGTCACTTCCAGCCCTGTCACTTCTCCTTTCAGAGAACCAGCTGTCGTCGTTGCTGTCATAGCCCCCATCATCAGATCTGTTGCCATCAGAATCAGAATCACTGCCAAATGCAGGTTCCATAAAAAAGGCACTCTCGTCTTCTGAATCAGATCCAATTGTGGCATTTGCTGTACCGCCTTTCAACTTTGATGAGTCGTTCTTCTTATCTGCAGGTGGCTTCAGACATTTATTCTTGAAATGTCCTTTATCTCCACAGTTCCAGCATACACCCCTTGGTTTTCTCTTGAACCTTCCTTTCCCATTGGACTTCCCTGATGACATGACACTCAGGGCCTCATCATGGTCCTGGTCCCTGGCCTTCCTGTTCCCACCATTTTGACATGAGCGCTGCACCTGCTGGCGCTCATACTTTTCGGATATCAATAAGATCAAGGCATTGGGAGTGATAGTCTTGGTGGAGGAATATAGCTTCGTGGCCACAAGTTGATTCAATGCGAAGTTGGCAAGAGAATATGGAAGGGATGATATAATCGTGGAACAGTAATCTTTCTCTTTGATGTCCACATGGAGGTGATCACATCCCACCATTCTTTAACGGTCTTCTTGTTCTGGATGTGCATGAGGGCGGAATCAGGGATCTTCTGGGTAAGTAACGACTTTGCTGATTGTTCATCCTTGTCCCACTGATTTATTGCAGCAGCTAGATCCTCGGCACTAGGTGCAGCAGGAGCGGGAGCATCAGCAGTCGTCGTGGGAAGATCCTCCGGTTTCGGTGCCGCAGGATGCTCACTGGTGCCATCAAAATGGCCCCAGTAACCTTTCGCTTCGACAGCGTCCTGGAAACGGAGCGAGAAGACCGCCCAGTTCAATCCAGAAGCATCGAGTTTCGGAACAGCCGACAGAAGGGTGTCAGCAAGAGAAGTCGCAGTGATGGAGGACATTGGACACAACGAGATGGGGTATGGCAGGGTTTACACAGAGAAACATGGGGCTCAATAACCTGTAAGAATCTAATACAAGATCTCAGTGTTTGTGTAGTCAAACGGCAAGTATATTTACCTAGATACAAGATCTAGGATTTCGGCATACATTAGTACGAGATAAATATAAGAGAAAGATATTGTTCTCACCTCAGCATTTGTGTAGTCAAACGGCTGAGGGAGAGTACGAAAACGAGTCGTTTAAGTACATAAGATTCCGTGCACTACTGTAAGTAACTAGTAACGGGGAATGAATCAGAGATAAAAGGAATGGCTAGATAAGTTAGTCTTGAAACAGCAGGGGAACGACAGAGGAACAATATATATAATATAATGAAATAGAGAGAGTCAACGAACTATACCAAAAGCTGTAGTAAAACGGAAACGGTGGCGCGCGAGGGACAAGGATTCGCGCGGTAATCCGTCATGACTCACGACAGCTTGCAAATCCAACATTAGTTGATCGATGGACTTGAATGCATGGCAATGTCGTCTTCTTTAGGCCGTTAAAGTCTCAAGCGAGTATTCCAAAAAGCCACCGAAATTAATCAAAAACGGCTGCAATCTAAGCGAGTATTCCAATTTGCATCACAAACCACTTTAAGGCAAGCAAGCCCCGGTCCGTGAACTCCTTTCCCCCCCGTTGTGTGAGCTCAACTCGCCGCTGCAATCCCTTCCTTCCTTTTTGGGAATTTTTCTTTTTCTTTTCTTTTTACATCGTGGAAGGCATGTCAGATCGAGAGCACAAGCTGGAGTGGCACGGCAGCAGAAAATATACAAAAATATGTCTCATCAATTGGTGTCAAATGTCCTCTTTGATCCTGACCCTTGTACATTAAGACGTAGAATGTCAATCACTTTGTGAAATTTGTAAGTATGCGGTGCGAGCGACGACGATGTACCCACCGACACTGCTATCCGGCCCAAAATTCTACAGAGTCCAACAACCCGTATGTGCCATCATTTTTGCAAACGGCTGTAATTCGTGCGAGTCGTTACCAACCGGTCCATCCCCAGGAACAAGGCGTGCAACATCCTCAATTTCCAAATCCCTGCACCGTGGTGTCTGGCCCTCCGATATATATGTGGTAGGTCGTGATGCCGACGTACTTTTCAGCTCACCTCCAAGTTCACCACCACTAGCAGAGCCGGCAGACGATTACGAGGCGGATCTTTTCATGTCCGGTGGTGGAACAACTCATCTGCACCCCCAGATCAGCGGTAAGCACTACTACTTCCTTTCTTTTTCGACGCAACTCCACCTGAGTAGGAGCCGGGGAAACCGTTACAACTTACAGATACCTTCTGTCTGCCACGTAATGGGGTCACGGCAGCAACCCCCCTTCTCCACCCACCCCTCCCTCCCCATGCCATCTCGTCTCCCCTTTGGCCCACCCACTGCTGCCGCCTAGCCGTCCGCCAATCGGGGCGGGGAGCGTAACCAGTGGCTGAGGTTTAGAGGGTGGGATCTGGGCATGGTAGAAGTGGGATTCTTTCGCTTGCGGAGAACTCCTAAAATCATGGATGTGCAGGAGAGATGGCCGTTCAAAACCGGGGTCTGTCGATATTGTGCCTCATTCCGTTTACGTACATGATGAGAGAAACCGGAAGAAAACGTCATGCATATGACTCATGGGGTATAGGTGGACTAATAGAAGATGTGCTTACCTAGAAGACTAAGAACGACATAAGAATCTAAAAAGAAGGAACGTTGTGGATCGTGGCGCACGCTCAAGATTCGCATAGGTCCCGAGATCCAACAACACAGCACACCCATTTCGACGCATATGCATCATTCTCTTGGCCTGTTATCTAGGCGCTCGTCCAACAGTTTGGTTGCCGCAGAACCGATGAGGGTTGTCCTAAGTATCGTGGGTTATCGGCCCAGCATTTTCATGAAGGCAATGCAAAAAACCCATCGGATAACTCGGACAGAACTCGTAAGTAGTAGCACTTTGAGTCCTAGGGGTAAGTAACCCTATACGAGTCTGCCCACCAAATGGGTAGGTTTTTGACCGGCATGGCTGCCACGTTCTTGCGTGACTTGGTCTCAGGAGTCAGAACTTGAAGCTTGAACCCCCGGGCCCCCCAGCTTTCCGAATCCCAATTGAAGTGCCATCGCGCATCCCACATTCCCCAGGAAACACTGATTCCCCCGCATCCCACCCCTTTTTGAGCACTGAGCCGTGGCCGCCCGAGCCTAAGCAAAATCCACACACCAGCGCCGAGCGGTCTTGACGGTCCTCACGATTTCTACTAGTGCGGGGGGCAGAATTCCGGAGGCCGAGTCTGCCAATTTATTGTCAGGGTTGGCAGAATGTGGCAGAATTATCTTCGGTTTATTTTGTATCTGATGCATGTAAGGCAATAAATTTAACCTGATACCACATCTTTCGACGCCAAGAAGGCTTCCACAGACCATCCACCACCTGGATTGACAGACGCACCATGGATATCAACCTCCTTGTCGAAATCCGTGGGAGGGATCCCCTTATTGATGGGATCAAGCTCGACGAAGCTATAGATATCAGCGACTCGTGTTTGTTTCGTCTCCTCTGCAGTCACCGTTTTTGATCCATCTCTTCACACAGCTTGTCAAACTCTTTATTGATATCATCGAGCGTCAACTCCTCAGGTCTGTGCAAGAGATCATCCTCTGACCCTATGACCCGCAAGATTCGACTACTTAGTCGACATTGATGCCAGGCTCATTTCGGGGGTGCAAGGGCATTTCGCGGGATCTGTGAAGTGGAGACTGAGTTCCAGATTGCTGTCACACCCCTCAATAGGTTCGAAGTAGCAATCTTCACATTTCCATGCCACCAAATAGATAATGATGATATATCACTCATACTAACTAACTTAATTGGGACCATGCCTGGCTTGAAGCCAAGGGCAGCTGACCTTTCTGTCACATTTTGCCAGACCCCCCCGAGAGTCTGCCGGCAATTGCCAGTTTGGCAGAATTATTTTGCAGAATGGTAGAATTCTGCCAACAACACTAATTGCTACCGTAGCAGGCTCTGCGGCGCCCGCCGCGCTACCCCCTTGTCAACGACGGTCATGCGATCATGTGACGTGGACGCGTTTCCTTCCGTTTGATCTTTTTTGACAACTTAAAGATTGACATCGCATTCGATTGCGAGAGCCCATACGCTTAAGGTACGCTTATTACCCATGACGTTCCATCAACGCGCGATACGCGTTTCTCAGCATTTACTTACGATGGAAGTTGGTCAATAGGCTACTATGTGTCTATTGACTTTGCTATTCAAAGCTATTGACATGCTGTACAATTTTGGGCGTGCCCGTGCAAGTTCCATAGGCCTAACTGTGCGTATATACTGTATGTCTTGACTTGCTACTCTGCTTAACTCCCTGTGCTCACCATTGTTGCAGATCTGCCGTGGACTTAGGGGAACGAGCAAATTATAGGTAGCCCGTTATCGGCAACTGGGGGCCTTGTTGAACGTTCCAGGTGAGTCTAGTAGTACTTTTTCTGCTCCATACGGCACGATCGGTGCGTCGTTCAGTGCTTAGTACTGACGATGTTTCATTATTATTAGGCAATAATGATCAGATCGCCCACACCACCTTGCGTATCCCACCCATTTTATAGCCAATTATCGACTTCCCCTTCCACCTGTAAGTATCCAATATTAGTAACGTCCACCGTAGAATTTTTGACCGTCCGTTCCTGCTCCATAGGCAACGACCTCAGTGGCCGCCGACCCTGCATCCAACAACGTACATCCCCGATACATACGCCTGGCCCACATGGCCTCAAGATAGACGATAGACGCGACGGGATAGGGCGAACGAAGGCGGAAAGAGATTCAGGTAGCGGTTGGGCAACGGGGGCGTTCAGAGAATGCCCAAGGTGCGTATGCAGATACCCCCAGGACGACATGTTGAGCTTCCTTAACGCGTCGTTTACTATTATTGACTTGTTTTCTTCACGTTTAGAACTTGTAAACGTCGATTATGCGTCGGGCGCGTCTTTCAATGTGCTGTTCCTCATCAATGACCCAGTTTCACGGCTTGTACACGACCTACGCCGTGACATACAATATGTTTTTTTTATTTATTAACGAACTACTACTCGAGTAATACTAACACACAGTGTCACATCCATACTGAAGGGTGCCAACAAGTGAGACCCTCTGGCACTCCCAAAAAAGGTTGATCCGAAAGCTTGACAGAAACCATCAAGCTTCTTTCGGCCGCACCCAGCCAATCGCAGACCCAACATTTTCGAGAGTGGATGACTTCCCGCAGGATTTAGAAACGCAGATTATTTTCTAAATCGTTAAGCGAACTGTTACGCGAGTTAGCCGAGATGACAGTTGCCAAATGGGTCGCAGCTGTCATCGGACTTTGAAACCACACTCTCTTCTAAACTTCAATCTAGACGAGGGTATCCACCCCCCTTCTAGTTCTAAATCCATATTTCTAAATCCTTTGTCAGCAGTTTCATCGTCTGCGTTGAGGCACGATCTCGGCTGACACTCCTTTGCCCCGCCCACGACAACACCAGAGGTGCCGCCGACCTTTATCCCCCTCCCTGCCATCTTAAATTGCTGCCACCGCTCATCCAGAGCTGCCTGTACTGCTGAGAACCATTCCTTTCTCCACAATTGTCACTCTAGAGAGATGTAGAATTTTGATGGGATCTTGATGCACACCGCAGAAATATCTAGTCAGCTAGCTAGATTAGAAAAGACGAATGGTTACAGTCTAGAACTATAAACATAGATTTTTAAACTCCGCTCGCTTAACGATTTAGAAAATAATCTGTGTTTCTAAATCCTACGGAAAGTCATCCAGTATCTGATGCCTTTGTATAATACGACAGAACTCTAGTGGTGAGACGAAAGCCACTGCTTTCAAGCGGATTGCGGATTGACCAATGACTGTACATCAAGAGAGGAGGATTGACCAGTGGCAGATAAGTCCCAGTAGGAATCAGATCGATTATCTACAATTTTTTGTCGTTGTCTGACGTATAATCGTAAACAATTACTATAAAATTTCGCGATTTCTGTCGATTTTCCTAGATCCAATCGCACAATTTTCGATCACTGTCAATTTTCTTACGCTCGCCAAACTTCCAAAAATCTAATCTCCGCGTAGACCGGTGTCGTGACCAATCCCGAGGCAGTGGAATGGCCTGCAGACAGTCACTAAATACTTCCGGAGGTGCTGTGGATCGATTTAGCGAAAAGTAGAACGAGTTCTCGTCCCATGGGTTTGGTAACTTTGGTCCTTTCTTCGTTGCTCGCCCTCTTGGCCGTCGTGTACCACTGAGGTAGCTGTTATGGATCTTGTGGTCCATCATTATGTCGTGGTACGGGTACGAGGGGATGGTCAGTGGTCACGAGTCTAAACTCCACGCAAGCCCGAGGACTTGTTCGTGGTTGATCTGAGTCGACTTAGAGAGAGGGAAATCAATGATCTGTCTAGGATTTGAGCCGAGGACTTCTCAACTTTCAGAATTTCATGCGAAATACTCAAATAAGTACTTATGCATAAGTACTTAAGTTACCATACCCACGAGAAACATCACCACTCCGACACCGTCGGCTGGTTGGGTACACAGTTCAATCCGGCACGGTCATGAGTCACGGTCATCTCCGATTCGCCAGCACGCCCCCCATGACACGTTGCATTCGCCATCCTCTGCGATGAGCTTGATTCCGCTTCCGCTTCGTCCCCTCCATCCATGTTTTTTCCTGCGTCTCTGGTGTACATTGTATATAATTTTTTTGAGTAAAACTACCGTTGCCCCACAGGGTCAGGTCCGCGATTGGCTAGGTGCGGCCAAAAGAAGCTTGATGATTGCTGTCAAGCTTTCGGATCAACCTTTTTTGGGTGTTCCAGAGAGTCTCGCATCTCGCACATCTCGCTGGCACCCTTCAGTATGGATGTGACTGTGTGTTAGTATTGCTTGTGTACTGTAGTAGTTCGTTAATAAATAAAAAAATATATCCAATGGGCTCAACCAAGAAAAAAAAACGGACGGGATAGAGCACACGCGCACTGCCGCAGTCGTCGAAAGTCGATGGGAGGCAACAATGGCAACCAAACAGATGACGACCGAGAGTTGCCATAACCGGCCGGTGGCTCCTGAAAGGGTTAATAGTAACACAGTTTCCCAGCACGGCTAAACATTGGAAGGTTTAGGTGAGCTGTGTAGTAACAAACGAGCTTGCCAAACTTTTCCCACAAGGCTGACTCAATGTCAGGTAAGTACTTTACCTCAGAGAGATTTTGAAATCAGTCGCAAATCGATCATGATGGTTGTGGCAAAAGGCGATGGACAAAATTAGTTGCTAAAAGGCTTGGCAGAGGCTCGGCACATTTGATGAATGATAAGTATCCACCTGTTGTCGATCAATCGTCTTAATAGGATGTCACGCTGGCCAGTAAGCAGTGGCGTCCACCGTCCGACCGGACTCACATGTCAAGTTCAGAACATGCTTCGATAGCGCCGCTACCAACAGATGCAAACTTCGAACGTTGATATATAATGCTTACACTCACCCCATAGCATCCTAGTATCCGAGTCTCGCAACCTGGTAGTATCCACCGCGCTCTTGAGGATGCAGAAGAAATTTCGTGCGTGGATCTATCATTACTACCTGCTAACTTCAGTGAGCCTATCGTCAGCCGCCTAGATATCTCAACATGCCTGCTGTTATTTTCCCTCATTCCAGTGATACCGGTCGGCGCTGGTAACTGGACACAGTGCTTAAGCGACATTCGAAGCGGAAGGTTTCTCGAGGGCGGTAGAGATAATCACGGCAGAAACACAACTCTCAACAGTTCCACGACAGCTATAAGCTATAGTCTGTGCCTAGAGGCGTGCCAGGCGTCTCCTGAGCCTCTCCAATGGGACGTGTTTTCGGAACAGTTTAGTTCATGGTTGTTACCATGGCTCGCCCTTGTATCCCAACTCCCGTTTGGAGCTAACGACAAGTTGGATAACCTCATCGCGACGTTGTTGACAATGGGATCGCCGACCTTAGCGGCCTATTCGCTGGCGCTGACGGTCTTAAACGGGCGTTGGGTAGCGAGGCGTTTCGCTTCCAGCACCTATCCCAATACCAGGAACGCTGTTCGGATCCTCAGCAGCCTCCAACAGGCTCCTCTCAGAGTTGTGTCAGAGGGTCTCTCGTCTCTCGTAGTTCTCACTGAAAATGACGAATGGTGGACCGAACTTGTGGTGCGGTTGGACTACACCTACACGTGGTCAATCTCCGCAGTAGCCTGCATCGGCTGGGTCATTGTCGCGTACATATTCACCGTCGCGGAAGTTTTTACCACAGACTTGGACGACAGTACTATCTATGCCACTGGGGAAACCGTTGGGTCAACGTGGATCTGGCTCCTGCCCATCGTTGTAGGCTGGCTCCAGATTTCGCCGAAATGTGATTCGGTGCGGTTGCATCAAGCTGTGAACCACGCGAACCTTCGGATGGCCTACGTCGCAGGAGCTCAGCCCGACGATCAGCCACAATTCGCTCATGATGTGGCGAGCGAGTATGCTGTGTCCCTCCCTGTCGGCCCAGGAGATGTTTTACGTCGTGACGAGAGATGTACAGTCCCTATATTCAATTACGCGCGGTTCCTGCCATGGGTGGATGCTGTGGAAACCGTGGCCGACGCATTCGACGCAGCTTCGGAAAATGCCCGTCAACATAGACCTGTCAGCGGGGACTCCGGGAAGTGGGTGAAAGAGCAGAAGCCGAGCCTGCGCCCTCATGAGAAGAACAGAGTGGGATGCAAGTTTCAGGTTGAGGAATACTGCATTAGGAGAGAGTCTCCAGACGATCGCAGGACCACTTGGGTCGGACCGGGTGTAAGGTCGAGGATGCTTGTTGCTTCATTGCTTGCGATAACGCTGCAATGGGGCACGCTTGGCGGCGCTGTGCTTGCACAATGGTACACTCCGACAACTGGTATGACATGTTATCTTTAACACATATACCCTTAACTGGTTTGAACTGATTTAGGTCTTGGGTGTCGCTCGGGCTCAAACTTAATCTACGGTGCTGTTTCGACCCTAGTTTGGGCACTACTCCTCGTCTCCAGCATCTTGTCGCACTACGTCACGACAAAGTGCCGAAAACGTTCAGACTTCGGAGTTTGGGCTGCTCGTCTATCATCAATCTTACTTCGTCGGGTCGGGAAAGTCTTGGCAGCTTTGAACACGATCTGGATCGTGGCGTCGTGTGTTTTCCAGTTCAGCAACTTCTTTGATATGTGCTGGTGCAACAGCGGCGTGGTTATGTGGGGGGCGACCCATGGTTACACTATCCTTCAACTCCTGGACGAGGACATAGGTGGTATCAAAATTGCCTGGGCGTGTGGGGTAGCATTTTCAGGCGTGACTGTTGCCGCCTTTCTAGTTTTCGTTATACTCTTCATCAACCCTTCCCTGCCAGGTTCGACTGATGAACAGCTTTGAGGCTTTGACATGTGGCAGATTACTGTTTTGCCACACAATCCATCACGATAAATTTCAAAAAAACACTGGGATCATAGTGCTCACTTTTGATATAACCCTATCCACAGATTCCACACATCTGCGCTGTCGATTGACCCTTTACTGTAGCAAGTGACTAACAACCCATTCCGACGTTCTAACGAAGTTATTGGTTAGTAAGTCAGCCTTTACTATTGTTGATGACACCGCGGTCAGTGACTGGTGAATGGTCAGACAGTGATGCACCCACTTCCTCATCCTCTACACCTTATTCACTGCTTCATATGTTTATTTTATACTCTCCCAATACTCAATATCTTTTTTTGCAAGCGAGAAACCCATTATATGATGTTTCCCTTATTTTCGATGTCGTCACCACTTGTCACGTCTGCCGTGGTCTGCCGCTTCGGACTTTAGAACACGGCTCCGCGTATTGATTGCACTGACCCATCAACAAACCCGGAGATCCTGCCCCATATGCAGCCACATACTCATACCCCCGCCATTTCAATCCCAGCAACCCGGCCATTCATACCTCACCCACACCCCAGCCGGTCCATTCAGTCTCCCTACTCTTGGTCCACACGTTTATCACACATTCAACCACCAGCTCCAAGTCTGAATCAACGCTTTGATACCATTAATTAGATCAACTAGCACTATATTAATAGTATACACTCTCAAGTTCGTTCAAACTCTCTTCGAGGACGGGCTTCTTGGGCTCACGCTCTGGCTGCTTCTCCGCATCTCGCCCTTCGGTCCCTCCCGAGGCCTTGCCTGACGGAGAATAAAATCTGCTGTTGTGGCTTTGTGACTGACCATTGACCAGTCACTGACCGCAGTGTCATCGACGATAGTATGCTGGGGTAAGGTCGAACGAGCTCGGAACACTGGTGATCCGCG
>Ga0307516_10009833_pt1 | contig 10608 bp, 11 predicted proteins | sample 19_EM_MG_FD_203310 | JGI IMG/M metagenome (GOLD analysis project Ga0307516, IMG submission 203310) | Populus trichocarpa ectomycorrhiza microbial communities from riparian zone in the Pacific Northwest, United States - 19_EM | ecosystem: Host-associated > Plants > Roots > Unclassified | place...
TGGATACCGCGATCGACTGCGGTACCTTCGTCAATCCAGAGCGGATCCAGTCGCAGATCGAGGGTGCCGCGATCATGGGCCTGAGTCTCGCCAAGCACGGCGCGATCACGTTCAAGAACGGCAGGGTCGAGCAGGGGAACTTCGATGATTTCCCCGTGGTGCGAATGGACGAAGCCCCGCTGATTACGAACGTCCACATCGTGCCGGCCGACGTCGACGCACCGCCAAGCGGCGTCGGCGAGCCGGGCGTGCCGCCGTTCGCGCCTGCCCTGATCAACGCGATTTTCGCGGCGACCGGAAAGCGCATCCGCAGCCTGCCGATCGGTAAGCAACTGGAGACGTGACGACGAGCGTCAATCGGCTCTTGCTTGCGGATAGCTCGCATCTGTTCACATCCCGCACGGGCTCGCCTTTCGAACCATCCAATCGAAAGGCGAGTGTGAATTGCACGCCGCTATTGTGAAAAACGCTCGTTTGGACCTACAAGTCTTGCCGAGCGGTAACCTTGCGAAAACGTTAGCGGCACTTGTTGCCGCTCGTCTTCCGCTCCCCCCCCCAAGATCTGCCCGATTCAGGACGATCCCTGAACCGGGCTCTTTTCGATGGGCAGCGTGAATACGACATGGAAGTACGGCACCGGCAGCAGATCGGCCTCGCGCGCGGCCAGCCAGTCCTTCGCCATGGCCCCCTGGCACTTCGGGCAGTGCCGGTTACGGCAACTATTGTACGAGATCTGGCTGTGGGCGCACTCCACACAGCGCGCGACATGGCCGCCGAGCGCCGCGGTGCGGCAGTTCTCGATCGCCGACATCACCTTCAACTGGCGAGGCTGACATGGCCGGCATTGGCCCGGCGCCACGCCGGGCCGTGGCCGCGCAAAATGTCCGCGACCTCCAGCGATGGACGCGACATGTGCCGCGCTTCAGGCGGGCGGTTCGGCGCCTCCCTTGAGCTTACCCACGATGCGATCGAGCGGGCTCATGACTTCGCTGATGGTTTTGGTGGCGACGCGGGTATAGGGCGCCGTGGTGTCGAGCTTGGCGTGGCCGAGCAGCACCTAGATTACCCTGATATCGATGTTCTGTTCCAACAGGTGGGTGGCGAAGCTGTGTCGCAAGGTATGCAGCGAGACGCGCTTGCTGAGCTCCGCCATCTGGGCTGCGGCGTGACAGGCGCGATTGAGCTGGCGCGGGGTCATCGGCTGCGCCGGATCGCGGCCCGGGAACAGCCAGCCTTGCGGCCGCGCGGCCTTCCACCAGGTGCGCAGCAGGTCGAGCAGGCTCGGCGAGAGCATGACGTTACGATCCTTGCCGCCTTTGCCTTGCTCCACCCGGATGATCATGCGCTTGCTGTCGATGTCGCAGACCTTGAGCGCGATCACCTCCGCGGCGCGCAGGCCCGCGCCGTAGGCTACGCTCAGCGCCGCCTTGTACTTGAGCCCGGGTGCGGCATCGAGCAGCCGCGCCACCTCTTCGGGGCTGAGAACCACCGGCAGCTTGCGCGGCTCGTGAACGAAATGGGTGTACTCGACGATATCGTGACGCTTGAGCGTGACCCGGAAAAAGAACCGCAGCGTCGATACAGCCTGATTGAGGGTCGACACGCCAACACCGCTCGACGCCAGATGCAGCTGGTAGCGGCATACGTCCTCGAAAGTCGCCGTATCGGGCGATCGCCCAACGAACGCGGCGAAGTTCTTGACCCTACCCTTTGCACGTAGTCATGCTGAGCCTTCGACGCTAACTTGCGGATCGTCATGTCTTCGATCATGCGCTGCCGCAGCGGGCTTATGGTCCGAGATACTACGCGAAGGGCCAACGGCGTCAGCATCAAGACGACAATGGAAGAGCTGGCCAAGTATATGCGGGGCTGGCGCGGCTATTTCGGCTTCTGCGAAACGCCTGAGGTGTTGATTGCTCTCACTCGTTGGGTCCGCGTGCGATTGCGGGCCGCTCTTTGGCGCCAACGGAAAACACCAGGACGTCGTCGAGCAGCACTCATCGCGCTGGGAGTCTCGGGAGAATTGCGCAACATGGCCGGTAGCGGCCGTGGACCCTGGCACCTCGCCCGGAGCAAAGCCCTCTCTGTTGCACTCTCCAATGCCCACTTCAAATCGCTCGGGTTCCTGTCTTTGATCGAAGCGCGTTAGCGTAACTTCTCGAACCGCCGTATACGGACCCGTACGTACGGTGGTGTGGGAGGGGTGGAGCCGCAAGGCTCCCCCTATCCCGATCTCTGGCCCAACGCGGCCATTCGAGAAAAGCCGCTAAATCGATGCGAGCTGGAGCCGTTGGAGGATCCCTTGGAGCAGGGCCGCTGCTTACCGTTCTACCGGAGAACGCCGCAACGAAATCGCAACGAATTGGGTAAAACGACCGTGAACAAAACGAGACAGAAACACCTGTCGCAACGAGAAAAATCAACAACTTAGAAGATGTTCACTGCGTTCGGGACGCACGGTTCGGAACTCGCAAGTCTACATTCTCCGAGAGCTGAGCCGCGTTGCTCCATAATCTGTCATGCGCGAATCCGCGCTTTCTCAAAATTGCTTGGCGGCCAGGAGGGTGAGCAGAACTGCGCCCGAAGTCGCACAAACCGCGACCATGTTGATCAGGTTTCGCGTGGCCATCAATATCATTGGTGAGACACGGGTCGACGTCTGACTGATCTTGCTCGTTTTGCGCTTTGACTTCGGTGGCGTCTTCTTCGCTCGCATTACATTTCCCGAAAAAATGGCGGGTCAGGCGCGCTTGGCGGCCTGACCCTGACGCTTTCCCTGCCGAGGTTTGCCCTCGATCTGCGAGCCACCATGTCATGGGCTCGGCCGTGAAGGCTTAACGGGACTGGTAAACCAAAGCTGACCAGCGTTGTTGGTTTATGAATTCGCGACGTCTGCGCACCGGTGTTCTGAACCGGGGCTCGCCGTAGTCAACGCATCCGGTTCGAACGCCTAGACGTTTCCCTTCTTTACGATCTGATATCCGTTGACTGCCAGATCCTGCAGGATCGCCTTTGCGATATGGACGCTCTGATCCGGCGCGATCCATTCATAGTCCAGGTTCGGGCCGCCGTCGCCCTCGGGGTACTTGATGAAAGCCGTATGGATCGCATTGGTGATGAGAATTTCGACCGCTTGGTCTGACATTTGTGGGAACTCAAATGTTCGGCCAAGACTAGCAGCAGGCGGGAAAAGAATGTGGTTCAAAATATTGGCACGCGGCGCCGTCAGCGACGCAGCTTTGTACACATCCTAAGCTGGACGGCGCAACCGAGACCGTCGCTGCTTTCGAGGCGCACGGCATTGCGGCGCGCGAGCGAGGCATCCGAAAGCCACAGGTATGCACCGCGGATTTTTGGCGCTGGCATCACCACATAGTCCTTAATCGCTTTGTTCGTTCTGTCCAAACGAACTATAGCTAGTAGCCCTGGCGGCAGTCGCCTTCGACACAATTTCCACTGCTCGGAATGGTGCGGCTTCCGTTTCAGTTGCCGGGCAACGATTAGCGTAAGAGTTCGCCTCCGCTCAAGCGGAAGTTTGATACCGTTTTCGCTATCGCGCTGCGGTGAGCCGGTGCCAAGAACGCCGGCAATTCGCGTCGCATGTTCCGTCAGAACCTTGGACCAATATTCTCGCGTATCGATCCAGTCGCAGGCGCGGGGTGACGTGTAGCCGATCAGATCGAACGCCTTCCTTAACGAACCGAAATGCTTGATATAGCTGGAGGCGGAGGGAAGGGCGGGCGTGTTGTTGATGATGCTGGAGGTCAACCTTCCTTTCTTTGCGAGCGTGATGCGCAGGCGGACCAGCATCTGCTCGTCCGTTATCGAGACGTACCGGTCCCCCATGATTTTCTGGGCGCGCGCGAAAATCTTGGGGTCGATGATCGGGTCGATGATCCCTTCGCGCCGGACCCAGAGATGATCGGGATTGCGGACCTGCTTTTGCCCCAGCCGCCGAGACGTCCGGTTATGCACGATGTTGCCCACGTAATTCTCGTTCCCGAGGATCCTGTGAATCATGTCGGCCGTCCAGGGACGGTCGTGGTGGTTGACGACCTTCTGTCGATTGAGCAGACGCGCGATTTCGGTGTCGGATTGCTGCTCGAAAACGAACAGATGAAATATGCGTCGCACGGTCTCTGCCTCTTCGTCAGAGCCGGGTCGAAGGCGCACGCGGTCCGTTTGTAGCGATTTACGCTGTCCCTTTGCGAGCTGTCCTTTCGAAGTCAGGTCCTCGCCAATTAGCTCCCGGCGGAGGCCGAAGTTGAGGGGGCCGCCGACGCGATAGCCAAGGCCGGCAATACGGCATTGACCGGTGTGAACCTTGACGGAAAGCTCTCGGCTGTATTCGGCGGCCATCACCCGCTTGATGTTCTTGACGATGCTCGACAGCAAGCTGCCGTCATTGTCGAATTGTTCGGCACAGTAGGCGACGCTGACGCCGTTTTGTTTGCAGATGAACTCATAGTGCGCGCTCTCGTCGACGTCCTGGAACCGCCCCCATCGGCTGACGTCGTAAACCAAAACATGAGCGAAATCTGCGCGCCCCGACTGAACGTCATCGATTAGTTCGATGAGGCCAGCGCGTCCCTTGATCCTGAGGCCGCTGCGTCCTCTGTCGACGTAGGTTCGAACGATCGTAAAGTGCTTCTGCTGTGCGTATGCCGCGATAGTAGCGCCCTGGTTCTCAATCGAGTACCGCTGAAAATCGGTCGACATTCGCACATATTGCGCAGCCCGAAGCGCTCTGATGCGCTTCGCCAAATCCGTTCCCTTACGCACGACAAGCGAATTGGCCATCAGCCGATGTCCAGTTGGACAGATATCTTAGCAGATCGCCGACACGAGAACAACGCTAGCCGCGACGCTTGAGCCAAGCCTGGAGTACCAACGCCAAAGCAAAAGGATCGAAGTTAAGCTGGCTGCACTCATAGTCCGGCGCGAGAAGTACAAGCTCGCCAGCGTTATGACCGCAGCGAGCCTACGACCGAAAGCTCTTTCTAATCGAGGAGCATTGGCGAGTACGATACCCAATTCGGATTCATCAGATATGACTTCTCCTCCATGCGATTGCGTGGCCGCTACATAGATTTGAATGATAGGATGGGGACCGCTCTCCGGATCGCAAATAGCGAACTCAGGGAAGCGGCATTGGAGATTCGTGCCCCTGATTTTCCCGACGGGGCAAGTCCTAAAGTTCGCGACGGATAAGCCGGTAGATCGGATACCACCAGCGCCGACTGTCGAAGTCGCGATTTCTATTCGCGATTCTGTCGTGTGCTGACTGGAGCAGGCAGAAGAACAAGGTGACGGCCAAGAACATCCCGAAGCCGTCCAGCCAGTACCGAACTTCTCGCTTCATCCGAGCTCGAACTAGGCGGCCTGTCGTATTGTTACGTGCTCTGGGCAGCAATCGGCTGGCTTGACGTGTGCACTCTGAATAACTCGTTGGGTTGCGCCACGGCCGAGCCAGTCTTGCAGAGATTGACTTACGGTCAGCGAAGTTCCCAAAGCCGCAAACACGGCGCTGCTGATTACTTGCTGCTGCAGTCGCAGATGATCGTGAAGCAGCTTGTGTCGAGTAATGTAGCCGGCGTTCACGCCCGGCATGGCGTGGTTCATCAGGAGCTTGGCATCAATCTCTGAGACTCCCGCTGCTGTCGCTATGGTTCGAAAGGTTTGACGAAGATCATTGCCCCATTTTGACAACTCGTCTCGATCTTCCTTGGTTTCCGCTAGGTGCCCTGATGCACTGTCAGCTGGGAATACCCATTCTCGCGCTTGGGACGGATGCATCTCCCTGCCGAAGCGAATTGCTCGAATGAGACAAAGAACCATCTGCCGTGATAACGGAATATCGAAAGCTCGCTTCTTGCCGCCTTTCGGCTTGGAGATGTGCAGCGTGCGTCGTCGAAAATCGATGCGATCGGGTCGTATTTCCTGCAAGGCGGCGGGTCGCGATCCAGACAGTAACGTGAACAGATGGAACTCACGGCGGACCGGGTTGTTTAAGGCGGCCAACTCTAAGAACCATCCTTTCAAGTCACTGATACCCATCCCGGTGTCGCGGCGTTTCTCCTCATTCCAATCGATAGCATCTGCAGGATTGTCGGGCGGCAGCGACCTATTGGTTTTGCGAGCGTGATTGTAGATAGCTCGCAACGTGCGCATGCTGCCATTTGCCATGTATGGCCCGTTCTCTCTTGTGACATCGTCATGCTTCCTTGCCACGCGCGCTGGGTCTGTTGCGAGCTCGTGGAGCGGGATGTCTAGCCACTCCACAAAGATCCGTTCGACGTGGCCGCGATACCCTTCAATTGTCGTTTCGCTGCGACCTTTTCGAACAAGATGAGCTTCCAAATATCGTTGCCAGGCCCCCCTGAGCGTCACGTCTACTTGAGCGTCCGGCTTATCTGCTGCGGCGTCGACTGCGCCGACCTGGACACCGCGTTGGTCTGCCTTCGGGTGCTGTCCTTTGCTAATCTGACCTAAATGCTCTTTCGCGATTGCGCGTGCAGTTCGCGTCGACATTTCGCGCGTGTCGCCAATCGAAACTCGGACAGATGATGCGCGCTTTCCTCCCTGTCTGAGATCACCCTGCACCGTGAAGGTCCTTTTCCGCTTTCCTACTACGACAAAGAAACCCTTCAATTCCGTGTCGCGAGCTAAGTACCAACCATCGTTTGGATTGGGTAATTGAGCGATCGTCTTGTCAGTCAGAAGAATGCGGATGTCGGCCATGGGCGGGGTCCGGGGCAAACTAAAACGGTTTTCAAACGGTTTTAGCAAACCGAGAAGTTCGAAGGTTTACGTTCGATGAAGTGCGAAGCTATGCGAGAAATGCCGATAAACAAAGGGCTTCATGGCTTTCATCGTAGCGTGGCGTGTATTTGGAAATTGCCGCGAAGGGTTCATTTTGAACTCTTAATCATCGGGTCCCAGGTTCGAGCCCTGGTGCGCCCACCAAGCCTTTCAAGCACTAATTCAACAGCCTGGATGCTCGGCCGCGACAGAACAAAGCGCGTCTGTGTGACATCGTGCGAGAGGTTTTGTCGCACGGCGTGCGACGATTGACAGCCGTTCGCCAGATGTTCTTATGCCGGGCAGGAACCAGAAATATAGGGCGCAATACCGCCGGGACCGTCGCGCCGCGGATGCCGCGCGGATCTCGCGCGTCGACGCAATGCGCTGGAGCTGATGCGCAGACTGCGCACCCACACCTACGCTTGCGAGAGCGGCGTCAGTCCGCGCGCGCTGGCGGCGCAGGCGCTGCAAACGGCGATCGACGGCATGGTGGAAGTGAGCACGGGCGACCGCGAGTATTTCTTCGCGCAGCTCGGCAGCGCGGATAAAAGAATGAGGCTGAGGTGATGGGGAATGGGTTCCCTTTTCTGCGCAACAAGGCAACAGGCTCATTAGATGCCAACGCCGTTGTCCAACGGTGGCGGCGACTTCCAGATGGCGGAATAAATGAAGACTATTGAGATTCCAGCTCTCTTCGATCTACTGGCGATGCGCCCCAGAGCCACCCGGGGCCTCGTTGCCATTGCCGGGGCGCCCGGCTCCGGCAAATCGACGGTGGCGGAGGCGCTGGTGGCGAAGTTGAACCAGGCCACGCCGGGTCGCGCGGCGGTGCTGCCGATGGATGGCTACCACTACGATAACATGCTGCTTGGGCAATTCGGGCGACTTGCCCGCAAGGGCGCGCCCGACACTTTCGACGTACTTGGACTGCGCCAAATGCTGATCCGCCTGCGTGATAATTTCGAGGATGCCGTCGTCATTCCGGTGTTCGACCGTGATCTTGAGATCGCGCGCGCAGGCGCCCGCCTGATTCCGGCGTCGGTCGACATCGTCGTCGTCGAGGGCAATTACTTGCTGCTGCGTGAGCCGCCCTGGGACGCGCTGAGACCGCACTTCGACTTGACGGTGATGGTCGATGTCCCGGAGCAGGTCCTGCGCCAGCGCCTTGCTTCCCGCTGGCAAAGCTACGCTCTGCCGTCCGATGAAATCGCCCGCAAGCTGGAAGATGTCGATCTCCCCAACGGCCGCGTCGTGAAGAACGAAAGCGTTGAGGCCGACTACCGAATTGTTGGTGGAGCGACGGCTATCCTCGGCTGGCAATCGGGTGCCACCAACTGAGGCTTGCTTTTGAGGAGTGGGGAAAACCGCTGCCCTTCACCTGCAGCATGCAAGATTTCATACTCCGCCATCGCCGAACTACAACCGCGGTCCTGCAGCGCTAGGCGAGCGGTAGGCGGCACGTTGCGCCGGTCTCCAAAAAAATAAGCTGGCCTTCGTATTTGCGCCGATGAATGCGTCGGGGACGCCTCTCAAACGGACTACAGCCATCTGCAATTCCGCGAGCGAGGAGCGGCATTTGGCGCGGCGATCCTAACCCACTGGGCCACTTCCGACCCTCCAGCAGATGACGTCGCCGCGGCCATGCGGGCGGCCAGCGAACCGTTGATCCCGCATGCACAATCGGCTATCGAAGCGCTTGCGCAAGCGCTTCGATGTGTTAGTCTTCGATCGTCGTCAATGAAAACAATCGGCAAGAGGGAGGTGGTGAGCGGGTGATCGGTCGCGGTGTCCGTCCGCGGGGTTGTCGCAAATGGCCCGCCGCGGAAGGCCTGAACTACGGAAATTCCTGAGTAAACAATCACACATCCATCGTTCGTTCGAGCGCGGTAAGCGTCCGGAAACGACGAGTCATGGGAGGAGTCACAGTATGCAATCCAATCGCATTTTTTCACGCCGCTACTTCATGGCGGCGGCCTTGGCCGTCGGCTCACTTGCCGCGACCATCGGCGGCATCGCGCCGGCATTCGCCGCTCCGATCGAGATCCGCTATTTCTATCGCGCGCCGTGGCCGTCATCGGAAACCTACGCCAATTGGCTGATCAGCGAATGGAACAAGACCAATGGCAGCCGAATCCATGTCACCGGCGCCAGCGTCGATGGCGAGACCTACAAGACCAAGCAGACCATCGAGCTTGCTTCCAGCAATCCCCCGGACGTTTTTTATTCCTGGGAGGGTGGCCGCGCTTCCGAAGTGATCAAGAACGGCTTCGCTGCGGATCTGACACACTATTACGCAAAGTACGGCTGGGATAAGTTCCTCGTTGCCGCAGGCGTTTCGCTCGCGACGTTCGGCGACAAGAAGTACTTCGTTCCGACCGAAATCGGCGCCTCGGTGGTCTGGTATCGCAAGGATCTCTACGAGAAGCTCGGCCTCAAGGTCCCGACGACCTTTGACGAACTGATGGCGAATGCGAAGGTGGCCAAGGACAACGGCTATTGGCCGTTCATGCTGGCCAACCAGAAAAAATGGCCGTCGCAATTCATGTGGTCGGCAATCCTGGTCAACAAATACGGCCTCGACACCTATCAAGGCCTGGTCGACAACAAGATTCCGTGGACCGATCAGCGGGCGGTTGCCGTGACGAAGATCATGCAGGATTTGGCCAAGGCAGGTATGTTCGAGCCGTCCTTCAACTCGATCGACGTCGGCCCCGCCATGATCCCATGGTCGCAAAGCAAGGCGCTCCATTGGTATCAGGGATCGTTCAACCTCGGCCGGTTCCGTGGTGAGAAGGAAAAGTGCTGCCTCGTACCGATGGACTTCTTCCCGATGCCTCCGATCGACGGCAAGAAGCCCATCATGTCGGTCTTCGCGGAAGATACGATCATGATTCACGCCAAGAGCGCGAACAAGGATGCGGCAGCCGAATTCGTCAACTGGATGATCTCGAAGCCGGCGATGACGGAAAAGCTCGTCATCGACAAGCCGTATCCGTCTTCGGCCGAAGCTGATCTGTCGCGCCTGTCGGATATGGAACAACGTCTCGCCAAGGCAATGGTGGATGCGGGATCCTTCACCTTCATGCATGTCGATCATGCCGTCTCGCCTGCCATATCGGACAAGTTCCTCGATTCGGTTCAGGCGGTTCTGGCCGGTGCGATGACGCCGGAGGATGCGATGCAGCAAACCGAGACCGAAGCAGTTCGCGTGCGCGGCAAGATCTAGCCGCGGCGAACCGGACGAACGGCCGCGAGGGAGATTATCGCTTCCTCGCGGCGCGTCCCTGAATTCAGCGGCCCTTCGGATTGGGAATCCTTGCAATGGCACAGCCCAGCCTTGCCGATGAACGGACCTCGTTCATCCGCTTCGCGCGTACCCATAAATTCGTGACGCTCTTCGGCATCCTGGTGCCGTTGGTCGTCTTTGCGATCTTCGTGGGCTATCCAATCGTCTTCACGGTCTATCTCAGTTTGTTCGATTGGAACGGCATGGCGCCGGAAAAGACCTTCGTCGGATTGCAGAACTATCGCTATCTGGTCGGCGACAAGTATTTCTACACGGCGCTGCTAAACAATGTGAAATGGGTCGGCGTCACGCTGTTCTTTCCCGTCCTGCTCGGCCTCATCATCGCCTATGGCCTCAGGAGCCGGATCATTCCGGCACCGGCGCTGATCCGAACGGTGATTTTTTTCCCGGTCACCATGTCGCTGATCTCGGTCGGATTGATGTTCCTGCTGATCCTCAATCCGCTGTTTGGCGCGTTCGACACCATCCTTCAATCGATCGGCCTCGGCTCCCTCGTC
>Ga0307516_10009835_pt1 | contig 10603 bp, 12 predicted proteins | sample 19_EM_MG_FD_203310 | JGI IMG/M metagenome (GOLD analysis project Ga0307516, IMG submission 203310) | Populus trichocarpa ectomycorrhiza microbial communities from riparian zone in the Pacific Northwest, United States - 19_EM | ecosystem: Host-associated > Plants > Roots > Unclassified | place...
AATCGGAGTCTCTTGCCTTTAGCGTTGGACGACCTGCCCGATTTCCGCCGTCCTTTCCCTCCATCACCCACCGACCACCGAATGCTCCGCTTACGACCGATGACACGCGCGTCCAGTCGACATCCGTTCCCTCACGGTGGAAATTCTCTCGCACCAAGTTTAGAGATACAACGCTCAAATCATCGCCATCCCTCGTGCTGGATCTCTTCGGAACGGCAAACATCACCAAGATCGAATGACCATTAACGACACCCCCGGCCTACCACCGAGAGTCGAAGTCGACCTGCCTTTGATTCGTTCCCCCGGTTAATGAGCAAGCTCCCGCGCATCCGACAGCCCAGCCCAGTCATCCTCATGCTCATCACTCGTCTGTCCGTGGGGACCTCTCGATCTCACCCTTGCTCCAGAAGATCCAGGCAACGCCCATGCAAAGGTTCGTTTCCAGTGCCTTCCCCAGGCTGTTTGAATCCGCTGACGACTGGCCAGGCACCCCATTCAAAACATATGTTCTGGATGTCGTACTATCCGCCACTAGGTTACCTAGACCTACTGCGTTTCCTTACCGTGAAGGTTTACTCCACCAGCCGCCGCCATGAAAGTCGAGTTCTGGTGCGTCAGCCATCACCCCATTTCCTCCGCGCGACGACGGCCAAGACTTGACTCCTACGCCAACATACGACCCTCCCATCAGTACATTCAAGATGCGTTCAGAATCGAATACCTCATCATGTCCTGCGTGGTTCCCGGCCTCATCTTCAACTACGAGTTCAGCTTTGCTCAACTCACGCGATCATTCTCCATCTTCCTCCGGCCCATCACTTCGGCCGCTCTTGCTGTAAAGGGCAGTAGCAGCTGGAACCGTCACGTCTCATTGGTTCACCACTCTGGGAAGGTACAGAGCTTTCCACATCCCAGACCAGATATTCAGGTACGCGTGGCTGCCATCATCAAAGGGTTGTGCCAATTCCGACAGATTTTTACAGGCAGTACGCATACGTCGTGGTCGGGATCATCGCTGTTATCGTGGGCCTCGTCAAAACTGGGTTGTACACCAATTCTTTCGATCCCTATTCTACCAAGCGAGTTATCCCCCCCTGCCCGAGAGTTTGACTTCTTACGTTGTCGTGCGGGTGCTGCAAGGAGAGAAGTTCGAATTACCCTTGCGGACAGGTCCCCATGCGAAGTAATAGATTGTACACGATGAAACCATGCCTTTCTACCTTCCGTCCCATGGAAACTTGCCAGGATGCTGGGCGAATCAGCCCGGCGGTTGGTTGAACTCCTGACAGATTGGGTTGAACGTTGAATGTTGGGTATTGGCCTCGCCAAGCTCTGAGCGAGCCACGAGTTTCGTGCCCCAGTCAGAATCAAAGCGAGCCCCTGGTGCGTCATCTTGAGATGAGCCATGTGCATGAGAACGTAGCCGGGATGATGACGAGCCGGTGGATTCCTCGTGGTTCGTGAACGAGGTCGTTGATTGAGATAAATCCTTCCCGCCCAAAACTCAATACATGAGGAGTAACCTCCTCTGTGCGCATTCACCTCGCCCATTTGAATGGTGGGAAGTGCACCGGCCCACTCCGATCCGATTTCCCTCGATCACAACCTGTCCCGTGCCCGTTTCCATCATCGCCCTCACCCGCATCCGCCACACCAACCCTAAGCGAGAGGAGCTTCCCAAGGCTCGGGAGGTCGCCTTCTGATGTCCCGTGCCTGTCCTCCTCTCCGTTCGCCGGACAGACATTGGGATACATGGGTTTGGATGGGACCGAGCTAAATGCTCTGGGTATCAGCGGGACACCGTGAGTTCGCGTCTTATGGTCATTCGGACTCCCTCCTCACCTCAGCTTGGGCGCATCACACAGTGAATAGAAACACTATGCGGAGAAAATCCAGCCCAACTGAAGAACGGCTACTACCCCCGTAACTCCCTTCTGGCCAATATGTTAGTCAACGACGCGCTTCCAGCCATTGCGAACCCTCGTCTCGGAGGGTTTTAGGTGTCGTGGTCAGCACCGCGTTTGTTATGCTCCGAACCCCAGACGCCTATATCGACTCTACACGGCCGACGTTCCTCTCCTTCGGGTTCGCAAAAGCCATTTCCAGATTTGTACGCGCTACAACTTTGGGTTGGTGCGAAAGTGGTTTTCGCAGTTTGAGCGTCCCCTTGGACTATGGTGAGTCCCAACCCACATCCGACCCGCGATTGTAGTTACTGACGCTCAGTTGTGCCCCTTCAGCTTTGGCAACTAACAGGGGATCGCTATGTGGCCGGTTACTAAGTTGCTCAAAATTGTCCCGGGCTCCATCATGGGATCATCAGCGAGCTTGCAGGTAGGTGTACCCTCATTGCCCAAGCGATTTCCGGGCATCCTGAGTCACCTTGATATCCAGGGCTGAAGGAGTTCATCCCCACACATACCTCTACGGGACAGCACAATGGGATCTTGATACTGCACCGCCACAATCATCGGAACCACGCTCAACCTCCATGAGAAGGCTGTTCATCGGGTAAGTGCCGTGTCGGTGGACCCCCAAAACGTTCCCCATCCACCAACCATAATATATCCAGGCAATCACCCCGATCGATGACATTTTCGTGCCCTTCATCGACGAAAAGCAGGCCACAAACCCTCCGAAAGATCTACAAGACAGGCCACGGCTGGGTTTCACACACGAAGTCGAGGTTCCTGCTTCCGGTGTAATTGAAGCGAGGGGCAAAGCCGGATCCGTCATTACCACCTTACCTCAGATGGGAAGGAGGGAGGCGGAAAGATGACGACGGTTGAGAGGATCCTCAGGTCATTTTTGGTGGAACATGTCGGTAATCTCGAACTTTGTTGGTTCGGTGCAAGCGTCGACTGTCGTCGTTCTCCTCGCACCCAGCGGGACTTTTGTATTCCAAAACACGAACTGAGAATATTTCATCAGACGATTCACCTCCTCCCATAATGCGGCCCCGCTCTGTTAGACGACCCTCAACAAAATGCCCTTCGTGCCCAATAACGAGCCACCCTTAGGAACCCTTGGCAAGTTTGAGCAGGGATCAGCCTACCGTACTCCCCAGCTTCCTCTGATTCACGATACGGACCATTCGCTGAGTTGGCCTGGAACAATGTCGTAAGCTCAATGTCTGTCGGTTACACAAGAACGGGGACCACATTATTTACTCTGTTTTTTGTTACAGAAGGATTGTCGAGAAGTGCAAGTTCCTCTCCGTCGCCCATGGGATACCAAGCCTGCGAAGGATGGCCCGGTTTGCAATCGACATTCTTTCCCCACGCTGAACATTCTTTCATGCCCAATTTGGAGAAGCTACGCCGAACTTAAGCGTCACTATCCTCCAAATCTCCTCGGAACGGCGAGCAGAATGGTCATCAGTCATCAGCTCACGGGGACGCGACCGACGGCCTCGATATATCGCTTCGATATTCTCACAGGGAAATGGGTTGCCATCCTAACGCTACCTCGGCCCCTCCGTAACCACATCCTTCTCAACATCCCAGAATTGACCTGAACTGTATACCGAAGAGATGACACCCTCCCGGTACCCATCCCGAAAGGGACCCTCGTGGATTCCGCCCACCGTGGTACTGGGGAGTTCACTGGCGTTGGTCATCATATCTTCGACAAATTTGCTTCAAGGGCTCCTCTTCTACTACTCTACGCCTCGTTAGGATGGCCCACATGCCCTCTACCATGTCTGGGTTGTCCTTCAGGATGGTCAACCCTCGTCCGTCAACGCCAGCAATTTATTCTTACCCTCTTCAATTGTAGCCTCTCCTCCCACCTCAACAGGGTACACCGGTGCCACATCAAAACCACCGCTGCCATCGCCTCCGCCGACCGCCTCCCGGAAGCAATACCCAACTCCCATCGCCACGTTACCCGAAGTCGGCACCTGGGAGCAGTTATTACCCGCGCTGGGTCATTCGATCCATCCACTTGAAATGACAACACTGAACAACAATCCGGGAGATCGTAAGGGTCGAGAAGGGTTGTGGGGTATTTCGAGGATTGAAAGTGCTCGTGAGGACGGTATAAGGTTGCGGAAATGGTTATTCTAAGTTGCAAGGCCAGAATAATATTTCACGATGCGATCAGCTTCCGCGTGTTCGACTCGCCAACGGGGATCACGAGGTCCATCGGTGTTGGTGATGAACGTTTGAACAATGGAACGCACTCGGCCCCGGTGTATTCGCCGCCGAACTCAAGGGGTGGGTCGGAACTTGACACCGACGGTTTCACAGAAATCTACATATAAAGGAGTGAGGTGCATTCCTTGGTTTCCTCAGCCGCTGTGCAGCTCACCCCAGTTCTTCTCTCCTACCTCCCAAACTTCAGGCCTGGTGCCGTTGTTAACTACTCTTCCTCACAACACTCCTTTGTCATGTTCCTCAAAGCTGCTCTCACCTTCCTCGCCCTCGGGGTTCTCTCCGCCAACGCCTTGACCGCCCCGGTCGCCCGCGAAATCACGGGGTTTGGTACGAACCTAGCCCGCTCCCCTGCTCCGGAGCCAAGTGTGAGTTTACCCGATCGTTCTCTATCAATATATCACATCTGACCACGATCTGACCTTGGTCTCCTTCAACAGCCAGGACTTGAGACCGGGATCCTAAAGCGCGACTTTACCTACGAACTGTTCTCGCGTTCACCCGAGGACCGGGCCGAGTGGGTGGGATTCGCCCGTGACCACCACATGGCAAAGCGCGAACCTGCCCCCCAAAAATCCGACTCAAAATTTAAATTCGGCGTACACGTATGGAAGACGAAAAAGACCGAGACGGTGTCCGCCCCTATCGTCTCCAACCCCCAGTGGATACGTACTCCCGAACCCCAGTGGATACGTACTGGCCCCCCCGAGCCGCCACGGCCTTCAAAAAGGTGGTGACGACCTGGCCTTCCATTTGTCACACTAGTAGTAGGGAACCTATAAGCGGGGGTTAGAGAATATTTCCATACTCACTACAAACTTGGTTTTGTCTTTGGGGGTTTCAACCCACGTTGTCCTCTTCCCGATCGCGGTGGTCCCGATAAACCTCGCAGCCCTTTCAACTCCCAAATCTTCCGGGGCATCAGTTGGCTGGCCCTTCAGACGCGTTCTCGTATAGTCTGACGGAGGTACCCACCCGGAAGTTCCGGCATAAGGTCAGCGACCAGGGTGGTGCCACGCTGCTGTTATAATCGTCGATCACACGCGTGATCCAGAATCTTCAATGGATTGGAAAAATGTTAGAGTAAGGCCTTCAACAGGAGAGATCGTTGAAGTTCGGGAAGGCCGGGAGGGGGACGAAGCGAGAGATCGGAGGAATTCCCGACGTGAACGAAGGGATTGGTTGAAAGAGATTCCAAGCGAATCTCGGCCCGGTTGGCACTAAGTGACTAACGGTTGTTGGCTACCGCGACTGCAGGCGGCGAGAACCCCCAAACGGCAAACAGAATCGGTCAGGAACCGGGAGGGGTGTTCCTACAGGATATCGCCTATAAAACCAAAGGGAGGATAACAGACGACTGTATGGTCTCGTTTCATTTACAGTTGCTCAGTTTCCGGCGTCTGAGTTTTGGCGTGGCGCCTGACGTCATGGGGAATCACCTGAGTCGGTTTACTGGCGTTCAGACGAGGAACTACCTTTCTCTGTGACCCCAATACGACCACCTCTGGCAATTGCCGAAACTGGCAGTCCAAGAACTGAACGCCAACAGCGTCAATTATTGCCTGGATGTGGGTTCGGGCTCATACTTGAATGGTTTCGCATTGATCGACTCGGGCCGTAGGGCGTACAAACGGATCGGGGGATGACCTCGGCGAGCCCGAAGGCTGGGACTATCAGTCGATGTATGTAGAACGAGTCTACGCAATATGGACCCACAACACGACGACCACGGTGCTAACACCCCGAAATCCTCCTACAAGGTCGCGGTCCACAACGACCGGGAGTGTTCGTTCCCAATTGCTGATGCGAGAAGAGTTGCATGGGGTTGGCGTTGTTCCAGATAGGTTCGATTTTGTCGGCACTACCGCCTTATTTGTTCTGAAATACGTGCAAGTGGTTGCTAGACGCGAACTCACGACGTCTCGCTGATCTCTGAAAACTGGACTGGGTCTCGTCCGGGTTCGCGCATCCCAAAGTCGACCCGGCAAATACGCCGGATAGAATGACGAGGGCCAGAACGAAACATCCGAAAACAATCTTCCCAGCTTCTGTGAGTTTCCCTCGCTTCTTGCAGGGGTGGTGGACGTTGCTGGCGTCGGTGATGTGGGCGGGTGCGGTGGGGAAGATGGAGGTCGAGATTAAATGAAGGGAATTGGTACCACGAGGTCAAAAACAGTCGGGACATATATCACCGATTGAATAGAAGATTGATCCCTTGACTTGACATCCGATCCAAGTCCGTGTGATGAGGACCACTACGAAGGGATGTTTTCCGTGTGTTGAATTCCAGTTCAGCTCAACGAGTGATGGTACCAACGAGTTACGAGGGTCTGCCGGCTCATAACCGAGATCCCTGGTGCCTCCTTTAATTTGTGGTTGTGGAACGCGAAACTCGTGGCTCCTTCAGAACTTGGTGAGGCGGACATGCGATGTCCTCGTCGGCACGTCGATAGCCCAGCTAATATCGCGCTGAGCGTCCAAGAGGCTGGAACGCGAGGTGACACGCCTGCACTATCTGTTATTTTGCACGGAGATAAACTTCGGCCTGAACCCTGCTCGGACAGGGCAACAACAGGTGCCGAGGGCGTTATCCGCATACGACCTGCTATAAAAAATGGAACAATTTGTGAGAGTTAATACATATGACGATGGCCACACGTACCTGTATGTCCAGCTCGAAATGCAGAGAGTCCTGTAACCCCCCAGAATGGCGAAGCATTAGGCCGTGACGGTTTCTACCTCTTCTCGAGACCCACATGATGGAAGGGTCGCGAGTCGGTCTCGGTGTCGAATCTCCCCTACCATCTACAGCGAAAACGGCCTGATGGAGCTCAACTTTCGGAAGGTGGACCACCATACGGGAGGTTGCCGACGAAACGGATCTTTGTGATAAAGCCGCACGGGGATGCCCAGGGCCCTAGCAGGTGCAGGTAATGAGTGGTGGGCACCGCGATACGCAGAGCTGGTATTTTGTACGAACCGCCTGGTCCGGGTCGTCGGCACTCTCAGAACGCGCTCTCGGAACCCCACGGGAAGTGTAGAAAGAGGGGGCCATATGGGTGCGTTGTCCGTATTCCTGGAGAAAGGTTAATATCGAGGCTATGCGCGAGAGGTTGCATGTCCGGAACGAACCAAAGGCACGAATTGGCCGTTGCTAGGCCGGGAATGCAAACGGATGGCTAACCCCAGAAAAAAGTTCGGGAGGTCTGAAACGACTGAGGACGACGAAATCGATTCAATTGAGTTGGCGTCGTCCAGAATCGATGACAGTTGACAAATGTGAACTAAGGAAACTCTGGACGACTGGGTTCGGTTTTGCGACGCAATGGTCTTTTTTTTTCAGCCATCCGCTCGACTGCGCCCGATTCATATCAACGACAGACGACGTGCATCGACTAGATAATTATGCTCCCCTGGTCGGTATATTAATTTCGCTCAATTCGCATCGATTGGGATCGACTTGTATCAATTGGGATCAAGTAACAACAATTCGTATCGAGTACAGGTCAGGCTAATACGCACCCCAATCCCACCTCCCATCCGGTTATCCGACGCTGCTCCCGGGCTCATGATACCATTTCTTCTGGAAAAGGGGGTACATGGGTGGCATGGAAACGCGAGCGGTAATCGGGACGAACGTATGATTTGATCAGTACCTGAGTATCGAGAGCAGCGTCAGATGAGAGAAGGTGATTGGGACGACCTCGGCGTACTTCCTGTGCACCCTTCGAGAGGCCTTTCCAACACGAATCGAGCCCGTTCAGTGAGATATACCTGGACTCTGGGTCGTCGCCCTTGGCCTCAGCCGCAGCATTTTCATCCCTTTTCCGCGCCTCAAATACCTTGCGTCTGTGCTCCGTGCGTCCGTTAGCACGGTGAATCCATATGCTGAATCGGTTACTTACTTCGGGGTCAATTTTCCAGGTTTTGAACGGGTGGGATTCGAGGGGCCAGCGATAGGGTTCGAAGGGCCTGCGACGGGTCCCTTGATAGGTTCGGGTGAGGAAATTTTCATGACGGTGGAATCGTCGGTTGCTGGGGCCGGGGTAGTCAATCGGGTGTATGGCCGGGTAGGGATCGGAGGCGCCAGGCCATACTCTGGGGAGGGTGAGGCGGAAAGGTTGCTCGGCAATGATGCGATACGGGCCATGACAAACGTGTTTGAGATTGTGTTCGCATCCCAGCCCATTTGTGGGGCTGGGGTGGTGGTCCGGGAAATGGGGAGGGGGGATGATGTTTCGGGGACAATATCACCTCCCGAGTCTGCCACGGGCCCCTATTCCGCCCGTAATCATTCGTGAGTATGACAGGGTGATGAGACGACCCCATAGCAACGCACCTGGGGAATCGGGGGTGCTGAAATGGCTGGGACGACCTTCACCGCTCTGGGTGCGGGCAAAGTTAGTCAAGGGATTGGGCAGGTGTGACTGCAGAATGAGATACTGTCGCTGGCTGACCTAAAGGTTCATGTAAGCTTGTAGGTGATGTAAGGAACGAGATTTTGCTTACTTTAACTTTGGGCTTTGTCCCGTCGTCTTGCCTTTGCTGGGTGGAAGTCCGGCAAAGTGGCCTGCTTCCCTTTGAACTGTTTGGATGTCCCTGCACCCCCACCGTCAGTGGTGCTACGGCTCTTACCAACCACGGCCACGCTATTGACACCCTGTCAGGGCCACGAAGTCGACCACCAACAGTAGTACACGGACGAGACGTGGACCATGAAAGTCGGGCAAGTTGGTACTGATCAGCACCACAAAACACAAGGGAACTAGCGGAAGGGATCTTACTGTAGGCAGAGCTTCACAGCGTCGTGCTCAGAGGATACCTGACAGCAGATATGAGGAAAGAGGAAGACAGGGGAGGAGAGGAGCTTTGGGGTCTCACAAGAGACTAGGTGATTAACCTCGGAGAATCCTGTGATATCAAATCTGAGGAGTTACAGCGCTATCTACCTGGGTATATATACTAGTGAGGGTATAGGGCAGGGCTGTACACGAGTCAGATCAGGGAATAAAGAAAGACCAAAGGGATGGGAAAGTAGACTACTATAAAGGGAAACATATACTGAAAGGGGATAACATATAGGGGTCAGGGTAAAGGGGATCAAGGGAAGCATGTGGGTCGTAAGTGGGTCGTGAGAGAGTTTTAGTCATAAGAACAATAAGAATGATCGGAACAATCGGAATACCATGTGGGGCAGGCTGTGCATGGCTGTGACTCTATTGTGCTGCGCACAGCTGTGTATGCTGCGCATGAGTCAGATAGGATCAAATGGTGGGTTGTGCACAGGTTTGCACAGTAAGCACAGGACCAGAGTGGGGCCGGGTCGGTTATGGAATGGGTCCGGGTCCTGGGATATAAGGGGGAAGGTTCGATGATGTTGATCCCCATCAAATCGCTTCTCCCCTCCACCAATCAACATGCCAGCCATCCGCTCTGCCGCTTCTACCTCTGCTCTCGTTGATGCTAACGCTCAACGTGTTCTCATGGCTCAGTACCGCGCTGGTCTGGCTCAAGCATCCATGAACTTCAACCCTACTGCTCAACATCACTCAAGGGGATCTCGTGGGGCGATCCCTTATCCTTCGTCGGAGGACGTGTTCCTTCGCTCCAACCATTCTGTCAACGAGGATGACGACTTCGCCAACCTCTCCCTTCCCGACTTCATCCACGTTCAAGATCGTATCGCTCGTCATAGATTCCGTCGGTCTAGGAATCGTATGAACTCTGGAGAACGTTGAGGGGCTACCAACCGGGGGGGGCGTCGGAAAGGTAGGTGAAGGGCGGGTCCTCCAATTGTGTGGTAGTGGTTCTCCCCAGTCAAAGCACTGGCGGAAGGGAAACCCGGCGGAGGACGCGACGGGAGCGCTAGGGGTAAGCGACGAGAGCGGAGACGGAGCGACGACGATGACGAGGACTGCGACGGCGGGGCGACTCGAGGAGCGAGAGAGACTGGCGAAGAAGGGACGAAGCCGGTTCCGAGAGTTTGGGAGACAGTCGTTGTTAGGAGCGGTTGAGGTCGGAACACGGAGAGGTGGCGAATCGGGCGCTACCATGATGCGAGGCGGGACAACGTGGTTTGTTTGGAAGGAGGTTGGAGGATATGGAAGTGGTGAGCGAGGTTCATGACACCCCGATAGAGGTGGCGACCTCGTTCGCTGCATCCTTGGGCATGGCCCTTTATCAGAATGACGTCGAGATGGAGGATAGGGTGAGGATCTCGTGTTTGGATATTCTTCTTCCATTGACGAGTTCCTTCTAGGTCAACAACATTGATGAGCGCATAGGCGAGGCAGTGGATCTCCTGAACAATAACACCAATTGTCAGGCTGCTGCTACTGCGGAGTTGATTGTTGGTCAGAATGCCATGATAGCGGCACTTCAACAACGTGTTGGCTTCCTGGAGGATCAGCTTAACCAGATGGAGGTTAAGCTTAATTGTGTTGATCCTC
>Ga0307516_10009836_pt1 | contig 10603 bp, 13 predicted proteins | sample 19_EM_MG_FD_203310 | JGI IMG/M metagenome (GOLD analysis project Ga0307516, IMG submission 203310) | Populus trichocarpa ectomycorrhiza microbial communities from riparian zone in the Pacific Northwest, United States - 19_EM | ecosystem: Host-associated > Plants > Roots > Unclassified | place...
CGGGAGCGCGCACGACGTTCGGGAGTTTTTGGAAAGTTGTAACCCGACGTTTGGAAGATGTAATGGATAGATTTAGGATCTGAGATGAGCAGGCCGTTCACCTGTACATGAAGTCCGTTCAGCTTGCATACCGCTTTAAATTTGTTATAGCAACTGACCCCCAAGGGACCTCTCATCCGAAGGATATCCCCATAGCGAGCTTGCCATGCAAAAGCGATCTATTTGAAGTGGATTTCTGTGAACCGGGTACGACATATGGGGCTGGAGCTTGCCTCTCCGTCTGGGGACTGAAAGAACTCGCGATGACTTCCTAGAAAAGACGACTTCTTACTGGCCCGAAAGGAGCATCGATTGAATTCGTCTCACCAAGAAGGAACGATTCTGATTTAGGTCCGGGAACGTTCATGATAGAGATGCGGGTCAAGCGTCGGTAAAGCCTGATCATAGCTAGAATGGTTAATAATCCCAGAAACAGAATGCGTTGAATGCGTTCCATAGCAGGCGGGGTTCTTGCAGCGGGCCTTCAACGTTTTAGCAAATGAAGGGAATCACCATCAGTAGGACATCAGAAGTCATCAAGTACTTAGACCGGAGAAGAGTACGGGTGAAAGTCCCCACACACGTTACAATAATAACCCTGTGGCTGTGCTTGTTAAATTTATAGATCTTCGTCCGCTCCACCACTTGGCGCTTAAGCGCTTAACGTCGACTAACCCCCAGCCACTCCTCAAACGATGCTGAGCAGGAAAGGTCAGTCGACGTTGATCTAAAAACTACCACCGCTCATATCCTTTCAGCGCCTCGGGTTTTCGCCTCGTTGGCTCAGCCCAGCCTGCCCAGGTCTTCTTTGATCCGTTCGTCGCGCTCCAGGCATATCCCAGTCATCACGAGGGCGCTCTCGACCACGAACCCGAACCATGAACAGAATTCCGTGCGTTCTCCATCATTTTTTCGCTTCTTATCTCTTCTGCTAACCCGTCGCCTTGACAGGCGCCTCCACCCCCATCCTCCACGTTATCCAAATGGAGAGGCTTCCTCCAAATTCTCGGTCGTACGACATTACTCACGCTTCTCGCGAGCGGCGGGACTTTTTACTACATCTCTCAACGCGAACGGCATCCAGGCCCTCAGCTTCCATTCGACGACACGAAGAAAACAGTCGTGGTTCTTGGGAGTGGTTGGGGCGCAACAAGTCTGCTAAAGACTCTTGACACGACAGAGTACAACGTTGTGCGTCGTCCCTTTTGTCTCTCTCATCCTCCTTCAATCCAATTCAAACAACACACAGGTCGTCATCAGCCCTAAAAATTTCTTCCTCTTTACGCCCCTACTACCGAGCGTCGCTGTCGGCACTCTCAGTCCCCGGTCCATCATCCAGCCGACCCGTTACATAACTCGTCATAAAACACGCGGTATCAAAGTTATTGAAGCCGAAGCAAATGAAATTGACGTAAGTCACTACTCCAATCCATGTATCCTATTACCGAGCGTCTTTTGATTGCCAGCCCGCCAATAAGACTGTCACCTTCACTGGTCTGTTTATCACATTCTCACTCGGCCTCACATGATTTTATCCGATCGGTCCAGACACCTCGCCTGTGAAGGGTTTCGTCTCCTCGACGACTATCCCTTATGATTATCTCGTAATGGCAGTAGGAGCAGAAGTGCAAACTTTCGGAATCCCCGGCGTCCAGGAGCACGCGTGTTTCATGAAAGAGCTGCATGATGCGGAACGAGTAAGCTGCCTTTCCTTTGCCTCAATGCAATATCTCAACCCCGGCTAGATGCAAAGACATGTTATGGATTGTCAGTAATTTTGCAAGGCATAAGAGATTTACCTATTTCGTCCCATTAGGTGTCGAATCCGCCGCATTCCCTGGTCAATCCGAGGAAGAGACTGAGCGATTACTCCACATCGTATGTTCCTGTCCTGGTGGTTCATTTGATATTGGAGACTAAACAGTTGTCCAAGGTTGTTGTTGGAGGTGGCCCGACTGGCATCGAACTGAGGTTTGTCATCATCATCTTGTGTCCTCTCTGTCCACTCAATCAGGTGAATTCCAGTGGCGAGCTTCATGACTTCTTGGAGGTTTGTCTTATGTCATCTAACGGGGTGTGCTGCCCCTTCTCACCCTCCTCCAGGACGACCTAAAATCATGGTACCCGGAACTGGCGGCTAAAGTTCGCATCACTCTCGTCGAGGCCCTCCCTTCTGTCCTACCGATGTTCAGCAAACAATTGATCGAGTACACCGAGTCAACCTTCAAGGAGAGTAAAATCGATATCATGACCAAGACGATGGTCAAGGAGGCATGCCCAATTCCTTATGCATAAGATAACTTATTTTAACACAAGTCACGAACAGGTCAAAGAGAACAGCGTTGTTCTCCAACTGCCAGATAAAACGATCAGGGAGCTTCCATGTGGTACGGTTGTTTGGGCCGCTGTAAGTTCACCAAACGAGACGCTTTGAATTAACTCAATATTTCTTCACTCAAGGGTAACAAGTTACGCAAAATATCACAAGACCTCATGGCGAAACTCCCAGAAGCACAAAAGAACAAGCGGGGAATAACCGTGGATGGTATACTTCACCATCCTTCTTCCGCATTCACCCGGCCTGATGCAGTCGCGCCGCAACCCAGACTATCTCAACATGGCCGGCACGGACGGATCCATTTTCGCCATCGGTGACTGCACCGCGACGTCCTACGCCCCCACAGCCCAAGTTGCCTCTCAACAAGGTGCCTACATTGCGCGCCAGCTTGCCCAGATGGCGAAGAAGGACAATGTGCAGCAGGAGCTGGCGGACCTTCAGAAGCGGGCTGTGATCATCAAGGACGAGGAAGAGAAGAAGAGGCTGCAAGAGGAGATGAAAACGGCCAATAAACAGTTGGCAAAAGTGAAGCTGCGGCCATTCCATTACTCGCATCAAGGGTCGCTAGCGTGCGTCTGCCCGGTTTTCGTGTTTCCTTTGTCTTGTCGTTGATGGGATTTTTTACGGTGGTTTTGCAGTTATATTGGGTCTGAAAAGGCGATCGCGGACCTACCGTTTATGAACGGTAATGTACGCTTTGGAAAAAAAACTTCCGCCTCTTCGATTCTAATAGTTCCTAGATTGCCACTGGGGGTGTTGCCACGTACCTCTTCTGGCGCAGCGCGTATCTCAGCACCCTCTTTTCGCTCCGCAATCGGACGTTGGTCGCTACGGATTGGCTTAAGGTCAAGCTTTTCGGACGGTATGGCCTTGTTCTTTTTATTGTTGAATGAGAGGAAACTGAATCTGTCCGGATGTTTTAGTGATGTGAGCCGAGATTGAAGTCGACATCGGAGGATTTTATGCATCGGACTATTTTACCGTTTCACGATTCCATGCCTCGTCCTTTCTTTCCATAGAGCTAAGTTATCATGATTAACCTAATGACGTAGACTTTTCTTTTCAACGAGCATGACGCTCCTTTACAACAACCTAGTTATCCTGCTGTCCATTTCTATTCCCGTCGTCCACCCTTTCTTCCATAACCTGCAATCCAACATATCGATCGTTTTCCACGTTGACTATCATCTTGGACTTTCGAAACTGAAGCAGATGCATGATTGATCATGGGCTAGACCAACCGACGCTCGAGCCCACTGAGATGTGAGTACATGTGAGTTCCGAACAACTTCAGAACGCGAGACTCCAGTGTGTGCACGTGACGACCTGCGTGCTGCGTAGCAACTGCCAACACTGTGGCACACTTGAACAGTGTTCTCCTGATTGATTTATCTATACATGTTCCTTAGACTTGGCCGACTCCCCCTGGACCCCTGGATGCCAGTGTCGTGACGCCTCGAGTCGGGATTGAAATGTACTTGACCAACCCGGTCATCGGGGGACGGGATGCCAGGCGGACGGTGAGCATAATTTAATTATAAGAACGATTTGGAGCTGGCGAGTACGCTCTCTCGAGTCTCGTCCTTCGAATAAAAGAGCTGCCATGGGCTCGCGGGACCTTCTCGAATCCGTTGACGTCACCGTACTGCCAATAACACCGTGACCGCGACGTCGCCAACCAAACCACCAGACCACCATGGTTACGTCGACGTAGAGCCATCTCTTACGAGTATTCTCGATTATTCCACCGGAAGGGTCCTTGTACAGTGTGAAAGCGATTACTCAGTCGACAAGTACTCGGTAAGCAATAATGCTCCTTCCGGAAGATAACGCCCAATCGTTCATTAATATTGCGAGGCAACTTGATACACGTGCTGATTCTGGGATTGACCGATAGGTGGACTTTTGAACTGGTGCCTTCATGCTCACGCTTCTGCTTCATTTGCATTTTGTAGGTCCATAACCGGCAGAAAAATCCCAGTAGGCCAGGCTGGATGAGAGGCCGACCGGTCGTGGCAATTAATTTTGACCTCGCTCTCGAGAGGTCTACATTGGTACCTTACCTCGCGCAGAACTCATGCTCGGTGACCCTTCTGAACCATGGGCAATATATAACGTCGAACGAGCACCACGCGACATGGTTTGTCTCTGCACCGTTGTACTCACACTGTCCGGTAGGTAGCCTCTACTGCGTTCCAGTACGCTTCCCCCACTCTCCTTTACACCCTCCTTACGTGCCATGTCGGAGGGCTCCACGAACTCCACGAACTCTACCAATCCTAACTCTATCGCCGACAATGTCATCCTCCAAACAATTTCCTCTGCTGGTGGAGAGCTCCTTGTGTTCCAAGTTTCCATTTTCCTCATCGTTATAATCACTCTCTTGACTTTCTTCCGCCTCCCCCGGGCCCTCGCCCGATTCTGGCGCGCCGCAGAATGGACCTCTGGGCATTTCCTCTGGCATACACCTGATCGCCCGCCCATCGCGACGAAGCGTTTTCAGCGCACCGACACTTACTCGTCCACAATGTCGTCCTCCAGAGCGAGGTTCATTCCCGAGAAGGAGAAGGCCAATGCGACGGACGATTCACACACGCTCTACTCGTCGCATCAGGCGAATCTCAAGTTGAACAGCTCGTACCGCCAGAGCTCGGAAGCTGGCGTGACTTATCCCCCGCATCTTCCTGCTATTCCGAGGTTCCTGCTCCCGGTGGCGGCGTTGTTCCGGAAAAGGGTCGCTCCCGGGCGTTCGATGGCGCAAGTCTCGGTTCTCATCATATATTTTTCTGTCTTGCTGTATGGGGGCGTATACAAGTCGAGCCCTTTCACGGACCCGGTCCGCACGGGTTGGGTGGCGGTTTCGCAGGTCCCTTTTGTTATTGCTTTTGCTTCAAAGAACAACGTCCTGGGTATGTTGCTGGGATTTACTTATGAGAAGGTAAATATTGTCACCTTGCGCTGCAGTCAGAATGATTCGAGCCGTTCTGGCCTCAGTTGAATTTTCTTCATCGATTTGCTGGACGGCTGGTCGTCATTGCTACCAATATTCATGGCATCGGTTATTGTGCGTGCCTCCTCTGCTCGAGCGATATATATGTGTGGAACAGAAGTTTCTGTTAGTCTATCAATGGTGTCTGACAGGCACCTTCATGCAGAACATGACTCGACCCTTTACTAGATGGGCCGTCGTTGGACTCGTCGCAATCGACCTAATTGCCTTTTTTTCAACATCGTTTTGGCGCCGAAGAGCCTACAACGTCTTCCTCGCATCTCACATCATCTGCTTCTTAATTTTTTTACCTGCGGTGCGAAACTCTCAGATGCTTCAAACTTCCTGTGGTAATATTTAACGTTTCTCTTTTCAAGCAGCTCATCCTCCACAAACCAGCCATGACCCGTTACGTTCTCGCTTCCTACGTCATCTACGCCTTCGACTACCTCATGCGCTTCCTCAAGACACGTGTATGCACCGCCGTCATCCGCCCGCTCGGGGATCTGGACAGCACCCGAGTCGAAGTCCCGTATCTCAACGCTGGCTGGCGGGCAGGGCAGCACATCCGTCTCCGTGTGCTGTCGACCGGAATGGGCTGGTGGGGCTGGACCGAAGTCCACCCGTTCACGATCGCGAGCGTCAGCATGAGCCAGGAGGGTCTCGTGCTCGTCGTGAAGAAGAACGGAACGTGGACGAACCGGTTGTTTGATATGGCACAACATGGCGGATACACCGAGGCTGGGATTGGGCGTGATGTCCCAGTCATGATCGAAGGTCCCTACGGTTAGTATGAATGAGCCTTTTCTCTCCTGGTTCTTTTCTCTGACAAACACAAACAGGTGGTCCCGGTCATACCTTGTTCACCAGCTTCTCCGGCGCTGTCTTCGTCGTGGGAGGGAGCGGCATCACCTTTGCGCTCTCCGTCGTGCAAGACCTCATCCAACAAGACCTCAAAGGCCGGAGCCGCGTCAAAGTCATCCAGCTCATCTGGACGGTGCGAGACTCCGAGTCCTTCCGGCCCTTCATTCCGCTCTTCGTGTCCATGATCGAGCAGAGCGTGTACACCCCCGTACACGTGTCGATACACTACACCCGTGCCGCGAGCACGAGCCAGAAGCGGCCGCTGTTGCTGCTGCAGCACCCGGCGCTGACGCTGACGGCAGGACGGCCGCGGGTGCAGAAGGTGTTGGATGCGGCGATCGGGAAGGCGGTGAGCTTGGGGAGCGGGGCGAAGGATTCGCAGCGGATCAGTGGGCTGGTGGTGGGTGTGTGTGGGCCTGCGGCGCTTGGGGACGATGTGAACAGGGCTGTGGGTATGGTAGATCCTGCGAGGAGAGATCAGGTTGGAGGGATTGAGGTGCATGAGGAGTGAGCTCTTGTCTTTTTTCTCTCTATGTTTTCCTTTCCACGTGCTGATGGGTTTTGGATTGTTAGGGTCTTTGCATGTTAACATCCTTGATGGTATATGGCAAGCTTAAAGTGAAACCTTGGTGGATATGTATTCTATTTAGGTCACTATCTTAACCACTGAGCCAAAAGCCTGAGGCTAACACAATTGCCAGTTTTAGCTTGAACTTGTGTCAAGTCTTAACATATTCTTATATTAATTATCACTTGAAACTGCCTGGTGAATATATAGCTATCAAATAGAAAAGACCTGAATGGATCAGGACAGTGTGGAATATGGGAGTTGGATGGGAGGCACAATCCGACGAGACTGAACGATTACTCCACTGATGAAATAAGCGACGTGACGGAGGGCGACCGTAACAAAGCCTCAAAGGATGGGATTTCGTTTGACTTCGGTGAGCTTCAGAGGCAAACGGATAGAGTACAGTACTATGACGTATCTAGACCAGCTATATCGTGTACGAGAACGATTGTAGAAATGTCAAATATGTTCCTAGAATGCATTTAAAGTATCAGTACGAAATGAGAGGAACCTATGATAGTATGTAAAATTAAAAAAGGAATCGTGCAAGCAGTGCATCGCGCACGCTCACATACATCCCGAAATCCAACATCCACACCGCATGTTCCGGTGGTTCACTTGATATTGGAGCTTCACCAGTTGTCCAAGGTTGTTGGAGGTGGTCCGCCCGGTATTGAACTGAGGTTTGTCATTGTCATCTCGGGTCCTCTGAGTCGCTGTCCACTTAATTAGGTGAATTCTGGTGGCGAACTTGATGACTTCTTGGAGGTTCGTCTTATGCCATCTAACGGGTTGTGCTTCCCTTCCTCACCCTCCTTTAGGACGACCTAGAATTATGGTACCCGGAACTGGCGGCGAATGTTCGCATCACCCTCGTTGAGGTTCTCCCTTCAGTCCTACCGACGTTCAGCAAACAATTGATCGAGTATACCGAGAGTCAACCTTCAAGGAGAGTAAGATCGATATCACGATGAAGACGATGGTCAAGGAGGCACGCCCATTTCCTTTCCATGGGATATTCTTCTTTATGTAATCTAAGCCATGGAGAGATCGAAGAGAGCAGCGTTGTTCTCCAAATGCCGGATAAAACTATAAAGGAGCTTCCATGTGATACGGTTGTCTGGGCCGCTGTAAGTTCACCAAAGGAGAGGCTTTAATATAACTCAATCTTCCTCCACTCAAGGGTAACAACTTGAAGTCACCCAAAATATCACAAGACTTCATGGCGAAACTCCCAGCGGCACAAAAGAAAAGTGGATGGTTCGCTTCACCGTCCTTCCTCCGCATTCACATGGACCTGATACAGTCGCGCCGCAACCCAGACTATCTCAACATGGCCAGCACGGACGGATCCATTTTCGCCATCGGTGACTGCACTGTGACGTCTTACGCCCCAAGTTGCCTCTCGTTGCCAACAAGGTGCCTACATCGCGCGTCTGCTTGCCCAGATGAGAAAGAAGGACAATGTGAAGGAGGAGCTGGCGGACCTTGAGAAGCGGGCTGTGATCATCACGGACGAGGAGGAGAAGAAGAGACTGCAAGAGGAGATGAACTCGGCCAATAAACGTTAACAGTTAGCGAAGGTGAAACTGAAGCAGTTCCATTACTCGCATCAGGGGTCGCTAGCGTGCGTCTTGCCGGTTTTTGTGTTTCTTTCGTCTGGTTTTTTTGTGACGGACTTGCAGTTACATCGCGATCGCGGGTCTACCGTTTATGAACGGCAACGTTACAATGTACGTTTTGAGAGAACACATTTCCACCTCTTCGATTCTGATAGCTCCTTTTTCAGATTGCCTCTGGCGGTGTTGTCACGTACCTCTTCTGGCGCAGCACGTATCTCAGCACCCTCTTTTCGCTCCGCAATCGGACGTTGGTCGTTACTGATTGGTTCAGGGTCAAGCTTTTTCGGACGGTATGGCCTTGTTCTCTTTATTGAGAAGGACCGACTCTTTATCTGTTCCAGTGACGTGAGCCGAGATTGAAGTCAACATGTTACATAGGAGGGGGATCGGACTATATCGCCGTTTCACGATTCCATCTAAGTTATAGTGATTAACCTCATGACCTAGACTTTTATTTTCAACGAGCGCGCTCCATTTGTCAGTCCTTTACAAAAAAACTAGGTATCCTGATGTCCATTTCTATTTCCGTCGTCCACCCTCGAACGTGATTTTCTTCAATCACCCGCATCTGACATACTGATTGCCCATCCCGGAATTCCAAAAGAGAAGTAGATGCATGATCATGGGTTAGATCAACCATTTTCAACCGGGTTCCCGCCAGAGTCCAGACACTCGAGTTCGCTGGGATGTGAGTTCCGAAACAGCTTCAAAAGATCACCGGAAACGCGAGAGACTCCCTGCTGATCTCCAGTGTATGGTGACGAGTTGTGTGCTGCGTAGCAACTGCAACACGAATGTTCTCCTGATTGATTTACTTATCTGTGCCTTGGCGTACTTGACTGGGAAACGAGATGCTGGGCGGACGGTGAGGTTAATTTAAGAACGATTTGAAGCTAGCGGGTATATAGTACGCTCTTCTGCTGTCGAGTAAAAGTGCTGCGATGGCCGGGAGCTTTCATGAACTTCTCGAATCTTTTGACGTCGGCGCATTGATATCGATAACACTGCGACGTCGCCAACCGGACCATGGTTACCTCGACAGGGAACCATCTTTTGCGATTCCACGGGAAGGGTCCCTGTATAGTGTGAAAGCGATTACTCAATCGGCAAATATACCCAGTAGGCAATAATGCGCCTTCCGCAAGATAACGCATTGTTCATTGTTCCAAACACAAGGCTGATGCACGTGTTGAGCCCGGGACTGACCGATAGGTGGACTTTTGCACCGCTCCCCTCATGCTCACACTTCTGCTTCATTTCCAGGACCGTAACCGGCAGAAAAAACCCAGTGGCCGGGCTGGATGAGAGGCGGACCGGTCGTGGCAATCAATCTTGATCTCGATCTCGAGGGGGTTTACATTTTTGGTGCCTTACCTCACGTACTACTCATGCTCGGTAACCCTGGTTGAACCATGGGCGATTATTATATAACAAGCAGCGCCATGCGACATGGTTTGCCTCTGCACCATTGTACTCACATTGTCCGATAGATAACCTCCACTGCGTTCCAGTACGCTTTCCCCACTCTCCTTTACACCCTCCTTACGTGCCATGTCGGAGGGCTCCACGAACTCCACGAACTCTACCAATACTAACTCTATCGCCGACAATGTCATCCTCCAAACAATTTCCTCTGCTGGTGGAGAGCTCCTTGTGTTCCACGTTTCCATTTTCCTCATCGCTATAATCATTCTCTTGACTTTCTTCCGCCTCCCCCGGGCCCTCGCCCGATTCTGGCGTGCCGCAGAGTGGACCTCTGGGCATTTCCTCTGGCACACATCTGATCGCCCGCCCATCGCGACGAAGCGTCTTCAACGCAACGACACCTACTCGTCCACAATGTCGTCCTCTTCTAGAGCAAGGTTCATTCCTGAGAAGGAGAAGGCCAATGCGACGGACGATTCACACACACTCTACTCGTCGCATCAGGCGAATCTCAAGTTGAACAGCTCGTACCGCCAGAGCTCGGAAGCTGGCGTGACTTATCCCCCGCATCTTCCCGCTATTCCAAGATTCCTGGTCCCGGTGGCGGCGTTGTTCCGGAAAAGGGTCGCCCCCGGGCGTTCGATCGCGCAGGTCTCGGTTCTCATCATATATTTTTCTATCTTGTTTTATGCGGGCCTATACAAGTCGAGCCCTTTCACAGACCCGGTTCGCACGGGTTGGCTGGCGGTTTCACA
>Ga0307516_10009837_pt1 | contig 10603 bp, 6 predicted proteins | sample 19_EM_MG_FD_203310 | JGI IMG/M metagenome (GOLD analysis project Ga0307516, IMG submission 203310) | Populus trichocarpa ectomycorrhiza microbial communities from riparian zone in the Pacific Northwest, United States - 19_EM | ecosystem: Host-associated > Plants > Roots > Unclassified | place...
CTTGAAACATAGATAACTTCATAGAAAACAAATCATAAAAAATCATAAAAATTAATTTTCAATCAACTCAATATTAAATTATAAAATTAAAAAATAAAAAAATCAATTAAGAAAAGGGGTAAAAAAATCAAGTCAGCCGAGTTAACTCGAAGAACTCGTAGTCTATCATGAGACTCGGATAACCTCATTAAAAATAAATTGCAAAAAATTATAAATCTCAACCCTTAATAAACCTAATGTCGAGTGATAGAATTGAAAATAAAAAATTGATTAAAAAAAACTTAAAAAACAACTCAGGTCAACTCGGGTTAACTCGCCAAACCTGTAACCTAAGTCATAAGATGGGGATAACTTCATATAAAGCAATAGAAATAAATCATGAAACCTAATTTTTAATCAACTCAATGTTGAGAAATGAGATTGAGAAAAAAAATCAATTGTAAAAGAAAGAAAAAAACTCGAGTTGAGACTGGGATAATCTCATAAAAACTAAATTGAAAAAAAATATATGAAGTCTAATTTCCAATAAACTTAATATTAAAAAATAAAATTGAAAAAAAATGTAAAAAAAGCAATATGTATGTATTATTGTTGTAGATTCATTGCACTGTAGATTATACTGTAGCATAATGGAGGCGTTATCTTTGTTGTTTTTTAGTCAAAAAGTGTTGTTGGGGGCATTGTTTTTTCTGTTTTTTATATCAAAAGCTACTGGGTCAGGCTTTCAGCCGGACCCAACACTATTAGGTCTAGCAGACCGCCAAATATTTTCAATTTTATTTTTTTGCCTCTTTAGATTTTTTTTCTTTTCTCTTGTTTATTTTTTTTCATATAGTAAAAAGAAAATAAATTGATGAGATTTTTTTATATAATATAAAAGTTTGGTGATGATAAATTGTTTTTCATTTGAGGTTGGGTTGGGTTGAATTTCTTTTTTCTTAGCGTTGGGTCTTGTTGCCCAGTCAGACCCAATAATTTTTGGACTTCTTGACCACCAAACCCGCTGCAGAGCACGAGCCAATATGCTAGTAGGTTATACTATGGGGTTGTTTGTCACAACATTTGTACTTTTGTTTTTATTTTTAGATTAATATTTTTTTAATATTTTATAGTTTTGATAAATTAATGTTAAGAATTTTAAAAAATCTAAAATGAAATTATTTTAATATGTTTTCAATGAAAAAAACTATTTTAAAAAAACATTCACAAATTTGTGATGTTTGTTTGAGATTGCGATAACATCGTAAAAAACAAACTAAAACAAATAATAAAAACTAATTTAAACTCAATAAAATATTAAAAGATAAAATTAATTAAAAAAAAAGTTAAAAAGAATTCAATCGAAAAAAAATAGAAGATGAGATTTTTTTAAAAAAATAAATTTGTATTGTTATTAAATCAGACCCAACTAGTCAATCTTGAAACTTCTCGACCTGATCCTTGTCTAACATGAGTTTAAAATTAACCTGCATAAGAGTTGAGTCTGTAAGATTCGGTTGACTTAGTGGGTCAAAAGACAACTCAAACACCCAGTAAAAAAGCATGATTTGACTTTTAAAAATATTAAGATGATATTTTTTTTAATATTAATATGACGACATATTAAATAAACTCAAACTTTGTGGCTTAACTCATAAAATCTGTGACTCGGATCATAGACTCTATCAAGTTGAAAAAATTTATTTTTCTAAACTATTTTTTATTTGATAATATAATAATAAAAATAGATACTTATAAAAAATGAATATCAATCAAATGTTAGGAAGTTTATCTGAGACTCCAGTGATTTCATAAAAAAAATATTGTAACAAACTATAACAATCAATTCAGAACCAATAAAATATTTAAAGAAAAAATTGAAAGAAAAAAATTTTTTAAATATATAATTTTTCTTTAAAAAAACAAATTAAGATGCTTCGTATCTATTCTATAAAAAGAAGAAATTAGTGCATGTTTACCTCGACATCCATTGAAATATTTTAAGTATAGTTATATTATATTCTCAACCTTATATCCACAAAAAAATAAATACTATAATCTTTATCAAGAACAAACTTGCATTTATTTGTTTATGGTAAATACATATAATTAAGAATATTAACAATAAGTATTTTACCTTGTTATATGCTATTCATGATATGATATATATAAATAAATTGATTTTGCAAGACTTTTAAATTAAAATAAATACAAGTACAAAAATCATATTAAACTCACGTGACATTTCAAATTTAAAATGTATTTAAAATGTTAGTGGTGGTATTAACATATCTACTAAAAATCTTATAATGAATTTGTATAATTTATGGTTATTTTAGCTAAATAATAATAAATTACCTATAATACAACATCATAGTTTGTTATAAAAAAATTAATTACGTTGCTTCATATCACAATATAATATAATAAGCATAGCACATCACAGTGTTCGAGGGAGATCAGATCACAGCGTGGTCGAGCCGAACACTAAACAAACGGACCACTGTTTGAACACAACTACAGGCTGCAGTCTATATAAATTTATTCATTTTATTTCAATTATCTTAATTTTTGATATCTCAAAATAGTAATACTATTTACAAGCTTAACGAAAAATGATGAATATATAGGAACAAAAATAAAGTTTACTTTTTTTTTTTCAATTTATATGGCTGAACATGCAAGAAATTATTGTGCACATGCAGAACACGTTTTTCATGCACCACTTAAACATGTGCAGATATCCTAAAATTTATGTTTTTAATAAATCCATTCATAAAAAGAACATTAAAAAAAAAAAAACTTAAAACCCACGTAGAATTCATTGTGCATCTATCTATAATTCATTATTTACCACAACAGTGTGGTTACCATTTTGCTATTCAACAAAAAAAATAATTAATGATCTCATTTTGGGGTATAATGGTATTTTCAAAAAGCTCCACGAGATATTTTGAGATTAATTATGGACATATTAATTTTTTATACTTCTTAAATATACAATGTAATTACTCTCACAAGAAAAATATTTCAGAGGATTATATAGCACAATTTTATTTTCTTGTGTTTTTAAAAGCGACTATGTTATCTGAAAAACAAATTTGAACTTACAAAAAAGATTTACTTGTCTTCTCATATTAGTTTATTTTTGTAACTATGAGCTTAACAAGAAGTTATTTGGTCCTGTGGATGGTATATGCAGCAATACTCTATCACCAAACATTGCCTTTCAAGTTGGCAATGGAAACACCCTCTCTTTCTCTTTCTATTGGTGTTGCGCTTGTTCATATCAATTAGATTCCAATAAACGTTTTCATCCTCCTATTATTTTTCTCTCTCTTTATTTTGTTATAATATAAAGGTGTCATTTAGTTTGTTTTTTTGTTCCTGATTTGGTCTTCATCTTTCTTATTTCTATTTCTTTTTTTTTTGAATTGATTTTTTCTTCTATTTTTGCCCTCATTATTTAGTTTTAAAATTAGTCTTTATTCATTTGGTTGTTATTTGTTTATTTTTAATTATTTTTCTAATTGAATTTTGTTTTCAATTTTACTCCTCAGTATTTGATTTCAAATTATTTTTATATCAGATTTAATCCTTTTTTTTTGTTTTGGATCCTTTTTTTTTGTATTTTTTTTCAATCTCATCCCATTAGTATTTTGATGATTTGGAATTTGCTTCGTTATTTAAATTTTACAGATTTTGAAGGTTAACACGAGCCCACTATCTAATAAGTTTAATAATCTTTATTTTTTTAACTATTATTTCTTTTGTTTTGAATCCTTTTTTATTATATTTTTTTCAATCTCATCCATTATCATTTGGATGATTTATAATTTTGTTTTGTTATTTCTTAGGATTTGTCTTCATTATTTAAATTTCATACATTTTGAAGGGTAACATGGCCTCACTATCTAACAAGTTTAACTAATCAGGGAAAAATACTGGATAACAATAAAATAGGGTGCCATTTTATAAATAAAAGAAATGACAGCACATTGTGAATCCAGCACGAGATGCGAGAAAAGTGGTGTAGTAGGCGTGTTCAATGGGCCAGGAGGCCCACAAGCACCTAGTAGGGCTTCTTCTACCCGGATTATCATTCCTTAGCACGTGGGTAGTTGGTCCAATTAGTTTCGTTGCATGTTCTAAAAGAAGTTAGGGTTTCATCACTGCACGTTCGAATGGAAATGAAGACTGCTACCCAAGCTTTCAAATTTAAATAATCTACAAAGATGAATATTTATAAAATACTATAAAAATATTTTATTACAAAAATTGTTAGGTGATTATAAAAACTATATTTTTATCTAAACAAATGTGTGAACTAAAAAAATTTAAAGAATAAGGTAGTGTTTAATATTGTGGTAGCAATTATTTTTTTAAAATATTTTTTGTAAACATGATCTAAGTTAACTAGCATGGATGATAGACTCATGCACTAATATAAATAGCCTAGCACTAAATATAATTCATCAAAAAATAAAGGCAATCAAGATTAAAACTTTTATTGTTTGATAAAAAAAAATACAAAGATTTCCCTTTTTATTTTCTGGTTCATTTAGCTAACATGGATGCTTCCCACAATAAGGCACAAAGTTAAGTTTTGTCAAAGTAAAAGTTAGCCCAAAACCCTCAAGGAAGCTAGCTACTTAACCATGAGAGAGGGATGCGTTTAATTTGCAACCAGCTGGTAATTCAAGACCAAAAAAAAAGAGAGCGGAAGAAAGTGAGAAAAGGAAAATATTAATTTCAAATGTATGTGTTTGGTGCTTCGAATCCAAAAATAACACTTATTCAATGGTATATAATCGTCTCTCAAAGTTTCAGAAAAAAATAAACCAATAATGCAGACTATATGTGAGGCTATGGATAAATCCATGTGCGTAGCCGTCAAGATTTGTTTGTTTTGTATTATAAGTTCATCTACCAATATAAACAAAGCAAACATGTACCAACAACTGGATGACAGGAAGAGAACATCCTACGTAACATTGCTCCCTACCTGTTCGTTACTTGCAGTGCACATATGGAAGTGGAAACCCACTATTGATTGAATTCTATTACAAAACATATATATAGTCTCCTAGTCCACATCGAGCCGTGGGTGCACATGTTTCAAGCCATGCATGTAACTGGACTTAATCTTGTGCTTGATCTATGCCTAGATAAAAACCAATTGCTTTATCAACTGCGCATGTGTGTGCATGTTCTATTGATCTTGAGCTAGCTCTCAACAAGAGCAGAAGAAAGAATGACCAGTTATAAAATGTGTGTAATTCTCAAGGCAGGACCAGAACCCTTCCAGAATCAAAGTACTTAATGTTATAAACGAGGAAATTAAAGATGAAGACTCCGTCATCTTGAATCCTGGAATCAATGTCTTCCGTAGCATCACTAATGCGGATGCATGCAGTTTTGTCTGTCAGATTGTCTCGGATAAGTTTGTGTTGGTGTACTTCGAACCAGACGTGCCAGGACATGATTTGCTGATAAAATCCTTAATAAGCAATCATCATTTTGATGGGAAATGGGGTTCATGAATGTCAGAAGAAAATCTACCTTATCCCAACATTAGGATCTAAATTGTCCACATTTGTTAACACAAGTATTGACAAAGTAATTAACAATATTTAATTAATCACAGGCTCTGCAAATGCTTGTAGTTCGATAATATAGGGCTTTCCTATTTGGAAACAAGAGCTACTTAACCATCATGAGCCTTAGGGTTTATATATATATATATATATGTAGGATGCCATGTTTTTTGAGGTGGAGATAAGAATATTAAGGACCCGGCCCAAACTCAAAATTATATATATTATACATTGAATTTGGAAAGTGGAGGAGGAATAATCCAGGGTGTTTTGATGAGATGGGAGGGTGCTATGAGAGATGGTGGCTTAGATTAGAGAGTTGGGTGGTGGTGAAGAATCATGTGGTTGCATGTGCATTGAGCTGGAGAACATGTCCAACCAAAGCAACAAGCAACACCCTTAGGTACACTTGGCTCTTCCTTGTTCATTGATCCCATTCCCTTGGAGTCCTTCTATGAAACTGTGTTTGTGCATGGGCCCTACCTTAATTTATTTCCATTATCCTCATTTTACAAACCAATTATTACCCACGCCTAAATACCGTATATAAGTGCCCGCAAGTGTGGCATATGCGATACAACGTCTTGTCTCGGCAATTGAATTTGGAAGGCCTGCGCAAGTTAGTGATTCATTCGAGACCTTTTCTGTAATGGGAGTTTCAGCAGGCGAACATTCTCTTCTTGTTTCTTTCAAGGGTAAGGTCCAGGGAAATGAAGAAATGGTGCACAAGTCAAACGAGACTCTGTGGGAAAACGTCATGGAAGGACAAGCCAAGAGAAGATGCCCACCGAGGAAACACAAACACGGACGACATGCCGAGGGCAAGAGACCTAGAAGGATTTTGATGAAGAGAATATTGGCACGTGTAGAAGGTTCTACTAGAAGGGCTGGGTATGGTGTTGGGAGAAGAGTTAGAACCCTGAAGAAGCTCATTCCTAATGGCGAATCCTTGGGATTGGATGGGCTTTTCAGAGAGACAGCTGATTACATTTTGTCTTTGCAGACGAGAGTGAAAGTCATGCAGATAATGGTTAAGGAATTAACAGGTTCGGACGAGTAGCTAGCTAGTAAACTAATTCATTTTGTAAAGGCTATCATCCCTCTCTCTCTCTCTCTCTCTCTCTCTCTCTCAAATTTTAATTTCTTTTCTTCTCATAATCTGCTATCCTTTATGTTATTCATAGCCGTACGAATAGGACTTCGTTTTGTAAGTCTACATATATGTGGACGTGATTGTCTAGATTTAACAGCGCGCAGCAGCTTTGTGTGAGAAGTGGCTAATTAGCGAGGATGAACAAGTGAATTGATTATCAAATTCACCACTGTTATATATTTTCCACAGCTCCATGCATTCAACTTCTCCACTCTCGAAAGCATGTAAAAATAAGCTATTATAATCGCATTACTGTGACGTGGTTGGAAATGGATTAATTTTTCTTCTTCTTTTCCAGCCTGGTACGTACAGGTAGATATATATGAACCGTTCGTGCCTTTGTAATTAAGGATCAATTAAAGCTTCGAAGACCCCAGAATCATGTACAAATAAGCCCCTACCAATTTAAAATCATCATTTCAGTAATGCCACGTGTATTTCTTATATATAAAATTTAATTTAATTTCAGATAATTTATTATCATTCTTATATTTAGAATAAAATACTAAATCTCGTAATTAAATTCAATTATACTTTTTAAAACATGTGAAATTTAATTTAACATTCATTCAGAATTGCACAGGACATAAATAATTTAACATTATAATCTTTGCCTCACGGATTATTAAATTGATAATTTTTTAAAATATTTAATATAATAATATTAAAATTAAAAAAAATCTGAATAAAATATTATTTTAATAAAAAAATATTTTAAAAAACAGGATACATCATTCCTGAAGATACATTTAGGGTTAGTTATTCGGGCCAATTCCAAACAGTAAGAGTGGCGTAATCTTGAACACTTTGGAAGTATATGGTTGAGGAAGGCCACGTTTGGTTTTTGGGCCATGTCGGATAGGCTCATCAGACAGAACGAACAGAGTACACTTGGGCTCGTCTCAGCATTTAATAAGGGCACCATCTTCCATCTTCACAAATTAGTAATAATTGATGATATTATCAAAGAAGATGGAAAACATTGACAGCCGATTAATTGTAGTTTAATCGGAATTGGTCTCTTTAATCTTCAAAAGATATCTGCATCAAATCTACATTTTTATTAATAATTAGTTTACCTCCAGTGATATGTAATGAGTTGGAATGAGAAAAATTAAATATAAAAAAAATAATATCCAAGATATAAAGAATTGTTTAATATTGTTATTAAACTCGATTAAGCAAGTCAAATTTAAAAATTCCGAACATAACTCCTTAACATGTGCAAGTTTTTAATTAAATCATATAAAAGTAATATTAATATAACTTAGTCGATTTGATAAGTTAAAAAACAAAAATAAATATAAATATCAAAGGAAAAAGGACAAAAATAAGTATAAAAGAACAGAGAATATATGCACGGTTTTTTTCTTTTTTTTTAACTAATATTTTTTAAGTTTATCATTCACAATTTATTTTTTTATAAATTTCATTTCTCTTTAATATTTTTCTGTCAAATTTGATTCTCATTTGATCCTCATTCATTTTGCTTTGATAATTTTTTTTATTTAGATTTTTTTTTATAATTTCATTCTCTAATATTAAATTAGCTGAGAATTAAGTTTCTTGATTGAATTCGGATTTAAGATTTTACGGGTTGCGAGTTTGAAAGATTAACTCCGGTCTAAAAAATTATATATATATATATATATTAGTTTAATCTTTTAATATTTATTTATTTTTTAAAATTTCACCTCCTTGTTTTGATCTAACCTAAAATTAGTTAAGACCCCATAAGAGCCCAATAAAAAATAAAAATAAAAATCCCAACCAGATCATATTCATTATTCGAATCATCAATTTCATAGATCAGCTTGTGCCGTTGTCTATTCTTGGCATTTGAGCTAAGACTAAGTTGGAGTTAAGACGACAGTGGCGTTATTTGTTTTTAACCAAACTGCTATTTAAACAGGGTGGCCAATTTATTAATGGCCTGTTAAGTCAAACAGTCAAACATGCCACGTCAATTTATTTTCATTTATTAATGCAAATGGTTGGCGATTAATTTTATTTTATACACTATTCAAGTTCTTAGTTATTATTGCAAATATTTTACAACAATAAAAAAGAAAAGAAAAGCAACGCTAACATTTTTTTAATGCATTCGTTGGGTTGCCTACATCAAAGCACTGGGCCAGACCTTAGTAGGTTACTATTTAAGCATTTAATTCTGTTGGAAGAATACTAGAACATAGCTCTAGCTTAGGCTAGATGTTTTGATTTGAAGCCCGACGGAGATGAAAAGAAGCGGTGAAAGAAAAACCAGGTGGGTCCAGGAGACCAACCTGCCTGGAAAAGACGTTCGCCGGGCCAAAACCCAAGCACAGTGGCGAAGATGGTTAACAAGATCGCTATCACATGATATCAGCAACGCTTTATCAAGATCTTGCAACAGTTTCCAATTCCATATTGCATCAAAGTGGGGGCATGGAAAGGCTCTGCCTTAGCTGTAATACTACTTTGATACATGATTAGGCAGCTAATCAAACATATTCTGATGCGAAATGAAATAATAATGTAATGTGTTGGTACTGTTTCGTACTGGTTCAAGCTCAATGATGGCCTTCATGAATGATGATAAGATCGATGTGTTGTAATCACAAGGTTTTTTCAAGGATAGGCGGTATGGGGATGGAATGGACTTGTCCAGGAGGCGTGCGGCTTTGATGATGATGAAATTGACCGTGTGTGCCTGTCGTTCGATGGCAAATCAATTTGGTTTGCACCTTCTTGTCAAAGAATACTTGAGCAAACCGAGCACGGAAATGGTGGCGGCAGCCGATGACCGGTTGCATTTGGCCCATGTATATTTCCAGTGAACAATGCATTGCCAGTGTATGGGCCGATGTCCGTCAGCATTCTTTCTGGAATGTACTAGCTTTGATCGCGCACCAGTACACCTTGTGAAATTGGAAAACTGTACTGAAAATGGGCTTCTTTTTTTTTTTTTTCTTTTTGAGTGTCTTGATTTTCCTATCGTTTTGCTAGCCTCGGTGCTTGCCAATGCAAATTTAAATTTTAAGGCTTAGATAGGTAAATTAAAGAAGAGAAGGCATTCGAACCCGTGAAGGATTGTTAAATCTATCCCAATCAGGGTATGATATACAGATAATTTCCAACCCATTGTAGGTCCACTCGTAATCCAACTCCACGCAAGCATTTTAAAAGTTTGTTTGTTATCTTCATAACCATTATTTTTTAAAATATATTATATTTAAAAATATATTAAAATAATATTTTTAAAATTTATTTTTTACATTATCATATTAAAACGATACGAAAAACATACACAAAAAATAATTAGAAAAAAAACAATAATTTTTTTTAAATATACTTTAGAAATAAAAAACAAAGGTGATTTGAGGCTATAAAACCTACTCTCAAATAAAATAAAATAATTGGATTTTTTTTAATAAATGGCAGCCTTGGTTGTCATTGCATTGAGCTGATATGCATTAACAAAAGTCCACATTCCGATTTGGATTTCCTGAGACTGAGAAGGCAATAGGATCGTGAACGACCGTAATTGTTATACAGTGGGCGTGTAAATCAAACGAGCCCTTGTAAGAGAAGAACGTGCATGTTGCTTGACCTTTTCTAGCCAGGAAGATACTACGGGCTCCATTTTGCAAACACCCACTTGATCTGGTGTCTATATATTATCAACAAGATAGCTACATGCATTAAATTTGGACCCTCTTTTATATATATTTGACCAATTCCGTAGTCCTCTTAATAAATATGTAATAATGTCATGTTGTTGTACATGTTTAAATATCTTGTTACTCGTTTTTTTTTATTTGAAAATATATTAAAAACTTAATTGAAAACAAAAAAATAAAAAAAAATCAAGAATTAAAAAAAAAATCGATTT
>Ga0307516_10009839_pt1 | contig 10602 bp, 10 predicted proteins | sample 19_EM_MG_FD_203310 | JGI IMG/M metagenome (GOLD analysis project Ga0307516, IMG submission 203310) | Populus trichocarpa ectomycorrhiza microbial communities from riparian zone in the Pacific Northwest, United States - 19_EM | ecosystem: Host-associated > Plants > Roots > Unclassified | place...
GTCAACTGCCACGAAACTCACATATTTGGCGTTCAAATGCTCGCGGCCGCACGTGCAATGGGTCACCAAGGCGCTCCAAACACTCGAACCCAAGAAACTCCGATGGGTCACCGTGTGTTTCTTTTATAGCGCCTTCCCGCGCGGGACTACGGAACTGGACCGCCAGCAATGGCATGACCTGGACCGTCTGTTGGCCCAACTTCAGACTTTTCATTCGATCCATCCAAGGGTCACGTATGAGGCGGGGGAGGAAAGGAAGGATATAAGAGATTATCCACCGATTCTGTTCCCGGACCTCACCAAGAGGGGACTCGTTGACCTGGTCGAGTACCGCCCACGTTCTCGTGAGTGAGGCGGCCTGGGGGACGGTCCAAGTGCAGCTTCTGTCCTCCTTTCCCACTCTACTTTCCATTTCAACCCACGAAATACCTTGCACCCGTCATCTCTCGTACCCATAGCCCGGAGCCCTCTTGTGTACGCGCTCACGGACGGTCCAAGGGCCAGAGCCTTGTGACCAAGTATAGCTTTTATCTTTTTTACCTTCTCTCCTTTCCATTTTGACCCACGAAACACACTGGATTTGTGACCCCTCGTGCTTGTAGCCGTGGAACCGTCTCATGCGCGCGCTCACGTTCTCCTATATAGACTTCCCTTTTCTTGCTTTATTCACCGTGTATACAAAGCCTTTTGACGATCTGACAGCGACTATAAGGAGGCCCTACTCGTTGTATCCAGATCCATGGTCCGTTGTTCGCATATGCAAATGTGAGGAGCAAGCTCCGGCTACCACATGTTTGGATCCCGGGCGTGACCCACGGCCGGGTGAATTCACCCAGGAGAGACGAGAAAAGGGCCTAATCCACCCAACGGCTTCCACGCCCGTGGTTACGGCAATGTGGAGGCGTGATAACTGGGGGAATTTGAAAAATCAAAGAAGACAATGAGCATCCGACGTTGGGAAGCCGTGGCGGGCTGTGTCCAGAAGGCGCAAGCCATGGTTTGCTGCATGGAGTAACTTTTGGCGCCGAATCAGTTCTTCCAAAGCGTTGTGAGTGGGTCGGCACGGCCCGGGGTACGTACCTCCGACCGAGTTTCCCACGGCCCTCGGTCACGGTTCTCTTCACCTAATCGCGTCCAGTAACCGGTGCGTTTGGATCTCCTCGGGACTCGTGTAAATGATGACATCCGTGCCAAGGCTTCCAGCATTCTATCCGGGAATCGTGCTAGACCATGTCGCGAACTCATTGGAGTACCTGGTCTGTTACATGTTTGTATCACCGTTTTCCCCTGCATGCCCTCCTCGTTGACTCCTCGGGTACGGCTCCCCGCAATGCCCATTCGCACTCTTCCCGCTCCCCACCGCCCCAACGAAAGTTATTCTTCCTGTCCCACCCGATCGCCTCGACGCGTCTTCGTCCGGGTTCCCATCAACTCGGCGACGGATTTTATGGGGAGGGGTATCAGCGGTGTGTGCCGAGCCTTTGGGCCGACTTATAGTGTAGTCGTTGATTATCTGGACGAGGTACGTCGACATATTACCTTTCCCCATTGTCCGTTTAAGTCGGCACCGGTTTTTGACGGTCTTAATTCTTCCGTACTGCCTCCCAGAAGTGCCTATGCAAATTCAGAAGCCCGTGCGGCACCAGATGATACTCCCAATATATACACGCTTTCGCTTCGCCAAGATGCCAGCCCGGACCCGCTCTCGGGGTTATGGGGACGTACGAGGGGACCGTCGATGCCTCGATGGTTTGCGTCAAACGTATGCGGGTATATACCAGCAATTTTTTACAGAAGGCTCCCACGGTGGGTTTTTCCGCCTTCGTCTCCGCTGTATTCAATTTGCAGACGATCCGCCCATAGACCGTAACGTGGAAACACTTGGCACCTGAACATCCCGTCTCTTCTGGGTGTCACCGCCACGGGTTGTGACCAAAGTTACTTGAAATTCTAACTTGAGCCATACAAAGTTAACTTATCTAACTTAAGTTAACTTGTCGTATACAAAGTTAACTTTGTATGGGCCAAGTTAAATTGACCATGCTAACTTGACCCCACTCACCGCAAACTAATAACTTGGGGCCAAGTTCACCCCTCACCTCAAGCCCACTCCAAACTCGAGGCCGATGTCGCGCGTCGCTTCGTGGGTCCCACCTGCTGTCGATAATTCCACTTCTCTTCGTTTGATCCATGAACTGATTTTTTGCTCACCCGCATTTATTTTTCGGGGGGAGGTTGACGGTCTGGGGCAGTATATAATACATATGTATGTATGACTAAACTACGATGTGAGAGATGGAAGGGAGGGCCGAAGCGATGCGCGTCTGGGTGGACATCACATATGGCCAGTCGTCGTGATCGGTGCGTCCGAGGAAAGTGTCGGGGAGGGAGCGGGCGGCGGGGGTGTCACGGGGGGGAGGTCCCGTCGTCGGAGGGAGGTGCCCGGGAGGAAGCAGGTGGTGGGGGTGTCGCGCGTGACCGCATCAACGATGGGAAGCATCAGAGGTGTTGGTGACGAGGGGGTGAGGCAGTGTGGGAAGCTCAAGTTAGATCTTAGCGACGCTAGCGTAGGTTAAGCGACGACAAGTTAACTTGGAACTTAGCGGGGGAAAGTCCCGGCTAAGTTAACTTGTAAGTAACTTTGCGCACACTCACCGCCACGTCCCTCCGGCCCATCTCGAGCTGGATATCTGACGGGAGTCTGCTGGAGCACATCGAAAAGCACTCCTATGCAGACAGAACTGGGCTTGCGGGTATTCCACTGTTGTATTATCCCGCATTCACTCCATTGCCAAGTACCTGATTTCGCTACAGCCCTACACTACCTGGCATGGTCCTGCAGTGCGGCCCACAGGGACGTCAAGGGAACATTTGATCCCCCCGAATCCCGTTCCGCCGTTGCGTCGAACTCCAGTCAGCCAAACATCCTTGCGGGCGGGTCCGGTCGTGCACGCATCGCAGAATTCGGCCACACTTCGGTTAATGGTGACCTGGATCCTGCACGGGGTATTCCAAATCAGCTTGGCTACATGCGGTGGACTGTACCAGAGGCTCTGAACAGAGGGTCGAGTAGCACGAAAGCGCCGTACTTGTGGTAGGTATGCCGTAGATAATTCATTGGGAACTTTGGCTTACTGTTGCTTCGTGAATACAGATACTCACTCACCTGCCGTGGACTTGAAAGCCATAACGGAGGGCGGGCGCTGGGCACGGCCGACGGGTCCAACCTTCACAGAAAACCTGTGGAACCTGGAGCAACGCTGCTGGGACCATGGCCATCGCTTGCACCCGGAAGTTTCAGGTTCGTTCACTCCACTTCGCCTTGTCTGTAAGTCTCAGTTTCCTTTGGGGGATCGCCCTCCGTTGACCGGACCATTCTCTGACGTCCAGTGACTTTCCAACGTGGGGGCATTTGATTAACTCCACCATGGCCGCGCGCGAGGGTGTAACAGCACGGCGACGGGCTCAGGCGCCGGGCGGCTCAGCGGGGCGCCGGGCGATCGATCGATCATTGTTCCACACCACGAGGTTAGGAGGAGGGGAGACAAGCGCGGTACCGGACGCTTTGAGTTGCAGCGTTTCAAGCAGCGCGGACCCTCCGAGATTTCTTATTATTTTAGAGGATGTTAAGCAACTCGTGGACCAGATCCACAAACACCGCTACAAGGCACCCGCAGCCAAGGTTACGTGCTGACCGTGCTCCGCCCCTCCCCCCCATTCAGAAATAACCTTTGTTGCTCATGGGTCCATGCGACAATGTTATTCAATGTCTTCGCGATCGGTCCTTCGCTCCACAAGGATCCGGCAACAAGGGTATCAAACGGCCTGCCTGTTGTGCCTCGCTACTGAAAAACACGGAGTGGGACCTTGTTGGGGAGGCTATTCGAAATATAGTTACCCGGAAGGTCCGGATCAATATTGCCCCCTCCGTGGTTCATTGGTTCACGGGTGGATACCGAGTTGGGCGTCACCGTGCGCCGAGCAGCTCGTTTCTGTTGTGAGTTGGCTTAAGGTTCCCTCTCGGAGTGTCTGATACACGCTCATGCCAATGGGGCGGCATATTACAACGTCCGGCTATTCAACCCACCCCCGTTGCTTCGCCCGGTGGCCAGGGAATAGACCCTCCTGACCGTGGGAGCTCTGGAGGGATCCACAATAGGGAGGGACCGTGTGGAGAGGTCGCTAGTGCTGCGGGACGGACTGGTCACGCCGTGAGTACCTTTGCCGTGTCCACCATGAATGCGGATGGCTACGTCGGTGTCGCCGCCGTGACTGCACGCTTGTTTTTGGTTTTTTGTTCAGTATCATACACGCGTCCGCCAATGTGGTAGTATATAACGCGCAGTATCCCTCTCAAATGTAGGGTCGGTTTTCTCCCTTCCTATCTCGTGCACGCTCTCACCCAGATGTCCGGTATTCATAGGGTCGAGTTCAATATACCACTACCGCGTCCTATTACAAAGCGTGGGGCTCGGGAGAGCCAGTCTGTCGATGACATCGAAATACCGCCTGTCAAGCGACTGGATGGGGAGGTCACGAAGCAAGGGGATTTTTTTTTTCAAAGAAACGTATTGCGATGTTTGGATGGGGTGGTGGAGAAAATGCGGCGGAGAAGACGGTAGGGAGAAAGTGCACGAGGAGAAGGTGGGTTTGCGGCCTCGCTACTCCTATCTTCCTGACATGGGCTGCTCGTAGGTCACCCTGAGAGCGGTCCGAACGTCAAAGGCATCGGAGAGGGCGCGGAAGGTTTGGCCATTATGGACTCCCCCTACGCCGCTCACTCATGTCTCCTTCCACTGCTGTTAGAGACTCAATCGTGAGTTACCCCGTTGGGTGGAACTCCGTCACCGAAACATCTTGCCCTTCTATGGTGTGTATACTTTCTGACTGCTCCCCTGAAAGGTTCCCTCGGCTTAATATTGTATAGGTATCGTTACGGGCACTGTATCGCGCTTCTACATGGTAAGCGGACCGCCGTGCGCACTTAAGAAAACATGGGGTCGATTCAAGCCCCTTAGGTTTCACCATGGCAGGAAAACGGAAACCTACTTACCTACGTCAAAAATAACCCTGAAGCAAATAAAACCTCTCTGGTAGGCGACGTCACAGCTGTGCGGGTGAATGTGGACTCAATCGTTACAATTTAGTTGTGCGGCTCCGCAGCTGGCCTGGCTTACCTTCACTCACAGAGCATCGTGCATGGAAATGGTATGTCCCATATAGATTCGACGACTGAGTACGAGTTGACCACTTCCACAGTAAAATGCGTGAGCGTTTCGCACCCCCTGTAAAAACCTGTCGACTGAACTCCCGCAGGGAAATGTGCTCGTCTCTAGTGGGGTGGGTCCCATGTTCACGACTTGTAAACGTAAACCGGAAGTTGACAATGCGTCGGCAAGGGTGAACCACATATTTATAACTTTGGGATGGCGGGGATCGTGGACAAGTGCCTTGAAGGCGCAACCCCAGGGAGCGTGTCTGGATGCGCCGTAAGATACTTGGCCCCCGAACTAATCAAAGACACCAATGCCCCCGAAACGGCCGTCTCCGACACATTCTCATTCGGGATGTTGATGCTTGAATGCATCACGGAGAGAATGCCGTTCTTCAACCTCATCAGCGACCCTGCTGTGTTTCATGCGAGGATCGTTCAGGGGCGGCACCCGCCCCGACCGGATGGACAGGATCAGGAAGGTCTCGTCTCGGACAGTTTGTGGGATCTTATGCTGTGTTGTTGGTCTATTGAATGCGAACGGCGACCTACAATGGAACGGGTCCGCCGCTTCTTATCCTCTGAGTGACTCTCTGTTTCCGATTCCGGCCCACGAGATACCCAGTGCTCGCAATCTCTTGCACTTGTAGCCGTAGAACCCTCCTGTGTATTACTACCCCGCGTTCTCTCTGCTTTGTCAACTCCCAGTGCTCTTTTACATACCGTATTGATGGTAAAAAAGTCCGAGTTCAGAAACGGCAATTATGGAGCCAAGCCTCGAGAACTAGCGCCCTGTGCAGTCACAACGAGGTAGTGCTCCCTGATATACCGCAATCCGGCCCAAGTTCAGAGGGAGGTTGGCCTGAATGTCTCAGACCGTGAAACGCCGACAACGCAACCGAACCAGAAAGGATCAGGTGCTCAGCGTTCAGCGCTCAGACTCAAGCGCTCACCGGCACCCCCCAGTCCTTTCCACGCGATCACCGGTCACCACGGATGAGTTTGCCCTTCCACGAGGGAGAAAAGCCCCAAACGCGAGACCCAGCAGTCGTCCAGATAGATCCGAAATGGTGCGCCCAATCCAATCGACTACCTTGGTCCCTGGACAATGGCTGACATCCAAACCCAGCATCCATTCCGCCCTCAAAGAATTCTTCGAACCGCTCAGGACCAACGATTCACGAGCCGACTTCTTCGCCGTGTACCGCAAGGAATCTGGAGAGTTTGACCGTGATTATGCGAAGAAGTACGACGAGGACTTGAATACGTCCCTCATTTTCGTGAGTCGTCTGATCTCCGCCCTGCCCACTAATTGCTGAATCCGGAGGTGCTAAGGCCGGTCTCTTCTCTGCGGTCAGCTCGGCGTTCATAATCGACGTTCAATCGAAGCTAGAACCGGATCCAAACGACATGACCGCCGCCTACATGCGTATCCTAATCCACAATATGAACAACTCCCTCTTCCCAGACACGGACCCAAACTACCCCACCTGGACCAACCCTCCTTCCGAAATCGTCACTGTCCAGTCATTGCTGTACGCCAGCCTCGCGACCTCGCTCTTTTCCGCATTCCTCGCGATGCTCGGGAAGCAGTGGGTCAACCGGTATCTCAGGAACCGCGGAGGCTCCGCCGCCGACAAGAGCAGGGGCAGACAGCGGAAGTTGGATAGTCTCCGGGAGTGGCACTTTCACATTGTCATCGAGAGTGTCCCGGTAATGCTCCAGCTTGGGTTGCTCTTGCTTGGTTGCGCTCTATCGCGCTACCTCTGGACAACCAGCCATACGGTCGCTGGGGTTGTTATTGCAGTCATGCTCTTTGGAGTCACCTCATATGTTTTCCTCACACTCGCAGCAATACTCCACTATAACTGCCCCTACCAGACACCCCCTTCCATCCTCACCCGAACGGTCATCAGATACCTAACACACAACAACGCAACATTCTCTCATTTGTCACGATCTCTTATTACTCCCTTTCCTTCCTTCAAAAACATCCGGCGAATTATTGGGCACCTCCGTTCCGGAATTCGCAGTGTGCTGAAAAAGTTTAGTTGCATTCCAATCGGAGCAGAGGAAACTGAACACATACAACTCGCTGTTGTTATGGCGCCACCCACCCGGATTTTCGAAGACACTCCTATTGACTGGAGCGCCCGCAAGGAAGATGTCCGTTGTATTTCTTGGGTCCTCAACTCCACTACGGATACCGACGTAATATTCTCCACCGTTCGGTTTGCTGCAGACATGATCTGGTACCCAGAGATTGTGGGTGTCCTGTCACCACATATCCTCGCAGGCCTCTTTTTTGATTGCTTGACGGATGGGCGAGTGGCTCCCGGCAAGTTTGAACACGCGAGTTCAACGGGGATGGCGCTGTCATCTCTTCTGAGTATCCACCTTATCGCGGAACCAAAGAATCAGGCACTCGAGGAACTCTGCGAACGTATTCTCAACATACGAATACCCTCCACCGAACCAACGTTCGTGCTGGTTACAACCGTTCTCCGATTTGTCGTGGATACTGCCGGGTGTCCAATGTTCGCGAGTTGGGAGCTTCTCGATAGGATACCTGATCATCTATCCACAACGCAAAAGCTCTGGTTGAGCAGGGTTATCCTTCAGACTCTCTGGAGGTTGAGGCGTACTCATGGACCCACCAGTATTCTCCGCTTTTCAGCAATGAGACCAATCTGCCAGAGGTTTGCCACAAGCAACGGCCAGACCCTTTCCATCCTCAAAACGAACTGCTTTCTTATGATGGCCATCTCTCTGGGCCTCCAAATTGACATTCGTGATTTGTACACCCCCAACACTGAGTATGTGATCCACACTGTTTGCCGCGGAGTATGCTCATTGTGCGTTAGTCACGCGTTGCGGGCGGCAGCCAGCCTTTTCCTTCAACAATTACGAATATGCATCAGGGAGAAGAGGGTTGAACAGCTGTATCTACCAGTGGTTCTATCCGCATCAGCTCACCTTAGCCCGTTCCAAGTTGTGGGTGATGGGGAACCAGGCATTTCGTTGATTTCCGAACTACTGCACTCCAGGTACCCAGAGGGTGATCGCTATCGGATGGCCAGCGAGGTAGTGCGGCCACTAGGGAAGTGGTTTGATTCCGCGCCTCGTCCCATCGTGCGTCATAGTTGGATTCCTACCATCTTGGGCTTCTTGTCACTGTGTGAGAAGTTCTACCACACAGAATCCCCGCCACATCCAGGGTTCATCGCACTCCGGATTCTATCGGCCAGTCCGGGATATGGTGGTTTCTATGACACGGTTCTTCCCATCCTCACATCGACGCTACTACCAACCCACCCTCTACAATCACGCAGCTTGGCTCTGAGGATCTTCAGTAAACTCACGGACGAGTGGTTCTCCTCCCGGGTGGAGAACATCATAAGCTGGGATCGCAATGAGCTTCTCCGAGCAGTCGGTGACCCGTTCCAGTTTCCGGATCTCTCCCTCCAGGATGGGCAACCCATGGTCGTGACCGGTTACAAGCCCATGATGGCCGCGGTTGTCCTGATCGAGTTTGCATCATCGGATTTGTGGCGGAACCACCTCCGCCACTCGAATTTCACCTCCTGTGAAGAAATAATGTCCACCAAGGATGGGAAGATGGCCGCCCTCGACCTCATGTTTGACCTAGTGACCCGTTCGCGGTCGGAGCTCCTTCGCGCGCCTGCAAAGATGATTGTGGCTATCAGGCGCCTCGAAGACCTTCAGTGTTTGAACACAGCTGAGGTCGTAATACTGTGGGCCTGGACCATAGGTGTCGTGAACCCAATAGATCACGGCGCTTGGGAGTTGATCGGGCGCGATACGCTTAGGTTCTATCGAACACACGGAATTGAACGCCTAGCAGCCTTGTCACAACATATCACCGACACAACCATGGCGGCTACACACATCAGGTTTCTGGTAGAACGCTACGGGAGTAGTCCATGTCGGGCTCGAGAGCTGCCGATTCCGGCGACGCGACCTGACGATTATAACGATTTTTGTATCTCTCAGGTTTGTCAGTTGAGGAGGTTGTATCATCTATTTTGGTATCAACCTGCGATCCGTGGGGATGCTGGTGGTTGAGGGAACGGGAGTGGGGGTAGGAGGCGGAACTGATGTGTTACTTGGATGGCTTGTAATGCCTGGCCAGTTTACCTGTCAGAATATACTATGTTTACGCTGGTCCGCGCTCGAAACTCATGGGTTGTCTCTTCTGCATTGCGTGGTATGGATCCCGCACGGCCGTAGACTCTCGTTCGAGGTCATATTCCATCGGACTCTACTGCCGAGAATAGATATCGTAATACTTCGGGGTCGCTTTCAACAACTGAAGAACGTCAGGAAAAATCGCACTCACCACTTAGGCTCAAAACCGACACATTCCTCCCTTACGGCATGGTCATCAACACGAACCCATTAAACGCGACGCAATCCGGTTCCCTCTCCAAATCACAACCCGACCCAATACGCGCGTTGCTTTGCGAAATGGAATCGTGTGTCCCGCTCGTTGTGACCGGTGAAGTGAAACCTCGCGTTGAACTTGTGAGGGAGAAATGTCGAGGGATGAGGCCGACTCCATAACGCCTTGACGTCCTACGCTGCGCATAGCGTCCGGGGCGGTGGGTTGGGTCATGGCGGTCGAGGGTATGAGATGATCAGGGCGTCAAAACGGGAGCGCCGGCTCGTGGCCGAAACCGCGATGTCAAAACCTTATCTCCCGCGAGAAACCATCGACCACATCATCGACCTCCTACGCGGCGAACGAGAGACACTCGAGCAGTGTTGCCTCGTCTCTAAATCATGGGTTCCACGCACCAGAAAGCACCTATTCGCTCATATCCAGCTCCGTTCCGCAAGTGACCTCGAGTCTTGGAAGAAGACGTTCCCGAACGTTGCGAACTCCCCTGCGTGTCACGCTCGCGGGTTGTTGATTGGTTGCCCTTGGCTCGTCGTGGCGGCAGATGCGGAAGAGGGTGGTTGGATTCAAACCTTCTCTGGTGCAAGAAGCTTGGAGGTCACGGTTGGCGACGGCGATCAGCACCTCAACGCCTGGGAAGTCTCTTTCACCCCGTTCCACAATTTCTCACCCACCCTCATGTCGCTCCGCGTGGGTTATATCCTCTTCCCACACCCACAACTCTTCGACCTCGTTTGTTCGTTCCCCCTTCTTGAGAACCTGAGCCTGGATGGTCTATATGATTGGCTCGACGACGACGATCCCCACGGATCACAGATCATTATCCCTTCGACTTCCCCCCCGCTCAGTGGCGACCTTGACCTTCATGTGGTCGGAGGGGCAGGAAAGGTTGTACGTCAACTACTGGACCTACCGAACGGTGTTCACTTCCGATGCCTCGCGCTCTCGTGGGGTCTCTTAGAAGGCGCTA
>Ga0307516_10009840_pt1 | contig 10601 bp, 16 predicted proteins | sample 19_EM_MG_FD_203310 | JGI IMG/M metagenome (GOLD analysis project Ga0307516, IMG submission 203310) | Populus trichocarpa ectomycorrhiza microbial communities from riparian zone in the Pacific Northwest, United States - 19_EM | ecosystem: Host-associated > Plants > Roots > Unclassified | place...
TGAAGATTCAGCTGGTCCATTTCCGTCGTGTGGCAGCATCTATGACCAGCAGAGTTGAGTTTACTTTCCAGTGGCATTGGATCGCGATTTGGCGTCTCAATCGTCTGCCGTGGGCGTCTGTGGTTAATATAATTCCTTGGCCTGAGCCTCCCTTGTCCGTTCAATTCGGGCCTCTTCTTGCACCTCCGTCCTTATCATACACTGACTTCACCCAACCTCCCCCGTCTCACTATTAGAAATGTACCCAAATGCATCCCCTGCATCGTCACTCCGTGCCCCCAAACGCGCCAGAAATGCTCCAGAGTCTGCCTTGGACAATCACGACGCACACCCGACCCCTGATGATCCCCTCCCATCCACCAGAAAGACTCATCACAAAAAACAGCCATTATCATGTGCAGAATGTCGCAGGTATGTGTGTCATCCCCGTGTTGCATCCCGCTGAACCAGTCCTTTCATAGGCTCAAGCTCAAGGTGCGCCCCTTTACACTATTATCCATACTCATTGTAGCGACCAAATGTTGCCATAGTGTGACCGCGTATTTCCATGTCAATCGTGCTCCAAGCGTGGATGCGCCGAAATATGTCCCGATGGTAATGCCGCCATGTTCATCAATCTGAAATATCCCCGTTCATCATCTTCTAGGTGCTCTCACATCAGGCAAAGGGAGCAGGTCCGTCTTCCAAATCATCCTTCAGAGACGTCTCGGATGACATAGTATAACAGGTTCATACTCGCCAACACGGAGCAACTTCACGCAAAGATCATACAAATGAGCGATCGAATCAGACAACTCGAAGATGCACTTGGAAAGTGTGCTTCAGACCCCCATCCCCTTCTACAGAAAGGCTTGTTGCAAATAAAAAACTCCCTTGAACTTTATAGCCCACCACATACCACATCACGATCTCCCCACTTTGATACCGTCTCCCCCCAACCTACAGGGAGCATTCACCAACATTCCCGGCGGTCCGAGGTACCCTCTCCCGAAGATCCTTCCTTTCATCCGCTGATGTGTCCCCTTGCTCCAGGAAGACACCAGCTCGACAGAGAATATGATATTAGATGAACCAGGCCGACTTTCTCCCGAAATCGAGAAGCTCAGCCAAACGTTCCCATATCCCTGGTTACTCAACAATCCCATGCGTGACCGCATTTACGAAATGCTGCCACCTCGCGAGGATGCAGAATACCTATGCACACAGGCTCGTCTCAATGTCCTTTGGCAGTACGTTCCTCTCATCCCTGTCCTTCGTAATCCGTTGTCACACGTACCAGGTACAACTTAGATCCGAGCGAAACTTGGCTCCCAAATCTGGTTCATCACGTATACACTACACCTGTCAAGGACATTTCTTTCCGCAGGCTTTCCTTACTATTTATAATGATGGCAATAGGGACCCTCGTCGACCTCAATCAACCAAATGACTCCCCTAGAGCGGAAGTATATCATCGACTTGCGCGTGCATCTCTCTGTGAAATGAATTTGATGGATGAGCCCAGTTTCGACCTCCTCCAGACATTGGTGCGTCTGTCGCTCTCCGTTCACTCTATACTACTTCATATGACCCAGTTTTACATGATTTGGTATCTCTTGATCTTCTCAGACAAAAGCCAAGGAGTCGCATACGCATGGAGTATTATGGGACTTGCCGTGAAGTTGGCACAGAGTGTGAGTTTTCTGCATCTTGTTCCTTACATCCATCAATATGACTTGGCTGTTAGTTAGGCCTACGTGCGTGAGGCAAGTCTTTGGTATCCTACTGCTTGACAGCTACGTTTTGCAGACCGTGAGGGTAACAGGAAAGTCATACCAGAAGAGTCTGAACGTCGAAGAATGCTTTTCTGGGAACTTCTTAGTTTGGATGCGCGTCTGGTGCGTAAGGCAGCTGCGCTTTCTTTCGATCTTCCTGAATGATTACAAAGGCCCTCTCCCTTGGACGTCCGCCCTCGATTTGTTTAGACCATGTAGACTGCAAGCGCCCCTCTTATACTGTCCTCGAGGTGCACTCTACTGGTGGACCCAGGTCTTGTACGTGATGCGTCATCCTCCGACGGGTTGATGCTGAAGGACATGACCATGTAGATCATGAATGGAAGCATGGCTTCTTCCTTCACTGCTTGACACCTGTATTGAATACGGCAATATCTGCACAACCGCAACCATACCAAAAAGTTCTCGATGTCGATCGAGCCGTTCGAAGCTATCCCATTCCTCCAATCCTCGACATATTCAGCCACGAAGCGCTTGCCAATAGTCGGCAGCTAGGTATGCAACAGGTCCTGGCATCCTCTGGTCGCGAAATAGGTGCTCATTCGGCTGTATGAACCTTCCGAGAGCCATAACTCACACCTGTTGACAGTCCTCCTCCAACTGCACAGAAATTTCTTCACCGAGGCTCTTAACAATTATGATGCCTTCTCCTATCGACACAAACTTGCACCATCTGTCGTAGCGACCTACTTCAGTGCTACGCGTCTCATCGCTACCTTGAAAACCATGGAGGAGCGAGAACCGCTATTGAGCAAACGCTTCATGTGTTTCTGGTTCAACGCATTCTCGGGGGCTGTAAGTATATATATGGTGCCCTTGATACGAGCGACTGACTTTGGTTGTTAGGTTGTTTTGTCACTGATAGTGTCTAGGACCCCCTTCCTCAGCTTAGCACCCTGGGCCCTCCAAGAACTTGGTGTTGTGCACCACTTATTTGCAAAAGTTGCCGAGAAATGTTCCCAGGTTGCCCAAGCACTGGTTACGTCTTTTTCAACAATCCTAATTCTTGCTCACTTATCTCCTTAAATTCCAGCCCTTACTGACCAAGATTGTCGAGAAGTCTTGGAGATCCTATGTTCAATGGCGGAACGCAACAGAGGATCGCTCGGCAATGGTAGTTGATGGGCTCAACAAACCCGCCTGTGTAAGAAACAAGCGGGTGTTAACGAGCCAGGGAACACCGTCATTTGATGCCGCCCACCCTGACTTGCTTCGATGTCTTCAAGACATTGAAAAACAACCTTGTCCGCCAGTACATGAATTGCCACCGTTTGTATCACAAACGAGGCCGGATCCGTCAAACGCATGGTGCGACTCGGACGTGCGTCCAGAACAGTCTGCTGCCCATGACTTGTCAGCAGATATGTTGGCCCTTGCACTCGGGCGGAACGCTGAGTTGAAATCTGTGAAACATGTGTCTGACTCCACAACATCAGGTGCAGGGTCACAGAGGGTAGGGAATCACACATTCAATTTCGACTTTGGCGCACTGGCATCCAACGTGGAAAACCAGAGCAACACGTACATGACCTGGTTCTAGATGTAGCGACTAGTACTCGTTGTAGTATGTATTTATGAGGCGCTTACATAATCTGTGTTTCTTTGACGCTTTGAGTGGCGGGCCTCGGCAGACCATAACCACCGCCGCTAGCGAACAAACTTGTAGGGGCTCCCAGCATGTCTCGAATACGAGAAGTATGGGCACCCAATCTCGAAGCAGAAATGCGGACAATCCGAAACGTGATAGATCAATATTCATATGTCGCAATGGTGTGCTTCTACCACAGGAATATCCATCCAATGCCATTGATCCATACTTGCTATGCAGGATACTGAGTTCCCAGGAGTTGTTGCGAGGCCTATCGGTACTTTCAAGACCTCGTCGGATTACCACTACCAGACCATGCGATGTAATGTCGACCTCCTGAAACTCATTCAGATCGGGATCACACTTGCAGACGAGGAGGGAAACTTTCCTCAAGACGTCACGACGTGGCAATTCAACTTCAAGTTCAGCATCGGGTGCGGATATAATTTCGTTGCTGGAGCTGCGCAATCCTGACGGCTTGCCTATAGCGAGGACATGTATGCACCGGAATCGATCGAACTCCTTCAGAAGTCGGGTTTCGACTTTCAACGACACGAAGAGATGGGAATAACACCAAATGACTTTGCCGAACTTTTGATCACTTCGGGGCTGGTGTTGAATTCGGATGCCAAATGGATATCATTCCACAGGTGAGGCGTGTTCCGCTGAGGTAACATCCGTTTGTACATTTCAATGACACGAATGCATTCCGCGGTTATTTGTGTCATGCTTTACAGTGGATATGACTTTGGTTATCTGGTCAAGCTGTTAACTGGCGCCTCGCTACCGATGTCAGAAGACGTCTTCTTCGAGTATCTTCAAACTTGGTTCCCATGTTGTTACGACATCAAGTTCATGATGCGCGCTTGCAAGTCGCTCAAAGGAGGATTGCAAGAGGTTGCAGATGACCTTGGTGTATGTTTCTCTCCTTTTCTTCGACATTGCCATTGACCGTGTCGTAGGTCTTGCGGATAGGGACCTCACACCAGGCTGGCTCGGATTCCCTCCTAACAGCTTCCACGCTTTTTAAAATGAAGGAATTGTATTTTAATGACGCCCTCGACGATGCGGAGTATAACGGCAAGCTGTATGGTCTTGGTCAGACGTTTTCGGCGTCGAATGGCATCACCGATCCTACGCGAGGGGGTGCAACAATAGCAGAGCGCGAGGATAGGAGTGTTCCTAGGGAGTCACAGAACCAAACGCCTGGACTAAACGCGACGAACGGCGTACAAAGCCAAAACACAATCCTAGGTGTTGGTGTACCTATTCCAACGCCAGTGCTGGGTAGTACGTTACCCACTCCACTCTCATCCGGTACATCCTATGGTCCCATGGGGACTAACGGTCCGTATATACGTACAACTATCGGTGTTGGAGGGCGATAACCTGCAGTGTTACTATTCTATCTGTCGCATTGGACAATCACTGTGTTTTGTGTAATTATTCAATTGTATCGACACTATTCTTTTCATGTTCACCAGTGGAACCCGGCCAGTGACTCGAGGCAGCGCCGTGTGTGGTGCTCCATTGTTGTTAGTGAGCGGCTCCGTTGACATTGTTTTGTCTTGTGATTTCTGCCTCACCCACTTTCATTCCACAGGGGTTTCGCGTATTACCGGTTAGATCCTTCCATAAGAGAAGATATTACGAACGCCAATACAACGGGGATTCTACTGGCGAAGAGGTCACGTATTTTAGCATACTGGTGCACGGATACTAATCTGCAAGATGGACGAATTACGCTATGCGCTTGCTGCAGTTTTTGAATTCTTTCAGAGCTTGGCAAGCACCGTTACTCAACTCGGCAACTGCAAGCGTTGAAACACAACACTACTACTTGCGTTTTGTAGATGGGCCGGCCCCGGCTATGACCAATTAATGGCTGACATTTGAGCGATAGGAAGGAGGCACTTTAGAAGCAAGGATTTCGGGGCGCACATCAGCTAATTCCAGAGGATCGACGTCGCAGTCATCCATCGCAAGAGTACTGGAGCTAACTTGTCCGACAGAACCAAGGTTCGCGGGCAGTACTCGATGCGTGGACCTGCGTCGACGATGCAGAGGAGCCTTTGTGTTGGCCTGGCAAATCCAATGTTCCAATGTGTTTTGGACACAAGGCAACCTTGGTCTGACTGTCAGGATGTTCTGCACACCGTGCTTTTATAGCGAGGATAGTCCTCTCTGCGGTTCGCTTCGCCCGTGATGGAAAGACCAGGTCGTTGTTCCGCTGATTCTTCTGACCGTTCTGATTTTCATGCAGGGAACTGCCAGTGGCCGTTTGGATTCTTCGGGAACCAGTAAGTGGGTTCATGCACGCCTTTCATTGATCCTGATCAATGTCATGTTCCAGACTATACAAAAAAGTGGTGCCCCTCTCCCATCTCTGGAGGTGACGGGAAACACGCCGTGTGCATGCACACGGGCACCACTTCTCTGTCTCAATTCTTGGATTGCCCGTCTCATCATAGAGGAACCTGGTGTTGTCCGCAGAACACCATTGGGAAAAGTGGAGTGGGCTTGTCGTTCACTTGTGGGTCCTCGCGCTTCGCAAGGCAAGGGCAAGTTCGATCGCCGTGAGATCGCAATCACCCACCCCCGAATCCCACTGGGGTGTTCTGTATACGTCGATCCATGTGCGTTGATTTATTCCGTTATTGTGGGTCTCTGAGATACGGGCTCTCCGCTTGTGGTTGCAAGCTGCCAGGAATACAGCGGTGCGATGTTCTAACCAGATCGCCGGAAGCTGCATTTCACACCGAGATGGTTATATGCTATGACACCGACCATAGAATGATATATTAATGTTACCTTCAGGCAGCAGAGTGGCAGCGGCCACCACAAATTGTTCATTAGGTCCGGCTCCAGGCAAGTGGTAATTACAACGTGTTTGATTTTTGCACAATATTGCAGGGTCTGAGAAGCGCGAAGAGGAGATCAAAATAATGGCCCCCTCGCCTAACTTGCTCCAGTCGAATGCCCGACACCCCATGGCCTATAACCACCATAAAATGGCCGTGCTATGCAGCAGTTTGCTCGTTTGACCAGTGTCCACACTCATACAGTGCTGGCAGCCGCGGATGTACTGGAACACAGATGAATTTGGAATCTTCACCTATATTTGTCGTGGTGGGACTCATCACCGTGTTTCAACTGCACCGCCGGACCACACTAATGTAACCGATAACAACAATGTCCCTTGAGAAAGAATTCCCGATAGATGGTACTGTCCGGTACCTGCCGCGGCTCTGCGATGATCACATTTTAGCTTCAATCTACTTCTGTTAGTAGAACACGTTCCCCAACTGCCGTCACACGGAAACACCGCAACACTTAGCCATGTACGAACTGAACGAATTATTAGATGGATTCAAACCCTAACGTGTTAAACAAACGATTAAGACCGCCACGATATCAGGATTTATTATAATCATCGAGACATTAATCATGGTGAACGAACTAGTCTGGTATAAACGGCCTTCCATTTACAGAAAAAGCGATACGGGGCTCTGAGTCTTCGTAAACCTACATAGAAAATGACCAAAGCGGTCTAGACTCTATCAGATAATTTTCACCTGGTAGGTACGCTCATAAACTCCGCTTTCAAATATGTGAGGCACACCTACATAATTGCTGGGGAATATCCCCTTCTTTCTGTCACTCGAATACCCTAAATTTGTAAGCCGTCATCCAGACTGTCTCAGAAGTTCTCCAAGTCCTGCTCACCTTCCCACCAGGCCTCTGCATAGTTCTGGCCACCGCATGGACCTGAAGAAAGCTCAAGCACCTCACCTTCGGCAATAGTCAGTTCGTGTGGTCCTTGCGCTTGGTAATCAAACAACACTCGTGCTAGACTCCACTGTAAACCGAGGGAATAGTAAGCGAAGCGAATCAGCTCACCAAACTGGCCATTAGATGTCGCGGATCCCTGTCCTACGCCCTTCATTTCCGAGAGATCTGAAGACCCTGCTTCGGAGATGGCGAGGTACGAAGCCGGGACAAACCCCCTCCCACCATGGTCATCTACAACCTTTACCCAGCCAGAGCCGTCGTCTTCTTCGAGCACATGTACGGTTGCCCCTTCTGTATAATTTGTGGGAACATGGCCATTTAAATGATCCCATGCCACGAACCGGAAATACTCAGCTCGAATGACGAAGTCGCGAAGAAATCGTATATCACAACGGCTGAGCAAAGTGGCTCTTCCACAAGCATTTCATTCTCACGCGCAGGAGCTTCTATAATGCCATCGACACATGGCTCTGCGCAGTGGTGAATGCGCCGTTGCGAAGAATTCAACTAATTTACCCACGAGTGATCTGAGACGGAGTTAACCCAGGGGACTCCATTGTTGCAGCCTTGTAATCACCGGGGGACCCAGTACATTCCGCTGGGAGCTATGTTGGAGTTGGAACGGAATGATTCAAGATAAGAGTGTGATCAAGTTCCCACCTTTAACTCGCATTGTGCATGGACAGACAAACGACATGCTTTACAGGTTTTGCCTAACTTTCGCAACCCCCAAATAGAAAACTGACCAAGAAACGATGAGTGGCTGTTCGGACTTGAGTGGTCGGAATGCCACACCCACACCACAATAACTACATGTAATTGCAACTGGAAATGAGGAGCTCTTGAATGAGTGTGGCGTCAAGCCGCCTTCATCGTCTGTACAGACGTCAATTTTGGGCAAGCGGCGCTACCCAGAACGCACCTCCTATGGCGGCGATAATAACATCTATCTCTGACTGGGAGGCCAGTATCGATGTCGCTACCAGCGTTTCTTGCTTCTTAGCGTCTAGATAACACTAAGACAATCAAAGGCCGCGTTCGCAGACAACCCAAGCGCCCCTACATTGATAGCATCATCAACGCTCCCAATGGTAGTTCCAATGGACCGTGCCGAGACAAGCTCGATATATCTCTCGACTTCGATGCCTTTCACACCCTAGTGTCAAGCCACTGATAACCCTGGAATACACTTACGTTTTGCACAAAGAACCGTCTCCGCTTTTTGCAGCTTCGTACGAGATTGCAAAAGCATGTTTTGCAAACATACTTTGGGCGTGTGCTCCAAACTCATTTCGCCCTAGGACGAGTGCCACAGATGATAATCCGGATGCGTCCGAGAGAGTAAGAACGCACAGCATCATAACAAGTTGCATGTCCCTCGAAAGAAAAGTCATCCGACACGCTGAATGGTTTGGCGGTAAAATCGAAGAACAAGCTTTGGTCCTTAACAGGTTGTACGTCGTCCAACGCCATGCTTATGAGGGCTAGATGATCCTTGGAGACATCGTGATGCATTATTTGTGTGGCTTGTGCTTGTTTCAATATGGTCACACAATCCTCAACAAGGCGAGTTTGCAGGTCCTCTAAATGACCATGTGAATGCCATATGAGAAACAACAATGTACTAACTGTAGATCTGGAATTGAGCAATAAACGTATCCTTCGGGACAATTAATAACGGAGGACTCGTACCCACATTTTCGAAGTTGGGAATGTCTTCCTTATAAAATTTGACCTTGACGCGGTTGGCAACCGCAATGGCTACCAGGTACATGCTTGAGATGCACTTTGAGCTCCTGTGCAGAACGATCGATTTGACTGACTTTTTGCTCGCTAACATGTCGCTTCTCTTTTGTTCATATTCTCTCACGGCTGGGTCTGAGCTTCGATCCTGCAATAATGAACACGATCCTGGTAGACCGACCTTCGGAAACAAAGCAACTTCGTTACCTTTTTCTGGCAGGTCTCGACTTTGGTGCAATCATCATGGTACTGAGAAACGTGATTTCTGGCAAAACGACAGGGGCCATTACCTGACATACCTTCCGCTTTTTCTGTTGGAGTCAAATCAGCATCCTCTGTTTGAAAGGAGCAGGGGAGAAGCTGACTGTCGCGCAATCTTGGTAATAGTGATCCCGTTCCGATAGTAGTTTTTGGTAAAATTGTGTTTGCTTTGGAAGGATACTAAGCGACCGCGCCTCAGGCAATACAGTTGGGTGTACCTTTTTCTTTTGGTCCTCACCCCGACGTCCCAGCGCCCCAAGAGGCTCAACGATTTCTGAGGCAAGCCTGTTGGCGAGAGCAACGTGATCCTGGGCTGTGCGAGACAATGCGGACGTTATCTGAACAAATGCGTGGCTGAGTGTGCTAGTGTGATCCTATTTTAAGACAGATGGTGGATCGAGCAGCTGGACATGGACAGACTTCTGCTTGATGGTGTTTTCCGTGTCGCTCCCGACCACGAGTGGCGCAACTGCTTTGAGTCTTTTCTCGGTAACCTTCCTGGCAAGCAGCTCAAGTTTTGTGGCATATTCGCGTTCCAGCGCTGCCCTGTTGCAGTAGAAGTCGCGGAGCTGGAGAGATTGACAACAGTATGACCACGATCCACGTTCACGAGGGTTGTGCGTACATCGGCAACCCACCCGAGATGCACATCAAAAACGCTGTCCACCTGGTCCTGCAAGCCCGTACGAATCATAAGCGAAAACAACGTCGATGGGTCGATGCAACGGCTTGGCGTTACCAGGAGACTTTGGCCGTGTTTTACCACTGGCTGTTCCATTCTCAACTTGCTTCAAGTTTGAAAGGAGGGGTTGTTATGGTCACCAACAGTCATTGTGTACTGCTCGATGGTCCTCGGTAAGTGCTTATTACTCTGCCAAGATCCAAACGCCACAATGGGTGTATTGTAATACGTAGTGAAAGCGGCATTCCTACGGGACCCTAGAGCAGCGAACTTCCAACGGCGGCCCTCCCCTCCGAGGGTCTGCTTCGTTCACCCCCAAGAGGTTGACCCTGGCCGTAGACTCCATCGCGGGTGAAGAACCAATCCGGCCACGAGGCATCTTATTGCCACACAGCCGCACTTGCCCCTTGCAATATCCGCGTGTCTTTGTTCCCTGTGACTCCGTCCGCCCCGGAGCTAATGGCCGAAGGCTGGTATTATGTACTCCCATTTGTTGTCTCACTTCTGTTGCACCGCAACTCAATTATCGCAATCGGCATGTGCTTCCCGCCAGGCAGACATTTCCGCGTATAAAAGGCGCACCAAAATCCGTCTTTAGATGGCGCACTGTCCACATCCCGTTCCCCCCACACTCCCATACCCTGCACGTGTCCAACCCCTGTATCTCTCACAATGTATCAGTTCACAACCATCCTCACGACCCTGTGTGCACTTTTTTTGTCCGCCTTCGCAGCGCCTCTGCCTGCAGACGCGTCTGTAC
>Ga0307516_10009841_pt1 | contig 10600 bp, 9 predicted proteins | sample 19_EM_MG_FD_203310 | JGI IMG/M metagenome (GOLD analysis project Ga0307516, IMG submission 203310) | Populus trichocarpa ectomycorrhiza microbial communities from riparian zone in the Pacific Northwest, United States - 19_EM | ecosystem: Host-associated > Plants > Roots > Unclassified | place...
GGGGCCTCGCGCCCCGGGATCCAGCACCGTGCCGCGGTCAGGCCGCAGGTCGAGGACGCGGCGATAGGACTCGTGAAGGTGCGGGCCGATCGTGTTCAGGATCCGGAGCGTCCGCTCGACCTCGTTGCTCGGCACGCCCACGACCGACAGCACCGACCTGAACGGCGAGCTCGACGCGATCCCGGCGCAGCCGAAGCTGACCCCGCTGACGAGGCCATACGCCTGCGCGGCCTCGACGAATGTGGCGCTGCCGTCGCGGGCCACCGGATCGACGATGGACGCCCCACCCTCAGGGAGCGCCGGCGGTGCGGGCAGCAGCGTCGGCACCGCCTCGTCCCACTGAAACGCACCTTCGGTGGATGCCGCGCGAACCAGGATCGGATCGACCCGCTGGAAGTTCTGGCTCGCGTAGAGGTCTGCCCACTGCGAGCCATAACTGTGGTTCACGAAGTGAGCGAGTGCCACGCCGGTCTCGTTCGGGACCAGCACGCCCAGGGCGGCCTTCCGGAAGCTCGACAGCTCGTAGATAGACGAGATGATCGACTCCAGTTGATCGGGAGTAGTTGCGGTCAGGCACCTGCTTGCGAGGTCCATCAGGTGCAGCAACTCGCCGCGCGAGAGCTGATCGAACACCATTCACCACCCAATCCGAGCCATACGTTTCCCTAGCTTCGCATGCGCGACGTGCCGTGTCAAAGCCGTTAACTGGCCTCCCTGCGCTTTGCACACTCGTACAGTCTTGCGGCCCTCACGATTGGCTCGTTTTCGTGGCAACGCTGAGATCGTCGGGCGCGAAGCGTCCTGACCTGATCCTGCACGGTGCCGCCGGCAGCCTTGTGATCCTCGGCGCTTGGCGTCGGCGCGACCGTCGCGGCGCGCCGACGGGAGCGGGAGCGCAGAGGGCGACTGTCCCTAGGGTCAGTTGTGGTGGAGGCCCCCGATGGGCAAACCATGCCTTGACACCGCTCGTATCCATCCCCGGCGCCGACCGCCGCTCCGGACCGCACCGCGTCACAGCTCCTGCTCCCCTGGAGGCCACATGTTCACATCACTGATTCGAAAGTATGGACAGACCATCGTCCGGTTCAGGTGGCTCGTTCTGGCGGTCAGCCTGGCCGTGAGCCTGGGGCTCGCGTCCCGCATCACGGACTCGAGACTCGAGAACGACCTGGATTCGTGGTCACCGCAGATCACGAACTCTCACTACCTGGCTTAGCCAAGCTCACCGCCATCGATACCTATCTTCCCCCCGAGGACCGCCATGACGAAGACCGTGAACCCTCAGGTTGTCAGTGACCGCAGCAAGGCCACCGCGGCCGACATCGAGCTCGCGATGGGCGCGAGCGCGCTGGGCATCTTCGCGGGGGCCGCGTTCGCCGCGTATGGCGCGGTGCTGGCCGCGAGCTCGCTGCTCGAGTCCGTGCTGCCCGAGCTCCCCGTCGAACCCGGCTAGCGACCCGCCGCGTCTCGTCGAGGCGGCGCTCGCCCGCGCACGCGAGCTGATCGCGCCGCCGCCATCGCAGTCACCTCGTCACCTACCACCACACCACGGCGACCGCCGTCACCGGCGTTGCCCGCGGAGGATACCTACATGCGTCAACTCACCCTCTATCGTCTCGTCCTGTGTGCCACCTTGCTATTCGTCGCCTCCGAGATCGCCTTGGCGGCCTCCGTCCGCAAGCTGGAGCGCACGTGACATGCGAGCCTCGGGCATCCTGCCGGCGGTGCTGACCCTGGGGGCCGCCGGCGCGTCACGCGCCGACGACCGCAACCGGGTCACCACCTGGGTCCGAATGGACGGCTTCACGTCGACGCGTAACCTCGACAACACGCGGGGAGACGGCAGCATCGTGCTGGGTCTCGAGGACGGCAAATTCGGGTTCCGCGCCGAAGCGGCCTGGCTCGAGCCCCGGAGCGACGCTGGCCGGACCACGATCCGCCATCACGGATTCCTCGTCACCGGCATCGACCGCGGCGGCGATACCTGGAACGTCAACACACAAGCGATCGTGCGCTACACCCCGCATGGCGGCGAGCCCCGCGCCGCCGATCCGTTGACCGCGATGGTCGATGCCGAGAACGCAATCAACTATGGTCAGCGCCACCCTGTGCAGTTCGGCTTCACCACCAGTCTGGCGCGCAACTGGCTGGCACAGACGCGACGAGCCGAGCTGCCCGATGCCCAGCGCCTCACCGTGGCTGAGGAGGTGCATCTGGGCCGCGAGGCCAGCTACTTCGGACAGTTCAAGAACAACCGCACAGCGTTCCTGGAGTACCCGCGCTTCTCCTGACGGCCGCGGCAGCGTTGTGACTGCGGTCCATCTTGGCCGCGAACCGCGACTCTCTCCTGGCTGAACACTACGTCAAGGCATACCCCAATGAACGCTCTCCGACGTGCACAATGGCTCGATCGTGAACTCGGCGATCCATGCGATCCGCCCGGGGCGTTGTCCAACCCGGAACGCGTCGAGGAACTCCCCGCAGATCGTCCCACCAGCGGTGCGCTCCGCACCGTGTTACCGATCGAGCTCCACCCGTACTATGTGCCACGGGCGCTCGGCGGCGAGTTCTGTAGCTTCGAGGAGGTCGGCGCGCTGATGCGCGTGGTGGCGCGACGCGATATGTCCACCGCGCTCACCCAGGCATTCAGCCTGCTGGGCGCGGTCGTGGTCTGGCTGGCCGGCAACCCGTGTCAGCGGCGCGCGCTGGCGGCGATGGTGCTCCGAGGTGAGCGGATCTCGGTCGCGCTGTCCGAGCCCGAGTCGGGCAGCGACCTGCTCGCCATGTCGACCACCGCGCAGCCATCGGGCGGCGGCTACCACCTGCTGGGCGACAAGTCGCTCGACGCCGACTTCGACCAGCTGCGGTTCGTCGTGGTCTACGCCCGCACCTCGGACCGCGGCGGCCCGCGCGGCTTCAGCCTGTTTCTCATCGACAAGCAGGCGATCCCCGGCGGCGTCCACGCCACCCGTCAGGCCGACAGCCCCGGGCTGCGCGGCACCGATCTGACCGAGCTGCACTTCGACACCCCGCTGCCCGGCTCGGCGTTGATCGGCGGCGAGGGCAGCGGCTTCGAGGTGATCCTGAAGGCGCTGCAGGTATCGCGCATGATGTGCGGCGCGCTGTCGCTGGGCGCGCTCGACACCTCGCTCGAGACCGTGCTGCGGTTCGCCTTGCAACACGAGATCCACGGCGCGCTGGTCGCCGACCTGCCGCAGAGTCAAAAGCAGCTCTGCGAGGCCTGGGCCGAGCTGTTGATCGGCGACAGCCTGACCGGGCTGGCGCTGCGCGGGATTCACGCGGTGTCGTCGCAGTCCAGCGTGCACTCGTCCGTGGTCAAGTACCTGGTGCCGACGCTCACCGAGCAGGCGATGCAGAAGCTCTCGGTGGTCTACGCCACGCGCCACCACATCCCGCGCAGCGGTGATCCCGGCGTGTTCCAGAAGATGTACCGCGACAACATGGTCGTCAGCCTGTTCGACGGCGGCGCCCAGATCAGCCTGTTCAGCCTGTCCCACCAGCTGCGCTCGCTGATCGTCCATTTCCAGCCGACCGATGTGCAGCCCTGGGCGCACTACGCGAACCCGCCGGACGAGCTCGACTGGACCCAGCTCTCCGTCTCGGCGGGCGGCGAGGACGCCGTGCTCGCCGGCTTCGACGCGGGCAGCCACGCGCTGCAGAGCTGGCTCGAGCAACACGGCGGGAACGAGACCAGCCAGTCGCTCGAAGCGTCGCTCGGGTCGCTGGCGCGGAGCAAGGACGATCTGTTCGCCGCGGTCCGCCGACTCTCGGCGGGCGCGTTCGCCGCCGGTCATCCCGAGGGGTTCGAGCTCGCGCGCCGCTACTGCGTCGTCGAGGCCACGGCCGCCGTGCTGACCGACTGGCGGCTCAACCGCGCCGCGATGACGACCACCCTGGCCGATCCCGCCGTGCTCGCGGTCGTGTTGCATCGCCTGACCGCGCAGCTCGGCGGCGTGCTCTTGCTGCCGCCGCCGTGTTACCGCGACTGCTTCGCCGCGCTGCTCGCGCGCCGAGAGCGCGACGGCCGATGCAGCCTCTACGTGATGCCCACCGAGGGTCCAGACCCTCTTTCCTGAACGCGCCGAGTGCCAGATGAGGACATGTCGTATGGACTGCGAACTAATCACCGCGCCACCGCCGCATCCCAGTAAATCGGCCATCGAGCGCTGGCTCCAGCTCCGGATCGCCGAGATCATGGACGTGACGGCCGACGAGATCGATACTACCTTGCCGTTCTCGTATTATGGCCTCGATTCGGTCGCGGCCATCGGGATCTCCGGCGAGCTGGAGATCTGGCTCGGCCGCAAGCTGTCACCGACCCTCACCTGGGACCACCCCAACATCGAGAGCCTGTCGGCCTTCCTCGCAGAGGAGGACTGAGCGGCCACGCGACCGATCGCGGCCCTCGAGCTTGCCCTCCCACACGAGACCTTGCCCCGGACGTCCCGCCACCCCCAGCAACGCCGCCGCCCCGCGCGGCCCACCCACCCTCACAGGAGTTTTGCCATGAAGACCGCATTCGTTACTGGAGGCACTGGCTTCCTCGGCCGCAACCTGATCGACGTCCTGCTCGCCGAGGGCTGGTCGATCACCTGCATGCACCGGCCGTCGTCGAACATCGCGCCGCTGCAACGACTCGGCGTGTCGCTCGTCGTCGCCGATTTCGACGACCCGGCCTCGCTCCGCGCCGCGATCCCCGAGGGCGTCGACGCGGTGTTCCACGTCGCCGGCAGCACGGCGATGTGGAGCCGGCTGAACAAGCAGCAGGCCCACGACAATATCGACGCGACGCGCGCGATCGTCGACGCCGCGCTCGCCCGCGGCGCCAAGCGGTTCGCGCACACCTCGAGCATCGCGTCGTACGCGGGCGGCGACGGCCGGCCCCTCGAGGAGGACTCGCCGCAGCGCGCCGAGCACTCGTGGATCAGCTACGAGCGCACGAAGTACCTCGGCGAGCGCGTCGTGCTCGACGCGGTCGCCACGCGCGGCCTCGACGCCGTGGTGCTGTGCCCCGGCCACATCGTGGGCAAGTACGACACCCGCAACTGGGTCCAGATGATCACGATGGTGCAGAACGACTCGCTGCCCGGGATCCCGCCCGGCGTCGGGCCGTTCGGCAGCGTGCACGAGGTCGCCAAGGCCCACGTGCGGGCGATCGAGCGCGGCGCGCCGGGCGAGCGCTTCCTCCTGGGCGGCACGCAAGAGACCTTCGCGGCGTTCGTCGCCGCGATCGGCGAGGTGCTCGGCAAGAAGCCGAAGGCCCGCACGATGCCGGCGTTCGCCCTGAAGACGGTCGGCCGCATCCAGGTCATGGTCGGCGCGCTGCGCGCCGGCGAGCCGACGCTGACGCCGGAGAAGGCGGCGATCATCTGCCACAAGATCCTCATCGTGTCGAAGAAGGCCGAGGACAAGCTCGGCTACCGCACGCTGCCGCTGCGCGAGCTCGTCCAGGAGACCGTGGACTGGATGCGCGCCGAAGGGGCGCTGCCGAGCGCGACCCTCGCGGCATAGCCGCGGTCGTGACCCTCGCGGCCTAGCCGCGATCAATGCGAGGCTTCGCCGCGCGCCGCGGCGGCCTCGGCCGCGTCCACGGCGGCCTCGGCCGACCACACGTCGAACAGCTCCGCGAGCTCGTCGGCCTTCTGCGCGGCGTCGTGGCGGCCGAGCTCGATCAGCTGCTCGGCGAACTTGCCGTCGAACAGCAGGTACGACAGCAGATCGCTCTCCTGGCTCTCCTCGCCGGAGGCCAGCCGCTGGATCAGCCGGCGGGCGACCATGCCATGCACGCGCAGCCGGCCGGAGTTCACGAACCTGGCGGCGAGCACGCCGATATCCTGCGACGGCCGGATATGGACGGTCTGGATCCGGCGCAGCGGCGCGCTGCGCATCCCGATCAGCGCGCGGTTCATCGTCTCCTCGAACGTATCGCCGAACGACGCGGCGCCGGCCTCGAGGATCAGGTTGATCCGCCGCATCAGCGACAGGTCGTACTCGGTGTGGTCGAGCAGCAACGCGTTGAGCGCCCTGCCGGCGAGCAGCAGCGGCTCGGGGAGCGCCTCGCGCTCGCGCACGACCGTGGTGGGCTCGGGCGGAACGTAGCGCAGCGAGATCAGCAGCAGCCGGTCGGCGCCGAGCCGGATCGCCGGTGAGATCGGCGTGTTCTGCCGGAGGCCGCCATCGGTGAAGTAGTCGTCGCCGATCTTGACCGCGGGGAACACCGTGGGGATCGCGGCCGAGGCCAGCACGTGGCGCGGCCCGAGCCGCACCGACTTGTGGCGGACGAACGGATCGCGGCTCCACTCGTGCGGCGCCGGCTCGGCGCTCGACAGGAACACCACGGTATGGCCGGTGCCGACGTGATTGGTCGAGACCGAGATCGCGCCGAGGTGGCCGGCGCGCAGGTTGCGGTCGATCCCGCGCCACGGAATCGTGCGCACCACGAACCGCTCGAGCCCATTGGTCTCGAGCAGGCCGCCGTAGCGGAAGCTGCCGGGCGCAGGCTTCGGAGGGTCGCCGCCGAACAACATGCGCGCCGACCGCAGCATATCGACCGGCCGCATGCTGATCAGCTCCTCGAGCCGGAGCGCGCGCCACGCGGCGGCGATCTGCTCGCTCTGCGCCACCGGATCTTCCATCGTCGCGGCCATGAACGCCGCGTTGATCGCGCCGACCGACGTGCCAGACACGATATCGATCGGCACGTGGCGACCCAGGCGCTTGGCCAGGTTCGTGCGCAGGTAGTGAATGACACCTACCTCATACGCGCCGCGCGAGCCGCCGCCCGAGAGCACAAAGCCAATTTTGGGTCGTCCCGGGAGTCGTCGCGGCGCCACCACCGCCGCAGTCTAGATCGATTCGTCGCGCGGCGCGGCTGCCGGGGCCACTCGACTCCGCGGAACCCCGCAACCACCGTGGCAGATCTTGAACTGGTGAGCAGACCCACGGAAATCCACTCGTGCATGCAGCGGATTGCTGCCCTCGGCGCCGCAAAGCGCTGCATGACGCAGCGCATGAATACATCTCAGACTACGACGCGGGCACGACGACCATGGTCAGTGTCTGCGCCGGCACAGCTGGATCCGAGGGAGTCGCGGTCACGGTGATCGCGTAGGCGCCACCACGCGGGCTCGCCGGAGTCGCCGGATCCGACGAGCAGCCCCCGACCGTCCCCAGATACATCAACACGGCGAGCATCCGGCGCGCGGACCCTGTGCGCCTCCGCAACAGCGGCGCCAGCAGCAGCAAGCAGCACGCGGCCAGGCCGGCGCCGGAGCTGCCGAGCATCACCGAGCGCGTTCGTGAACCGAGCTTGTCGGCGGTCAGGGTCAACATCGACGTCACGGTCTGGCCGGGGGCCAGCGTGACGCTGGTCTGCGAGAACGCGCAGGTCGCCCCGGCCGGCGCGCCGTCGCACGACAGCGTGACCGGACCGCTGAACGCGTCATTGGCCGACAGCGAGATCGCGCTCGACGTCGAGCCGCCCGCCGACAGCGCGAGCTGCGCCGTATCGCTGGTCAGCTGGAACGCCGGCGTGGCCTTGCCCACGACCAGGGGCACGGTGTTCGAGCCAAGGTTCACGTTGTAACTGGCGTCGCCCTCGTAGGTGGCCGACAGCGCGTGGGTCCCGACGGCGAGCGCGGACACGGTGAACGAGGCCGTCGCGTTGCTCAGCAAGCTGGCGCGGTTCACCACCGCACCGTCGACCCGCAGGTCGACGGTGCCGGTCGGTGGCGACTGATCGGAGAACCTGGGCGTGACGCGCACGGTGACGGTGACCGGATCCGCCGAGCCCACGCTCGCGGCGCTGGCGGTGAGCGAGACGGTGGATCCGCCGTTATTGAGGAGGACCACGGTCCCGCTCCCCGTCCCTGCCAGCAGGCTCGGCGAGCCATCCTGAAACAGATCGATCGGCAGCACCGGCGCCGCGGCGCCGTAGATCGCGTAGTGGACCGGCGGCGCAAAGCTCGCGTTACCTGCACCGCGCAGCACGACGAGCCCCATCAAGCTATCGGCGGCGTCCGTCAACACGTTCTCGGTCGTCGTGAAGTAGAGATCGGTCATCGCGTCGCCGTTGAGATCCGCGGCGCCGACGTAGCTCGGCACCACGCCGGTCACCAGCGGAGTTCCCGCGTCGAACGTCCCGTCGGAGTGGCCGGCACACAACATCAGGCCTTCGCTGGCGCCGCTCAGCACGCTCAACACGGCGTCGACCACCCCGTCGCCGGTGACATCCTCGGCGAGGATCGAGCTGACCACCAGCGTGTTCTGCAGCACCGCGGAGGCGGTCGTCGCAAAGCTGCCGCTCCCGGTCGCGAGGTACACCGCCGTGGTGGTCGCAGCGTACGAGCCATACGAGACGAACAGGTCGGCCTGGCCATCGCCGTTGACGTCCGACGCGGCGATCGCGAACAGCATCACGCCCTGGTCGATATAGGGGGCCGCGGCGAACCCGCCCTTGCCGTCGTTCACCATCGGCCAGATCCCGTAGGACGGAGTCACGTAGTCATTCAGGGCCAGCAGCAGATCGGGCGCGCCATCGCCGTTGATATCGCCGATCGCGAGCCCCGGCGCGTTGAACGAGGTGAACGGCAGCGGCTGCGCCACCGCGGTCACGGTGCCATCGCCGTTGGACAGGCCGATGTAGAGGTGGACGTGGCCGGTTTCGTCGGCGGACAGGAACGCCACGTCGTCCTTGCCATCCCGGTTGAAGTCCGCGGTCTGCGCGCTGATCGAAGCGATGCTCTGCAGCGGTGACAGGATCTTGTACGCGAAGTCGCCCGCGCCATTGCTGATGCCGCCGAGCAGGCCATACGGCGATCCGACGACGATATCTTTGTATCCGTCGCCGTTCAGATCCGCGGTCGCGCGCACCGCGAGGCTGTTGCTCTGGAACTCGCCGGTCGTGCTGACCAGCGCCGGCGCACCGACGAACGTGCCATCCGCCTTGCCTTTGTAGAAGCACAGCGCGCGCTTGATCGTATCGAAGAACGCGATGTCCGCGACCCCGTCGCCGTCGAAGTCGTCGATCACGTGGTTGGTGACCGGGAAGGTCAGGCCCGAGCTGGCGTTGGCGGCGTACCCGCCGTGGTAGGTGACCCTCGGCGCGCGAAACGTGCCGTCGCCGTTGCCGGGCCAGGTCCCCAGGAACACGGTCCCCGCCATGATGGCATCGACCTTGCCATCGCCGTCGACGTCGCGAAACGCCAGGACCGCCGCGTTGTTCCCCGCGGTCACCGGGAGGCCAGCCTGGAGCGCTCCGAAGTTGCCGTCCTGGGTGCCGATCGCCGTGTACAGCATGCCGTCGCCGTTGAGCAGCGTGAAGTCGTCGAGGCCATCGCCGTCGAGATCGGCGAACTGGATGTACTTGTTGGGCGACGACGACAGCACCGGGAGCGCGGTGATCTGCGGATGATCGACGTCGACGACACCGGTGGGGCTGACCGCCCAGCGATACAGCAGCTCGGAGCCGAACAACGTGCCATCGACCCGCTGCGACTGCACCATCAGGCCGTAGAAGTAGAGCTGGTCGCCGAGCTTGCGCACCACGGAGCCGCCGTCGTAGGCGTAGCCCGGCTTGTACGGCAGCACGCCGTCGGTCTCGACCAGCGTCTGGGTCCCGAAGCTGCCATCGGCGTTGCCGAAGATCACCTCGAAGACGCCGTTGCTGTTGGTCATCGTATCCTGGGTCCCGAGCCCCGCGATGATGACATCGGCGTTGCCGTCGCCGTTGATGTCGTAGACGTTCATCGCCATCAGCCCCGAGTACAGCGACGCCTTCCGGGAGATCACGGTCGCCGCGCCGAACGTCCCGTTCTGCTGGTTCAGCATCGCGACCACCGTGCCGGCGTAGCCAAACGGCACCGTCATCGCGACGAGGTCGGGATAGCCATCGTGATTCAGGTCGACCGCGACCGGGTGAAACACGTTGAACGCGGCGGCCTGCGACTGCAGCTTGGTGAACCCGCCCTTGCAGTCGCCTCTCATCACGGTGAGGTTCGCGACCTGGAAGGTCACGATGTCCTTGCAGCCATCGTGGTCGAAGTCGGCCTCGGCGCTGGACAGATCGCGCGAGATATCACCCGCCGCGTGGGCGGGCGTGGAGGGCGCCACGCGGAAGCCACCGAAGTTGGGATCGAGCGACGCTGCCCGCGGAAACCGCACGCCGGCGGAGGTCGCCTCGCGCGACACCGGCGCCTGGGCGGCGAGCCCCTCGCGCAGCGGATCCCACGTCGAGGTCACCGGCTTGGCCTCCTGAAACGTGGCGGACAGCGGTGCCGGCGCAGCCGCGGCCGGGACCGCGATCGCGGTGAGCAACGAGCAAGTCACCGCGGCGAGCCACGGGCGGGAAACCAGGCGATGCATCTTGGAACTCCTGAGCAGCAGATGAAACCGTGAGCCCGCGCTCGATCCACCAAGCGCGGCGGCCATGCAGTGTGCGCGCGTCACTGGAGCGTCACTCCCAGCGGCACGATCACCGTGTAGCCATGGGCGTCGGTCGCCTGGATCTGAACCGTCGCCGTGGCGCTGACCACCACGGAGACCGCGCTGGACGTCGCCGCCGGGTACACGCCGTCGCCGG
>Ga0307516_10009842_pt1 | contig 10599 bp, 11 predicted proteins | sample 19_EM_MG_FD_203310 | JGI IMG/M metagenome (GOLD analysis project Ga0307516, IMG submission 203310) | Populus trichocarpa ectomycorrhiza microbial communities from riparian zone in the Pacific Northwest, United States - 19_EM | ecosystem: Host-associated > Plants > Roots > Unclassified | place...
CCATTGCCATCGCCACTGTTTTCGGAATCACCGCAGCCCGGCAGGGCAGCCAGCAGCGGTGCGGCACCGAACGCCTGAAGGAGAGCGCGGCGTTTCAGTGCAACAGAGGCGTCGTTCGATGACATGGATCTTCCGGTGGTCGTGATCAACCGCTCACCGCACGCAAGCCATGTGCCGAAAAGGGTGATCCGATCGCCATCCCGGCGAGGTGTGAAAACTTTGTTGCAAGTGGCCTGAATGTGAGCTCAGACGCTGCGATCAGCGGCACACGAACCGACCACATTGGTTCTCATGTGACGAGACAGGACCGCACCTGAAAGCACAACGCGCCCGGTCCGCTTCTTGATTTCCGCGTCGGCAGGTTCCGCGTGTGACGCATGCCACGAACCGGTGCACACCACTGCACGTGTTTTCACCCCGCCGCTTCACCCCTCTGCGCCGCCCAGCCGATGCCATGTAGGCGAAGGTGATCAGTCGACCGTCGCGCCGGAGAACTTGACGACCTCTGCCCACTTCTTGATGTCCTCGTCGAGCAGCTCGGCAAAACGCTCCGGCGTACCACCCAACGGCGTGTAGCCCATGGCCACCAGCCGATCGCGGAGGGCCGACGTGTTCAGCGCCGCGTTGACGGCCTGGTTCACTTTCATCGCGATGTCGGGCGGCGTGCCTTTGGGTGCGACCAGCCCGAACCACGTCTCGGACACCAGCTTGGGCAGGCCGAGTTCCCTGGTGGAGGGCACGTCGGGCAGCACGTCCGACCGCTTGTCGGCCATCAGCGCCAAGGCACGCAGGCGGCCATCTTTCACGAAAGGCGCTGCAGCGGCAACGCCCGGAAAGGCCAGCTGCAACCGATCGCCGAGCAGGTCGTTGAACACGGCGCCCGGTGACGCATAAGGCACATGCACCATGAACACGCCCACCGTCTTCTTGTACAGCTCGCCGGACAGGTGGTACGAACTGCCACTGCCAGTGGAGCCGAAGTTGAGCTGCCCCGGGCGGGTCTTGGCGTAGGCCGTCAACTCCTTGAGCGTCGACACCGGCAGGCTCGGATGGACAACGACGATGTTGGGCAGGGAGCCGATCAACACCAGCGGATCGAGGTCCTTCTGCGGGTGGTAGGGCTTGGCGTGGTACAGCGTGACGGCCGACACCAACGTGCCGGCCCAACCCAGCATCAGGGTGTAGCCGTCGGGCGGCGACTTGACGGCGGCCACGGCACCCACATTGCCGTTGGCGCCAGGCCGGTTCTCCACCAGAAAGGTCTGGCCGAAGGTTCGGCCCAGCTCTTCGGAGACGAGACGAGCCAGCGGGTCGGCACTGCCGCCGGGTGCCGCTGGCACGATGATGCGCACCGGCTTGGCCGGCCAGGCTTGCGCTTGCGCGAGGCCGGCTGCAAGGACGAGGGACGACACCATGATCAGGCGCTTGAGCCACGCCTGGCGCTCGGAGCGGCGATGCGGGCCTGTGCTTCTTCGAGCGGTCATCTATGGCTCCTGTTCAGCGAGTGCGCTCCAGGTTCACGCCGTGCAGGATGTACTTGTGCCTTTGCCCTCTTCGCCGATGCGGTCTTCCGGTGGGACCTCCACCTGAGCGACCCGGTGGACGCGACCGAGGCTCAGGCCAAGGTCTGACTTTCCCGCTCAGGTTGAGATCGAAGGCGTACGAGCACCGGCCACCCGAGCCTGCAGTTCGTGCACCACCTGCTCATACGAGCTGACCATCTGGTCGATGGTGGCGCGCAGTTCTGCCTGCGCAGGGTTCTCGGACAGCCCCGGAATCAACAGCGCCATGACGTACGCGTCAGGCGCCTCCGATCGCACCTGGCGACTCAACTGAACTCCGGTGTCCGACGGATCGCCTCCCATCATCGTGACGAGGCAGACCGCGCTGATCGCCGACGCGTGCGTGCGTGGGTACCGAGACGCGTGCAGGTCTTCGGCCGTGAGGTGCCTCGCATCCATGTGCAGGCTGCGCAAGATACGCACCAGAATTTCGGTGGCGAGGTCATCGCCGGGCAAGCCCAAGCCGACGCACACAACGATCGAACCCGCATCCGGCGGCGACTGCGCTTCGGTGCGTTGGCGCAGCATTCGCTGCTGAAGCAGCAAGCGCCCTGAGCCCACCTCTTCCAGCACCGTCTTTCGCTTCGGGTTGAAGAGTGGATCACGCTCTGCACCGTTGAGCGCTTCGACCACATGCACGATGGCGTCGCGCAACTCGGCCTGCTGCCGCAGCGTGATCTGGCCCTTCGCGTAGTCGGCACGGCTGAGTCGCAGTGCGGGCATCAGCACGGTGTCGCAATAGGCCGCGAACGACCATCGCCGCAGGTATTGGCGTGCGCCCGCAATGATCTCGTCTGCGTCGCCCGACAAGGCGCGTTGGTAGAACTTCTGGGCCATCGTCAGCGCCGGGCCGTCGCCCAGAACGATGTCGAGGAACCCGAGTGATTCGGCGTGGCGCCCCGCGACCGCCAGGCACAGCGTCAGCGGCGTCGCGATGATGACGCCCACCGGCCCCCACAGCCAGCCCCAGAACAGCGTGGCCAACACGATCGACAACGGGGACAGCCCGGTCGCCTGCCCATAGACGCGCGGTTCGATCACATGCGAGGTGATCAGGTCGACCGTCAGGAAGACGATGCCGGTCAGCGACACGAGCGTCCAGCCATCGGTGGCGGCCAGTGCCAGCAGCATCGCGAACACGGCGGCAACCAGCACGCCGACATACGGCACGAAGCGCAGCAAGGCAGTGAGCGCTGCGACGAGAGCCGCTTCCGGCAAACCGATGCAAAGAAGCGCTGCCCAGATGACCAGCCCGAAGCCGATGTTCACGGCGATCTGGCGTGCCAGGTAACGCGAGAGCCGTTCGCCGGCGTCGTTAAGGGCCGACGTGGTCGCGCGCACATCGCTGCCGCCAACCAGGCGAATGAACCGGTCCCGAAGCGACTCTCTTTCCAGCAGCAGGAAGATGAGCACGACGACCACGATGCCCGCACCGCCGATCGGCCCCCACAGCCAGGCCACCAGCCGCTGAAGCCGCTCCATGGATGCAGGCTTCGGGGGACGCACTTCGACCGGGATAGCCTGAGCCGACCGCGCGGCTGACGTCGGTTCGAGCGTTGCCGCATCCGCATCGGCGCTGCTGGAGCCAACGGGGTCGAGCAGCTTCTCGGCGGCATCCCACGTCTTCTCCATTGGCGACAAGGCCAGGATTCGCAGGGAGCGCAAGTTTTTCTCGAGCGTGGCCTGATAGGCCGGAAGGCTCGCGGCCATTCGCAGCGCGTGGACTCCGATCAAGCCGGCCAGCATCGACAACACGACCACGGTGCAGGCCACGGCGCCTAACACCGATGACACGTGGCCCATGCCAATGTGACGCAGCTTGCGAACCAGCGGGCTGATGGCAAAACACAGCAGCACCGCCAGGGTCACCGGCACGAGGATCTGGCGCCCCAGGTAGAGCAGCGCCAGCGCGGCCGAAGCGGCCAGCACGCCGAGGGCCGCGCCCCATGCGCGAGGCAGCTGCCGCGCGTGCACAGCAGCTCCTGAAGAGTCGCCCCCGCTCATGGCCAGCGCCCCTCAGCGCAGGTACGTGATCAACTGGTCGGCGCCTTTCTGAATACCCACCTCCGACGCGCTCATGGCGCCCAGGCCGGCCTTGAGGTTCCATGCATTGGGGTACTGCTTGGACACGTAAGCCCCGAGCAATGCATTCGTCGAAGAGTCGTAGATCTCGACGGCAAAGCTCACAGAGCCCGTCATGGCGCCTTCCTTGCCGCGTGCGGCTTGCACCGCGTTGTATGGGCCACCGACCAGATCGAATCGGGTGAAGGTGCTCATGAACGCCGTGTTGGCCTTGGCACCGGTCAGCGTGAGCTTGATGCGCAGCGTGTCATCGGCCGGTGCGCTCGACGTTTTAAGCCGGGTCGACAGCTTCTCGGTGAACTGGGTCTGCATGTACCGGGCGAGGTACTTCTTGTCCTGGTCGGAGATGTCTTCGAACTGGTTGTCCGTGCCGCGGTAGATGACCACGGGGTCGACGATGAAGGCGGCATACCGGCTCCAGTCGGTGTCGGACTTGTATTCGTATGGCACCCGGCCGTCACTGTCCCGCTCGTTGGCTTGCAACTTCGACGACGACGCCAGGCCGGAGTACGGCACAGGCTGCGTGGTAGAGCACGCTGCCAGGGCGGCACAAAGGGCAGCCAAACTGGCCAGTCGAGACAGGTTGAAGGTATGCATGTGAGGTCTTCCGATGGGTGGAGGGTTGAGAGGCGACAGAGCCATGGGATAGGCAGCGGTGGTCACTACAAGGAGCTGCTCCTCGGGCGTCAAATCGATACCGATCTGTACAGTTCATTATTGGATGGGCAATGGAACGGTGTCAAGAAAAATGTACAGTTGGGTTCATTTTTGGGAGACACGATGAAAGTGCGAACGGAAGCACGGCGCAGCGCCATCGTTGAAACGGCCGCCGAGCTGTTCAAGGAAATGGGCTACGAGCGGGCGTCGATGAACGAGCTGGCCAAGCGCTTCGGCGGTTCGAAGGCCACCCTGTACGGGTACTTCCCTTCCAAAGAGGAGCTGTTCATCGCGGTCGTCGAGGCGGTGGCCACCGGCCACCTTGTCGAAGCGACACAAGAACTGGCTGCCGAAGTGACCGTGGGGCGCCCCGCGCTGGAGGCGCGGCTGGCACAGTTCGGCGAGCGCATGCTCAATGTGCTGACGCATGACGAGAGCGCGCTCGCGGTCTACCGCATGGTCGTGGCCGAAGCAGGCCGTTCGAACGTGGGGCAGCTGTTCTACGACTCAGGGCCGGCCGAAGCCATGGAAGCGATCGCGGGGCTGCTGTCCGCGGCCATGGATCGCGGCGAACTCCGCCGCTCAAACCCCAAGGTGGCGGCCGCGCATTTCACCGCGCTGGTCACGGCAGAGATCGACGCGAGGCTCTATCAACGAGACCCGCCGCCGCTGACACTCGAAGAAATTCGCCAGATGGTCGGTCGTGCGCTCGAGATGTTCTTCAACGGCGCAGCGCAGCGCTGAGCGTTGCGCTACGCGTCAGGGCCGCTTCAACTTCCAGGTGATGCAGCGATTGTTCGCCGGCATGGCGCGGTCTTCGACGAGGGCCAGCCCTGCCCTTCGCGCGATCACATCGACGTCTTCGAAGTTACGAATGCCACGCCGTGGATCGCCCTCGCGCAGCGACGCATCGAAGGCCGCATTGCTCGGGCTGGTGAACTCGCCGCCGTAGTTGAACGGGCCGTAGACCACGAGCACGGCCCCATCGCTCATCAAGGGCGGCAGCAGCGCGAAGAGGCGCTGCACTTCGCTCCAGCCCATGATGTGCAGCGTGTTGGCGCTGAAGACCGCGTCGAACTCGCCTGCAGGTGCGTCGCCGTTGATGTCGAAGCTCAGCGGTGGCGGTGTATTTGCGAGCGCGGCTTCGGACAGCCATTGCCGAATGCCGTCCAGATGGGCCGGAACGTCCGACGTCTGCCACAGCAAGTGCGGCAAGGCGCGCGCGAAGTGCGCGGCATGCTGCCCGGTTCCGCTGCCGATCTCGAGCACGCGGGTTCGATCGGCGAAGTGCTGCTGCAGCACCTCGAGAATGACATGCTGGTTGCGCTCGCAGGCGGGAGAGAACGGTTTTTCCATGCGATCGATTGTGCGCGCGGGATTCTTCGTCGAATCAGCGCAAGGGTTACGTGCCGTAGCGCTCGGTGCGAATCGCAGCCACCGGAATCTGCGCGGCCATTGCCGCATCGGTGGCCACGTTGACGAAGCCGTTGGAGCCGCAGACGAACACGTGCTTAGGCGGAGCGGGCAGACGGCGCATCACATCGATCAGCATCTCGTTGTCGATGCGGCGGCCGTAGTCGGATGCACTTCGCGCCGGTTCGCGCGTCAGCGCCAGCGCAAGCGAGAAGCCGGTTTGCGCGCTGCGCAGGCTCAGCAGCTCGTCGCGGAACGGCACGTCGTTCCAGCTGCGAGAAGACAGCAGCAGCACTGTCGACACGCCGGACTGCACGGCGCTGCGGTGCCGGATCATCGACATCAGCGGCACCACACCCGAGCCTGCGCCGACGAGAAGCAGCGGCCCGCCGTCGGTGTCGCGCCAGATGAAGTGGCCACCCAGCGGGGCCTTCAGCTCGATCTCGTCGCCAACCTCGACCACGTCGTGGAAGAACGGCGACACCTCGCCATCACCCAGCCGCTCGATTGCGAGCTCGATCGTATCGGCGTGCGTCGCGGGCGGCGAGGCGATCGAGTAGCTTCGAACGGCGCTGTAGCCGTTCTCTGCCGTCAGCCGCAAGTCCAGGTGCTGGCCCGCGACGAAGTCGAACGGCACCGTGGGCTTGACCCAGAAGCTCTTGATGCGCGCCGTGAGCGGCCGGGCGTCGACGACGGTGGCCGATTGCCAACCCACGCCGGCCGCGGCTGTTTCAGTCATCCGTGTAGCGCTGCTCACGCCAAGGATCGCCGTACATGTGATAGCCGCGCAGCTCCCAGAAGCCAGCCTCGTCGCGTTGCGTGAACTGCAGGCCCTTCAGCCACTTCGCCGACTTCCAGAAATACAGATGCGGTACCAGCAGCCGCGCAGGGCCGCCGTGGTCGCGCTCGAGCGGGCGGCCTTCGTAGCGAAGCGCCACCATCGCCTTGCCGCCCACCAGATCGGCCAGCGGCACATTGGTCGAGTAGTCGTCGTGCGAGTGGGCCAGCACGAAGGGTGTCGGTGCCGCCACGCCAGCGGCGACGAGGATGTCGTCGACGAGAACACCTTCCCACGGCGTGTCCAGCTTGGACCAGGTGGTCACGCAGTGGATGTCGCAGGTCAGCCGCGTCTGCGGCAGCTGATTGAACTCGTCCCAGCTCCACCGAACGATGGGCTTGGGGCCGACCTTGAGTTCGAAGAACCAGCGATCGAGTTCGATGCGCGGCGCAGGCCCCGCAGACAGCACCGGGAAGTCATCCACCAGGTGCTGCCCGGGCGGTGTGCGCGCCGCCAAGCCGGCGGGCTGTTGTCGGCCGATGAAACCACGCGTGGCCATGAGTGCTGCTCCTGGTGTTGACCCAAGACGCACTCTAGCGCCTGGTCACATGCAGCTCACGGTGACGCTGTGCGTGTGTGAACTCGTCTCCGTCGACGTGGCCATCACCGTCTGCCCGTTCTTCAGCATCTGCAGCAGGCCCGCGGTGAAGGTCACGACGTGATCGTGTGTCCCCGAGCCTCGGATGCTGTAGCTCTTGTCGGTGGTCGAGTCGAGGTCGGCGGCCGGGATCGCGAGCACGTGGCCGTGGTTGCTGGCAATCACGGCGCTGGCCGGTGTGCATTGGCCCGATGGTGGCGGCGGGGGTGGAGGCGCGGGGGGAGGTGGAGCCGGCGCGGGCGCCGGCGCAGAGCCGTAGTCGCCACCTCCTCCGCCGCAGGCCTGCAAGAAAAGCAGCACCGTGCCGCCGGCGGCTGCACCCAGGAATCCCTTGCGCGTGATGTCTGTCATGTCGATCGCTCCTTGACCATGAGGCGCGACGGCGGCCGCTCATTGCGACGGCTCGTGCGCTTCTGTCAGTGAGTGCGGGTGGCGTCGCAAAGAGTTGCTGCCGCGTGAAGATATTTCCGCAGCTGCTTCAACTCACTACACGCTCACGGCACACGAGCCCCGGGTGAAAGCGAGGTAACCGGTGTCTCGGCGACCACCGGGCAGCTGAGCCGCTTGTGCAGGCCGGCGAGCGCAGCGCAGGCGTCGATCGAGCCGCCATCGGCCAAGGCGGTCTGGCTGCGCTCGAGCAAGGCGCGCAGCGCACTCGCGTCCAGCTCCGGCTGCGCGTACAGCAGCAGCGCGGCCACTGCGCTCACATGCGCCGTGGCGAGAGACGAACCCGAGCTGAAGTCATAGTGCCCACCGGGCTCGAGCGTCAGGATGTCGCGGCCCGGTGCCTGCAGCACGCCGCTGCGGCCGGCGGTGTGACCCGACGCGTCGACCGCGATCACGCCTTGAACACCGACCGGGAAGCCCGCGAGGTCGCCATTCGGCGGGACGGCGCCGATCACGATGCGCCCCTTCTTCACCGCATGGCCGACGAGCCGGCCCAGCAGCTCATCGGGTGGCCCGCCCAGGCTCAGGTTGATGATGCGTGCCCCGTCGTCGAGGCTCGCGGCGAGCGCCTGCGCCAGCGTGAACGAGTTGCACCGCGCCCCGCCTCCTTCGGCCGCGCTGCGTGTCCAGCAGGCCTTGTAGAGCGATAGCTTTGCTTCGGGCGCGATGCCGACGATGCCCTGCCGGTTGTTGGCCACCGCCGCGATGATGCCGGCCACTTCGGTGCCATGGCGGTCGCGGCCGAACTGCGCGTCGTCACGGTCGACGAAGTTGCGCACGGTGGCGATGCGGCCCTGCAGGTCGGGGTGTGAGGTGTCGATGCCGGTGTCGATGATGGCGATGCCGACGCCCTGCCCACGCGACACCTGGTGCGCCTGCTCCGCCTTGACGTCGACGAAGCCGTGCTGCAGCGCGGCGTAGGGGTCGTTGTAGCCGCTCTTGATGTTCGTCTTGCTGTCCGTCTCGCTGCTCGTCAACCCGCTGAAGTTCTGCAGCGGCTGCGCGAGTTCGACGCGGGTGTCTCGGCCCAGCGCCGCGAGCAGTTCGTCGCGCACCGCGCTGGGGGGTAGTTCGAGCACCACGCAATGCAAGCGCAAGGCGGTGATCGGCCAGGCAGCGATTTCCTTCAGGCCATAGGCCTTCTTCAACGCATCCAGCGTCTCGCGCGCACCGGTGCCGACGGCGTAGCGCTGCGTCACCGAGTAGCCCGTCAGCGTCGACCCGGCTTGCGATGGCAGGGTCTCTTTCTTGTTGGCCACGGCGAGGACGATCAGGCGCTCGGGGTGCTCGCGCATCAACAGCTCGTCGGCCACATTGACCGGCAAGGCCGCGGGCGGGCTGGCGCAGCCGCACAGCAGCAGCGCCAGGATCAACGAGCATCGCAGCCAGAGCCGCGAGATGGGTTTCACGGCCGCGCGTCGGGTTGAACGATGGGCTCGACCAGCTGCAGGCCGGGTGATGCGCGCAAGGCGTCGAGCTGCTTGTCGAGCATAGCGCCCGGTGCCAGCGATGCGAGGCCGTACGCACCGACCGCGTTGGGCCCGCTCACCACCTGCAGGTTCAGGCCTTGCAGCAAACGCTGCAGTTCATCGGCGCGCAGGCCGGGCGTGGGCACGATGCGGATCGTCGCCTGCGCACCGGCCGCCACAGCGGGCAGGCTGAGCGTCTGGTAATCGGGCGCGCGATACAGCAGACCCATGCCGAGCACCGAGATGCCGATGGCTTCGACGACCACCGCCATCGTCAGCCCATAGACCAGCCAACGCGCCGACCCGCGGCGCTCGTGGCGTGGACCGGGAGCCGAGGCGCCGGCCACGGCTGCGTCGGCTTCGGCGTCATCGATGCGCTGGAACAGCCGCTTCAATCCCGCGTCGGCATTCGTCAGCGTGGTCGCTTGTTCCGATGTCATCGCGGCCTGCAATTCGCGCTGGCGCGCCAGCTCGTCACGGCAGTCGGCGCAGTCGGGCACATGCGCTTCGACCACGCGGCGCTGGTCTTCAGTCGCGCTTCCGTTGACGACCCAGGGGATCGCGTCCCAGGTGCGGCGGTGTTCGGCGGTGGTGTCAGTGGTGTTCGTCATCTTGAATGTCCTCTTGCGGCTTCGGCGCTGTACCGCGCCCCTCGGCCAGGCCACCGGCCAATGCGGGCAGCAGATTGCGCAGCCTCACCCGGGCGTGGAACATGCGCGCCTTCACGGTGCTGACCTGGCACCCCATGATGGCCGCAATCTCTTCGAGCGAATGGCCGGCGCCATAGGCCAGCTCCAGCGTCAACCGCTGGTCGGTCGTCAAACGGCTCATGCCCTTGGAAACCCAGTCGTTCAGCTCGCGCGCACCTTGCGGGTCGACCAGCGAGTGGCTGCCCTCGCCTTGCTCTGCCGGGTCGACCGGGTCGCTGCCATGCTCGCGCAGCGACTTGAGTGCGCAGCGGTAGGCAATGCCCACGATCCAGGTCGACACCCGAGAGTCGCCGCGGAACTGGTCGGCTTTCTGCCAGACGATCCAGAAGGTGTCGTTGATGACTTCCTCGACCACGTCGGCCCGCCTCGTCACACGGGCCAGGAAGCGGTCGAGCCGGCGGTGGTACGAGCGGTAGAGCGTCTCGAGCGCGGTGCGGTCGCCTGCCGCCACGAGCTGGATCAGTTCGGCGTCGGTTTCATCCTCGCGCAGCGCGGCGCCGGTCGGGCGGGGTGTCAACGAAAGGTGCGCCATGGCATGCGTGTTGTAAGCGGTTTTTCGTGTTCGTCTGCCCGTGGGTGCCGCTGCGGCGGAGAAAGGTTGCAAATTCTTTCCGCAATGTGCCGGCGGCACCTGCTTCTGAGGACTTACTTGGCAAAGCGAACACTCTGGAAGCGCTCAGAAGGCGCTCAGAAGGCCCAGGCCAGGCTCGCCGTCCAGCGGTTCGAAGCCTCGTCGCCGAGGCGCTTCTTGGCCGTGGCATCGGTCACGATGTACGACACCTCCAGGTGGGCGTCGCCGGTGCGCCGCCCGAGGTCGGCGCCC
>Ga0307516_10009843_pt1 | contig 10598 bp, 10 predicted proteins | sample 19_EM_MG_FD_203310 | JGI IMG/M metagenome (GOLD analysis project Ga0307516, IMG submission 203310) | Populus trichocarpa ectomycorrhiza microbial communities from riparian zone in the Pacific Northwest, United States - 19_EM | ecosystem: Host-associated > Plants > Roots > Unclassified | place...
CGTCCTTTTTGGACACCCTCCACTGTTCTAGCCTCTCCAGATCAGATTCTTCAAGGTGATCATCGAACCCAGTGAGGTAGGGCCGAGCAGTGCGTCCATGAAGAGCGTTGACGATGGCGGACGGTTGAAGACCCAAACGAGCACAGAGTATCCCGAGCATCCTGATGACCTTGACGCCAACGGAGAAGATCTCAGACGTGACATTCGTGAGGAGGAAAAGTCCCGCAGCTTCGATTTCTTCCAATCTTCGCTCAACCTCCTTCCGATCTTCTCCCACGAGTGTTACAGCAGAAGGCGACATAGACGGTGCCTTGGATGCGTTCTGTAGGATGCCTTGGATCCATTCCTCGACGAGCTCCGCCCATGAATTGAGCAACCGTTTGCAATCAACGAACATCTTTAGCCCGGAACCTTCATTCGAAATTCCGCTCGGGTCGAACAACATGATGGCGAAGCGAGAAAGTAGCGTGGAAGCGTGTTCCGGATCGGACATGAATCTCTTGAGGGTTGCCTCGGCGATATCCCTAACCATTGGTTCGACGTGCACGGCCCCCCTGATCAGCATATCCAGAGCATCGTTGAGCGGAAGTGACGGGTGAAGGAGCCGAGGCCATGATTGGAAGCAAAGCTTGAGGACATTGATCTGGGGAACTAGGCTGATCGGATACGTGACGCTGCCCTCGGGGTGACGGCGGGTGATGTAATCTTGGGCTTCCTCGTAAGATGGATTTACGTGGGCGTAAGACCACTGGTCATCCATGACCAGCATATTCCCCACGTCGCGCGCGCAGGAAGAGACGATCAACGCCAAGGTCGGCCCACAGCGATCCATTAGGTCCTTAACACATGCTTGAGATAGAACCGAGGGAGGGAGCACGTCGGAAGACATCTCCATGTCCTTCCTCACAGGCGGATGAGTGAACTCAGAACTCGAGGGCCACGGTGGCGAAGACTCCCCTTTCTCGGTGATGTAGAGTGACAGCAGGATTGATTGAATGGCAATGCTGATCCTCTCTGGAGCAAGAAGGTGGGAGATGTTCTGCGACTGCGAATTACGGATGGGTCCCTCGTTCAAGAGCTCCATGCAAAAGTCCGTTCCAAAGTCGAAGTGCCGGCTCATGATGTAGTGCAGGATGAAGATCAACGGTTCCAGGCGGTCGTCGTGAGGGAAGACGGAGTGGCGATTAGCGGGGAAGAATTGGCGTAGAATTGGTTCGAGTTTCGCGGTGGCGGTCGAAGGGGCTTCATTACAGCGGTAACAGTAAGTCCAGATAAGGCGCATCATGCCGTTCATAACCGGAATGCGGGCGGTTTTCTCCTGCAACGCAATGGATAAGCGATATGACGGGGGGAAAACATGCTGGATTCTACCTACCTTCAATTTGGTAAGGCCAGCTTCAAAGGATGCCACCCAATTCTGTTGGAAATACTCCAACGGGGCCACACACAATGATGTGATGTACAGCGGATATGCGTGGACCCAGTACCTCGGTTTGGAAACCATATCCTTAGCCTTCGGGACGATCGTCTTGATGGCTTTTGCCCACTGAGGATCATTAACCTCCGCTTGTATCGTCTGCCCCATGAGGAATGAGCTTCGCTTGTCAATCAGACCACAAGAGCGTACCTTTCCCGTTGGATGAAGGATCTCCACAAGAGTTTCTGCAAATACAGATTTGAAGCGCACTCCGTGGGCATTCTCAAAGGATTTCGACAGTGATTCAAGGAACTCTGCGCTCTCTTCGAACGTCTCCGGTGGCCAGACCTTGAAGGTCCGTCAGTATAGTATCGACCAGGTGGGGGAGCAGGCGTACCTTGAGCTGAACGTGACGCAGGCCCCTGACAAGGTTCTCGTATCGCAAGTCCATGTCTTTCAGTACCTGACCGGAAGATACCGGCCGCAGCTCAGCCAAGAATCGATCCGTGACGCCAATGAACCTAAAAAACGGCCCTGAGCCGTTATGCGCACCAAAAAACGGAAGTGATACAAACCTGACGTTGGCCAGCAACCCCAGCAACTTGGCAAATAGTTCCGCGTTGCACCTATGATTCGCGCTCTGCGCTAGGAGCTTCAAATCAGGTTTCCTAAACTGCTCGAACATCGTCTCCTCAAGGTTGAACCCTGTCTGATCGCTCAGAGCGTCCTTAGGTAGCGATTGAACGACTGCTATCAGCGCCCGGCACATGATGTAAATAGCGGCAAGGGATTTCCGTTCACTGAGGATGGCAGAGGCATCTGGAAACCGAACACCACGGTTCGTGTGAGGTGACCGGACGAGGTGGCTCCTTGAATAGTCCGGGCCCACGCCATCGTTTTGGCTCCTCCTCCACCTCATGATGGATTCCAGGACTGGTTTAGCGTGCCGTTGCCCTATTCTCCCGAGCGAGTCCAATAACTCGTCGAACTTGATGTCGACTCCTGGTCCCATGTACTCCGGTAGCGAAGGCTCCCGCTCTGTGGGTTGGCCCAAAAACCTCTCCATCTTTGACTCGGCGGCACTGGCGAATCGCATGAATACCGCGTGTAAGGCGTAGTCGGATGGTGTCTGCGGTTCGATGGAAACCTTCTCCTCGTAGTCCCAACCAGGAGGTGTTTCGCTCCTGAAACTATGACCAAAGGCGTTTGGGACAGGGGGGACGGGAGGAGGGGAGGATGATGTGCCGAAACCCGGGCCAAACCCAAATCCACCATCACTTCCGTTGTCCGAGCTCTGAAACAGTGACGCCGAGCGTGAGTGTTGATTACGCCCATAGTTATGGGTTTTGGAGCGTGATGGTGTCCGCCTTGAGCTCCTCACCTCGGAACCGGGCGTCGTTGGGCGTGGACTGACGGCGTTGATCGGGGGCCGACCATGTGAGGGCGGGTTCCGCGCGAGTGAAGAGGTGGACCGGTTAAACGGATCCTTCAGTGCCGGATACGCTTGGTCCAAAGGGGGGACCGGCGGTGTGTCATACGTGGGCTTTCCTGTCTTGAAGGCGTTTCGTAGCGAGGCGAAAGATGTTTTCTTCGCGAACGGGGAAGCCGAAGTGTGGTGTGGTGGTTCTTTGGTCACAGAAGATTGGGCAGAATGAACGAAACTGGGTCCGAGCTTGCGAGATGCGTGAGGTAACGAGCTCCCTGAATCTTCGGAAGTTATTGAGTCCCCCCGAACGTGGAACGAGCGATCAGGGAGTGGCGTGGAGGTAAAGGTGGGCGACTCTTGACCAGAAGAATGCCCGCCAAACAGACTGGTGTTTGCGCTGAACTTTCCGAACGGAGCGGGAGTCAGGTAGTCGTCCTCGTCGAAATCTGTTTCATTTCAAATGCCGTCAGCGGGAGTGGGCTGGGCGGGGAAGTAGTAAGGCGCACCTGGGATTGTGATCTGCATGCTTTTAGTGGCGCGAGGGACGAGCGGGCGAAGTCATAAGCCGCCTGGTGGTGGCAGCAGCGGTGGTGGTCAGGGTAAAACCCTTGGTCGGTTGGGTTGTTGGTTGTCGTGAGCAGCCACACAGGTGGTTGTTCGGGCACCAATAAATCAAGGATTCGGCCGAGCTTCCATCCCGCGCGGATATACCGAGCGCACAAAAAACATAAGATAGCATTAAACGACTGAACTATGGACACAATCCCAGCAGACAAAAAAAAAAGCACTCGCGCTCTCACAACGCCTCTATCTGTTTTCTCACCTCCGCAGCCCTCTCCTTGAACTCGCGGATCTTCCTCAGTCCGTGTTCCTTGAACAACTCGATCTGGATCTCCAACTCCCCCTTCGTCCATTCCTCCACGGTCTTCTCCCTCTCCTCCTCCCCAAGAGCGTAAATCACCTCCGCAGGTATCCTGCCATACGGGGCCTCGAAGACCGAAAGTGGGTTCGCGGCGTCGATTGGATCCGGTTCAGAAGGGGCGGTCGTGAAGGGGTTTGAGTCGTCCCCAAACAGCTTCCTAGGCGGGTTTCTCTGGGGTGTCGAAGGCTGGCTAGGCTGTACGTCCTGGACTCCGTGATCGTCACGATCGTCCACATCCATAGCTGAGTCCGAGGCCTCAGATTCAATGATTGCCCTCTGCTTCTGCTTGGAGGTAGGTGAGGGAGGTTTGGGTCTGGTCAGAGCTGCCGTCGCCTTCCCCTTTCCTTTGCCCACTGCGACTGGTGAATCGTGATCCGTCTCGGCACTCCTACTTGGTTGATCGAGTACCGTAATTTCGTCCACGTCCGTATTCACCTCAGGCCTCTCGGCCATCTTCCCGCGGGCCTTAGAAGACTGGTGTGCCACCAGAGGGGAGGGCGGGAGGACCACTCCGATGAAACTATCCCGCTTCTTGGCCATAGCCGACCTCGATTTTGGAGCCACGCTGGTTGAGATACCATCGGTCTTCGATGGGTTCGACGAAGCGGAACTATAGATCGTACCATTTGAGGCAACGAACCGCCTGGTGTCGTCCTCGTCGTCTGGGGCATCGGTGACGGTAGTGCTTTCGTCGTCGGCATTTTCCTTCGAACCAATCGATAGTGGTCTCGATGAAGTCGGTGTTTGAGTGCGGGATTTAGCCAAGGTGTGATTCCGATTACTGGGCTTTTCATGGAAAGGTTCAACGGCAGCCCTAGTAGTAGGTTTCCTCGGTTTGGGAGAATCCGCGGGGATACGGAGTTCGCTCTCTGACATATATGATCCCGAGACGTGGGACGCGTCGGAGGTCGTGCTGGGGGAAGGAGGGGGTTTCGGCGGGGCCTTGGCCTTGGGCAGACGCCCTCTAGCCTTTTTTGTTGTAGAGGGCCTTGGAGTTGGTGCTGTATCCTCCTGTGCGCTCTGCCAGTCATCCGACTCAGACTCGATAACCCTCTTGCGTGACCTGGTGGCCGACTTCGGGGGAAGGATAGGTGGTAGTTCCGAGGACTCGGATTCGACAGACTCCTCCACGACGAGTTTCCGGCCCTTGGTCGATTTCGGTGGAGCTGCGGCGCGGGTGTTTTTCTTGGGCGGCCGGACCGGAGTGGTCATGTCTTTTTCCTCCTCTTCCTCGGCAACGGGTTTGGCTTTGACTTTCCCCTTGGGCTTAGCAGCGGCCCCCTTGGTGCTTTTGGTACTCCTGGTGCTCCGAGTGCTCCTGACACTCTTGGCGCTAACATCAGAGTCTGAACCTCCGGTGGGACCCTTAGACCTCGCCCGGGTCGATCTGCGAAGCTGAGGTTGGCGCGGTCTCGACTCCTCGAAATTTACGTCAACTTCTACATCCTCGAAAACACGTCTGGTCTTCTTCGTCCGAGTTGATTTGCGCGGGGGGTTTACGACCCCTTCGGATTCATCCTCCTCTTCGACCGCCGGTGTTTCATCCTTCGCTTTTCGTTTAGATCCCTTGGTTTTGGGCTTCGTGACCTCAGCCACTTCGCTCCCACTCGGTTCGTCTGTCTCGGCAGCTGAGGGTGTTGCCCTGGATTTGGCCGCAGTGCCCCGAACAGGAGCCCGGGCAGGAGTCTTTGCTGCCTTGGCTGTCCGAGAACGAGTGCTCTTCCCAAGGTTGTGTTCGCGGTCATCAGAATCAGATTCTTGGTCGGCGACTCTAGTGGAACGAGTTCGAGTGGTCTTGTGAGTTTGTAAGGATGCCTTAGACGTAGTTTTGCGGACAGCCTTCTTCTTCTCAGGAAGTTCCGTGATCCTTGCGGTGAAGAAGGGGCACTCCGTGCCGCGTTTTGCAATCCTCCGCCGGTGTTCCTCTCTGGTGACGTCAGGACTAGCGAATAGGAGAGACAAACGGGACATACACGGGATCATCGTCAGGATCCCATCCACCGAGTTCGATACCACAGTAAAAGCATTTGGCCGAGTCATCGCCTGGTTCGTGTGGGGTGAACAAAAATCCGGCGCCAGCAATCTGAACCACCACTGAGCAAATTACAAGAGGAGAAAGGGGAGAGGCGCACCTTGCGTGAGGTGACAGCGTGCCCCCTGGTCTTGTCGTGTGGCCAATCACCATGCACGAATATCATGTAACGCTTGTTCTCCAGGAACTTGCCACAGGGTAGCCGGTTGGGATCGTTCCCCATCTTGAAACTACACGGGAGGCGTGTCAACGCGTCGGATTCGACAAGTTACGGCCGAAACTCACTTTAGGCGAGAGTCTGAATCCACCACAAAAATTCCACACCGCGCGATAGCCCATGCGCACGATTCCCCGCATCGATCATAGTGGATGACATGAGGGTCATGATGCTCCTCCCAATCGCTAAAGTCTTCGTTACAAAGGAAGCATGAAACGTTGTCCTTCGCAGTCGGATTGGGGTTCCAATAGAAGCCGGCGTCGGCGAGTGTAAGAGGGGTGGCTTTGTAGGATTTATCGTGTGGCCACTTGACGCTGACGGTGAGCGATTTGGAACCGGCGGTCTTTGCGATTTTTCGTGTCAGCTTGAACGACTCCAGCCGCTGCACCGGGCTAAACATCGGATGCGCCATCGCTCGGTCGTTGTCGTCGTTGTTGTCGTCGCCGTCGGCCGGGTGGGTGGATGGTTGGACTTCGACAGGTCCGCTGTCGATCACCGACAAATGAGGCGCGGCAGCCACGAACAAGCGGACCTCCGCAAGCCACTCTCACGACCGGAATGCGCAGGACAACGATAACCTATGGACGCAAAGGATCCAAACGGTCTCACTCAACCACGGATCTCAAGACAGAGAACAACGACCGTTCCTCCTTCGATAGACCAAGGAAACGGAGCAGAGTCAGCGATGAGGGCTCTTCCGCTTCCGGCGACGACAACAGCAAGTCTTCTCTACGAAATCTTCAGCGAAAACTCATCCAAACCCTCCGATTTTCGTAGATGAGGGCATTACGATAACCCCGGTGACGGCAAAAGTGCGTAGACCCACCACACCTTCCACTCCAGCCAAAGCGCCCGGTGGGTCGTCATCGAACTCTACCCTGCCCCCCGCCTGACGGCTACGACAGCGAGCAGGGTGAAGAAACCCTCGCCTGCCGCTAAGGACACCTCCGACGTGAAATCTCGTCGGATTGAACGGTCGGAACCGATCATCCGCTCCCAATCGGCAGGCACGACTTTCAAAAAGAGTAACCCTCCAAAGAGTAAGGGGAAAGAGAAAGCCGACTTCTCCAACCTGTTTAGCTTTGGAGATGGTCAATGTTCCGAACCAACGCCCAAAACCATTGGAATGGCCCAGAGGATGCTTGGCAGGGCACAAACTGTTCCTTCTTCCTCTGGGAGTGCCTCCCCCGACCCCAACACCCAGGATTCTACTCGCCGTCAACCCCTTTCATTGATGAAGGCAGAAACCGTAATAGATCTGACAGAGGAGGCGCCATCGACCACCAATCCAATCAAGCTGACAAAATCGACATCCTTTGACGATCCCCCTCGTACGGATAGCAGGGCCACGAACTTCCGTACTTACGGTGGGGCCTCCCGTAGCTTCCTTATCGCCATACCTGTCAACCAACTCCCCTCTCTGGATGACTCCCAATTAACCGAAGATTCCGCTGCAAATCTGCTACAGTCCCAGGAGGACGAATTTGGTACCCACGAATCATACACATCCTTGCGTTCCCGATGGGGTGTCGACAACTCGGAGGATGATCCGTACCAGCCTCTCGCGGAAGGGTCGACGGCTTGGGCCAGGAAAAAGAAGGGGAAGTCGGGGCGACCTCCACCGATACCCCCTTCCGGCCCCAGCGCTAGTGAGCTGCGGAGCATTACGGAACTGCGTAACACAGGGGAGAGTCGAAGGTTCAATGACGAGGTTGGGTACCTCTTTGAGGGGTTGACTGCTGAATCGGAATTGAGCGTCAAGCGAGGAAGGTGCGTACACCATTCTTTCGACCAACGAGACGCTAACGAACGCGTTAAGTGCCGTGGAGCTGGTAGGAAAGATGGCGGACCCACAGTTCTCTCGTAGAGCCCGATCTGCGGACTTCGTGGTACACGCTTGGGAGACATTACGGGCGGCCGATGGTGATTCGGGCGACCGAGTCTTGGGCACAGCTCTCGATGTGTTCGCGTTGCTGGTTTCTCGCGATCCAAGGGACCTCATCGATCTCGCGAACAGGGGCAACCTCGTTCCTGCAATGTTTCAAAGGCTAGCGACAATGACCCGCAAAAATGATCCGCTTTTTATCCTGAATGGCGCGGAGAACGACACTGAGTTGAAGCGGAGAGGGTTTGGCAGGACTGACAAACCTCTGGTGAGATCCCCATGGACAATCCTTTCTGGTCCATGAGGAGCTCATGATTTCCAGCTCAGCAACCTAAATAAGGTCGTCATCAGATCCTCCATTTTCCCCAAAGGGACGCCGGTAAGGATCTCCTCAGCACCTCTGTGACTGAAGTTGAAACCTGCCCCAGATATCCAATTGCTTGCTTGGGGCGTGGTCTCTATCCACCCTCCCACCATCCCTCCTGCATTCTTCACACATCGCCACGCTGTCACTAACAATAAGATCCGAACTGTCGCTCATCCCTCCGCGTATCTCCGGCTACCTCACAGGCCTCCCCCTCCTCCCACAAGCTCGTGCCGATTTCAGTGCTCCGTCTTTCGCATGTGTGGAGAGCTGCCTGAGGCTCCTCGAGTCATACCTCCTCGGAAGGTGGGATCGCAAGGGGGTGGATGATGACGTACCTCCCTACGAAGCACTCAATCCAAGTAGGAACGAAATTATCGAAGGTTTGCTGGCATGCTCCCTCGCGACCGATATCTTGATCCGTGAAGCCAGCGATGAAGATGCCCTCTTTCAGGGTATGTGTCCGACAATTCATCATCCTCTCTGCAAAGTGACTTGACGTTCCCGCAGCCCGTATATGTTACGAATCCACTCTTCGCGTTCTCGTGAACCTCTCCCACGACAACGAAACCTGGTCCGGCACATTGCTGGACAATGAACTGACAGTACCGATGATCGCCCGCTTCATAGTATCATCTCATCATCGGATCGCCAGCACGAAATCCTGTGGAGACAAGATCCACGTTTCTGATGGATTGTGTCTGGCTCTTGGCCTGCTTACGAACCTCGTGCAAGTGGACGAAAGAGCCAAGGACCTTATCCGGGAAACCTGTAAGCCCGGCGGCCTGAGGAGTTTTGTTCGGAAACTGACCTCCTCTAGTGCTCGGCAACGCATGTCCCGGAGGACGAGGCTGCACCCGGTACTGTCACTGTCCGAACAGAACCACTGCCCTCTCCTCCCTTCTCGCCATCTTTCTCGACCACCGGAACAACCAATATCAACCCGACGTGGACGACGCGGGGAACGAAATGGAGCCTATCATTCGAGGCTACACGGCCGTCCTCTTTGGACTCCTCATGCGAGACAATCTGAAGAACCAGACGTCTATCCTCGGTACGCTCGCGGGAGATACCAACAGGCAGAAGTTAGGGGTTCTCGTTGACACTGCCAGAGAGTTTGTCGAATTTTATGGGGAAGTTATGGCCAGGGTGGCCAAGGGGCGAGAAGGGGGGAGTGGGGTTGGGGAATCACAAGCGACCGAGGTTAATGAGGGAGACGACGTTATTGATGTTGACGAGAGTTTTGTTGTTGACGACAGTGGGGAAAAGACGGCTAGAGATGTGGTCGCATTCCTCGAGTTGCTCTCAGACAGTACCTGACCGTTGTGATAGTGGAGTTGTGATATCAGGACTGGTCCAGCAGGATTGCACTGCAAACAAAAATGTCCGTTGGATTTCGTTGACATCATAAGTCATTACAGGAAGAGGGGATAACCGAAGGGTATGCACATACGGAATAATGAAAATAAGGGGGTACGGGGGGCAACACAATGGAAAACATTCTGGAAGGGTAGGAAAACACTAGGCACAAGTTCTCGAGAGCAAGGGCAAAGAAGGGGGAACTCCTGGAAGTAGGAGATAAAGAAGTTAACATAAAGGCGGTCGGTTTCTGGTTGGTTTTGGGAGGGCCATCAGTCAAGATGCCCTAAACTGGATGTCTATCGTTTACAGGTATTGACGAGGGGTGGGCATGATGCATATGGAGACAGGGAAAACACCTCGTAATGATCACGAGTGAACTGGCTGGGGTCGGTGAAATAAGCAATCCGGTTTAATGCAAAGCATCCAGACGAGAGAGGAAAACACCCTGACATGGCAGGTCAACAAGCGCTCGCAGGTGGGGGATCCAAGGGAGAGAGTAAAAATGACGAGTCACGGACACGCCTATTCAATACATTCCGGAGAGCCTCTGCGCGAGGGCTTCGACAAGGTCCGGTCCCACACCAAACTCCCTTGCAATATCGTCAAAGTTGGTGATATCGGGGGTGAGACCGCGGGATGAAGACGCGCCATGAGAGACGCGACGTTTGACTGGAATGCTGCTACCGCTGACGCTGCGCCTGTTGCTGGAAGACGAGGTTGCGGGGGAGCTTCGCAGGTCACAGTTGGAGGTGTTGACGGAAGAAGCGACTGTACGCTCCTGGTTGGCATCAACAAGGTCAGAGAGTCGTCCGATTTGGAGCTCGGTGAAAGCTGGGGAAAAGGTTAGATACGTTTTGTGAGAAAAGGAATTCCTCGTGCCTTGACAACTGATCCCTGCATCAAGGAGATCAGGAAGAAGGTTAGGGTGTCCAAAGGTATCGTTGGGGGTTTCACGAGAAACAAGGATCTGCAC
>Ga0307516_10009844_pt1 | contig 10598 bp, 16 predicted proteins | sample 19_EM_MG_FD_203310 | JGI IMG/M metagenome (GOLD analysis project Ga0307516, IMG submission 203310) | Populus trichocarpa ectomycorrhiza microbial communities from riparian zone in the Pacific Northwest, United States - 19_EM | ecosystem: Host-associated > Plants > Roots > Unclassified | place...
CCCCCCACTGTCCTCGTTTCCCCTCTGCTTCTCAATGCCTCCACAGGCAACATTTAGATCCAAGAATCGACGCAGGCAACAGATGACATGCGACCGCGTGAAATGGATACCAAGGTGAAGTTGGTAGTAGCAGCATCAACATTGACTGTTTTCTAGGACCATCAGATGCATCTTGCCATGCTGGGATGATTCTAACCAGGGGGACTGGTTTATGACAACTGATTGAATCAGACAGGCTCGATACCTTGGTGCAGTGTACGCCCTTTCGCTGTCTTCACCGAGTGTCCTCATTTTTTTCCCCACAGAATGATGTGCTACAACTTTACCCAAGGCACCATTGGGGTGGAGATGGCCCTTATTAATAACGGTGGTGAGTATTTCAAACCTTGTCGAGCAGCAGAGTCACACTGACGATATGATAACGTGTCAAGTCCGGGTCTACTCCAGTAGGGGGTTCAGTCAAGTCTGGACGAAAGTGGACGAGAGCAGAGGTCAGAGGTTTGGGCAGAGGTTAGCCCGGGCTGGAGTTGTGACCAATTGGATTCAACGACAAGGACAACGAGCATTGATCCCTTGTGTAGGTTCTGGTCAAGTGGAGACAGAGATGGCGACAGACAAGGGGACAGGAGTAGTGACTTAGATGATTTCAGACTGAGGTATACAGAATAAACTACAGAGTACTTATACTAAGTAAGAACTAGGGATGAGTATTTACGGTGACAAGTAAACAGCCTTAAAGGCGGACAAGGAACGACCAGAGTTGGGACTAGGTCAGGTCTGGTGAAAATGATACAAGGTAGGAGATATATCGAGTACATGGAGAACTCACGTCAAGGCAGGGTAGACGGCGAGGTGTAGTAAGGACTGTATAGGGATTAGACCAAGGGTCGTACTTAGTGGAAGTATAACTGCACGACTGTGACTGGAGTAAGTGATGAGCGAACGGAGTTGAGCTGCAGAGCTGCAATGCGACCGGAGTGACTGGATAGGACCTGGAGTTGGACATGGTTGTAACAGTATCCCCCCTTTAGGGGCCGAACCCATGAGGCCCCAGTGAGGCTGACGTGGTTGCCTAGGACAATGCGGAGTCTGGAGTATTTGTCTGAGTATGAATTTTGGATCTATAAAGATCAGACCAGTTTTGCCTGTACCCTCAGTTCTCTGTTTCCTAACAACATATCAAACATTGCCAAGTCCACCACCCCCACTGTTCCCTCTGCGGTCGAGTCCAAGGACTGGACCAAGGCGACAACACCGGAGCTCCAGTCCGGTAGCGAAGACGAGGTGTCTGTCCTTGATGCCAAAACAAAGGAGAGGCATTGACGCAAGCAGGTCAAGAGAGAGGAGAAGCAATGCCGGGAAGAGGTGGAGGCCAGAGCACGAGAGGAGGTGGAGAGGGCCAAGGCGGAGGTGGAACATAAAGCCAAAGAGGAGGCGGAGCGCCAAGCGCGTGAGCAGGCAGAGAAGGAACAAGCGGAGGTGCAGCGGAGGGCTGCAGAGGTAGCAGTGAGGCAGAGAGCGATGGCGCAGGAGGTGTTGAAGAAGCGAGCAAGGGAGGAACCGGAGGTGGATCTGAGTGGTGACCGGAATGACAACGTCCGGTAAGTAACCTATTTTTCTTTTTCTTTTATGACTTTTTATTAACCTCCTGGCAGGTGCATTCGTTGTGCCAAGCACAAGGCCAAGTGCGAATGGGACCCAGAAAAGCCCAAGCAATGTGCGTGCATGAAGTGCATGGGGCTCAAAGAGTGGTGCGAGTGACCGGAGATCGGAGGCCCGGGTCCGGTAGTGGACAAAGGGAAGGGCAAGGCGAAGGAGGTCACAACGTCGCTGTGAGGAGGGGAGAAGCAGAAGAAGAAGAAGACAGTCGCAAAGGTCATTGATGACAACAAAATCATTGAAGTGCCGGGGCCGTCTGGGAAACAGTCCAGGTTTGATCCCGACCTGTTTCTGGAACAGTTGGACAGGCTGACCGGGGCCGTTGAGGAGATGACAAGGCAGATGTGCCGGGTCGCGGATGCTACCCGCTCGGTGGCGAGGGGAAATGAGCAGTTGATGGCCGGCCTTGAGACCTTTCTCGAGGAGTGCCGCTTCTTTATGGCACCCTGGGACGAGGACGAGGAGTCAGAGGACAGCGAGGCGGAGGTCAACCCGGAGGAGGTCGAACAGGAGGTCCAGGGGCTCCATGAGGAGCAGGAGAACCCTGACAGTGCTGTGCCGGAGTAAGTGGTCCGGTCCGGACTTCTTGTAAATAGAAAATGTAAATTAGTTTGATTTTTGTTTATAAGAAAAGTGGCCTTGATTTGAGAGTGAGTGATATTACAAAATAAGATGAAACAGAGAGGAGAGACAGAGAGTGAAACCGATAAAAAAAAAACGGAGGCGAGAGTAATACTACATGGACACGAGTGGTCCGGGTTTGTCCAGGTACCAGACTAGGTAATTTTCTAAGAGTTCTGTTGCATTGCCGAGTTCGGTGGCAAAAAGCCATGACGTTTCTTTGTCAGTTCCTTCATAACCAGACCATCGTACCAAGTAAAGTAGCTTGCACAATCTGCATTGACGGTCAACCTTGGAGTCAAGGATCTCAGAGATCTCGAACTCCGGTTCACCATCCACTTCGACCGGTGGCGGAGGAGATTGTATCCGGTCCGGTATGGTGTTGGGTATGGCCGGTTTGAGTTGGGAGACGTGGAAGACGGGGTGAATGGCGTGCATGGAATCTGGAAGGCAGAGCATAAAAGAGAGAGAGTCTACTTGTGCTATGATAGTGTAGGGCCCAAGATTCTTTTCTGATAGCTTTTTGGATGGTCGAGTTGACCGGAAGTACTTGGCTTTCATGTATACTTGATCGCCAACCTTGAAGTCCGGTGCCGGAGTACGTTTGGCATCAGCTGGACCTTGGTAGCGAAGTTGCGCATTGGCCATTTCTTCTCGAAGGTATTGATGTAGCGACTCTAGGTCAACTGTGTAGTCACGAGCCCATGCAGAGGTCATATCACATTCCGGATAGACAGAGATGTTAGGATGATAACCTTTGTTAGCAAAGAACGGAGAGACTCTGGTGGTAGCACTAGGTGCATTGTTGTATGTGAACTCTGCCAGTGGGAGCAAGTCTGCCCAGTTGTCCTGCTGGTAGTTGCAGTAGATCCGGAGGTACTGTTCCAGTGTCTGGATAGACCGCTCTGTCTGGCCATCGCCTTCCGGGTGGTAACCGGAGGTGAAATGAAGGCGCATGTCGAGGGCTTTCCCGAGTGACCGGAAGAAGTGAGAAACAAACACTGTACTGCGATCTGAAGTGACATGGGCGGGAACACTGTGCTTGGAGAATACATGGAGCAGGAAGAGTTTTGCGAGCTCTGGGCTAGTGATGGTGTCATGAGTAGGGATGAATATGGCTTGTTTAGAAAGCCAGTCTACCATGACCAGGATGGCTGTGAAGCCAGTGGATGAAGGGAGTTGCTCGATGAAATCCATCGAGATGGAGTTCCAAGGCTTCTCCGGTACGGGGAGCTGTTTGAGCAGTCCGTAGGGTCTGTGGCGCGTCTTAGCTCTTGTGCAAGAGGTACAGGACCGGACGTAGTCCTTGATGAAGGTCCTGAGACCAGGCCAAGTATACTCTATGCCAGATTAGTTCCAGAGTCCAGTTTTGCCCAAAGTGGCCAGTGAGTGGGTGGTCATGTTGATACCGGAGTACCCGGAGATGGAGGTCATCCAATGCGACCGTCTAGTCAAAGGAATCCAGCCTCGTTGGTGGGCCAATGAGAGTCCGGTGGATCTGCGAGGTGGACCTGGGCAATGGGATCAGAGGGTAGTGCAGAGAGGATGTCACTATGGAGTGTTTCCACGTCCATGATTGCGACTGCACGGAGAACCAGAAACTCTAAATAAGTAGCACAAAGAGAGTTAGAAAGCTGTTCTTGAGTGAACACCAGCCTAAGATTTTGGGGGTTAACCTGGGCGTAGCCACTATCCCCCTCTTTGGGGTAGACATCCCACTGTCTAGTGAGAGCATCCGGCTTGGCACCGACTTTTCCGGGGCTGAAATGAATGACAAGATTAAATTGAGATAAAAATTCAGACCACCGGGCTTGCCAGCGGGACAGTACTTTTGAGGTGGAGAAGTACTTGAGGTTTTTGTGGTCCATGACAACGTCTATAGGAGAGGCAGAGCCCTCAAGGTAATGGCGCCAGTTCCAGAAAGCTTCGAAGATAGCAAGCAGTTCCTTATCGTGGGTGTCATAGTTTAACTCCGGAGCAGTCAAAGTCCAGGAGTAGTATGTGACCGGACGAATCTCTCCGTCGGCGCAAGTGATAGACAGGATGCCAGCGACAGCATAGTCAGAGGGTCGTCATACGAGAGATCTCGTCCTTGCGCTCCCAATAGTGCGCGTCGATCTCTTGACAAAGGGCCCTAAGCCCATGTAGAGTCAGGGGTTTCCCAACTCGAGCAATTTTGTCTTTGAGACGATCCGGGAGACCAGAGTAAAACAGGCGGCGGAGCACGCCATCTCCGTAGTCCTGGACCTGGGAGGTGAGTTGGTTGAAGTCTACTATGTACCGCGTAATGCGGTGAGCATCCTTCATCCAGAGATGCTCGAGTTGATGCTCAGCATCAGCGATGGGGTTGTGAGGTCCAAAGGTACTCTGGAGCTCAGCGACAAAATGGACCCAGCTGTCCATCCAGCGTGGACGGTCAGCCGGATCACCGGAGTTGAGGAGGTCCAGTTCGAACCATTCCAGTGTCATACCTTTTAGATAGGATTGGGTGAACATTACCCTTGCCCTATCTTGACGGAAAGCCTTAGCAGGATCCTGGAAGCACAGTTCACACTGGACCAAGAAGGTCCGGAGTTTTTTGGGGTCCGTGCCATCAAAGGTGTCTGGTTCACGGACCTTGGCACGGGAGGAAGAGGAGTCGTTGGAATGATGAGAGGAGCAGGAGAGGCGGTTGACGGCGACGGTGAGATTGTGGAAGACAGCCAGACTAGGGTCTAGCTCTTCCATGGCATTGAGGAATTCGTCATCATCATTGTTGTTGTTGTTGTTGTTGTTGTCATCTCCGGGGTCATCCGGGTCATTTCCGGGACCATCCTCAGGGCCAAACCATTGGAAACGACCAGATTCACAACGCTCCAGGGTGGAGTCGTGATGATAGGGAAACTGATCACCAGAGACAGATTCATGGTGACCTAAGTCTGCAGAACCACGAAGGCTCTGAGACACAGCATCTCGATGCGGAGTCACAGATGCTGTGGGGTTTCGAGCTGTGAAGTTCCGGAATTGGCTAACGGAAGCCAGAGGTTGCCTGCAGTTAGACAGGGCTTGTTGGGTGGCAGAAAGGTGGAGGTCGTCTACTGCACCTGCTTCCTCAGCAAGTGCTGCAGCAGTACAAGCGTGAGAGCGTGTAGTCATGGTCATGAGGAAATGGAAACTAGTTTGCATACGAAGTTTTGTATAGTGAACCCACACAAGTGTGAGTCTGAAATACTGTCAAGTCCAGGTCTACTCCGGTAGGGGGTCTGGTCAAGTCTGGATGAAAGCAGACGAGAGCAGAGGTCAGAGGTTTGGGCAGAGGTTAGCCCGGGCCAGAGTTGCGACCAATTGGATTCAATGACAAGGACAACGAGCATTGATCCCTTGCATAGGTTTCGGAGATGGAGACAGAGACAGACAAGGGGACAGGAGTAGTGACTTAGATGATTTCAGACTGAGGTATACAGGATAAACTACAGAGTACTTATACTAAGTAAGAACTAGGGATAAGTATTTACGGTGACAAGTAAACAGCCTTAAAGGCGGACAAGGAACGACCAGAGTTGGGACTAGGTCAGGTCTGGTGAAAATGATACAAGGTAGGAGATATATTGAGTACACGGAGAACTCACGTCAAGGCAGGGTAGATGGTGAGGTGTAGTAAGGACTGTATAGGGATTAGACCAAGGGTCGTACTTAGCAGAAGTATAACTGCGCGACCGTGACCAGAGTAAGTGATGAGCAACCAGAGTTGAGCTGGAGAGCTGCAATGCGACTGGAGTGACCGGATAGGACCCGGAGTTGGACATGGTCATAACACCTCTTACGACATTATCTACATATACTAATCAGAATCCAGAGCTTTCTCCCAGCATATGGCTGGTGTCATGTGGGTTGCTCACTTTTTTGTAGTGGGGGACGTGACTGATCATTCTCTTACCAGGTACCAGGAAGTTCACTTCATTGCACACGAACTTGCGCGTATCTGCAAATACTTCATCATTGTCCGTGTCCTCATACACACCCAGATCTGCCAGACCAGTCTCAGCCAGAAGAAGGCACACCTTGTGGAGATCCAGATTAACGGTGGTTCGGTCGCTGATGAAGTTGACCGCTCGGCGCCTTGGGGAAAAAACAGTGATGTTCGCGCACTGAGGCTTGACCTGCTGTCTCCCGAATGCAAACTGAAAAGCTTTTTCAAATTAGCTTTGAGCATCCCAGTGTACAACAAACTAGTTATTAATGATGGCTGGTGTCATGTGGGTTGCTTGCTTTTTTGTAGTGGAGGATGTGACTGATCGTTCTCTTACCAGGTACCAGGAAGTTCGCTTCATTGCACACGAACTCGAGCATATCTGCAAATACTTCATTGTCATCTGTGTCCTCATACACACCCAGATCTGCCAGACCGGTCTCAGCCAGAAGAAGGCACACCTTGTGGAGATCTGGGTTAACGGTGGTTCAGTCGCTGACGAAGTCAACCGCTCAACGCCTTGGGGAAAAAACAGCAATTTTCGTGCACTGAGGCTTGACCCGTTGTCTCCCAAATTTCGCAAACTGAAAAGCTTTTTCAAATTAGCTTTGAGCACATGAAGTCTAGGTATGGTTTTGCCCTCAGCGTATACTCATCGCTGACGAATGATTGCAATACTATCGTGAAACACACAGTATTCATTTGAAATACCCAGATATCATGTTGTCAGGCAGCAAAGAAAAGCCCCTGTAATCCCTGCTGAACTTCGCAAGATTCCATTCATAATTACAGCTACTCGCAGGACTAGTGATGGTAATATTAAATGATTTTATTGAGCGGGCTTATAAGCTTACTGAAGCTCTTTACAGCCACTCCAATACCCTCCCAACTGTCACTACTCTCCATGTCCCAATGCCTCAACAGACAGCCACTCGCTCTACTTCTCGCAAAGTCAAGATGACTGTATTGGGGCCGAACAGCCCAAGAACGACCACAGCAGGTCTCCTGCAGATCAGACAAGACCGATTGGACACTGAGCGGGAGCTTGACATGCAGGCCCAACATATGTGTTTTTGTTATATTCTCTGATAGTTCTTTTCATTTTCATGCCAATAGAACAACATGCTGCAATTTTACCTGTAGAAGCAGCATGGGAGGTGGGCCTTTGAGCCCACCTCCCATCATGACTCCGAGTACTTGACGACTCCTTACCTCAACCACTCAGAACTGGCCCACTATGACAACAGATGGAGCAGTGAGGACAGTAACTCAAGTATTGAAGATGAAGAAGCTCTGGCTACTCCCACATCATCAAGACCATCGATCAACGTATATTTAGCGTACTCACTGCTTCAACAACGGACGCAGTAAGTTGTACTAGTATTCACTAGTAGACGTGACCTACAATATGCAAGTATGCATTCTTCGTGGGATGCACAATTTTCTTCCCTTGTTGACACTTATCTGCTTTGGAAACACCCCCTTGCAACTGCATCTGAGGAATCTCAGGCAAGAGTGGAGCATGATTTCCATGTCACCTGTGTAGGCGTGTTTGGTATGTTGTATTTCTTTCTGTTGCATGCAACAATCTAAACTAACTCATGGTAGACTCGGATCCAAGATTTGCAGTTCCCCAGCAGCACAATGAACTTGCAAATGTATCTCTTATTCACAATGGCTTACTTGGATGCACTCCAACATCACCTGAGCTCACAATCACATTCCAGTGCTTGGAACTATACCATCAATTGTGATGGCACCAATCTTCATTCAGCATCCAGGCTTACACAAAGGTCCTCTGTGTATTGCATGGGGTGAGTGGATTTAAAATCATATGTGATCGCCACTGATTTGTATTGAGGTTACATATAGGCCTCACTTTCGCAATCAATTTTCCATGGCGTTTGATGTGTATCTCATGATTCTACATGCTATCCAATGCCACATCAACCAAGCACTTTGCCAAGACGATCCTAACTGGCGCCTACAACATTACTGCCCTGCATGCACGTTTAAGGTTTGTTTTCAACCTCCCTGCCATTGTATCTAATAGTTTTATTAGCAACCTGGTGAACCTGTCCTTGTTCCCTCAAGCCTCAAGGCAATGGATGGCAACAACTCTGCCAAGCGGATGGATCATGCAGGTCATGCTGACTGTCGTGTATTCCCCAGTACATACATGATCCCAAGAGCTGATGTAGACATGTTCAAAGACGATGTGCGCACGTGAGCGGGTCAGTGTGGCAATGCTGAGCACCATGATGATGGTGGTTGTGCTGACACATGGCAGGCCGCCAGTGCAGTGGATGAAGATACCGTCAAGGTGTTCAAACAAACTGGCATCTTCCTTGCTGCCTGTAGGCATGGCATCATATTGACATGTGCAGAAATGGTGTGCAGTGGAGAGCTGTATGTGTCCGAACGTAACGTTGAGCTCATTGTCACTGACTAGTTTTCATAGCACCAAGTATCCCCTCGCAACAATCAGCAAACTTATTAGTGTGCATGGTAATGATCAAGCGATTGGAAGTGACATCAGGTGCAGTCTTTCTGCCACCTTAGCTGCGTGCTTGATTGCACAGACAGCTAGGGCTGCAAACATGCAACTCATCGTGAATGCATTTCATGGCCATGCACACAACCATATGTGCCAACTCCAGTATCACCCCCTTTATCTTCCTGGGACAGGTCTTGAAGACTTTGAGACCTGTGAACATGTTTTTTACAGCTCAAACGCCACTGCGGCCCTCATCCGTCATGCTTCTCACTATCATTATGTCCAGTACCTCGAACTTCATTTCAGTCAATGGGACACTGATAAGTATGCAGAGCTGAGTATGTTGCTTCTATTCGCTTGGCCTGACAGTTAATTTGGCTCCAGGTCACTTCCTCCTTAACAACTACAAGCAGGCTCTCAGGCTCATCTCCACAAACACGGCAGAGCTCAATGCATGTCGTGCACTGCATCTGAATGAGAACCTAGACTTCGGATCATGGGTGGCAGAAGAACTCGCCTATCTGAAGGTGACTGAATCTGAACCAAAGCAAGATACACTGAGAGTGATGTATGTAGATGAATTAGAGAAGCTTGCTAAACTTGAGTATGAGTTTGTGAGGTCTGCAGTGGCAATACTAATACATTTCACAGAAATGCTCTCCAGTTGTCTCAAGACGATAACTTCCTCTCCTATAATCAGTTATCTTTTATGCCAGGGTCAGGTCTCAGTCATGTGGCCTCTGCAGCTATGAAACAAAGTCACGCAGCGCGACGTGCAGCTGAGTGCCGAGTTAGGAGCCAACAGGACAGAGTCGAGGACCTAGAGGAACAACTTGGCATCGAGCCAACAGGTCGTTGGACCCCAGAGATGCATGAATACAGTCAACATCACCAATTTATTCATGCAGTAGAAGAACTCAAAAACTTAGTTGTCCAGCGTCTCTTTGAACTCTCCAAGGCAAATTTAGCATCTACAGGTGAGGTTGTCTCATTATCCAATATAAATGCTAATACTTGGTAGGTTACAAGCTTCGTAAACAAATTTCTAAAGCTATTGTTCGATGGTCCATGGCTGTGTGACATGCCCTTGAAAGGTACAACAAACTTGCCATGAAACAAAGCCCTCCACAACCCGTGTTGCAGTATAATGAAGTGTTGTCATATGCAACTCTGGGTGATTTTGATCTACTTAAACACTCTCAGCATGATGTCCTAGCCAGGCTGTGGTCGAATACCATGCACCGCCAGATGGCAGTTAAATACTTCAAGTTGCTCAGAGCACACGAAGAAATAAACCGGCTTAATGTTGAGGTTAGGTGGCTACAAGCTTGGATAGACAGCGAGACCACAGAAATCAAGCAGATCATGGCAGCACTTTCTACACAGAGTCCCCTGCTTAGTGCTGAACTTTGGGCTTTATTTTATCATCAACAACACATCAATATTCAACATCAACTGCAGCTACAATGTATATATGATCTTGAGGGATATTCAGGAGTGCGGTGTCATGCACCAAACAGGTTTGGTACAGTGAACATGGAAGATAATGTCAATATCAAATGATTGTGATGCAAAGGATGAGCACGACGGAGCCTCATCTTAGCCATCTATCGCACAAGAAGACTATTCTGATGCAAGAGATGACTGCCGATGTCTAGCAGTCATCACTCGCACAAGAACCGCTAAGAAGCAGAAGAAACTGAAGGAATAACATCCATTATGGTATGAGAAAGGAATGCACACTTCTGCAGTCCAACTCCCATACCAGAATGAGCAAAGAAGCTGAAGAATTGATGGAGAAACGAAGGAAAGAAGAGAAGAAACGACGTTAGCGCTCAAATGTCATTTTTAGGTGCCCAGTGCCGGCATTCC
>Ga0307516_10009845_pt1 | contig 10598 bp, 9 predicted proteins | sample 19_EM_MG_FD_203310 | JGI IMG/M metagenome (GOLD analysis project Ga0307516, IMG submission 203310) | Populus trichocarpa ectomycorrhiza microbial communities from riparian zone in the Pacific Northwest, United States - 19_EM | ecosystem: Host-associated > Plants > Roots > Unclassified | place...
ACCAGCAGAATATCACTAACAAATCATCTAATTTGTATAGAAAGACTTGAAAATCTTCGAAAATGTGAGCAACATGCTATAAGTACTTCTTTTTCTTTGAAATGCGAACAATTACGCATGTAAGAACTTGCTTTTTCCTATTTTGTTCATTTCTTAAGAGCAAAAACCAGGAGAAATGTTGCTTTAAAAAGCAATAAAGCTAACTTACTTAAAAATGCTAACCAAGCTACAAGCCAACAACATTCTCAAAAAATTAGCAAAAGAGCAATAAATTCCTCAACAACATCACTGCCATCTAAATTTCTAAAACGACAAAATCACCCCTAAGAAACTCAAAAATAAACAAACCCACAAAAACAACAAAGTTACAGACTTTAACATCCCCTCTTTCTTCTCATCAAAGGATAAAACAACCCATTTCACAAAAAAAAAGCCAAAAGATCAACTTCCTATAGAATTAATCAAATTTGATCCAATAAAGCCCATGCATTCATCACAGAGGCCAAAAAGAAACGATAAAGAAACCTGAGTGAAATAAATCTAGCAGATAAGCCATAAAAATGATGCCCCAAATGCCTTCTGCTTTACCCATTCTAATGAAATCCAAAAACAAAAACCTCTCTAATTTTCACCGAATCTTCACTCTCTTCGTTTGATACCCTTCTCTCCTGCTCTCTCTGTTTCGGGATTCAACCGTCTATTACAAGTTTCTTTTTTATTGACATTAATGCCCACGTTCTTTTCTCTTTCTGGAACATAATACGATGCTAAGACGGGTCTTTTTGTCATTCATTGACAAACACCTGCCAAACCATAATCACAATAATGATGTAGCTAATACAAAGAGAATACAGCAATGAACTCACGATCGCAGCAAAAAAAACAAAATATTTCTATCATAAAAAAAAAAAAAATAAACACAGTTTCATCATTCCCCAGCAACAATCTGAATTAACTTTATCCAAGTACACTCGTAAACAGAAACAATTTCATCCAATTACATTAATAAACAAGCTATTTGGACCTAAAATAAAAAAGAAAGAACAAAAGGATCCATCAACCATCACCACCAACCATGTACACTCGTAAACAAATCAGTAACCATTCAATGATTAAAATGAAAAACAATTTTTAGCACAAAGCATCATTGTAAACACCAACCTACTAAGTAATCACTCACCCCTACAAAATCCATGAAATAATTAGACTTTTACATCTAAAAAAAATAAAAATAAAAACCAATTTCAAAAATTGAACTAAAAAACACATTAATCTAAGATACAAAACAAAATGAAAAAAAAAATGAAAAAGGAACCTTATAAAACATGATATTCAGGTTGAATAAAAGAATCACCATAAACATCACAAACAACTTTTCCATGGATTTCACATGTCCAAGCTTTGACACTAGAAGCAAAGATTATTGACTGTAGATTTAAAAAGGAAACTTACTTGTTATGTGAGAATTTGTTTTCCTGTTCCTGAATCAATTACTTCAATGTCACTTTAATTACTAGAATCAAAGTGATAATTCACAGTACAAACATCTTTGTAAATCTTGTCAAATTAAAACAGAGAGTCCAAGATAAGAGAAGAGAAAAAGAAAACTATATTCTTTCAATAATAAAAAAAAACTTTTTTTTATATGAGTTATGTCCTTATATATATATATATATATATATATAAGTTGAGGAAGCGGTTACTTCCTTTAGTAACTCCTCTAATAACTTAGACCAGACTCATCCCTCATGAGTGGACCATGTCTAACCCAATAACCAGCATCTCTCACTCGCTCATAAAGGACTAAATCTATCTAATACATTATATTTCAAACTTGAACAAGAATTTCATACTTAATGAACAGACCGTGCGACCTAAAGCACACAGTGAAAGGAGCTCCAATATATAAACTTAATACAGGCCATATAGAAGACATTAATCTCATAATTGATTATTCCTTAAAGTGTACTAATATATCCCAAATATTTTTTGTTACACATGACTGAATATAATTCAATCCCTCAAGAATTTTATATTCAATCCATCCTTACAATTATAAGTATTCTAAATTATATTAAATTTATTCAAGTAATATATTCCAACCGATGAATACAAATAATAGGTGTAGAACTAAAATTACTTTTTTAAAAACTCATATCAATCAGATTTGAATTAACTCGTTTTTCTAGGAGGATTTCTTTATATCGAATCATTCCATGATCATAGGATATACTTCTAAAATAGCGATCATTTATACATCACCTCATGATACCATCAAAAGTTACAAAGGGTAAGTTATTGAGATCTTATACATGATCTCCAAGACTCATATAATAAAGAAGTAGGGATCCATTTTTTTTTATTCATGTAATGGTCGTCAACACATGTAGTATGAAATACATGTTATAGTAGAGCTTACTCTTTTCTTTTTTGAAGATAAATAGTGTATGTTGATGCTCTCCTTGTTAAAGGAAATACATTATACGAGTCTTAGTCTTGTCGCAAAAAATATAGACTTTAAATTAGAAATTCTCATTTGCTCATTGTCATTATTGGGAGAAGAATAATTTTATACTTGACTTTAATCATAATAGACACATGAATGGTGAGAATTCATTCATGTCGATTTTTTTATTTAAGAACTTCATCTTGGTCTTAATCAAGGTGACATTTTAATAATTACTTTGAGTTAAAATTGCTCTCACTATGCCCAAATCGCTTATTGGGCATGACAACTCAATTAGTCTCATCTCTACTCACCTTACAAGTGCTAGAAGTCATTACTCATGTGAGTGGGTCAGTATAAGTCTATCGATATACTTTAACAAATTGTACTATACAATACGCAATATATTCTATAAAATAAATAATGAATAAAATGATATTCTAATGGTATTTATTCATTACTCAATCATTGTAAACCTTTGTATGATCCTTAAAACTAGTTATATTACTAATTACATTCTATATAGGTCAAGGGATCTCACATGTCTAACAAATGCATCCCTTGCTATTGGTTTTGTGATTGGATCTGCAACCATAGAATTTATAGAAACTAGTTATATTATTAATCACATTCTATATAGACCAAGGGATCTCACTTGTCTAACAAATACATTCCTTACTATTAGTTTTATGAGTGGATCTGCAACCATAGAATTTGTAGAAATGTGTTTTAGGATCATGTCATGTTCAGTAATTGCTTCTCTAATGTAGTGATATCTCATTTTGATGTGTTTGGTCTTTCCATGGTATTTTGGATTTTTTACCACAGCTACTGCAGTAGTGTTATCATAGTAAATTATCACTGAGTATGATGCTGATTTGATAATTTTCAAATGATACAGGAAACTTTTTAACCAAACAACATCTTATGTTGCTGCGAAGTAAGCTACATACTCAGCCTCTATATTAGATAAGGCTATGCAGGATTGTTTCTTGCTCCTCCATATTATTGCATTATCATTAAGCAAGAAAACATATCCCAAAGTTGATTTGGAATGGTCGACATCTCCTTCCCAATCAACATCAGAGTAACTAATCAATCATAAATCTTTCTTTCCTTGGTAACATAACATGTAATTTGAAGTTCCTTTCAGATATCATAAAATCCTTTTGACTGCATCTAGTGTTTCTGAATAGGGTTTGATTGATATCAGCTAACAAATCCAATGACATAACATATATCGGGACGTGTGCACATCATTGCATACATTAAACTACCGACAACACTGGCATAAGGTACTTTGAACATTTTCTCCTTTTCTTCTAGAGTCTTGGGACACATATCACAACTTAGGCTCAAGCTTTTATCAATATAGATGTCTATTGATTTGCTATCTTGCATATGGTAATGCTCTAATATCTTTTTGATGTAACTCTCTTGAATTAAACCCAAAAGCTTTTTTGTGCGATCTCTTATGACTTTCACACTAAGAACATAGTTGGCCTCACCCATGTTTTTCATTTCAAAGTTTAATGACAACCACCTTTTAGTAGTTTCAATCATCTCTTTGTTATTTCCAGCTATTAAGATGTCGTCAACATATAAGGACAATATTATAAAACTATTGTTAGAACGTTTTACATACACGCAAAGATCTTCTTCCATCATTGTAAAACCATCTTTAAGGATAGCTTGATGAAACTTGACGTTCCATTATCTAGAAGCTTGCTTAAGACCATATATGGATCTTTTAACCTTGCAAACTTTGCGCTATTGTCTTTTAGTCTTGAATCCTAAAGGTTGATCCATATAAATATCTTCATTTAGTTCTTCATTGAGAAATGCAGTTCTAACATCTATTTGGTATAACTCTAGGTTCATATGTGCGACTATAGCTAAAATGAGGTGAACTGAAGTAATCCTCACAACTGGTGAGAATGTATCTTCATAATCAATTTTCTCTTTTTAAGTGTAGCTTTCTGCTACTAGTCGAGCCTTATAACGTTCTTTGGACCCATCCGAAATAAAAAAAATCAGAATTTTTTTATATTGCAGATACATAAGTAGGATTTTCAATTACGTCATCTACTTCATCAAAGTCATCTCCTCCAAGTTCATTTTGCTCGAATCATGGAATGAATTTAGTAGCAGCATCTAAATGACTTGTGCTTCTTTCAGTGTGTCGTATACCCTTTTTAGTATTCTGACATTCCTTCTCAAACAACATTTCATCAGCGAGATTGTTGAAATCTAAGGATTCCGGCCTATATTCCAACGATAGTCGCACTAACATCCATTCCTCAGACATAAAATTGAGAACGATTAACATTTGATGTTCCATGTAGAACTCGTAAACACCACTCATAGTCAGTATACTCATCCAATGATATATATAATCAATGTGCTCTTAAATTTTATGAACAAGATTAATGATATAACTCAATAAATGATCAATTTGTAGTTGTCTGTCCATTACAACAAAAATATTTCAAAAGCATATAAATATAATAATCAATATTTAATTAACGCATGTATCATTTTTTTTGTTTTAAAAAATTAAATCGCCACCATAATTAATCAATATTTAATTGCCACTCTACGTTTTTATTTATGTTTTTTTTTTCAACTGCCAAATGGTAGTTGCACATCTGTCAAATTCCAAATGTGTATTTACTTTATTTGACAGTTGTGCCATTTAAAGCAAATTTTCAATAGACATAACTTTTTATTTTTTTAATTAACAAATGGAAATTATACAACTGTTATTTATTTGACAGAAGGGTTTTTCTAATTAATGATAGAAAAGACAAAATCCAAACCAAATTATAATTAGTCATTCTTCAATGCTTCATCAAATTTGAATGATAATACATCAGATAAAGTTTTGTCAATCCAAGACTTAACGGAAGCATTCTTTCAATACAGAATGTACAACTAACGTTTATGTAGTGGCAGGTGTATTGCACACACAAAAATATTAAAACCATGACTCCGCTACCAATGTAGATTTAAAAAGGAAACTTACTTGTTACATGATAATTCATTTTCTTGTCCCTGGATTAATTACTTCAGTGCCACTTCAATTACTAAAACCAAAGTGATATTCCACAATACGAACGTCTTTATAAATCTTGTCAAGTTAATGTAGAGAGTCCAAGATGGGAGAAAAGAAAGAGAGAACTATATTCTTTCAACAATGAAAAACTTCTTTTTTTATATTGGTTATGTCCCTATATATATAAATTGAAGAAGTTATTACTTCATTTAGTAACTCATCTAATAACTTGGACTAGGCCCATCCCTCATGAGCGGACCAGACCTAACCTAACAACTAATAATTATCATGGGGTTAATTTCTCATTGAAATTTTCATCCCCTAAACAACAGTCTAATCTTATTAGACTCATCCTTCCATTTCGATCTACTTGTGTTTATCTAGCAACTAAGTGTTTCTCCTTACCAAGAGGTTTCCCCACACTCTTCCTTGTTGCGAGACAAGCAGAACACACAAGTAGAAAGGGCGTAACGTATATAAACACACAAGTTATTTCAGGAACCAATCCCAACCTTTATTAATCAACAACAAAGGAAATACACAAATTTATGTGTGTGCTATGCACAAAACTTGCATGCTATACATTTCTGCCTATATAGCCAAGGCTCTCTAGCTTATTTATAAACAAGCATATGAAAGGTTACAAAACATACAACTACCATCCCTCCATTTTAGGGAGTACTAAGGCACTTTCTCCCTCATGTTCCCGTGAACTTAATGGGTGGTTTTGACCAATGATCTCATGATCTTAGTGTCTTGAGGAGCAATCCCAACCATGATCCCACGTTCAGTAACCATTTCTCCATGATCTGGACATCCATTTTCCCCCATAAAGCTATGATCATAACTGTTATAACAACTCACTAATATTGTTGCGTAACTGTCAATCTATGCTTTTGAATCTGCCGTGTTTATTGTCTGCATTGGATTGTCCTTCGTCCAAGTAGTGTTTTCATTAAGTCTTAAACTATCCATCATCCAAACTTATCGCTAGCCCCTACTGCCAATTTTGTCGACGTTGTTGATTCTATCGACACTGCCGATCCCATTAGTGCTACCAATTTTGACACTGCTGCTGAATTTGACATTGTCCATTATGTCATTCTAGTAGTGTTTTTCATCAGCGTATTCATTCTGGATTTTGACTCTATTACAATCCTCCTCCACTAAAAGAAACTGAAGCCCTCATTAAGCAGACTTATAATACCCCTACATCACATCTACCCATTGTCACAAATTTATACCCAACACACAAAGCCTCTCGGTTCTGTCCACATTCAATAAAATTTTATCCACCAAATCTGTGATGCCTAGGAAACTTTGACATTCTCGTCGTCAACTAGTTTTATAACCAAGCTATGACTAAAGTCTTCTCTAGGGTCTTGCTTGTTTCCCACAAAGTTAAAACACACTTTGAGTCTCAACCTAAAGCATTGAGACCAATCTCATCGATTTCATCTGGCCAAAGATAAAGCTTCACCTCTCCACGGTCACTTAATTTCCACGTCTTTCAGAATTCATATGCGACTTCCCTAAGCCACACATAAGCTATCCTCATTTATTAGCAATCCCACATGCCAATTCGTAAACCCGCAAGATTATTTTCATGATGCTTCCATCCATTTTCTCATAAATAATACCATACAAAACCACTTTGAAGAATCACATGAATCCCTATAAAATCCACTTAACTCTCTAATTCATATAAAACTTGTAAGCAAAATGAGACAACCTTTTTTGATGATTAACGTAATTCTATGTTGAAGTTTTTTCGCAAGTCCCAACCCTGCCCAAGCATGTACACACGTAGCATTTCAACATCAAGCCCTCCTGAACTGCTATCCATATGCCTATTATTGTACCTAACACACTTCATGACACCATTTTTAGTTGATGTAACAGCTTTACTGCTCCCACATTTACTGCATGTTTCGTCCACCAAAAACTCACAATATGATAACCCAACAAAGGCCAATAATAATATGTTTTTATCACCTTGAATCTCTCGACATCAAGATACACAGAATAGCCACCTATACTACCTCTCCATTAAGGCATCATACCAAATTATCCTCATCGATGATTTTGGCTCCTCAACCGAACCCACTAACCTAGTCATTGAATCTGTCATTCAAATTGTTCATCATCAAAGTGCAGACTCCCAACGTCCTCAATGTTATTGTATTACCTCCCCTCCAAGGCAACATACCAAACCAAATTCATTTAGTCTGGTGCCTCAACCAAATCTCTGCATGACTTGACTGTCGAATTCTTCACCTCAATCAGTCCTCGTTGTCAAGGTTCCTTGAATTCCTAATCACTACAGTATAGCCTGTCTGTTGGCCACAATTCCAGCATAGCTATTTTGCTTTTGTCACCCTGATCTTCCATTGATAAAATGCACAAAACAGACCCCAAGTTTGCCCCACCCAAGGCAGTTTTGCCCAGCATACCTACCTTCTCCAAGCTGGTCCTAATATTAGCCATTAAACACATGTATGGGATTTACGTGTGTTGTGTCCTTATCACCATCTTTTATAATGATAGTATTGAGTTTTTCCCTCTTCAGGTAGTCTCTAGCAGAGTGATTTGCATCGCATAAGAAGCAGTAGAAATTTGGTTTTGAACCCTTACCGATTACCTTCCCATCTGACTTTCCATTATCAACAGCATGTTTAGGTTCTCCCCCACCAAATTTCTTCTTCTTTTTCATCCCATCCTTCCCTTTAAGGTTTGACAAAAACTAAGAAGCTCCAGTAGTCCCTTCGCTGGTTTTTACTCTAAAGTCTACCAATCCATCGGCAACGGCAATGGTTAAAGACAAGTCTAAAATCTTCTGCCTCCTCAACTCTAATTATGCCCACGACTGAAGTTCGAATAAAAAGTTGAACAATTTGTCCTCTTTAGACATGTTGTCAATATCTAGGATCAAAGAATTGAATCTCTTCACTTAATCCCTCACCGATCCATCATGCCTTAACTTTTTCAAGTCTTCCCTTGCAATCCAGGACTTGTTGTTGGGTAGAAATTATTTCTTTAACTCTTGTTTTAGACCCTCTCATGTCTTTTTTTGGCTCGTCCAGCATTTATGTCCTCTTTGGTCCTTATTCGCCACCATAACTTTGTATCACCCGTTAGGTACATCACCACGATGTCCACTTGACCGTCAACATAGATTTTGGCCGCGCTAAAATAATGTTCCATATCCCACAAAAAGTTCTCCAGATCCTTTGAACTCCTTGTTTCAGCAAATGGTTTTGGTTCTAAAACCTTTGGTTTGGAGGATCCAACACCCTCAGTATTGTTTTCACTGCCTCCTCAAGACAGACAACTCTTCATCGACAACCTACCTTTTACAACCTGTTTCTGCCGCGAGTTCGACATATTGTCCATCAGTCTTTTTAGCGATATCCAGTGCTAACTTTAACCTTTCATGAAATGAATAATCTTCATCTTCAGGAATCTAACCCATCAAGCCCTTAAGATGCGTCAATCTTTCCTGAATTGCCTTCATAACATTAGGCATATGAAGTTCAGCCACCAATTTAACAACTATCCCAACGATGGCTCTCCCAAATCAGTCCGTTGATTTGTCCATAAAACAATCCCGTCATCCTGCAAAGAACGTAACCACGTTCTAATACCAATTATCATGCCTTCCTTATATCGATTCACTCGTATTTGCCTAGCAACTAAGTGTTTCTCCTCACCAAGAGGTTTCCTCACACTTTTCCTTGTTATGAGACAAGCGAAACACATAATAGAAAGGATGTAATGTATATTAAACACACAAGTTATTATAGGAACCAATCCGAACCTTTATTAATCTCAACAACAAAGGAAATACATAAATCCATATATGTGTGCTATGCACAAAACTTGCATGTTATACATTTCTACCTACACAACCAAGGCTCTCTAGCCTATTTATAGACAAGCATATGAAAGGTTACAAAGCATATAACTACCATTCCTGCATTTTAGGAAGTAGTGGGGCACTTTCTCCCCCATGTTCTCTTGAACTTAGTGGGAGGTTTTGACCCATGATCCTATGATTAGTGTCTTAAGGAGCAATCTCAATCATGCTTCCATGTTCAGTAACCATGTCTTTATGATCTGGACATTCATTTCTCCCATGAAGCCATGATCGTAATTGTCGTAACAACCCACTAACACTGTTGCGTAATTGCCAGTCTATATTGCCGAATCTGTTGTGTTTGTTATGTGCCTTGAATTGTCCATTGTCCAAGTAGTGTTTTCGTCACATCTTGAACTATCCATTGTCCAAACTTATTCTTAACCCTTGCTATTAATTCTGTTGACGCTGCCGATTACTATTAACATTGTCGATCTTATTAGTGCTGTTGATTTGGATAGTGTTTTTCGTTAGTGTGTGTATATAAAGACCCAGCACCAGATTTCTAGGTTTGCTTTGTCAATTTAAATATTTTCAATTTATTTTTTCATTTAAATTATAATATTGGAAAAAAAACTATAAAGCAAAAGTTTAGGACGTAAAACAGTAAGTAATAAATTGAAAGCGCTGCCATTTTTGTTCTTGTTTCTAGACAAATACAAAAGCTAATCAATCTTCTTCACTAACACTCTACTCGTGAGATTTTCCATTTGGTTTGTATCCCTATGAAGAGTGAACTGATTTTTTAATTAAAAGTAGTGGGTTGATCTCCATTGATGATCACTAACCAATTCTGAGGGATGTGCCACTTCTTCTGTTTTGTTTCTGTCATTTCTTTGTTCAAAGTAGTTTTCTTGTTAAAAAAAATCTTGGGTGCTGCTTTAAGTCGGATTTTTTTTACTGGGTCCATTCAAAATGGCATAAGAAGTTCATGATTTGGACCCATTGGAAATGCCCGTTTTTTATTTTGAGATTCTATCGTTTGCTTTGATGGATCTTACAATGTGAATTGGATTGGTGAATCATTTTGTTGATTCCCAATACGGAGAAATTAAGGAATATTTGCTTGTCCAAGATAAACTGTGGAAAATGAGTGGTTTTCTTGAATGAAAGTGTGTATGTGTTTATACATCCATTTGCTATTGGTTTCCTGGTGATATTGTTTTGTGTCCCTATGAAGA
>Ga0307516_10009846_pt1 | contig 10597 bp, 10 predicted proteins | sample 19_EM_MG_FD_203310 | JGI IMG/M metagenome (GOLD analysis project Ga0307516, IMG submission 203310) | Populus trichocarpa ectomycorrhiza microbial communities from riparian zone in the Pacific Northwest, United States - 19_EM | ecosystem: Host-associated > Plants > Roots > Unclassified | place...
GATGGTCGACTTCCCAGTCCCCGCGGCGCCATACAGATAGAATACCTGGTGACCTTGCTCGTTCTTTGACCAACGTTTGAGTCGTCGCAAGGCATCCGTTCCCGTTCCATCCAGGCACACTCGCCCGTCCCCGGAACGGCGTCCAGCGTCTACGGCGGGATGCAATCCGTTTAGAAGTGTCGTTTCCTGTTGCAACGAAGTCTGACATGGATGTTAGGCAAGGCGGGGGTGGGCACTTAGGGGCGAACCTGATAGTCCACCATAGCGTTGCTGATATCTGTGACAAGGCTTTTAAGCTTCTTGTAACTCTCAACGGTGTCCGGAAACCGGGGGACTTCGCTTCGGTGAACGAGTGGGGTGAGGTCCTGGAGAATAGTATCGAGTTTCCTATCAATCCACGGACGTCAGACTGATCCTCAGCCATGGGTTTTAGGGTTACCGTTTGAGAACCTCCCTCCTTTCCCCCTCCCCGAACTCGCCCTCGGGAGCAGGGGCACTTATCGATTGTGCCAGGTTTTCAACTCGGGGTACCAATGGCTCTATCGTTTCCTGGAACATCGGCAACTGGTGGGATAACTGTGAGCGTTGCGGGTAAGGTGGCATAAGAAAGATAGGGTGTACCTCGCAGTTTTTCAGAATCACAGAGAGATCCCCCGCAACAGACTTGAGGGGGGAGGAGGCGTCCGAGTGTTTCGTCATATCGGCGGATCTGGCCGTGCTCGTACCTCCGCTTCGAGCTGGACGGTTCTTTAGTGGTAGAGGGAGGAGGTTCTGCAATCCCATCGGGTCAGCGCTGGTGGTGGTACGATGGCAGGTTGGACTCAGCACAAGCATCCACCCCGATCGTGGTGTTAGTTCAGGGGTCCGTTCTGCTCCGCCGATAACCAACGAGCTCGAGCAGGGCGGGGAAGGCCCTGGTGCCGCGGCCGTCCACGTTTAAGCCATACTTTACGTTTGGCTGCGTCCCTCACCATTCTGGGTAAGCAGTGACTCAAAGTTGACGCTCAATATTGTCATTGACCGTGAGAGAATTTGGATGCCCCGCCCACCCTCGCCTTTCACCTTCCTTCCCGCCAGTGTGGGTTAAATCCATCAGAACCACGCTTTTCTTCACCACCAAGACTGACCACCGCTCGCGCCCGGCAGACATGATTATTTGGTAACCCGGTTCTGTAAGGCTGAGTGGAGATGAGCGACCCGAGAGGAAAACGCGTCTTGTTTATGAGCATCTCTGCCACACCCCCACATAGAGATCAGAGCTTCGAAGTCAGTACGCCCATTCTTTCGCCCCCTTTTGCCCTTACGCGGAAATTTGAAACTAACGGCCTTTTTCGTTGTACCCCTCCCTTGCCCTTTGACCCCCGAACACCTTTCGTCCTGTCCAGGAATTACGGACAGCGGATTACATCAAGGCGTACCTGACCACCGGTCGACCACCAGCTCCGGTTCCGCAAGAACCCGCTGATCCCACCGCGAGGGCAAGACTGGAGCTGCCACCGTTATTTCAGCCGCACATCGACTTGGAGAAGACGTCCGGTGGTGGAACTTCGACGGAGGAACCGGCCACTACTTTGCACGCCAATAGCGTTTCGCAAAGCCAGGACTCTGAGGCGACTGGGTTTGAGGCTATTACCGCGGAAGAGCCTTTCAGAGGGTATTCATTCGAAGTAAGTTTCTTCTCACTTCCCTCACTCCCCATGGCCTTTGTTGGGTGCCCTCAGGGATAATTTCCATTCGTCCCTTCCCTTCTTCCGTGTGTTGTTTGTTACCAAGGATACGACCTTTGCGGCTTCGGGGGCTGACCTATCATCACCCCCTACTTCTCCTTGACCTCGGCCGTGTAGGAATTACGATGTTTTGCCTACGCAAATAACGTGACACATCTACCACAAATTCACTTCGGTATGTTGGAGGTTTGGCGGGCACTAGGATTGATTTGACCGCCTTGCAGGGGTATACGCTACCGACGGTGTTAATGTACTTCAGACTATAACTGCCTCTCCAGAGCATGCAGAGATGAGCGTGGAGGTCAACATTTCCACCCCGTCGTGACGATCGAGATCAGCTCTCTTACCCTCCGGTTTCACAGGAACTTCGGCTCGCCCATTTGCGACAGCCGCACCCCACGACTGTTGTACAGCCTCTGCTTCGATAATTCATCTCCACGGTGTTTCTCCGTTCCTCGTCATATGTTGTGCAAATTTTGTTTTGGATTGAATATACTTGGTTTCAGAACGTGTCCGAAAAAGGAAGCCTTTTGCCCGGTTCAGGACGTTCCCTTGTCCTCCATCCTTCCTCCTCCCCGTCGCGTCGCAACCTTTCACGAGAGGCGCATCAGCATCAACCCGCCTTTGACGGTGTCCGATTGCTACCAATACTTAATCCTGAACCGTTTCCGGAGGAACAATGACTCCCCCCCTCTTATTGTCCTCCCCAGTATATCCAGACAATACCGCCAAGTCATATGGTCGTGTCTGGCAAGATGACGACTCAGCCTCTCCCAGGCCCGAGCGGTGTGCCGAAGATAGCCATCACAGTTTTTACTAAAACGCCTGCTGAGCACTTGGAGGAGAGGAGGTGGCCAACAGTTTACGGACCTGGGAAATTTAACCCGGAGTACTGGAGAAGGGCCGTGAGGCGGTGGAGGGATGGACAAAGGTTCCCCGAGTGGGCCTTGCCTGATCCTCCGTCTGGGTGATGTCCAATTTCTCTCTAGATTTCGTGGATCGAGATCGTGATCTGACTTGTAGTTTCACGTCTTCGGGTTTGGGTTTGAAGGTTTATTCGCGTCAAGTGGTACTCCCAATTCGAACGATTGGATTGCGAAGATGGAGAGCTGGAAGCCAACATCCCCCTCGAACCCAACGGATGCTTGAACCTCACGAGAGTCGAGAACATGTGGGGAATTGATCGGTGCATCGTGAGTCGCGTCACCCTGATCGTGTTTGGCTTTCGTCATTTAGCTTTGGCCCTCCCGCCCGGTCTTGCTCTTTTGTTGTCAGCCGGTCGATCCTTGGAGAATGAAGATATTTGAGCCTATATTGCCGCATTTGTTGTCCCCCATCACAGTCGAGTGTCTCAAGGATACCGAAGGCGCTATCAAGCTGATTGGTAAAAACCCGTTTCGTCGATATTGGTGCCCGGTGTCTAACTATTGTCTGTCCGCTTATAGAAGAAGTCAGTGAGCCTGTCCAACGACTCCGCGCCGTCAGATGGCGCGTCATTCGCTTCTTCCGAGATTGTGAAGACGTTCCCATTATCTTGGGATTACTCTTCTTCGTTTTCGTCATTTTTACCATTTGGCTGCTTATAAGCTGTAGTTCTGGCTTTGGACCATGGGATTGGACCACAAGCTTGAATGCTCTATTCCCCCCGCAACTGTTTTCGGCAGCGGATTTCGAATGTGGAACCTCCCAGCTTGGCGTCACTTGTATGAAGATTTAACAGACCCCCGCTCTCCCCATTCCGCTTTTAGTTTTGTCACGTTTCTACTTGTTTTTCTTTTCCGATTCTTGTTTTATCCATTGCTGTCGTTGTCTCGCATATGCCCCACCTTTCCTATGTGACCCTCATTTATGCCTTACGTCTATGCCCCCCGCGTCCTCTTTGCCGACCCGATACTGTAGTATACTCCTCGTCATTTTCACTCTCTTACCGCTGCAGCCTCCGCAACGTACACGTACTAGTCCACTCTTGCTTTTAAAATGCACAGCGCCTCATTTCTTGGTTCCCTCTCGGCGTGACCTCGGGTAAACGTCAGAATTGCGGCTTCTCTTTGGCGCCTGACCGAGGTCTCACTGAACTCCACCTCGACGTCAACTCCGAAGCCTATGAGACTTTCCTCATTCCTGTAGCTCTCAACAAAGTGGCACACTTCACCCCGCCAGGTGGGGGCAGCGTGCCTTTCACAAGCCCTTTGTCCTTTCGGTTTCCTTGAACGCGCCGGACCCACATGCCGTTGACGCCAGAACTCCCAATTGTGCCTGCGCGTCGGACATACGCCACACCTCTCCTCCCCTTCATCCGTCACCACCCGTCATGAGCGACGATGGCAAAGCAGGGCTTCGGGATGAAAACCAAGCCAAAATGTAAGCGATTCCAATGCTTGTCGTACCGATGACCGACGAGATGAACTCGCTTTAGGATCGAGGAGGCGTTGAATCGGGCGTTGGGATCATACTTTCCATCCATCGCGAGCAGGACTATGACTGCCCGCGCGGAGTTTTACGACAAGTACAAGAGGGAGGCGGACGAGTACGACAAGGACTTCATAAAGAAGTATGACCAGGACCTAAACACTACGTTGATCTTTGTAAGTGAAACGTTCGCGCTCCGTGTGGGATTAAACTAATTGGACTCTAGGCTGGATTGTTCTCCGCCGTGACCTCGGCGTTCATCATCGACATCCAACAAGATATCAAAGAGGATTTCGGCGAAACGTCCGCGAAACTCCTCCGCGTCCTCGTCCAAAACGCCAACGCCACGGCCTTTGAAGAACACGTCGATCCTCCACCCCTCGATTGGAAACTCTCGGACAACAGCTATGTTGGCGTTCAATGCATGATGTATGCTAGTCTCGCGGTGTCGGTTCTCGCTGCTTGCCTCGCCATGCTCGGGAAGCAGTGGTTGAACCGATACGATCAAATCGAGATGCGTGGGACGCTGACACAACGAAGCCGGCATCGACATAGGAAGATGACCGGGATGGCAGCATGGCATTTCGATATCACGATGGAAGCACTCCCAGTCATGCTCCAGATCGCCCTTTTACTTTTTTGTTATGGGCTTTCGAGGTACCTATGGAACGTCAACCAAACGGTTGCGTCGGTAATCATCGCTACCTCGTCGTTGGGATTCCTCTTCTACGTTTGCATCGTTTTTGCTGCCACGGCATCCTACGAGTGTCCGTACCAAACCCCGGTGTCTCTCCTCCTTCGACTCCTCGTTTACTATGATCTCCGCAAGAGCGGGTGGTACCAAAGACGCGCTCGTAGCCTCAAGTCGTTCTGGAGTTTGGTATGGGATCGGTTCGCCGGTCCGAAGGGCATCCCCACAGGTCCAACTGGCCAATTCAACTCCCAGAGGAAATGGAGCCGTATTTCCTCCGTGAGGACTCTGTTCATTTTCGATAGGAAGAAGACAAAGGACCCCGAAGCTTCAACCGCTACTGGAAACACAACCGGACTCGCTCGGAAAGCAACATCGATCTCTTCGTTCCACTCGGCTCTCTCAGAGTGGGATATACAGCCGGGACCGTCGGGAGTAAATGAAAACTTGGCCCTCTCAGCACTTAACCAGGTTACCGTCGTAAAACCTATGCCGACTCCCGCTCCCCCAACAAACGCGGTTCCGACGCTTATCCCGCTCTTCACGAAAGGCGATTTGGATTGGGAAGGGTTCATCTTGGACTCACGTTTGCTCGATTGGATGTCGAGCATCTCGACCGATACGGAGATCGTCATCGCTGTCCTACGGTTTATACCCGAGATCATCTGGCACGGCGGCGTCGAGAGACTTCCCTCCATTAACGAGCTCTACGAGTCTATTCTATCCTCCTTTGACTTTACGAAGAAGCCGAGAGTTCTGATCCAAAGCTTCAAGGATAGAGCTCTCGCCGCAACGAAAGCACTCGTCCACCTCAAGATCCAGAGGAGGTGCTTGACGGGGGAGGACGCCCCAAGGGGAAAAGACAACAAGAAGTCGGACCAAGGTCCCAGACTCGCCTCGCAAGCGACCGTTATCCCAACCGAAGAAGGGGATTTGGAGTCCGCACTCGGAGTTTTGGACTACATTGAGGGGAGAGCAAATTCCGTTCAGTGGGACTCTTATAAACTGTCCTCCGCTCATCATCAATGGTTGGCACACATCTTGCTGTACCGGTGCTGGGATGAGATTAGGAAAGGGTCGGGGATCGATGGGGTGTTGTCATCGTTCATCAAGTACTCGTTCGATCCCGAACGTGACGCTTCTTGGTCGATCGTAACGGATTGCTTGTTCATGGTTTACCTCCAGCTGGGACTGTCGATGCACCAGGACGACCTGTATATTTTGGACAAGAGGTGGGATTATTCTTCCTCTCTCAGTTTCAGCCAATTGATTCGTCATTCTCTCGCACAGCCGAGAGTTGGGTACAGTGATGGACAAGATCTATGGGAAGTTGGCAACGATGCTGGCACCTGTACCCCCACACAAATTACCATCCATCGACAACGTCCGCAATATTGCTTTCACTGTCGATCTGATGAGACCGCTGGGTGTCAGGCAGTCCCTCGATCAGCTGTTCAATCTGTTTGTCGCCTCACGTAACCTCGTATTGGATGAGGAAAGGGAGGGGGGAACAGTGAAGGATCTGAACCAAGCCACGCTGGGGCTTGCCCGATCGGCCCTCAGTGCGGCTTGCACTCACCCCACACAAACACCCTCGATCAGGAACCTATCAGATTCACTCAAGTTCCTTGTAACCCACTTGGACCTGTTGCTACGTGGAGAAACTCACTACGAAACAATCGAGGCAATCCTATGGTCTTTGGATTCTACTACGGCCCCCAGGGAGTTGTCCGAAGGTTACTTCATACCTGAACTGGACGAGGAAATCGACGACGTCGCCGTATCGCCCGTCTTTGTCAAGGGTTTCTGCGCGTTATTCGACCCATCCGTTCCTTTCCGTACAAGGAAGGCGGCGTCTTTGGTCTTCCCCTTGTTGACCCAGAGTTGGTTTGGGAGGTGGATGGAGTCGGTGTCAGGAACGAGAAATATCACTTGGGAACAGCGGAAGGTGCCGGTGATGGGAGACCAGGAGATGGTCCAGTTCTGTCAGAACTGGGCTGCCACTGTGAACCAGAACCCTGTAAACCGGGATAGTAACGCGATCGTCCTGCTCAGCACGCTTCTGTGGATGATGTCGTCGTCACAGTGGCTTAAATGCATTCCGGACCTGCAGTACCAGCTGCTTCGTTACCACAACCAACTCCCGTGGGACTCACCGATGCTCGCGGCCGCGTTCAAGTCGCCGACGCTGATACCGGACCTCATTGGACTCAACAAGCGGGAAGGATTGAAGCTGTGGACCACGATTTGTTGGGTGCACGAACAGGATTTACCGCAACGCCAGAAGGATCAATTGGAGACGGTTGCGCGGAAGCACGTGAGTCTCGCGGACAACAAGGAATCGTTCAAGGCCATCACGGAGGCACAGGAGAGGATTGAGGTGGATTTGAGGTCGTACGAGAAGGAACCTGGGAACTCTGAGGCGAAGAAACTGAGGGCGAGGAAAGAGGGGATGGACCGGTCGAAAGGGAGGTTGAGACAGGCAGCTCCTCAGCTCGGGACGATCACTTAGCGATAGGGAGAGCTGTGAACAAGACAGATGTTCTGGGCTCGATTTGTACATTATTCGGAGCTGGCAGGCATTAATTCTAAGAGGGGCAGCGGAAAGTAAATCAACAAGAGGTTCATTCGTGAGAAGTACTTGAAGGGAGCTACCCAGTCCAACTCTTCCACTCGGACGGTGGTCAGGAAATAAACTACATCTTCAATCTATCCCAACACTCGTTCGCGGGCAAAAGCTCGAATCCAACGAGCTTAACCACCCGAGCGACCTTATCCAAATTCAGTTCCAGCGCCACGCCAGGAGTCTTTATACAAACCGACCTCTGGCGAACCCGGGGGAGATCAACGATAGACGTCGACCGTCTTTTATCGCGAGGGTCGATTCCGTAGTCGGGTTCCCCGGCGCTCACTCGGACTCGGTGATCAGCTGGACGAAGGTCTGGTAACTTAGGTGCCGAAGGAACCCCACATTCGTTCGGGGCCGCGTCGGGAGAGAACGGGGAAATGGAGTGTTGCGCACTTTGAAACGTGCGGTCTGCATGCACGCCGTACGAGCCGCTACGATAGAAGAACGAGCGCCGGGGTAGGGTACAACGGGGAACACCCCGGTTCTCGCGGTATGACTTTGCTCACACATCAAGTACGACACAAGTAATTCACCCTATAGGATTAACTGTGGAGATGGGAGGAAGAAAGATTGCCTGCACGATGCGTATATGCAACGAACTCTAGTACAGCGTACAAGTATTACGATTGGGTGACATCTCACAAGGAGAAGGCCCGCACATGGGGATGCGATTGAATTGAGAAGTCCCTGGGCCGAGGCGAGAAACGGAAGGATGTGGAAGTACCACCTAAAGTATAATAACAAGCAGAGGCAAAAAAGTTGAAAAAACGACACAAGCTCAAAGACAGGCGGATGGGGAGGGAGACGAGCCATCAACAGAAAAGCACACGAGCCATCAACTTGATCATCAACTCGGTCAGGAAGGAATCAAAGCAAACCACTAGGGCTCTAGAGAGCGACCAGGATACCTCTCACCAGTTTGAGATCCAAGGTCTTAGCGAAGGCCTCCTTATAATCCTCTTGATCCACCACTGACGCACCCATGACCCCCTCCAGAAGCTCCAACTCTGAATTTATCACCGACAGATAGTGCGCGCGGAGGTCTGCCCCCCCCGGAGATAACGCCCTGGTGACATCCCTCAACTGCTTCTGAACTTCCGGAATCAACCTCTTGTACTTCAACCACAAAATCTTCAACCAAGTGATCAGAGCAGTCGAATCCTGCATCCCCCTGATCGCTTCAATCAACCCCTGATCGTCAAGTGCACCCCAAACCTCAAAGTCGTCCGGAACTATAGTGAAGTATTCCAGCAACCGCAACTTCTCCGTAGCGATGTAAGGGCGCCAGCGGGGGGGACTGATCATTCTGACGAGAACCGCGAAAATGGCCACCCGTGTGGCGTTGTTTGTGTGATGAACTGAGTCAACGGCGGCCGCCCAATCCTCGTATAACCCGCTCACTTGATCAGGCTGTAGTATGTCTTCCGGAATATTGAACAAGTTGTCACCGATGAGAGAAAGGAAGAGGAGAGCAGGCTCATGAAACTGCGGTGGACTGTTCTTGTGGAGGAGGCGACGCAATTCACGGACGAGGGAGGCTGTCGGATTCATGCGCTGAAGAGCCTCAACTCCGACATTGCTGGAGGCATAGACTAACGCTTGCAATGCGTACTCAATTGACTTGACATCGCCCTGACCGGAGGTGGTAGCCTACTGGAGGTGAAGAATTAAGAAGGAGATAACGGGTTGAGGATCGTCGACCGGAGGCAATGGATCGCCCCACTTGTAGGCGCAGTGCATGGCAAGCCTAGAAGCATTCAACTGCTGTTGCACAGAGTACCTGGGAGAGGGGCGAGCCTGCATAACGGCACACAAGAGGCGGTAGCTGTTTTGAGCAACGTCCTTCCCAGCGAGGGGAGTGATGAGGGCCAGGTATTTTAGAGCACGTATGATCTTAGCGGAGGTAGGGGTGGGGCTCCCGAACGTCTCCGTGAGCTTCTCGTAGATTCTGTTGATCTGGGGGTTGACTTCGCGACTGTAACAGGATAATTTAGTTTCATGTGATACCGAACAGACACAAGACAAACTCACCTCTTGTCCGCAACAAGCAGGTCGTTGATGTGCAAATTGATACCGAGGACCAAACCAACGATAAGGAGACAGTCCGCCACGATCGTCGCCGGAGGGAGAGGGTTCAACTGAAGAGAGTGGGAAACGAATTCCTCAATATCGTCGGACAAGGGCTCGCCTTTCCTGAGAACGCCCCAGGTGCGGTAAAGGAGGATGTGGCTCATCCAAGCGTGGTGTGGGATGGTGAGGGTGAGGTTTTCCCAGTACACTGGTTCGGGATCGCCGAAGATGTGATCGATGATCCTGAGAGTTACCTCCAGATCCGGGTTCCCTTCGTAGTGGCTGGATATGGTCCGATGCCGACTTGAAATGGACTTGAATGCGGCCTTGTCAGATTTGCTACCAAGGCACTTGCGCTGGATGGCGAGATAGAGGAGTGCCTTTGCGCTGAGGAAGGCCTCGTTCGTGAGCTCCGAGATAACAATAGGGTGCCCGGATGAATGGTCGAAACGGCTGAGTACTATGTTGTAAAGATTTTCGAGGGGTGTGATTCGGATGCCGGCGTGCCAAACGACATCGAGGATGAACTTCAATATGTCCATGATGGTATCCGTGTCCCTTGGCACCTTGAACATCCAAGTAACGGAATTTGAGTCCACCAGGTACCCGTCCCAGTCGACCTTCCCATCGAAGAGTGGGGATGGCTGCCGGTCGGCCGTAGGCAACTCTAATCGATTCTCCTCATCGGGCATGAGAGGCCTACCCAGATCACCAGGGGTTGGCCGGGGCTGTTTCTACCCCTCGGAAAGGGTGCGCCTGTACCATTCCCTGAACCACTCAAGGTAGTTGAAACGGATCACGGGACGGAGAGCAAGGGAGAATGGGGTTTGGAGTGGAAATTTGTAGGAGAGGGTGCCAGCGATAACAGCGAGGATGTACAGTAGGAGGCCAAATGAAACGAAACCGGTGAAGGTACCGGCAACAACTGTGTCGGTGCGGAAGAAGCGGTAAGCAATAGTGGCAAGAAGCAGGAGGAGACTAGCTTGGAGTGATACGGGTATGCAATCCATGATAGTGTTGAACCGCCAGGTGAGCATTCCGTCCATCCTACGCTGTCGGTTCCGATAGTAA
>Ga0307516_10009848_pt1 | contig 10597 bp, 12 predicted proteins | sample 19_EM_MG_FD_203310 | JGI IMG/M metagenome (GOLD analysis project Ga0307516, IMG submission 203310) | Populus trichocarpa ectomycorrhiza microbial communities from riparian zone in the Pacific Northwest, United States - 19_EM | ecosystem: Host-associated > Plants > Roots > Unclassified | place...
ACCGTCGATCGCGTGGTGTGCCGCCCGCCGGATCCCGAAGCCCAGGAGCTGCTCGGGCTCGGCTAGTACCGCTGCGTGAAGCCGCGCTCATGTTCGACGATGGCGCGCTCGTCGGTGGCCACGCCCGTCACCCGCGCTGCCGGCGGTCCCTTGGCGCACCACGCGAGCAGCGCCGCGACCGCCGATTCGCTGCCCTGGGCCTCGAGCTCGACCGCGCCATCGGCGAGGTTGCGGACCCAGCCGGTGAGCCCGAGATGCGTGGCTGCATCGACGGTGGAGGCCCGGAATCCGACGCCTTGGACCCGGCCCGTGACGATCGCTCTTGCGCGCCGCATGGTCGGCGAGAATGTCGCATGGTCGACCGCGTTGTGCGTGCGGCGCGCGCCGCGAATGGGAGGCACCCTGGGCTACCCGCTGTGGGGCTCAGCTGATAGCGTGACGAGTCGATGGCGCGTGTGCTGCGACTACCCGACCACGGTCGGCTACTCGTATGCACCGACCTCCAGGGCTGCATGCGCGACTTCAAGCGCATCGTCGCGCTGTTCGAGGAGGCGCTGCTCACGCATGGCGGCGACGCGCACCTGCTGTTCACCGGCGATCTGATCCACGGCCCGCACATCGATCCGGAGGACTGGCCCGACTTCCTGGGCGAGTACTACCGCGACGCCAGCGGCGAGGTGATCATCGCGTACGCGGCGCTGGCGGCGCAGTACCCCGGCCGCGTCCACGCGCTGCTCGGCAACCACGAGCACGGCCACATCGGCGGGCCGCACACCGCGAAGTTCGCCGCCGACGAGGTCGCGCTGCTCGAGCAGATCCTCGGGCCGGCCGCGACGGCGCGCATGCGCGGCATCATCCACACCTTCGCGCTCGCGGCGGTCAGCCGGTGCGGCGCGGTGTTCACCCACGGCGCCCCCGCGGCCCAGATCGACGCGCTGTCCGAGCTCGAGGCGGTCGATCTGTCGGGCGCCGAGCTCGCCAGCCCGCTCGACGTGCTCGATACCCCGATCGTCGGCAAGATCCTGTGGGCGCGGTCGGCCACCGAGGCCGAGGCGCGGCGGTTCCTGCGCGCGATGAACGGCACCATGGCGATCTACGGCCACGACGTGATCCCCGAGGGCTACGAGATGATCGGCGAGGCCCAGATGGTGGTGTCGACCAGCTTCGGCGTGTTCGACTCGAACAAGATCTACATCAGCCTCGATCTCGGCGCGAAGTACCGCAATATCCGGGATCTGCAGATCGGCCGCGAGATCTTGCCGCTGTACCCGGACCGCGCCCCTGCCCGTCTGGGCGGCCGCGCGCAGGCGGCTGGCTAGCCGCTTGCTTTCGGCCCGCATCGTACCTATAGATACGCCTCTCACAAACCCGAGCCCCGGTTCACACCGGTAACGAGGTAACTGTCATGAAAGATACAGTCGGACACCCGCACTACCGCCCCGCCCACATCACCTGTGCCTGCGGCGCGATCCACGACACCTTCTCGACCCGCGGCGACTTCGGCGTCGATATCTGCTCGGCCTGCCACCCGTTCTTCACGGGCAAGCAGAAGCTGATGGATACCGCCGGCCGGATCGATCGCTTCAACAAGAAGTACGCGAAGAAGTCGTAGGCAGCCCGGCGGGCCGCGGACCCCCGCGCCATGTTCGATACCCAGAACTTCCGCGAGAAGATGGCGACGCTCGAGCGCCGCCACGAAGAGCTCGGCGCGCTGCTTGGCACCGCAGAGGTGATCAACAAGCGCGCCGAGTTCTTGAAGCTCTCGCGCGAGCACGCCGAGCTCGACCCGCTGGTCGCGGCGTGGAAGAGCTACCGCAAGATGATCGGCGATCTGGCGTCCGCCAAGCAGATGGCGGATGCCGAGAGCGATCCGGAGCTGCGCGAGCTCGCGCGCGACGAGGCCAAGCAGCTCGAGGACCAGCGCGGCGAGGCCGAGCAGGCGCTGAAGATCCTGCTCTTGCCCAAGGATCCGAGCGACGGCAAGAACGCGATCCTCGAGATCCGCGGCGGCACCGGCGGCGACGAGGCCGCGCTGTTCGCCGGTGACCTCTACCGGATGTACTCGCGGTTCGCCGAGCGCCACGGCTGGCGGCTCGAGGTCATGTCGCTGTCGGAGGGCACCTCGGGTGGCTTCAAGGAAGTCATCCTGCTGGTCGACGGCAAGGACGTGTTCTCGAAGCTCAAGTTCGAGTCCGGCGTGCACCGCGTGCAGCGCGTGCCGGCGACCGAGGCGCAGGGCCGGATCCACACCTCGGCGGCCACCGTCGCGGTGCTGCCCGAGGCCGAAGAGGTCGACGTCAAGATCGACGAGAAGGACCTCAAGATCGATACCTACCGGTCGAGCGGCGCCGGTGGCCAGCACGTCAACACGACCGACTCCGCGGTGCGCATCACGCACCTGCCGACCGGGGTGATCGTCGCGTGCCAGGACGAGCGCTCGCAGATCAAGAATCGCGCGAAGGCGATGAAGGTGCTGCGGTCGCGCATCCTCGAGGCCGAGCGCGAGCGCCAGATGGCGAGCGAGGCGGCCAACCGCAAGTCGCAGGTCGGCTCGGGCGATCGCTCGGAGAAGATCCGGACCTACAACTTCCCGCAGGACCGGGTCACCGATCACCGGATCGGCCTGACCAAGCACAACCTGCCGGCGATCATGGACGGCAACCTCGACGATATCATCGAGGCGCTGCGCACCCACGATCAGGCCGAGCTGCTCAAGGCCCAGGCCGGAGCGTAGGCCCGGCCGTGCGGCGCGCGCTGGTGCTCGCGATCGCCGCGTGCAGCCATCGCGAGCCGCTGGCATCCTGCGACGCCGAGCTCCGTGGCGTCTACCGCGACGGCGACCAGCGCTGGATGATCCTCGATCACGGCCCGGCGCTCGAGGCATACCCGCTGTTCCCCGATGGTGGGCCGCCCGGAGAGATCGCCGCCGCGCCGCGCGTGATCGATCTCGAGCGGCCACCACCGCCCGCCGACGCGCTGGCCGGCACGGTGCACCGCCGCTACGAGCACGGCGCCGCGATCTGCGAAGCCCACGTGCCGGTGCACATCACCAGCTGCGCCGATGACACGCTGACCGCCGTGCTGAGCGATCCGGAACCGCCGCTCGGCTTCTCGCCATGCACCTGGCCAAGGCCCGCGCCGTCGCACGTGGTGCGCTGGCGCCGCGACGAGTAAGCCAGCGCAAACCAGCGCAAAGCCAGCGCAAGCAGCCCACCGCAAACAGCAAGCAGCCCACCGCAAGCAGCAAGCAAGCAGCAAGCAAGCAGCAAGCAGCCCACCGCAAGCAGCAAGCAAGCAGCAAGCAAGCAGCAAACCGCAAGCAGCAAGCGAGCAAGCAGGTAGCCCATAGCAGCGCAGGAACTGCCTCCGGCGGTCCGGCGATCGGCCGACGCCAACGCGAGCTCGCCGGGGCGACCGCGAGCAGATGGGGTCGGCGGCAGCGACCGTGACCGGGACTGGCAGGTCTTGCTCCGCACATACCTCTTGAGGTGCGCGCAGGCGCCAACCGTACTGGGGCGGGCGCGGCCCCGACTCCATCCGCGCAGCAGCCCCGGCGAGCTCGCGTGCCCGCGCTCTCCCCGACGCTCTCCCCGCTACTTGACGAGCTTGTCGAGCGCGTCCTTGAACTTCTTGTACTCGCCCTCGGCGTCGCCGGCCTCGAAGCCCTCGCGCACCATCCGGACCACGCCCTGGCCATCGGCGACGAACGTCGATGGCATGTGGTCGGAGCCGTAGCTGCCCGCGACGCCCGACTTCTCCGACGGCAGGTACGCGCGGACCATGTTCCGCAGCTTCAGCTTGTCGTGGAACTTCTTGCCGACCGCGATGTCGTCGTCGATATCGACCGCGACGAACACGATCTTGCCCTTGAGCTCGCCGGCCAGCCGATCCCAGGTCGGCAGCTCCTTCGCGCACGGCTTGCACCAGTCGGCGCCGACCGTGAGCACGACCCACTTGCCCTTGTATTGCTTCAGCTTGAGCGGCTTGCCGCCGGCGTCGGTCGCGACGTCGAGCTCGGCGAGCCGATCGCCGACCTTGAGGACGTCGGCGCGGGCGGCGCCGGCCCCGACGAGCAGCGTGGCAGTCACGAGGAGCGCGCGCATGGCCGTGGGACGCATGACCGGAGCTACCGATTCACCGCGAGCTCTTCGTCGATCCACATCCCGAGGTACTTCGCGATCGGCGGGCCCTCGTACTTGTGATCGTTGAAGAAGATCGTCGGGGTCGAATCGACGCCCACGGCATCGCCCTGCTTGACGTCGCTCGCCACCTGGTCCGCGAAGCCGTCGTAGGCCTTCTCGAACTTGGCCATGTCGAGCCCGAGGCCCTTGGCGTAGCCCATCACGTCCTCGCGGCTGTGGCGCGGGCTCTCGGCGAACAGCTTGTCGTGCATCTCCTTGAACTTGCCCTGCGCGGCCGCCGCGAGCGCGCCCTGCGCCGCGCTCTTGGACTCGTGATGCGACGACAGCGGGAACATCAGGAACGACACGCCGACCGCGCTGCCCTTGTCGGCGAGGATCTGCTCCATCTCGCCCTTGAAGTGCGCGCAGTGCGGGCACTCGTAGTCGAAGAACTCGACGAGCTTGATCCGCGCGTCCTCGGCGCCGGCGTGCGGCGCCTTGCTGACGTCGAGCGTGACCTGCGGGTTGGTCTTCTCGTACTTCTTGGCGTACTCGTCGCGGGCCTGGGTCTCGTTGGCCTCGTCCTCGAGCAGCGACTGGACGTAGCGGACCGCGAACGGCGCGCGCTTGCACGAGGTGTCCGAGCTGAACGACGTGCGCAGGCTGTGCGCCTTGCCGCACGGCGACTTGAGCGAGCCGACGAGCTTGTAGAACGTCTGGGTCTTGTCGGCGTTGAACTTGCTGATGTCGATGCCCGGCAGCGGCGTGGTATCGACCGCGCCCTCGGCGGTCTGACTGCCGGCCGCGCCCGAGCCCGCGTTCTCCAGCGCGGTCACCGCGCCGGTATCGGCGGGCTTGTTCGGCTTCTTCTCGCACGCGCCGACGAGCAGCGGCGCGCACAGGATCACGAGAGCAAAATGCCCCGAAACACGTGCATTTGACACGTGCAGGTTGTAGTGCAGGCCCACCCACGTTTCAAGCAAAGCCGCCAGCGGCACGCCAGCTTGACGATCCGCGTCAGCACGGGTATGTTGGGGAATGAATGAGTGCTCATTCATCGCCGCCTGACCGGAGCGCTGGTGGCGACAAGCGCGAGCGCATCCTCGATGCAGCCGAGCTGATCTTCGCGCGCCATGGCTTCTACGCGGCCCGGGTCTCGGAGATCGCGAAGGAAGCCGGCGTGGCCGACGGGACGATCTACCTCTACTTCAAGAGCAAGGACGACCTGCTGATCTCGCTGTTCGAGCGCCGGATGACCCAGGTCAATCTCGAGCTGCGCGCCGCGATCGCAGAGGGCACGCCACTCGAGCGACTCCACGCGTTCATCCGGACCTACCTCCGGATGCTGTCGAACGAGCCGGCGGCGGCCGAGGTCGTGACGATCGAACTCCGGCAATCCAGCAAGTTCATGAAGGAGTACGATAATCCGCAATTCGCGGACTTCTTGCGCATGCTCGGCGCCATCATCACCGACGGACAGGAACGCGGCGAGCTCGACGATGCGATCCCGAGCCACATCGCCGCGCGAATGATCTTCGGCATTCTCGACGAGCTCGCGCTCGCCTGGGTGCTCGGCAAACAACCGGTCAAAGCAACGACAATCTCCGGTCCCGCAGCGGGGACCCGGCCCAAGAAGTTCGATATCGTCCGCGCCGCCGATTGGGTGGTGGCACTCGTCACCAGCGGCCTGGACAAGACACCTAAGAAGGAGATGTCCTCGTGAAGATTTTGGTACCGGTGAAACGGGTCCCCGACCCCACGCAAAAGGCCAAGATCAAGGATGGCCACATCGACCTGACCGGCGCATCCTGGATCGTCAACACGTTCGACGAGTACGCGATCGAGACCGCGCTGCGGCTGCTCGAGAACGGCGCCGAAAATGCCCGGATCCCCGGCGGCGAGCTGATCGTCGTCTCGCTCGGGCCCGACGACGCGGCGAAGGAGATCCGGACCTGCCTGGCGATGGGCGCGGACCGCGCGATCCACGTCGTGTGCAGCGACGCCGAGATCGACGCGCTCACCGTCGTCAAGGTCCTGCAGGGCGTGATCGCGGCCGAAAAGCCGGACCTCGTCGTGATGGGCAAGCAGGCGGTCGACGGCGACGCCAACCAGGTCGGCCAGATGCTCGCCGCCAAGCTCGGCTGGCCGCAGGCGACGTTCGCCGCGTCGATCGAGCTGTCGAGCGACAAGGCCGCGCTGACGGTCGGCCGCGAGGTCGACGGCGGCGTCGAGTACAAGAAGGTGCCGATGCACAGCGTGGTCACCGTCGATCTGCGGATCGTCGCGCCCACGGCGGTCAAGAACGGCGTCACGCCCGACTCGCACAAGTACGCCGGCGAAGGCGCCCGGCTGCCGTCGCTCAAGGGCATCATGGCGGCCAAGAAGAAGCCGCTGGCGCAGGCCAAGCTCGCCGACTACGGCGCGGCGTCCGCGCCGGCGATCAAAGAGCAATCGGTGACGCTGCCGCCGCCCCGCGCGGCCGGCCAGATCGTCGCCGATATCCCGACACTCGTGAAGAAGCTCGCCGACGAGGCGAAGGTTCTGTGAGGAGCGCAGGCTGCCATGGGTAACGTCCTCGCATTGTGTGAATTCTCGGGCGCGCAGCTCAAGTCGAGCGCGCTGTCCAACCTCGCGTTCGCCCGGCTCGCCGCGACCGCCCACGGCGGCGAGGTCGTCGCGCTGCTCGTCGGCGCCGGCGCCAGCGCGGCCGGCCCCGAGGCGGCCAGGTTCGCCCCCAAGGTCGTCGTCGTCGACGATCCGGGCCTCGCGCACTACCTGGCCGAGACCTTCGCGCCGATCGTGGCCGAGGTCGCCAAGGCCCAGGGCGCGACGCTGATCTCGGCGACCGCCACCGCGCTCGGCAAGGACCTCGCGCCGCGCGTCGCCGGCCTGCTCGACGCCGGGATGGCGTCCGATATCTCCAAGCTCGACGGCAAGGATACGTTCATCCGGCCGATCCTCGCCGGCAACGCGTACTCGAAGATCCAGATCGCGACGCCGATCATCGTCGTCACGCCGCGGCAGTCCGAGTTCGAGGCGGCGGCCGCGCTGGCCGCGGCGGGCACGGTCTCCACCGCGCCGGCCGGCGCGCTCAACGCGCTCGGCGCCGAGTTCGTCAAGCTCGACGCCCAGAAGAGCGATCGGCCGGACCTGTCGGACGCCAAGGTCGTGGTGTCCGGCGGCCGCGGCATGAAGACGGGCGAGAACTTCAAGGTCCTCGAACAGCTCGCCGATCTGCTCGGCGCCGCGATGGGCGCGTCGCGCGCGGCGACCGACGCCGGCATGGTCCCGGCGGACTGGCAGGTCGGCCAGACCGGCAAGATCGTCGCGCCGAACCTGTACTTCGCCGTGGCGATCTCGGGCGCGATCCAGCACCTCGCCGGCATGAAGGGCTCGAAGACGATCGTCGCGATCAACAAGAACAAGGACGAGCCGATCTTCCAGGTCGCCGACTACGGCATCGTCGGCGAGTGGGAGAAGGCGATCCCCGAGCTCATCTCCGAGATCAAGAAGCTCAAGGCGACCCGCTAGCAGGGCCCCGGCCGCGCGGCCATTGGCTGCACCGGGGCCCCCGCCCCGGGGCGGCCGGGCGCGGCGCGCAAACCGACCGGCGCACTCGGGTATTCCGCGGACCGCGCGGTTTCGGGTGCCGCGGGTTGTCGACGGCTGCCGTCGTTTCGTGCGCCGTTCTGTCCACTTGCGGCCCCGCGAACCGTGCTAAAAATAGTCGAAAGGCAGGCACTCGATGGCATTCGCACAAGCAGCTGCACGTCGTCCTATCGCAGGCGCAGTCGCGACCTTGGGTGTCAGCGACCGCGTCGCGTTCTTACGCAAGACCTACGGTCTGCTCGGCATCTCGTTGATCGGGTTCGCCGCGGTCACCGCATTCATGATGCGGTACATGACCGAGACGAGCCTCAAGTTCTCGAGCTGGGCGTTCACCGGCCGGTGGACCTGGCTCATGGTGATGGGTCTGTTCATGTTCGTCGGCTACATCGCCGAGCGGCTCGCGCGCTCGGAGACGTCGCGCGGCGTCCAGTACCTCGGGCTCGGCATCTTCGTCGTCGCTGAAGCTGTGTTGCTGCAGCCGATGCTGTGGATCCTGATCCTGCGGTTCGGCAACCTCCACGCCTCGAGCTTCAACGAAGCCGGCCTGCTCACCGGCCGCGCCGCCGCGATCCTCGGCCAGGCCGTGGTGATCACGCTCGCGATCTTCGTCGGGCTGACGCTCACGGTGTTCATCTCCAAGAAGGACTTCTCGTTCCTCCGCGGCGTGCTGACGATCGCCTCGTTCGCGGTGCTCGGCGTCGGGCTCGCCTCGATGATCTTCGGGTTCAGCCTCGGCGCGCTGTTCAGCGGCTTCGTGATCCTGCTCATGGCGGGCTACATCCTGCAGCAGACCAGCCTGGTGATGAATGAGTTTCCGCCGTCCGCGCACGTCGCGGCTGCGCTCATGCTGTTCTCGACGGTCGCGACGCTGTTCTGGTACGTGCTGCGGCTTCTGATGGAGCTCAACCGCCGCTAGTCGCGCGGCCGGTCCGACCGGGAAACTCGCACGAGAGAGTCATCGAGTCCTCGGGGGCCTACATGGTCCCCGAAGTCATTTTCGCTATAATGGCAAGACATGCCTGCGGTGCCGGTGTCATCTGGGGGTGCTGTCTTGCCCGCTCCGCTGTCGTCGACCGACATCGGGGCCGTCCGCAAGCTTGAGGACGCGATCGGCTCGGTCATGCGCGGCAAGCCCGAGGCGATCCGCGCGGCGGTCGTCGCGCTGCTGGCGCGCGGTCACCTGCTGATCGAGGACATCCCCGGGGTTGGCAAGACCACGCTGGCGCGCGCGCTCGCCGCGGCGCTCGGCGGCACGTTTCGCCGCATCCAGTTCACCAGCGACCTCCTGCCGTCCGACATCGTCGGCGTGTCGGTGTACGACCAGCACGGCAAGGCGTTCGAGCTGAAGCGCGGGCCGATCTTCGCCAACGTGGTGCTCGCCGACGAGATCAACCGGACGACGCCGCGCACCCAGTCGGCGCTGCTCGAGGCGATGAGCGAGGGTCAGGTCTCGATCGACGACACCACCCACACGCTCGACACCCCGTTCATCGTCCTGGCGACCCAGAACCCGGCCGAGCACTACGGCACCTATCCGCTGCCGGAATCGCAGATGGACCGGTTCCTGCTCCGCATCGCGATCGGTTACCCGGCCAAGGCGATCGAGCGCGAGCTGTTGCGCGACCGCGCCGGCGGCGATCCGGTCACCCGGCTGACCCCGGTGGTCGACCTCGATACCGTGCGCACCTTGCAGGAAGCGGTCGAGACGATCCGGGTCGACGACGCGCTGCTCGACTACGCGATGTCGATCGTCGAGGAGACCCGCCGGCACTCGGCGATCGCGGTCGGCGTCTCGACCCGCGGCGCGCTCGCCTGGTACCGCGCCGCCCAGGCCTCGGCGCTCGCCGCCGGCCGCCACTTCGTGGTGCCCGACGATCTCAAGCTGCTCGCGGTGCCGTGCCTCGCGCACCGGCTGACGCTGTCCCAGGCGCACGATTCGATCAGCCGGCTGCGCAGCGACAGCGAGCGGTTGATCAACGACATCGTCCACCGCATCGCGGTCCCGACGTAGGGGCTGGCGCACCGACGCATGGCGACGCGCGAGCCTGCCCGGTTGCCCTGGTGGCGGCGGATCCGCCCGCCGCGCCGGCTGAGCTTCACCCGCGAGGGCCGGCTGATCGTCGTGCTGTCGGTCGGCGTCGGGTTCGCCGCGATCAACACCGGCAACAACCTGCTCTACCTGCTGCTCGGCTGGCTGCTCAGCTTCATCATCGCCTCGGGCCTGTTGTCCGAGATGACGCTCAAGCGCCTGGTGGTCGATCGCCGGCCGCCGCCGCGCGTGTTCGCCGGCGAGCCGTTCCTGATGGAGGTCGCGATCAAGAACGAGAAGCCGCGGCGCGCGTCGTTCTCGATCGAGGTCGAGGACCTGGTCGGCACCACGCCGCTCGACAAGCGCTGCTACTTCCTGAAGATCCCCGCGGCGAAGTCGCAGCGCACGAGCTATCGCCACACGTTCGCGCGGCGCGGGATGTACACGCTCACCGGCTACCGCGTCGCCACCAAGTTTCCGTTCGCGCTGTTTCGCAAGTCGCGCGACGTCACCGCGCCGCTCGAGGTGCTGGTCTATCCGGCGCGCGTGCCGGTGACGCGGCCGGCGCCGCGCACGACGGCGCGCGGCGATACCACGAGCGCGCGCGCCGGGCGGCGCGGCGAGTTCTTCGGGCTGCGCGAGCACCGGGTCGGCGACGATCGCCGCGACGTCCACTGGCGGTCGAGCGCGCGCAGCGGCCGGCTGCTGGTCCGCGAGTACGAGGACGAGCACGCGCGCCGGCTGGTGATCGCGGTCGACAACGCGATGCCCGAGGCGGTCCGCGAGGCGGTCGACGACGGCGCGCTGACCCCGGCGTTCGAGCTCTCGGTCGCCGCGG